>Ga0302320_10025535_pt1 | contig 11484 bp, 10 predicted proteins | sample Bog_T0_3_FD_202130 | JGI IMG/M metagenome (GOLD analysis project Ga0302320, IMG submission 202130) | Peat permafrost microbial communities from Stordalen Mire near Abisko, Sweden - Bog_T0_3 | ecosystem: Environmental > Terrestrial > Soil > Wetlands > Peat | place: Sweden: Abisko, Stordalen Mire... | reverse complement strand
ACCGTCAAAGCCGGGACCATTAGCCAGAAGGCCAACGCCAAGCGCTACCGGGTGGCCCCAATTCCTTGAAAAGCCGTCGCACCGGATCAGGCATCATGGCAGGACGACCACCTGTGGAATTCCACGAACCGGACGGCGGGGAATCACGTGAACGTCGACAGCTTGCGTAGCAGCCTTGCCATCAGTAAGCCACTACGAAAGGCCATTGCTGTTGGAGCTGCTTTGCTTGCACTCGGTGCGGCGTGCCGGCCCGGCCACGCAGGGCATCCGGCAGTAAGCCACAGCGCGCAGACGACGCAGGCGACGCAGACTCCAACTGTGGCTCCCACACCTGATTTCGCAACGGTGTCAAAGCTGATAAACAATGCGATTGCGGCAGATGAGCTGCCGGGTGCCGTGGTTCTTATCGGGCACGGCGGCAAAATCGTTTTCCACCAGGCATATGGCTCGCGCAAGCTTGCAGGCGAACCAGGGCTGAATGGATTGCCTGCGCCTGCGGAGCAGATGACTGAGGACACGATCTTCGACTTGGCGTCGTTGACGAAGAGCCTCGCGACCGCGATGGCCGTCATGCAGCTCTACGAACAAGGCAAGGTTCAGTTCGACGATCCCGTCCAGCGGTATTTGCCGGACTTCGACACAGCGAACGATCCACGGCGTGCGACGGTGACCCTGCGCATGTTGCTTACGCACACGTCGGGCGAGCCGGGCGATGTCGACCTCAAAGATCCGTGGGGACTCGACGGACCCGACAAAGCAGAGGGCATTCATCGTGCGCTCACCACACCGCTGGAGTCGGGCCCTGGTGAGCGTTTCAGCTACTCCGACGTCAACTTCATTCTGCTCGGTGCCTTGATCGAGAAGGTCACCGGCGATGCCCTGGATGTTTTCGTTCAGCACCACGTGTTCGAACCGCTTGGCCTGCAAGACACCCGCTACCTTCCCTTGGCCAAAGCATGTGGGCCACAGACGGTGTCAGGATCTGCGATCGCCTGGGCTCCCGTGCCGAAGGACCGAGAGCCGGATGCTTGTCCTGCCGGTACGTGGCCGGTCGGCCTCTTATCGCGCATTGCACCGACAGCCCGTGACGAAGAGGGCAGAGGCGATCCGGGCAAGAATCCCGATCTTGACCACCTGCTGCGCGGCACCGTGCAGGACACCACGGCGCGGCGCATGGGTGGCGTGACCGGGCATTCCGGCGTGTTCTCGACGGCCCACGATGTCGGCGTCTTTGCGCAGGCCTTGCTTGACCGGCTCGCGGGCCGTCCCAGCGAGTTCCCTTTGGCGCAAACGACTCTGGAATTGATGACGGTTCCGCAGCAACCGGGACATACCGCCCAACAGCTCCAAGCGGCCAACGATGCCGCCCGAGAAGCCATGGCACATAGACCGAATGCAAAAGATCCGCTGCTCGCTCCGCGTTATCCGGCGATCGCGGGGCAAAACCTGCGTGGTTTTGGCTGGGACATCGATACGGGCCAGTCCACAGCGCGAGGCAGGGTGTTCCCCATCGGCAGCTTCGGCCACACCGGCTTCACCGGGACCTCGCTTTGGCTCGACCCGGCCTCCGATACCTACATAGTGCTGCTCGCGAACTCGATCCACACGCGAGGCAGCCCACCGATGTCGCATCTGCGAGGTGAGGTTGCGACGGCGACGGCCCAGGCCCTCTTTTAGGCGCGAGACTGTAACTGGCTGCACCTTCACTCGCGAGATGCGTTGCCAGTGGCAGTCTCGCGGCGCGAATCCAGAGGTCAGGGCCGCTCGAAGTGCTGGTAGTCGATGGGGCTCCGCCAGAAGCCGGCCCACCTCCAGCCACGATCTGTGAAGACGTGCACCGCTGGGTCGGTGGCGTGTAAAAGTCCGGGGTCGGTGCGACTGCGGTCCAGGTAGGCCGCCGCGTTGTGCGGCTGGAATTCGTCGCTCGCGAAGATGCACGGGTTGAGCAGCGGATTCAGGTCGATAGCCCGACCGTAAGCGTGTTGAGACCATCGTGTGGTTCCGGGAATGCCTCGGCAGTTGAACGCCGAAGTGTTGTTGTCCTCCATCGATAACTCATCATCAGCGGCCGGGTAGTGGTCGACCGTGCGGATCTTCTCGACGGGATAGCCCAGCTGGTAAAGCTTCTCGAAGATCGCGATGACCTCCGGCACGAGGTCTTCGTGCACGATCAGCTCGCCCAAGTGGGTCTGGCCGTCGAAACCGACGTGTTCGACGTAGACCCGCCGCAGCCGGCCTGGCTCGACGGGGCAACCCGGCCGCCAGCTCGCGCCGAGTTCGGCGGCAGTAACCAGTTTCACGGTCCCGACGGCAGGCGCAGGCGCCGCGCTGGCCGACGGTGACGGTGACGGTGTAACAGTCGGTGAAGGTGTGGCGGCGTGCGGTGGCGGCGCAACGGTGCACTGGACCAGCACGACACCGGCTGCGAGTATTTCCGCCAGCGCTGCACCCCGCCGCTTGAAGGGGGTCAATTGGGGTGAGTCTTCACCGCTTGCTTCCGTCCTGATAAGGCCGCTCGATAAGGTCGACTCGGTTGACATGGTCGTGGACGAGCCAAGGGTATGTGACGCGACGCAGTGCGTGAATGACGCCGTACGCTTCCAACGTGAACGCGATCGACCCCGACAAGCTCAACACGTGCCTACAGGTTCTGGCCGACATCGAGGCTTTGCCGCCCGAGCATCCCGATGCCGTCACGGTGCGTCGGGCCACCGCAGGCATATTCAAATCGGTCAAGAAGGCCCGCCGCCACGCCAAGCGCGACGCGGTCGCGGCCGCCGACGAGGCCGTCATCGCGGCCACGGCCACCGGCGCGCCGGGCCGTATCGACGATGAGACGCAAGGCCTGCCTTTGGTGTCCACAGCGATCGGCGCTACCGCAGGGACGTTGCTTCGGTCGCGCGCCTGCTACATGTGCAAGAACCACTACACGTTGGTCGACGCGTTCTACCACCAACTGTGTCCCGAGTGCGCCGCATTCAGCCACGCCAAGCGCGACGCTCGCACCGACCTCACCGGTAGGCGCGCCCTGCTTACCGGTGGCCGCGCCAAGATCGGCATGTACATTGCGCTGCGACTGCTCCGCGACGGCGCCCACACGACTATCACCACCCGCTTTCCGAACGACGCCGTACGCCGCTTCAGTGCGATGCCCGACAGTGCCGACTGGCTGCACCGGCTGCGCATCGTGGGCATCGACCTGCGCGACCCAGCTCAGGTCGTCGCGCTCGCGGACACCGTGGCCGCGCAGGGCCCGCTGGACATCCTGATCAACAACGCTGCGCAGACGGTGCGCCGAGCCGCTGGCTCCTACGCGGCGCTCATCGAGGCGGAGCGCACCCCGGCGGCGGAACTCGTCTCGGAACTAGTCGAAGTGATCACGTTCGACCGCGTCAGCGACGCCCATCCCGCGGCACTTGCGGGCAGCCTCGCAGAGCACCACACCCCGCACGCGGTAACCGAACTGGCGCTGGCCGCCCGAAGCGCGTCTCCGGACCGGATCGCCGCGGGCACTGCCATAGACGCGGGTGGCCTGCTGCCCGATACCGCGTCCATCAACAGCTGGACCCAACGCGTGCACGAGGTCGACGCGATGGAACTGCTCGAGGTTCAGCTGTGCAACCAGACCGCCCCGTTCATTCTGGTGAGCCGCCTGCGCCCGGCGATGGCCGCTTCACCTTCCCGCCGCAAGTACGTGGTGAATGTGTCTGCAATGGAGGGACAGTTCAGCCGTATGTACAAGGGTCCGGGGCATCCGCACACCAACATGGCGAAGGCTGCACTGAACATGCTCACCCGGACCAGCGCGGCTGAGATGCTCGAGCAGGACGCCATTCTCATGACGGCCGTCGATACGGGCTGGATCACCGACGAGCGTCCACACCCGACAAAGCTGCGGCTTGCCGACGAGGGTTTCCACGCCCCGCTCGACCTCGTCGACGGAGCCGCCCGTGTCTATGACCCAATCGTCCGCGGGGAGTCTGGCGAAGATGTGCACGGCTGCTTCCTTAAGGACTACTCGCCGAGCAATTGGTAGCTGCGACGCGTATTCCACTGGCTCAGATCGGTTGAATCAGTGCCCGGACAGCAGCGATCAGGACGTCGAGGAGACGTTCGTGGTCGACGGTGGCGGTGCCCGATGCATGCGCGGCGATCCAGCCGACGGTAGCGGTGCGCATCAGTACCGCGACGGCTTCGGGATCGGTGCACACGGCTTCCCCGGATTCGGTGAGCCGGGTTAGCTCGGCGACAGCCCGCGAACTGAAGGAGTCGATGAGTTGGCGCCCATGTTCGCGCAGCCGCGGCTCGCTGACGTGGCCCTGCTCGAGGAATAGCCTGCGCAGGAACGGATCTCGCACAATCTCGCTGTTGAGCCGACGGACCCTGTCCAGGAACGCCTCGACCGGTTCGCTGCGCTCGGTTCGTGAGATGTCGTCGACGAGTCGATCGACGCGTTCGGTCATCGCGGCGCTGAGCACCCCGATCTTGCCATCGGGGAATTGACTGTAGAGCGTCCCCAGCGCGATGTGTGCGCGCTCGGCGATCTCGCGTACGACGGTCTTGTCGTACCCAACCTCGCCGAACAGTACTTGCGCCGCAGCGACGATGTCGTGGTACTTAGGCGACCGCTGCCGCTGCACGGCAGCGGGCTGACGGCTCACCAATTCGCCATTCGCGGCGGCCAGCGGTCAGTAGTTGTTGCAGACGTTCGCCACCTGCGTGAGGGTGGCAAGGATTTGCGCCGGGTTCCCGCCGCCGCCGCCACCCCTGGCCATCGCTTGGTTGGCCATCTGCTGACGTTGGTCGACCGATGCCGCCAGGAATGACTGCAACCGGGAGCTGATCATCGGGTTCCCCGCGAGTTTCGCGGCCATATCGGGCGAGACAACGTTGAGAGCCGCGGTTACCTGCGCATAGCTGCAGGTCGTATTGATAATCGGACCCAGGTCGGGGTCGGCCGACGCGACGCCGACACCCATCGTCGCGGCCACCGCGATAACGCCCGAAACGACCAAATATTTTGGCCAGCCCAACGTGAACATGTCCCACCCTCTTGCTGCTTGATCACAGGGCACCGATCTGACAACCCCGCTAGAACAATAACACGATTTTGTTCTAGTTTGTGATGTTGCTGAAAAGCGCGTTTCGGACTCGGTGCTTCGTGAAAACATGGGTCCGGTGATCCTCTCCGTAGACGTCGGCAAGACGTCGTGCCGGGCCGCCATGGGCGGCCAGAGGGTCGAGGGTGCAGGCGCGCCGGGTCTCGCGGTGCCTGGCGGAGTGGGGGCGGCGGAGGCCGCCATTCTCGCCGTGGCCAGTCAGTTAGGCGGCCAGTTCGGGTCGGTCGAGGAGTTGATCGTAGGTGCCGCCGGGGCGCTGACGGCGCCGCGGGCGGCCCGCGCGCTGGGCGAAGCGCTGCTGATCTCACTGCGGGCGGAGCGGGTCGCGGTAACCAGCGACGGCGTCACTGCGCACGCAGGTGCGTTGGACGGGAAGCCGGGCGTTGTGCTGATCGCGGGCACCGGCGTTGTGGCGCTCGCGATCGGCGCGGACGGCGCACTGCGTACCGCCGACGGCTGGGGCCCATGGCTGGGAGACGAGGGCGGCGGAACGTGGATCGGCACGGCTGGGGTGCGCGCAGCCCTGCGCGCTCTTGACGGCCGCGGACCCTCCACTGCGCTAGTAGATGCAGCCAGCACCCGGTTTGGCCCGCCGCGGACGTGGCCGGCGCAGCTCACCGACGCCGCCGCGCTCGCGTCGTTTGCGCCGGATGTTCTCGCCGCGGAAGACGACGCCGTGGCGTTGGCGATTGTCGGCGCCGCCGCCGAGTCGCTCGCCTCAACCGCCCGCGCGGCCGGAGATGGCCCGGTGGCGTTGGTCGGCGGCCTGGCTGGGTTCAAGGCGCTGCACGAACGGATCGATCTCGTCGCGCCCGTCGGTGATGCGCTCGATGGCACGCTACGGCTGGGGGCGATCCACGAGCCGCACGTGATCCGCTTGCACGCGGCCCCAGAAGCCCTTGCCGCGAACGGGCTCGATGCGCTCGCCACCGAGGCCGTACGGCCAGACTTGCACGATCTCGATACGCGGCCCATCGGCGAGGTCGTCGCGCTGCTCGTCGCCGCCGAGGGTGAAGCGCACGGCGCGGTGGTTGCGGCGCTCCCGCGCATCACGGCGGCGGCGGAGGCGATCGCCGCCCGGCTCGAGCGCGGTGGCCGCCTGATCTACGCCGGCGCAGGGACACCCGGTCGGCTCGGGATGCTCGACGCGGCCGAGTGCGGGCCGACGTTTAGCACCGACCTTGTGCGTGGCGTGATCGCCGGCGGGCCGGCAGCGTTGACCCAAGCAATCGACGGCGCGGAAGATGCTTTCGTCCCAGCGGATCTCGCGGACCTGACCGCGGCGGATGCGCTGGTCGGTATCACGGCCTCGGGCCGCACGCCGTACGTGCTCGGGGCTCTCAACCATGCGCGCGCGGCGGGCGCGCTGACCGTCGCGATCGTCAACAACTTCGGCAGCGAGGCGGCTGCCGACGTAGTGATCGAGCTGCTGACCGGACCAGAGGTACTCGCCGGCTCCACGCGGCTGACCGCCGGGACGTCCCAGAAGGTTGTGCTCAACGCGATTTCGACGAGCGTGCTGATCGCGCTCGGAAAGGCTTACGGACCGCGGATGGTCGACGTGCGCGCGACCAACGAGAAGCTGCGTCGCCGCACAGTGCGGATCGTCCTTGACGCGGCTGGCGTTGATGAGGTGGCCGCGGCCGAGGCGCTCGCCGCCGCGGGCGGGCACGCCAAGACCGCGATCGTCGCGCTGCTTGCGGGGGTCGACGCCGCCGAGGCCGCACTCCGGCTTGAGCGGGCGCGGGGACGCGTGCGGAACGCCCTTTAGGAGTCAGCGTCGAGTCAGAATTTCGCGACGGCGCCAGCGTCGACCGGCAGCGCCGCTCCGGTGATGTACCGCGCCTCATCGGAGGCGAGGAAAAGCACGGCGTTGCTCACAGCGCGTGCCTCGATCACGGGCACGGGCAGCATGTGGAAGTGCCCGATGATGTCTGCGACGTCGGACATGGTTGGTTCGGCCAGGTCTGGTCGGAGAGTCCGGCGGAACTGGTCGTTGTCGATCATCGGTGTCAAGACGTTGCCCGGATGGATCGAGTTCACCCGGATCCACTGCGGTGCAAGTTCGTTCGCCAGCGAGTTCATCAAGCCGACGACGGCATGTTTTGCCGACGCGTAGTGGGCCATGTAGCCACCGCCGCGAATACCCAACATCGAGCTGATCAGAATGATCGATCCGCCGCCGTTGGTCATGTGTGGCAATGCCGCTTTGACGGTCTGCCACACACCCGTCAGGTTGATATCCAGCATGGTCTGCCACGCGGATTGTTCGATTAGCGCCGCCGGCGCCGGAGAACCGCTGATGCCGGCGTTCGCCACGACGATGTCGAGCGGGCCCAATGTGGCAACCCCCAGCTCGACCGCCGCGCAAAGACTTTTCGGGTCCCGTACGTCGGCCTTGGCGGTGACGATGCGGCGGCCCGACTTCTCTACGAGGTCCGCGGTGTCGGCGAGGTCGGCCTCTGTAGCGCCTGGATAGGCGACACCGTCGATGTCTTCGCAGACATCGACCGCGATGATGTCAGCGCCCTCTTCGGCCAGCCGGATCGCGTGTTCGCGGCCCTGGCCACGTGCTGCGCCGGTGATGAACGCGACCTTATCGGCGACTCTGCCGACCGTATTGCCCGTCATCGCGACCTTTCGTTAGGAGGAACTGTGGAGAAGACCATTCTTACAGTTCTGATTCATGCCAATGTCGCATCGCCGCGATAGCGACCTGAACGCTCCCGCACGTGTCACTCAAACCGTGCTCGCAGCCAGCCGTTGATCATCGGCACGACTTCGGAGAGCTTCGATATGGCGCAGTGCCCGGTGCCGTCGAGCAGATGCACCTCCGTATCGGGACGATGCTCGAAGACCAGGGTGTCGGACTGCGTGACGAAGTAGTCGTCGGCGCCATTGATGACCAGCATCGGCGCATTGGTCTTCGAGGAAAGAAGTTGCGCACGCGATAGGCGTTGCAGTCCACCGACGAGTTCGTCGAGGGTGGGTGCACGGTCGAAATGCATGGCATTGCCCACGATGTCGCGCATCCCATAGGGCAGTGCGGCGCCGTGCTCGGCAGTGAACGAGTCGACGAGCGGGCCACCGAGGTCCACGGCGGCGTCGACGAGGCCAGTCAGCCCCGACATCGCAGAGAAGTTGCCGCCGAAGGACATTCCGAAGTGTGCGACCCGACCGTCACCGATCGACCTGGCGAATTTCACGATCCCTGCGATCACTTCATCGCCTGTGGGGTCAAGGGGCACCGGTGTCTCGCCGGTGCCCGGCATGTCGATGGCCAAGGTGGTCACCCCGGCGCCCTGGGTGAACGCGAGGCAGAACGGATGAAAGTCCATTTTGAATGTGTCCACGCCACCGTGGGCCACCAGGACTGGCCGCGCGGCGTAGTCGCCGTCGACCGAGTACAAGTGCACCGGAATCTCGATCTGGCCCCCGCGGTAGGGCACCGCGATAGTGCGGCGTTCGAAGTTCACCGGAAAGTCCTTGGCCGCCAGCTCGTATTGCTGCAACTGGTTGGCCAGCGCGCGGCTGCGGGCGTCGGTGTTCAAGCAGGGGAAGTGCGCGCACCCGTACGCGTAGGCGGCCAACCCGTGGTTGCCGTCGGCGATGTATTTCTCGGCAAGCCTGGACCACTCGTAAGACCAACCGCCGGGCGCGTCGGACCACATATCGGTGACCTTGCTGCGGACGGCGTTGATGTCGCCGAGTGGGATACCAAACGCGGCGAACTGATGGGTGCGATCGTCAAACATCGTCTGTGGGTCGATGGCGTAGATGTACATTGCCCTGTTTCCTTCTAACTGGCGAGCATCGCGAAGTAGTCGGCGACCGTCTGGGGATCGTCGAGCGGCGCGACCGCACCGATGTAAGTGTCGGGGCGCACCACGACGCGACCGCCGTTGAGCAGTCCAAGTCGACGCGCCAAAACCCGCTGCGGATCGGCGATGACGACGTCATAACCGGCCACCGCGGAGTCGCCATCGGTGACGAGGACCTGCCGTCCGCCTTGGCCAGCGGCCGGTGCCCCGTGTCCTGCGGCCACCGTCACCGTGGTGTGTCCGACGCCCCAGCTGCCCGCGACGTGCTTTTGCACGTCTTCGTCGTTCAGGAAGGGAAAGTGTTCCCCGACAGCGACTTTGGCGCCGCGTGGCGCCTTTCCGGCAACGATTGGGCTGCGGGGGTACCGGATGGTGAGCTCCGCGGTGGTGCTGGCCATCGCGTGGCCGACTGCACCGATATGCGACAGACCCTTGAGTAGTGCGTTACGGATGCGTTGGGGTGCTCCGGTGAGGGTGCCGGCCTTGCTGAGCCGTTCGGTGAACTTGATCATGCTCTGGGCCACCGGATACCTCTCGGCTTGGTAACTGTCCAAGAGCCGATCGCCCGACTGGCCGCCGATGACTGCGCCCAGTTTCCAGGCCAAGTTGAATGCGTCCTGCATTCCGGTGTTCATTCCCTGTCCGCCGGCCGGGCTGTGAATATGCGCGGAATCGCCCACCAAAAATACTCGGCTCCAACGATATTGCGGGACTTGCGCGTGATGCAGCTCGAACGAGGTCAGCCAATGGCCTTTTAGCAGCTTGATCCCGCCGACGCGCTCGTCAAGAACCTCTTGCAATTGTTCCAGGGTCGGATGCAGGTTCAGCGGCGTTCCGGGCGCATCGTGAACCTGGGCCATCACCCGGGCGCGCCCGTCACGCATTGGCATCGCCAGTACCGGGCCGCCCGCCGAGAAGAACGTGAACATCGCATCGGTATCCAGGTTGTGCTCCGCGTCGACGTCGCCGAGAAGGAACCGCTCGCCGACGAACGAGCCGGCCAACTTGCCGCCGACCAGATGGCGAACGGGGCTGTGCGCGCCGTCAGCACCGATCAACCATGGCACCGCGATGTCCTCAACCGTGCCAGAGGCGTGGCGAACGGTGACCTGGACCGACTCGCCGTGCTGCGCCAGCTGGGTCAGTTCGACACCGCGCTCCACGGTGACGCCCAGCGAGCTCAGGTGTCGGGTCAGCACCCGTTCGGTCTCGGTCTGCGGAGTGTTGAGACTGAAGGGATAGGCGGTGTCGAGGCTGTCCAACGGGACGCGGAACAACTTGTCGTGACCGCTGTAGAGTTCCATCGCCCTGGCCTTGACGCCGGTGGCGATCAACTCGTCTACCGCGCCCATCCGCTCCAGCATCTCCAGACTGCGAGCATGCACGGCGATCGCGCGGGATTCGTTGGTCGGCTGGGCCAGCTTGTCGATGATCCGTACGGCCACTCCGTGGCGGGCCAGTTCGGCAGCAGCGACCAAGCCGACCGGGCCGGCGCCGACGATCAGGACATCGGGACTGGTGGTGCTCATAATGACTCCTTACTTTCACGGTTCGTTGAAACTTAGTCTCACCATACGTTGAGACTAACCCCGCTGCAAGAGGAATTTCACGATGTGATGAAACTTGCGGTGAAGGAGTCTTTGACCCCGGGCCCGCGTCATGAGCGCGGTGTGCTGCAGGCACCAAATATTCAGCGATACATCAACGCGGATTTATTCATGTCCGCAGGCGCGACGAACCCGAACTAGTCCGGCCGGGCCATTCCGTGTCTTAGTAGGCAAAGCTGAACTGGCCAATACCAATCCGGTAGAAGCCGGTAACCGCGATGCCGATGTTGTGGCTGCCGTAATTGCCCAAGCCCAAGTTGACGAGGCCGGTGTTCCAGCCGCCAAAGTTGTAGTAGCCGCGGTTGACAACGCCGAAGTTGCTGATGCCGTAGTTGTAGAGCCCGATGTTGTCGGTGCCGTAATTCCCGAAGCCGATATTGCCGCTGCCGGTGTTGCCGTAACCGATGTTCGCGGCCGCATTGGCGGCCAGCCCGGACAGGTTCTGCAGCGGTGAGGCATTCGCGGCCTCGGCACCGGCATAGGCGCCCGCAGTTGTGCTCAGAAGTTGGACAAACTGCTGATGAAATGTCGCGGCTTGAGCGCTGATCGTCTGATAAGCCTGGCCGTGCGCACCGAACACCGACGCGACAGCCGCCGACACGTCATCGGCACCCGCGGCCACCACGTCGGACGTGAATGCGGCCGCCGCTGCATTGGCCGCGTTGATCGCCGAACCGACATTCGCCAGGTCGGAGGCAGCGCCCGTGACAAATTCCGGTGCGATCGCAAACGACATCTGAAACCTCCGCCAGCACATGTAGTCGAGATGTCGCGTCGATCGCGATACCTGGATGGTAGGCACTCTAGGACGCGAATTCCATCTTCTTGGCTGCGGTTGCCGGTCCACCAATGTTGCGAAGTATCGATCCGAGCTTTCCTAACTGGGCGTGCTGTGAGCGGGGGAGGTGCCAACACTGCGAGAGCCGGTGCGACGGC
>Ga0302320_10025533_pt1 | contig 11485 bp, 7 predicted proteins | sample Bog_T0_3_FD_202130 | JGI IMG/M metagenome (GOLD analysis project Ga0302320, IMG submission 202130) | Peat permafrost microbial communities from Stordalen Mire near Abisko, Sweden - Bog_T0_3 | ecosystem: Environmental > Terrestrial > Soil > Wetlands > Peat | place: Sweden: Abisko, Stordalen Mire... | reverse complement strand
ATCGTGGTACGTCTCTCCTTCTGGTTGATACAGTGGCTGTACCATATTCTATGACATTTCACAGCCGGAGGGAAGCGGTCCTGTGTAAAAAAGCATCAGCATCGCCCAACCTTCAAACCACAGGTCCGCGTTTCCGAGGGCGACTGGACCCGCGGCGGAGCCGCGGTCTGCCGCTTCCACAACCAAAGCCCGAGGGCCACCAGGTAGCACGTGCTTCAGCTTGTGGGTCGAGTTTAGCTCGACGATCCGTCCCCCCACACAACCGCAAAAAAAGGGGGCGGCCCATAGGCCGCCCCCTTTCCCTACTTACCGCTTCACCCGATTAGAAGGTGATCTTGCCTGTCAGCACCGCAAGGCGTCCGGATACCGAAGCGCCCTGACCCGTACCATAAATGCTCGTCGGGGCTCCCAGCGTGCTGGTGATCTGACCAAACGATCCGGACGTCAGCGAACCGGAAGGATTAGCGAAATTCGCATGATTCAGCAAGTTGTAAGCCTGAATACCGAACTGCATCGTTACCTTCTCCCGCACCTTGAACGATCGCGCGAGCGTGGTATCGATGTCGAAATACCCCGGTCCGCGGAAGCTGTCCGGAGCGATATTGCCCCAGTTCGTCTGCAGCGCAGTCGAGATACCCGAACCCGGGTAGGTCAGGAAGTCGGCCTTTACCAGGCAGGACTGGCCGACAGCCGTGCTCTTGTTGCAGGCCGCACTGGTCTCGCTGCTTGTCACGAGATCTGCGAGCGGAGTCAGTACGCCCGACGAGTTAACGCTCGTCGCGATCTTGCTGTCCGTCACGCTGAACGGCGCGCCGCTGTATGCGTAAACCTTACCGGCAAACGTCCAGCCGGTGATGATCTGGTTCACCATCTTGTTACTGGTCTTAAACGGCGTGTTCCAAAGCACGTCGCCGGAAAACTGATGGCGATTGTCGAAAGGAGAGCTTCCGTATCCGTTGCTGATGTTAAACGGATTCTCGAAAGCGACTGTTTCGAGCGCATGGCTCCAGGTATAGTGGAATGCCGTCGACAACCCGTGCGTGAAGTTATGCTTGTACTCCAGCGTCAGCCCGTTGTAGTTGCTGATGCCGTTGTTGTAGTACTGCGTCACGGTCACAAAACGCGGATCTGGAGCCGCCGTGGGAAGTCCACCGTAGGGGCCTCCGTAGTTCTTGGTGCTGGTCGAACTGGCGAACATGTTGGCATTCACCGTTTCGGCGATGTTGAAGCCGTGGTTGCCCACGTACGACACGCTGAACGAATCGTGATTGCCAAGACCCTGCTGCACTTCAAAACTCCACTCCGTGGTCTTGGGGGCCTGGTAGGTGGCGGGCAGCGAAGTGATGCTCGGCGTGCTGAACGTGGCCGGCTTCACCGCGGCCTGAATCTGGGCCAGAGTGCTGCCCGCGTTAAAGCCATTCTCGAATGCATTCGCCGAGATCTGGGCCGATGCGGCTGAACTGGTCGGATCGGACGCAACGTTGACGTTTCCGAAATTCAGCCCCGAAGGTGTAAAGCGGTTCGGAATCTGCGCGGAAATCGTCCCCGCCAGGCCATCCGAGTAGGTGGTCGAGAACAGGCCCGCGCCGGTGCGGATGACCGTCTTGCCGTCCTTGAACAACTTCCATGCCAGGCCGACGCGGGGTTGGGTAATTACCTTTTCCCCGTTGTAGAACAGGTTGCTGCTCTTTGTGATTGTCGTGCTGTAAGGTACCGAGGCGCCCGCGTTATACGTGGAGGAATCGAACGGCACCGAAGTTTCCGCGAAGCACTTTTCCACGCAGCTGGGGTTGATGTCTTTCTCGAAGCGCAAACCGTAAGTCAGGCTGATGTTACGTGTCACTTTCCATTCGTCGGAAATGTACCCGTTCCACGACGGGATCAGGAAGTGCAGCGCCCCATAGAGCGGGTACGCCTGGCTGAAACTGCTCAGCGCGTTCCCGTTAAATCCGAGCTTGCCGTTGGCAAAGTCCGAGAGATCGCCCAGCGAGTACGCGCCGATGAAGGCACTCTGCGCAATGCTGGTATACGTGTACCGGTCGTCGCGAATCGCAATGCCGGCCTTATACGTATGCGCCCCTTTGTTGTACGACAAGTCGTCGTTGATCTGATAATGGGCCACGTTTCTGCCCGCCGGGAATCCGTAGGGATAGGTTGCTCCGCCCACCGTAGCAAAGCCACCGCCGTTGGCGCCACCGTCGGAAATTCCGATTTGCGCCGGCATGGCCAGCGTTGCCGCGGGGAAATTCGCCAGGCCGAACTGCGCCGAATACCACAGGTAAGAGGCGGTAAACGTGTTCACCAGAGCGGGAGTGATCACCCAGCTGTGATTGAGGCTGCCCTGCGAAGAGGGCTGGTTGCTGACCGCGTTGTATAGCGGATTGATCGGGCTGGTACCCGTCGCCTGCAGACCGATGTCGCGGTAGAAGCGAACCGACAACTTCTGGGCGCTGCTGATGTTCGCGTCAATCTTGATCTGATAGTTCTGCTCGGTATTGAGTTCGTTGGCATTGGTGCCGAATGCAATGGCGCAGGAGGTGTCCTTGCCGAACACGCCGCCCGTGCCCGTCGCAGTGCCGTAGAAGGTGTTAATGCCGCAACCCATGTGGTTGTTGCCGTCCTGCAGCGGGCCGGTGCCGTTCGTTACCAGCACTCCGCGATTGATACCCGGCGAACCGTTAATCAGCTTGAAGTAGTCCTGATACAGGGGAAGTTCGGCCGCCGTAATGTGGGCCAGGGTGTACGTCTGAAGCGCCGGGGAAGGCAGCGAAACCACACCTGACGAGGGCAGCACGTAACGCAGATTCTCGTCGTCGAAGAAGAAGAAGAGCTTGTCCTTCCAGATCCGTCCGCCAACTCTGCCGCCAAAGTTGTGTGCGTCCGCGCGCGCCCGGGGCGTCCCGGTAAGGTTGGAGAAGAACGGATTGGCGTTCAGTTTCTCGAAATTGTAGTTGTAGAAAACGTTGCCATGAAACTGATTGGCTCCGCTCAGTCCGACCATATTGACCTGAGCGCCTGCCATGCGGCCATACTGCGGGCTGTAAGCGTTCGTGATGACGGCTACTTCACCCACTGCGTTCGCGCCCAACGTATTGTTGCTCGCGCCGGAATTGTTCAGATTGTTCGCCGGATCGTTCTGATCCATGCCGTCGATCGTGAACAGAATCGACGAACCCGGAATGCCGTTGGCGTTCATGTTGCCCGAACCGCCCGTCACGTTCACTCGTATTCCGGGCGCGGTCATTGCCAGCGTCGTAAGATCGCCGCCCGGCATCGGCAGGTTATCCACCTGCTCCTTGTTGAAACTGACTTCGCGGTTCGCGTTCTCGGTTGCCAGAATCGTGGCGCCGGACGTCACTTCAATCGTGGTCGTCGTCCCCAGCGGATTCAGCGTGATATTTACCGTCTGCGCCTGACCTACCAGCAGCGTGATTTTCGACAAGTTTGATTTCAACCCGGCCGATGCCGCCGATACTTCATAGTCACCCGGCTTCAGCAGCGAAAAACGAAACTCGCCCTGTGCATTCGCGGCTTCCGAGCGCGTTTCCGAAGTTTCCAGCGATTTGATGGTTACACTGGCCCCGGGTACTACTGCGCCCGTCGTATCCGTCACCACGCCTACTGCGTCTGCCGTTGTAAGCGTCTGTCCCACCGCAAACTGCGCAATGAACAAAACCAGCGTCGCGACCAAAAGACTGGCCCGTACTCCTTTTCCGTTCCAAGCGGTTCTTATGTACTCTTTCATAGTTGACCCCTTTATCCCAAAGCAAAAATGCAAAAACGTTAACGTCCCGCCGCGGCGGATGCTCCCGACGCTCCCCGCCCACCGCCCCTGCCGGCGGGCGTTGGCGCGGGTAAATCCTTCCGCGGTAATCTCTCGGGCCGCGTCGCCGCGTTGTACGCGAAAATCGCCTCGATTACAGCCATCTGTTCCAGATCGGCCGCCTGGATGCGATCGTAAACATCCATGTTCGAATGGTGCGTCCGCGTGTCATAGTCCATCGGATCCTGAATAAACTGGAACCCCGGCAAGCCCACCGCGTCATACGATTGGTGATCGGTGCCTCCCGTATTGCGAATCGTAATGATCCCCGGCGTGAGATCCTTGATCGCCGCGAACCATTGTTCGAAAATCGGCCGCATCATCTCATTGCCCTGCAGGTAAACGCCTTTGATCTTGCCGGTGCCATTATCCACGTTAAAGTAGCCCGCGAAGGCATCGTGCTCGGCTGTAGGCTTCATCACAGTCGGATCGGCGAAATGGGCTTTCATGTAGTGCTGCGATCCCAGCAGGCCCTCTTCCTCACCCCCCCACAGCCCGATGCGCACCGTGCGGTCCATCTTGAGGTTGAGCGACTTCAGCAGCCGCAGAGCTTCCATCGCCACGGCGCTTCCCGCCGCGTTGTCGGTTGCCCCGGTGCCGTAGTGCCACGAATCGAAGTGGCCGCCCAGCATGACGACCTCGTTGGGCTTCGTCGCGCCCGGAATCTCGGCTACCACGTTGAACGAGTCGGTATCTTTCGTGAATTCGGTCTTGATGTCGAACGCCAGCTTCACGGGAACGTTGTGTTCAATCAGTCTCGCGATGCGGTTGTAATTCTCCGCTGTCACCGAGAGCGCCGGAATATTCTGGGTCGGATCGCCGGTCCGGACCGCGCCGCCGCCGAACAGCGTTCCGCTCTGTCCGCGCGCAGTGGCGGTCAGGGTGAGCAGTACGCCTTCGTCCTTCCAGAAGGTTCTCTGCCGTGTCTGGAAAGCCGTCCTTTCTTCCGGAGTCATGGCTGCGGTCGCCGCCGTGGCCGCTCCGCCGCGACCTCCGCGCCCGCCAACCGGGATCAATTCGCTCGTGAGGTCAGCCAGCTGCCCATCCGTGTACCGCGACGCCAAAGGCGTAGTGGGGAACTCCAGTTCCTGGACCGGGGCGATCAGCACGATCTTGCCCTTCAGTTTTCCGTGATACTTGTCCAAATCGGCGGGCCCCGTAATCGGCGCCAGAACCGCCTCGGCCGTGATCGGACCGCCCGTGCCGGCAGTCCATGCCGAAGGCATGGCGATGATTGGCATGTACGTCGGTTCCACCATCGCGCCCGAGTAGCCGGTCAGCTGCCAGCCGGGAATCGGCCCACTCGTGACATCCTCGGTCGACCACTTTTCCAGATGGACATTGCTCAGGCCCCATTCCTTCAGCTGGGTGACCGCCCACTCGCCGGCTGCCCGGAACTGCGGAGAGTTGGTCAGCCGCGGACCGTATTGGTCCGTCAGCTTCCACATAATGTCCATCACCTGGGACCCGCCGCCTCCGCGACCACCCCGGCCACCACCACCGCCGGCACCGAATTCAGCGGTCTTGATGCGATGGATGACGTTCAGGTCGACATGCTCCTGAGACTGTTGGGCGACGATCAGCAATGGTACAACCAAAGCTGAAGCAAGAAGGGCTGTTAGTGTTTTATATGACATTATTAAAAACTGATGACCAAGAAATATTACCAGAAAAACGATACTGTCTGGGACACAAATCTTAAATGGGCGCGATCAAAAACCCTGTTACTGGGAGCGCGCAGTGGCACCAACGTGGGAGGATAACAAGCGGGACATATATGACGGGAAATGCCCCTGAAAGACCGTGTAACTATAAATTTACCGCGCGGGGCGGGTCTTGTCAAGACCATACACCAACATCGTGTGGTGGCGCAACCTGGGCCAAGGCACTCAAACGCCGAAGCGCCGTATGACTCAGGCCACCCTTTTCCGGATCACTTCACTTGAATCGTCTTCTCCCGCTGCACGTCCGCAGATGAGCCTCCCCGGCATGATGCTGAGCTTTCCCGGTTCCGCCACAAACCGGTGTTGGTCTGCATCCCAATAGCCAAGATCGGAACCCTTTAGACCGTTATGGCCGCCGCAACGCCGCCGCTCCGTTACGAGAACAAAATTCTCCTCCTTAACCGGTCGATCGACCGACGAATTGAGGTGCTTCACATACATCTGCACTACCTCGTCTCCGGCACGCGTTCCCGTATTCTTCACATCCACGCTCACCGAGATTTCGCCCGCCGCGTTCACCGAATCGGCCGATGTCCGCAGGTTTGAATACTCGCACGTTGTGTAGCTCAGGCCGAATCCGAACGGGTATTGCAGCTGGCCCTTGGAATACTGATAGGTTCGCCCCTTCCGAACGTCGTAGTCCACCATCGGAGGAAGATCGTTCAAAGGCCCTATCCAGGTGGTCGAGAGCCGCCCCGCCGGGTTGTAGTCCCGAACAAAACATCGGCCAGCGCGTTGCCCTCTTCCTGGCTCGAATGCGCCCATGTGCAGGATCGCCGAGACGTTCTGCTGAACCCGGCCCATCGCATACGGGAAGCTCGATACGCGTACCACGATTGTCTTCGCATTCGCGATGAGACCTCAACTGGAAGTGGTCTTCGAGAAGGCGCAGCAGCGTCATTAGTAGTCTGTCTGCGGGAGTGCCGCGACCGGTTGGCCCGTCGGAGACGGGATCGGTGGATGCGGCTGAGATGGTGTAGCGATCCGAGTTCATCCATGACGTCCGGGGGAGCGGGCGGAGTACTTGCATCCGCCGCCGCTCTTGCCGTCGCGACTGCCGCCTATGCCGTCAGCGGCGGGGTTTTATGGATGCAGCGTCGAACCTCGGAAGCGGAGAGTTTGCGGTTTGCACGTGTGCGAGGGCCGCGAGCAGGGTAAGCACTCCCCATGAAAATGAGAATTTCAATTTACCTTCAAGGGGAGCGCAAATTCTCCGCATCGCCGGTACAGGGCTGCAGTCAAGCCGATGGCCGTCAGGATGAGGGCCAGCCACAGTCCATCCCAGAGTCCGACGACGCCCCAACCCAATCGGAAGGCAAGCCAGCATCCGATGGGCAAGCCGACTACCCAGTAGGCGCCGAGGTTCCAGTACATAGAGGAGTGCGTGTCGCCCCAGCCGCGAAGCGCGCCCGTGGCGACGGCTTGCAGGCCGTCAAAGATCTGAAAGCCGGCTGCGATGGCGAACAAAGTGACCGAAGCGCGAATGACGCGTGGATCGGCCGTGTAGAAGTGGGCGATTTCACGCGGCAGCAACAGGAACAGTGCGACGGAAACGAGTTCCAGGGCAGTGCCGACGCCGAGTGCCGTCCAGCCAGTGCGGACTGCGCCGGGCAGATCGTCCGCGCCGCGCAGGCGTCCGACGGAGACGGCTGTAGCGGAAGCGAGCCCGATCTGGAGCATGTAGGTGACGGCGGCGGCGTTCAGGACGATGGTGTGCGCGGCCAGGCTGACGGGGTTGATCATGCCGGCAAGCACGGTGGCAGTGTGGAAAACGCCGACTTCGAGTCCGATGGTGGCCGCTGCGGGAAGGCCGAGGCGGAGGAGCTGGAGGACTACTCTGCGGCTGGCGTGAAGACCGCGGATGGCGCGCGGGTCCTTGATCCAGACCGCGCACAAAAGGAAGACGGTGAGGTAGATACGGGCGAGGCATGTGGACAAAGCGGAGCCACGCACACCCAGGGCGGGCGCACCCCAGTGCCCATAGATGAAGATCCAGTTGAAAAGTGCATTCACCAGGTTGGAGGAAACCAGGGCGACCGTGATGGGCCGGACGCAGTGAATGCCCTGAAGGAAGCGACGGAGGCAAGAGTAGACGAGCAGTAACGGGAGGCTCCAGACCAGGATGTGGATGAAGCCCAGTGCGCCCTTGCTGACAGAGGGCGCAACGCCCAGGTGAGAGAGCAGCGGCGAGGCGCAGCGGATGAGGGCGATCGCGACGGGTGCGGCGATGAGGGCAATGGCGAGGCCGGAGCCGAGGGAGCGACGGGCTTCGGCACGGTCGCCCGCGCCATGGGCGTGAGAGACAAGCGTATCGAGCCCGGAGAAGAGACCGACGGCGGCGACGGCGAAGGGATAGAAGAATGCGGAGCCGAGGCTGGCTGCGCCGATGGCGCCGGCGCTATCCGGCATGTTGCCGACCATAATGACGTCGACAACGCCCATCGCCATCCAACCGAGTTCGGCGACAGACAGAGGGATGGCGAGGCGCAGCAGGGCGCGAATGGTTTTTGAATCGGGCACGGCGGTACTCGGGTATTGCCTTATTCAGAGTAGAACGGGGAGGAGACTGGCTCCCTCGGGGTTTCACCATCCGAAAGAGGGATGTGGCGCGAAAAGAAGCGGGCGAAATAGAGAGGGAAAGCGGTGCCGGGGCTGCCGTACTTCATGCCGGTACCGCGGGTGTCGACATCGGAGCCGCCGAAGTTTGTGCGGTGGTTCCGCCGATCCCGACGATGAGCCGGTAACGATGCTTTGGCGGATTCACCGAGGATCTGCGGAAGATTGCGGATTGGGCTCAGGCAATGCGGTGTGCAGCGGATCGGAATGGCCGCAACCGGAGTTCACGTGGATTCTGCTGATGTTGAACGCATGTTCGGGAACAAGTATGACGCTGCCGCTGGTAACTAAAACGGCTCGGCATTTGAGCCGCAGTACGTGTTCGGGCGAGCCGATTTTCGGAGACGCCGCGGCCTGAGTCGGCATCACGAAATCGGTTGCGAGTGCCGATTCGCAGGATCCAATAGCACCTTCGCTCATTATGGCCGGGAAGCCTTGCAGGAGGCCACAAAAGCCCATTAGCATTAGCACACAAAAGCCCATTAGCATAGGTAGGCCCCTGTGAGAATGCCACCACTCCCTTCCGGTCACAGCTCGGTGGCGTTGCGGTAGTCCATGGAATGCCCGCTCATCGGAGAGCGGGTTATGGAATTCGCAACCGGTCCAGTTGATCGTTGACGAATTTGGCGCGGTGTACGGCGAAGGGCTTGATGGGAACGATGTCTCCGTCGCCGAATTCGCGGAGGCTCAGAGCTTGGCCGGCAATCGCTTTGTCGAAGCGTTCGAGCGCGTCACTATGCGCAACGTGCGCCTGCTCCGCCACCGCCGGACGGATGTAAGGTGCCAGTTGATCCACCTGCGCTGCCAGACGGACCGGATCAAATAGTGTCCTTGAAAATTCGCGCATGTGGGCGAGATAGCGTTCGCGGAATGCGGGCACTTTGAAGACTCGCTCCAGGAATGGATTCGACCGGTACCAGGGCGGCAGCAACGGGCGGGTTTCACGCTGCTTTTGGTTCAGGCGTTGGGGGAACTGGCCGAAGGAGTGATCGAGATCCCACGGGATGAAACTCAGCTTCTGCGAGCGGGGATCCAGATATGCGTAAAAGTTCTGCGCGCTGTCCATCACGCCATCGCCATCCGAGAGCCAGACGGTGACGGCCATGAAGCGCGCGAATTCGGCAAGATCCACGTAGTTTCCCAGTTGTTGTGCGAGTTCGGTATCGCTCGCCTTTGAAACCAGGCGGCAGAAATCGATGATGCGTTTCTGGTCGGCGGGCGTCATCGCTTCTTTGGGATCGAGGGTCTGTACGTAGTCGGCCCAGCTATCGCCACGGTAGCGGAAGAGGGAAAAGGCGCTGAGATCGGACGGCTTCAGCAGGGTGCCCTTGCCGTCACTGAAATGTTCGGCGAGCATCGGCGGGCCGACATCCTCACTGAGTGAGTAGAGGCCGAGGAGCCGGTTTTCCATCTTCCCGGGAATCGTGAGGTACAGACGTGCGTAGGTGGTGCGGGGCGAGGGAACGCCGGCATCCCGGTACATTCGGTAGCCGAGGACCTCGTTCATCCAGCTGGCGTCGGTGATGTTGTTGCGGAAGTCGAGAATGTTGATGCCCGCGCCGAGTTTCTGGCCTTTAACAAATTCATTGAGATGGATTTTGTATGGCACTTTGTCGGTGGGTTCGGCCGGGCCGCCCATGTAGCTGCGCACGGAGTTGAGGTAGGTGCCGTTGCCCTTGAAGCGCACGCCAACGTCATGGAAGACTTTGCCTTCGAAATCGAGATCGCCATGGGCGTAGCGGAACTCAACTCCCTGGGCGGCGAGGAAGCCGTTGCGGGAGGCCTTTTCGGGGTGGGCGCGACGCTCGGCTTGGCGATTGACCTGGATCGGCTGCATGAACTTCCATTGATCCGGGGTGATGGTGAGATGCGCGTTCCAGATTTTGGTGGTGACGAACAGATCCGCTACCGTGAAGTTGGGGGAGGCAATGTCTGCGGCGGGGCAGGCGGCTGCGGCGAGCGAGAAAAGGAGCGCGATTCGGAAGTTCATCGGGGGGACCCTTGAAAGCTTAGACCGTTATGGCCGCCGCAACGAGAATTTTGTTCTCGTAACGGAGCGGCGGCGGCCATAACAAGCGGGGATACCAAAGGGCGGCAGTCCCTTGTCTGGTTAGTACGTTGGTGGGCGGGTGGAGGTTCACCAAAAGTGGCGGAGAGTGTCGGAGCGGGCCGAAAGGTCCTCGCGTTCCGATAGAATATCCCACGTGGCGACGAAAACAACTGGCTTGAAGGGGAACGTTCGCGTGATCCACTGGCGCGCGGCGGAGGCTGGCGCGCTGCTGGAGGAATGTCGCAAGGCGGGGTTTGAGGTGGATTATGTGGAAGGCGATGGAGCGGCGATTACGCGTGCGATTCGGGCGCGGGTGCCGGATGGCCTGGTGATCGATCTTTCGCGGAAGCCGAGCCATGGTCGCGAGGTGGGGATTTGGCTGAGGCGGGCGAAGGCCACGCGTGGGGTGCCGATCGTGTTTGTGGGTGGAGAGCCGGAGAAGGTTGAAGCAGTGCAGGCGTTGCTGCCGGATGCCGCGTACTGCGAGGTGGGCGCAGTGGGCGCGGCGCTGCGGCGTGTGGTTCAGGGCGGCGCCGGGCGGCGGGATTTCGTGACGCCGCCGGGCATCATGGAGCGCGGGCTTGCGAAGACGGCGGCGCAGAAGTTGGGGATTGCGACGGGCGCTGCGGTTCGTGTGGTGGAAGCGCCGCGCGATTTTCCCGAACTGCTGGGTGCGGTGCCGGAGGGGGTTACGTTTCAGGAAGACGCGGCTCCGTTGACGCTATGGTTTGTGGAAGGGCGGGCGGCGTTGCTGGGATCGTTGCGGGAAATGCGGCTTGCGGCGGCGAGCACGAAGTTGTGGCTGGTTTGGCGCAAAGGCAACGGCCGGGAAGTTACTCAGAATGTGCTGCGGGAAACGGCGCGGGAGGTTGGGTTGGTGGATTACAAGATCTGCTCGGTGGATGCTCGGTGGAGCGGGATGTTGTTTGCGCGGAAGCGGGCGTGATGGCGGGGCATGGCAAAATACTGCGGCGGGGGTTCTATGCGCGTCCGGCGGAGGTGGTGGCGCGAGAGTTGTTGGGCAAAGTGTTGGTGAAGGGCTCGACTGCGGGTGTGATTGTGGAAACGGAAGCGTATTTGGGCGGGGACGATCTGGCTTCTCATTCAGCGGCGGGTTTGACAGCGCGGACCAGGGTGATTTTTGGTCCGCCGGGACATGCTTATGTCTATTTGTGTTACGGGATGCATGCGTGCATGAATATTGTGGCGGACAGGGAGGGCTCGGAGGGGTGCGTGTTGATTCGGGCGTTGGAGCCGTTGGCTGGGCTTGAT
>Ga0302320_10025532_pt1 | contig 11485 bp, 11 predicted proteins | sample Bog_T0_3_FD_202130 | JGI IMG/M metagenome (GOLD analysis project Ga0302320, IMG submission 202130) | Peat permafrost microbial communities from Stordalen Mire near Abisko, Sweden - Bog_T0_3 | ecosystem: Environmental > Terrestrial > Soil > Wetlands > Peat | place: Sweden: Abisko, Stordalen Mire... | reverse complement strand
TTGAAGCATGGGTTTCAGATCGATCTCGCAGCTCTGGAGCAGGAGTTTCATCGGCTCAGCCGCAGGGTTCATCCGGACCGCTTTGCGCGTGCGGGCGAGAACGAGCGGCAATGGAGCCTGGCGGATACGGCACTGCTCAATGATGCTTATCGCACCCTGAAAGAGCCTCTGAACCGCACCGAATACCTGCTGAAGCTTGAAGGCGCGGAGATTGGCGAAGAGCACAGCGGCAAAGATCGCAAGGATCCGTCGAGGGTTCCGGACGACCTGCTTGAAGAAGTGTTTGATCTGAACATGCAACTTGAAGAGATGCGGATGGGGCGCAAGATCGGTGAAGACGATCCTTCGCTTGCGGCGAGTCTTCAAGAAGCCAAGACGAAATTCGACGGGCTGCTCGGGGCGGTGGATCTGGATCTGCGGGCACAGTGGCAGGTTTGGGATGCCGGCGATTCAACTGCTCGCATGGCAGCGCAATCGAAGATGGTTGCTCTTATTGACAGGCGGCGCTACCTCAGCAATCTTGTTCGCGATGTAACCGAAACTCTGGGAGTTCAATAGAAACCGATGGCGGAAGGACGCGTAGTTGGCATCGACCTGGGAACCACCAATTCTCTGGTCGCTTATATGCAGGGCGATGCGCCGGTGGTGATTCCGGGCGCGGACGGGTTGAATCTTGTGCCCTCTGTAGTGGCGCTCGACCCTGTGACAGCCGATGGCGGGCGGCCAACGGTTACGGTGGGCAACACGGCGCGCAAGGCGCTGATTGAATCGCCGGAGCGAGCGATCTATTCTGTGAAGCGGCTGATGGGCCGCGGTCTTGAAGAGATTCAAGGCGAGCTGAAGCTGTTTCCGTTCCGGTTGGCCGAGGATGTTGAAGCGGGCGAGGTTCCGCGCATTCAACTGGGCGAGCTGAAGTTTACGCCGCCGGAGATTTCGGCTTACATTCTTCGCCAGCTCAAGCGGAATGCCGAGCGATTTTTTGGCGCGCCGGTGACCCAGGCGGTGATCACGGTTCCAGCCTATTTCAACGACGCCCAGCGTCAGGCCACCAAGGACGCAGGCCGGATGGCCGGCCTTGAAGTGTTGCGCCTGGTGAACGAGCCCACCGCGGCTGCGCTTGCCTATGGACTTGATCGCGCGAAAGAGGGCACGATTGCGGTATACGATTTTGGCGGTGGAACGTTCGATATCTCCATTCTCAAACTTCGTGACGGCATCTTTGAAGTGCAGTCGACCAACGGCGATACGCACCTGGGCGGCGACGACATCGACAACCTGCTGTTGACGATTGCGCTCGACGAGATTTATTCCGAGAACGGAGTTGATCTGCACGGGCATGCTGGCGCGGTGCAGGCCGTGCGCAAGGCGGCGATTGAAGCCAAGATCAGGCTATCGACAGAGTCGGCTGCTTACTTCGATATTGAGTTGCCCAACGGCGACCGCTATCAGCGCGAGATTTCGCGTGCCGGTTTTGAACTGCTGATCGAGCCAGTGCTGGAACGCACTGCCGGGCCGTGCAAGCGGGCTCTTCTGGACGCCGGCGTGATGCCAGAGGGAATCGATGAAGTGGTGCTGGTTGGCGGGTCGACCAGGATTCCGGCCGTGCGCCAACTGGTGGACGATTTGTTTCGCCTTAAGGCACGTGGGAAGAGCCCACATACGGAACTGAATCCCGATGAGGTTGTGGCGCTGGGTGCGGCGGTGCAGGCAGATATTCTGGCCGGCGCGTCGAAGAGTACGGAGGAGTTGCTGCTGCTGGATGTTACGCCTCTGTCGCTGGGGATTGAAGCTCTTGGCGGAACGGTGGCGAGGATTATTCAGCGTAATTCTACGATTCCGGCGTCGGCGACCGAGCACTTTACGACCGGGGTCGAGGGCCAGACCAACGTTGCGATTCACGTGGTTCAGGGCGAGCGGGAACTGGCTGCGGACTGCCGGTCGCTGGCGCGGTTCGATCTGCGCGGGATTCCGCCGATGAGCGCCGGGTTGCCGCGGATTGAAGTGAAGTTCCTGATTGACGCTGACGGAATTCTCAAGGTGACGGCGCGGGAACAACGAAGCGGCCAGGCTGCCAAGATTGAAGTGAAGCCGACTTATGGGCTGACCGATGAGCAGGTCGAGAGCATGATTCTCGACTCATTCGATCACGCCGAAGAGGACTTTGCGGCTCGCTTGCTGATTGAGGCCCGCAATGAGGCGGAGACGATTCTTTCGCTGGTGGCGAGCGCACCGCAGAAGCCGGCATGGCAGCAGTTGACGGGCGAGGAGTTGGCGGCGATTGCAGCGGCGCGCGACCACCTGGCTGCAGTCAAGCTGGGCGAGGACTCGGCGGCTATTCGCGAAGCGACGCTTGCACTGGATAGGGCAACGCGGCGCTATGCCGAATTGATGATGGATGCCGCGGTTTCGACGGCGATGCGCGGCAAGACGATGGACGCCGCAGGGGAAGATTTGGGCGAGGCAATCACGGCGCCTCATCCCATGGCTTCGGCGGAGTTTAAGTGAAGCGGTGTTAGCGGGGATAGCGGAGTTAGCAAGTTAGCAAGTCAGCGACCTGACGGGGCCTGCTGCGTGAGGGTGAAAGAGAAGGATTGCATGAGCGAAGTCACTGAAAAGAACATTCCAGCGGAGAAGCTGGTGCGGGTTACATTTCTGCCCGAGGGGAAGACGGTCGAGTTCGAGTTTGGGACAATGCCGTATGAACATCACGGCAAGCCGATGTCATTTCTCGATGTGGCGGAGAACAACGATATTTTTCTCGACCATGCCTGCGGCGGCGTTTGCGCATGCACCACCTGCCATCTGTGGATCAAGAATCAGGATGGCATCAGCGAGGCGGACGACGATGAAATCGACCGCATGGATATGGCTGCCGATCAGCAACTGGACTCGCGCCTTGGGTGCCAGGCGGTGATTACCAGGCCCGGCACCTATGTGGTGGAGATACCGAAGTGGAACCGCAATTACGTCTCCGAGGGCAAGCCGTTGACGTTGGCGGAAGGAAGCTAAGGAGACCGTTGATGCCGCGTGAGATTTTATGGACCGATTCTGAAGAGATCGGCATTCAGCTGCAGGAGAAGTTTCCTGAGCTTGATCCGCTGACGGTGCGATTCACGGATCTGCATCGGTATGTAACAGAGCTTGAGGGCTTCGCGGACGACCCCGCCAAGTCAAACGAGAGCCGTCTTGAAGCGATTCAGATGGCGTGGCACGAGGAGTTTGAGGACGCGAAGGGATAGGAGCGGGAGCTCGACATGCTTCGATTGCGGGGGATTGAGTCAGCCTTCCCGGCGATTCTCGCGCTGCTCGCTCCAATCGAACGAGCCTTCGAAGTGGACGAACTCATTCTTTTTCCCGGGAACAAGATAGACGCTGATCACGTCAAAGCGCACTGGCGGCGCTGCTTGCTGCGGTAGTTGGCGCACATAGTGGCGAGCGAGGCGGCGCAGGGTGTTGCGCTTGTGGGAGTCGACAGAGACCTCGGCGGCAGCGATGTCGTGGGCGGTGCGGGTCTTGACTTCGACGATGCATAGCAGTTCCCCTTGCCAGGCGATCAGGTCCAGGTCGCCGGGCACTGTTCCTGACGACCATCGGTGGGCTACGACGGTATAGCCCTTGCGCATGAGGTAAAAGAGGGCGGCGTTTTCGCCCTCGATGCCCGTCGCCAGGTGGGCGGGCAGATTGGCGGGCTTGCTGTGGCGCTTGGCGACCCAGGCGAGGCTTTCCAGGCTGCGCTCAATCAAATTGATGCGGGTCTGTGAAATCCATCCCATCGCATACAATTTTCGGCTTAATCGGCAAAAGGCGCAAATCGCGGGTGCGCATTGGGTGTCGAGCTGGGTAGTCGGATCCGGTCCGCATTCGTTGAGGTTTGGCCGTTTAGCTCGAAGCGTGGAAGCGTTCGCCCAAAATGGATTGGGCTGGTTCGGTTTTGAAACGCACACGCTGAGCGAAGGGGCGACTGCCCGTTTGGAGTCCCTTGATGCCGATGAGATGGTTGAGACCGGATGTTCGGTTGACGGGGAGAATCGGCAATGTCGCTTGGTCTGTTTGGAGGTTTGCTGTCATCGCGCGCCGCGCAGGCGCCGCTTGCTTTGAAGGAAGCGCAGGGCGCCACAATGCCCGAGTGCGACAAGGCTGAAGATCGCCGGTTTGAGTTTGCACTGGATGCGCTGCCATGCAACGCGATGTTCTGCGACCGGGAACTGATTTTGCGGTACCTGAACCGCGCTTCGCGCAAGACCCTGCTTACGCTGCAGGAACACTTGCCGGTCCCGGTGGATAAGATTGTTGGCAATTCGATCCATATCTTTCATAAAGTTCCTGCGAATGTGGACCGGATTCTAGGGGCTGGAAATGCGCATGGGAATCACTCACTGCCGCACAAGGCGACGATATCGCTGGGGCCTGTGAAGCTCGACCTGGAGGTTGAGCCGATGACGGACGAGCGCGGCGAGTTTGTGGGGTCAGTTGTGTTGTGGGGAGTGAGTACCCAGCAGGCGCTCGATGCACTCAAACAAGCGCAGGCAGGGCAACGAGCCGATGTAGAGCACTTGAACGGAAACCTGCAGATGGTGGCGACGGCTACGCATGAGATTGAGGCCAGCATCGCAGAGATTGCGAAGAACGCGGCGGATCTTGCGCAGGCTGCCCAGAAGTCACGGGCCGCCAGTGCGGAGAGCAAGACAGCGATTGAAAGCCTGCGCGGCTCGAGCGTGGGTGTGGCCAAGGTTGCGGAGCTGATTGCCTCGATCGCCACGCAGACCAGCGTACTGGCGCTCAACGCGAACATTGAGGCGGCGAGGGCAGGCGCGCACGGCAAAGGTTTTGCTGTGGTGGCCAACGAGGTGCGCAAGCTTTCTGAGCAAACAGCCGCGGCCACGGCTCAGATTCAAGCCAAGGTGACGGTAATTGGCGCGGACATCCGGAGCGCAATGGCCGCCATTGACCAGATCTCAAGCCAGACTGACGACCTGTCTGGCTTGTCGCATCAGATGGCCGCGGCGGCGGAAGAACAGCATCTGGCCACGCAAGAGATGGCGCATAACATTGAGCGCGCCGCATTTCGCGCCTCGGAGATCGCGAACCTACGCACGGGGTAGAATCGCCGCTGCAATCAGACTGCGAGCAAGTCAGGCATTCACAACTTCAAGCCTGGTTGCCTGCTCGTGCTCCTTCTCGACCTGGGTCAATGACTCTTCGAGAATGTCGAGAGCGATGGTGGCCTCGTGCTCGCTGACGATGAGCGGAGGGCAGAGGCGAATGGAGGTCTCTCCGCAGCCGAGGATCATGAGGCCGCGCTCGAAGGCGAGGATCTCGACGCGGTTGCGAAGAGCGGCGGCGGGTTCGCGGGTGGTCTTGTCTTTGACGAGCTCGATACCGATCATCAAGCCGCGTCCTCGCACGTCGCCGACGAGCGGGTGGGTTTGTTTCCAACCGCGGAGGCGTTCGAGCATGAATTCGCCGACCTTGGTTGCGTTTTGCAAGCCTTCGCGTTGAATGATGTCCATGGTGGCCAATGCGGCAGCGATGGAGACCGGATTGCCGCCGAAGGTAGAGGCGTGCGAGCCGGGCACCCAGTCCATGATTTCGGCGCGGGTCATGCAGATGCCTAGGGGCATGCCGCTGGCGATGCCTTTGGCGATGCACACCATATCGGGCTCGACGCCGGAGTGTTCAATAGCCCACCACTTGCCGGTTCGGCCGGCACCGCATTGCACTTCATCGACCACCAGCAGAATGCCGTGGCGGTTGCAGATGGCGCGGAGCTCGCGGAGGAAGTTGTCAGGGGCCGGGACATAGCCGCCTTCGCCCTGAATGGGCTCGATGAAGATGGCTGCCACTTCTTCTGGCGCAAGGATGGTTTTGAAGAGCTTCTCTTCGATGTAGCGCGCGCATCCCATGCTGAAGGCTTCCTCGGCCTCAGGGCCGCCGGAGCAGCCGCGATAGACGTAAGGAAATGGAATATGGGTGACGCCTGGGACCAATGGCGAGAAACGGCGGCGCTGCTGAGGCTTTGAGCCGGTGAGCGAGAGAGCGCCCATGGTGCGGCCGTGGAAAGCGCCAAAGAACGAGATCACCTGCTGGCGGCCGGTGTGATAGCGAGCCAATTTCAACGCACATTCAATGGCTTCAGCGCCGGAGTTGCCGTAGAAGAATTTATGCGGGCCTGGCATGGGCGCGACGGCCGAGAGGCGGTCGGCCAGATCGGTGAGGGGCTCATTGTAGAAGTCGGTTCCGGAGATGTGGATCAACTCGGCAGCCTGCTTCTGGATGGCTGCGACGACTTCCGGGTGGCAGTGGCCGGTGGACACGACGGCAATGCCGGTGGCGAAGTCGAGGAACTCATTGCCATCCACATCTTGAAGGCGGACACCGCGACCGCTCTTGGCGACCAGAGGATAGGAGCGGGTGTAACTGGGCGAAATGAGGCGGGTATCTGCGGCTACCGCGGCCTGGGCTTTTGGGCCGGGCAGAGGACAAACAAGCTTTGGTCCAAATTGTGCGTACAGCTCTTCCTTAGTCATCGTCAATCTCCTTTGATAGAGGCTGTCGTGCCGAGAGAATCCAAGCGAAGGAGATGGATCTTTGCCGTTCGACCTGAGGATTGCAATCGGTGGTACAGCGCAGGCGCTGGATTGGTCCAGCTCTGCTCGCCGCGGAAGGGCGAGAAAAATTGCGGGCGAATCTTCGCCAAGCTGGTGCTAATCGCTGGCGAAGAGACTAGGTCGCGTGCGCATGGGAAGGACGCGGAGGTGCTTGCGCGGGCAGATGCTGCGTGCGCGGGAGCGCGACCAGCGCCGGGAGGGTGGCGCAAGGTTCGGTCCGATTTTAGTGCGCTTTTGCATGGGAATCCCGCTGGCCTGAGGATAGAACACTTTCGGTTGCGGTGTACAGAGAACTCAGAGGGGCTCGGTGTTGCGGCAGTCCGGTTTCGGATTGTCGCCGACTCATTTAGGGCTGTGAACGAATGACGGGACAGCTCGCTGAGTGCATTGGAGGGTTCTCGCCAGTTTTGATTTCTGGCGGCAGCGACCGATCAACAAAAACCGACCCAGTGGTACTGATTCGCAAGCAGGACCGCTCATACATGTATCCTGCTTGCGTTACTGTTTTCGACGGGAAATTACGATGTTAGCCGTTCAGACCACATCTCCCGAATCCGTACTCCGTCCCTTCATTCGCGCGTATGTTCAGCGTGAAGCACGGCTCGGCACCCAGGAACTCGTCGAGCCCGTAGTGGCTCGTCTCGGCGTCATGCTTGAGTTTGAATTTGCCGGGGCGTACGAAGTCAGAAACTATGGCTCGAACGCGCTTGAAGCGACGTTTCCGATCTCCATCATTGGTCCTCAGACCTGGCGTCGCGCGCGACTTGTGATTCGGGATCATGTTGAGTCACTTGTCGTGATGTTTCAACCTGCGGGGTTCCATGCGCTCTTCGGCATTCCAACCGCGCCGCTTGCCGAGACTGGCACAGAAGGCCACGCGATCCTCGGACCAGCCGTCTCCCGCTTGCGTGAGCGGCTCGGAGGCCTTCGCATATTTCGCGAGCGGTGTCAGCTCCTTGATCGCTTCTTCCTTGCCCGACTCGCCGACGCCGGCACGATAGACCCCATCAACAAAGCGCTCCATGTACTCACCATGCCTGGCGCAACCAATACAGTCGAGGAAGTGGCGCGGCACGCGGGAGTGAACCGAAGATACCTGGAGCGCAAGGCGCTTGCGCTTTCGGGGGTATCTCCAAAAAACCTGACGCGCATCTCGCGTTTCAGTCGCGCTTTGCTCATGCGCAGTGAAACTAAGCAGACATGGACCCAGATTGCATACGCATCGGGCTACCACGACCAGATGCACATGATCAGAGACTTCCGCGTTTTCGCCGGGGACGCGCCTACCTCTGCACTGCACGAGATCACCCCAGATCACCTGATCAACTTTGCGCTTACTGACGCCCCGACCGTCGAATAGGCACCATGCTGTCACTAGCTAACTAGCCGGTCCACCAGGGAGTGCCATGGTCCCGACTGCGACGCGATTACCATGAATGGCGGCATGGTCAGGATCAGCAACGGAACGCCCCACCGATAGGCTGGATGGACGTTGCGCCGGGTGACCAGGTCATACACAGGACCTGCCACGTAAAAGCACAGCGCAATTGCCAACGTCGTTGCATTGATTCCGTGCAGAAGCCTTCCAAATGCAGGAAAGAAGAAGAGTTGATTCGCCATCAAGATCAGGCGCTTGTGCGTCTCTGAATCACGCCGCAGCCAGAGGCCCAAGGAGATAAAGACGGCGAAGAGAAACATCTGCGCAAAGGACACGGCAAGCAGACTGGAGGCATCGGGAAAAGGAAAGAATCTTGCCTGGCGCGCCTGACGAAGAGCGATCGCGGATCCCAGGAAGACTACACCCGCGGCAAGTACGCCACCCGTGATCCCGAGCTTGCGATGCAGCTTCATTCCTCCGTTCATTGCCAACAGATTTTGCAGGAGGTAGAACAGGGTCCATGCTGTAAAAACCGCCCCGTGAATGTGAACCCAGAGCGGAATCGCAGGGGTGTGGAAGTAGCTTTTGGCGTAGTAGGTTCGCGCAAAGCCTGCGAACACGCCAACTGAGATCGCAAAGGCCATCCCCGCGTAGAAGCGGTGTTCTAATTTTCGGTTTCGCGCTACCGGCACGAAGCCTAGGCCACCTTGACCACTTTCCATTGCTACCGTTCGATTTGCCATCTCTTCTCCTGATTGCAGTATGAATATGAAGCTAGGAGAAAAGCATCCGGGGCGATAGTACAGATGCGACAATGGCGCGAGTCCGTTTCCGACAAAAGACCAGCGAAGCTGGATAGGAACGCAATGCGCGCTTCTCGACAGTTGTAGTTCTGTATTGACGCAAAGTCGCCAAGGCACGCAGCGAACACCTGAGAACTTACAAGACTACTGGGATTCGATTGAGGGGCGGGCAAACTGGAAGCCAGCCCAGTGCTGCTCCGGGGATGGATTGCGTCCATGAGTATCCCGCAAGAAGCGGGAGGCGGATGCGGGGCGATCAAGCTAGGATGGAATCACTTTCATGGCGAATTCAAACCCTGCAAGAACTACTTCGGGACGCAAGGCAGCCAGTACGGCATCGATTGTGCTGGCGTTTGCGAGTGTCTATTTCTTCTGGGGCTCGACGTATGCGGCGATTCGGATCGGAGGGGCGGACATGCCGGCGCTGCTGCTGGCGGGGACGCGGTTTCTGATTGCGGGGGCGATCCTGTTGGGTTGGTGCCGCTGGCGGGGTTTGCAACTGGTTTGGCCGGCGAAGACGATGGTGATGCTGGGGCTGGTTGGGCTGTTGTTGCTGGGCTGCGGGAACGTAGGCCTAGTGTTTGCGGAGAGGACTGTGCCGAGTGGGCTGGCGTCACTGGTGTGGGCGGTGACGCCGCTGTATGTGGCGTTGATTGAGATGGTGCTGCCAGGGGGCGAGCCGCTGCCGATGCGAGGATGGCTGGGTCTGCTGCTTGGGTTTGGCGGATTGGTGGTGCTGTTGTGGCCGTCGCTGCATAACGGGCTGAGCGGCGACCGGACGCTGCTTTGGTCGATTGCCGCATTGCTGGGCGGAGCGCTGTCGTGGGCTGTGGGCAGCCTGGTGTCTCGACGGGCACGGCTGAAGGTGAATACGCTGGTCGCGGCGGCGTGGCAGATGCTGATTGCAGGAGTCTTCTGCACTCTGCTTGGGACAGTGCTTGGCGATTGGCCGCAGTTTCACCTGACGGGAAGCGCGGCCGGGTCGCTGGCCTGGCTGATTACGGGAGGCTCGCTGCTGGGCTACACAGCGTACATCTATCTGATTGAGCATGTGCCGGTGGGCAAGGTGGCTTCGAATGCCTATGTGAATCCTGCGGTGGCGGTGCTGCTGGGGATCTTGTTGCTGCATGAGCGACCGGGGCCGTCGGAGTTCGCGGGAATGGCGGCGATTGTGGTGGCGGTGTTCCTGTTGACGACGGCAACGGTGAAGGCGAAGGGGACGCCGCGGGCTATCGAAGAGCTTGAGCAGATTGCGGCGGAATAGATCGGGCTTCGTGCGACGGGTGTGCTTGAGTCTTGATCTTGAAAAGTGACAAATGCCCGAGCCTCGTTAAGTAGCCCCCATTCAGGGGGTTGAAAACCCCCTGCTCCCTCCGGAATGGCGGTCCTGAAGGCCTTGGCGATTCTCATTCTTTCAGGGGGTTGACGACGCTATGGAAAGAGGCGGGTTCCAAGGTAATCTCAGTAAAAGGGTCCCTCAGGGGCTGAAGCCCGGCTTTCATTTTGTTGCATCTGCGGCACGACTGAAGTCGTGCCCCTTCAAAGCCTGTGCAGGCGGCAAAGTTTTTCCGCAGCATGTGAAACCCGCTGCTCCCTCCAGAGTCTTGGGCCAACACGCGCTGCATAACGTCCTAATGGAGCAGGAGCACGGAAGCTGCGGAGGCGATGCCGAGGATCGAGAAGACTAACCCCAGATACCAGTAAATGCGGCTGTGGGTGAGGAGCGTGACCGAGGTGATGACGAGGCCAATCTCCAGCAGGGCCTCGGAGAGATCGAAGCGGTTGGCGCGGACCTCGGCTTGCTCGACCTTTTCCTGCAATGCCTCGGCTTTTTCCTGGTCTTCCTTTAGCTCGTCGGCCCATTTTGCCTGGTGATCTTTGTAGCTCTTGGCCAGCTTCTGGGCGGCATCTTTGTCGGAGATGGTGACGACGCTCATGAGGTCAGAGACGAGAGCGGTGTCGTTGGAGCGGATCTTGTGGGCCTGGTATTCGTTCCACTGATCGGTGGCACGGTTTTGGTTGAGCACGGCTTCAGTGTGGGTGCGATGGCCGAGGACTGTTGTGACAGCGACGAGTACGGCTACGACGCTCATGGTGAAGGCGACGGGTCGGAGCGAGGACTCGTGCGATCCGTGTTCAGCTTGCTCTTGCAATTCCTGGGCTTCGTTGGCTTCCATGGTGCGATCCTCCGGTTCATTGAAAAGGGGCGTGGCGACGACTTCCCATTTTAACGCCAAGGAGGCGATTTTGGTTGCTGTTTAGAATCAATGGTTTGCAGAGTGCCGGTTGTGTGGGGCAGCGAAAAAGGCGGACGAAGCTGCGACCGCTGCTCTGGAAGCTCATGCGAGGCGGCTTCGATGACCATTCTGAGAGGAGGCGAAGAGAGCACGAACAAACGTGAAAATAGGGGGGGAGGGGTATTTATTTTCTGGTTAATATCGTTTGAGTGATCTATTACCTTTTCTTCACCTGGGAACAATTGTACGCAGGGCGGGGCTAATTCTCTGCAATGGGTTGGGATTTATTCTTTTGGGATTCGAGACGGCCCTTTGGGACGCAAGGTGTGGTGGGGGTTGGTGACCCAGGATTGCGCACGGTTTCATCCCCTGTGGGCCGGCAACGATGGCGTGAGGCTAAGAGGGCACCAGAATTGAGTTACGCTGCAAGTTACACAATCCAAACGCAAGAGGCTCATA
>Ga0302320_10025531_pt1 | contig 11486 bp, 9 predicted proteins | sample Bog_T0_3_FD_202130 | JGI IMG/M metagenome (GOLD analysis project Ga0302320, IMG submission 202130) | Peat permafrost microbial communities from Stordalen Mire near Abisko, Sweden - Bog_T0_3 | ecosystem: Environmental > Terrestrial > Soil > Wetlands > Peat | place: Sweden: Abisko, Stordalen Mire... | reverse complement strand
GTCTTCGCGAGCGTGATTTCAGAGAACGAGCGGCAGGTTTTATCGCCGGCATTGAGGACCGCATGGCTTCCGGGAAGCTGCATGCGGAAGAGATTGGCCTTCGCGTCGATATAGCTCTGCATCGTGCGATGGCGGTCCAGATGATTCTGCGTCACGTTCAGGCAGACCGCGATATCGGCGCGAAATGTTCGTGCGGTTTCCAGCTGAAAGCTCGAAAGTTCGAGCACATTCCACCGATCGTCATGCGAAGTGTCCGTCATCGCGATTACGGGCGTTCCGATGTTGCCTCCTACCTGTGAGGACACGCCGGCTGACAGCAGGATGTGGCCTGTGAGCGACGTGGTGGTGGTTTTACCATTGGAGCCGGTAATGCCGATCACGTTGCCTTTGAGGAAATCGGCGGCGAGTTCGATTTCGCCGATTACGTTCACGCTGCGGGCGCGTGCCTGCCGCAGCGGCTCCAGATCGGCCGGAACGCCAGGCGAAAGCACGATGAGATCCCAGGGTTCGGCGAGCAGCGCGTCGCTCTGAAGCCGAAATCCAGGCACGTCCAGCGGTTTGATATCTGTGGTGGTGACATCCGCGGAGTGCGCGCGCAGAAATTCCGCCGAGGCTCGCCCCGACTTCTCCATCCCCACCACCAGCGTTTTGAGGCCGTGCAATTTCATCGGAGTTTCAGAGTGGTCAGCGCGAATAATGCGAGCACGAGTCCCGCGATCCAGAATCGCGCGATGATTTTCGATTCCTGCCAGCCCAGCGCTTCGAAGTGATGATGAATGGGCGCCATTTTGAAGATGCGCTTTTTGCGAAGCTTGTAGCTGCCCACCTGCAGGATCACGCTCATCAGTTCGATGACAAAAACCCCGGCAATGAAGAGCAGCAGCAGTTCCTGCTTGATCAGAATGGCAACGACGCCCATCGCGCCTCCCATTGAGAGAGATCCGACGTCACCCATGAAAATGTCCGCGGGATGCGCATTCCACCACAGGAACCCCAGGCTCGCGCCGGTCAGCGAACCACAAAAGATCGTCAGTTCCGCCGTGTGGGCGTTGCGAACGATCTGAAGGTAGTTCGACAACACGCTGTTTCCGGCAAGAAACGCCAGGACGGTGAGCGCGCTGCCCGCAATCACCATGAGGCCAGCCGCCAGTCCATCGAGGCCGTCCGTCACATTCACCGCATTGCTCGAGCCCACCACCACCAGCACAACGAAAATGTAAAACGGAAGGAACGCAAGCGCGTACGTGTAAGGGTTTCCCATGAAGGCATGAAGAAGCAGATCCGGCCGATACGTTTTAATGAAAGGCACATTCAGCGTGGTCGTGTAGAGATTCTTGTACCGCATGAACGCCAGTACGCCGGTCATCACAGCGGCGACGGCCATCTGCATGGCGAACTTCTGCTTTGCCGTGAGCCCAAGGTTGCGTTTGTTCGTGACCTTAGCGTAGTCGTCGATGAATCCGATGACGCCAAACAGGACGAAACCGAACAACGCAATCCAGACATACACATTTGTCAGATTCGCCCACAACAAAGTCGGGCCAATAGTGCTCACCATGATCAGCAGGCCGCCCATGGTCGGTGTGCCGGCTTTCTTGTGGTGCGATTGCGGTCCGTCCTCGCGAATACTCTGGCCGAAGTGAAGATCGCGCAGCCGCCGGATCATCCACGGCCCCAGCAATATGCACATAAACAGCGATGTGAGACTGGCGAACATGGTCCGCGATGTCACGTATTCGAAGACGCGGAACGGTGAAATGTGGGTGTGAAGTTGTTCGTAAAGCAGCCAGTAAAGCATGGTGGATTACGCCGACCTCGTTTCCGCGTCGGCAAACGCGGCATCGATAGCCCTCTCCACATGCACGCCCCGCGAGCCCTTGAAAAGCACGGCATCTCCGGGTTTTAAATAATGGCGAAGAAATTCTCCCGCCTGTTCGGGAGTATCGAAAAAGAACGCGGCGCCGCCCGACAATCCCGCTGCCATGGCTTCATCCACCATCCAGCGTCCGGCGCCGCGTATGCCAATAACGGCATGAATACCCTGTTCCGCAGCGAATCTTCCTATGTTGCGGTGCAGGGTCAAGGCCTCTCGGCCAAGCTCCAGCATTTCTCCGAGCACAGCAATGCGCCGCGTCGCCGGAGTATCCCGCAGCAGCTCCAGCATCGAGCGCATCGCTTCGGGATTTGCGTTGTAACAATCGTCGATAATCGTGATGCCGCTGCGGATGCTGCGTTCGCCGCGCATTTTCCCTGGCGAGAGCGATCGAACGGCTTCGCACAGTTTTTCCGGCGCTATGCCCATCAAATGCGCCACCGCGATACCAGCCAGCACATTGCTGACGCCGTGACGTCCCGCCAGAGGCGATTCAAACTCCACGCCGAGAGTGCGGAATCGCGCGCCTTCCGGCGTCAGGGTCACGTTTTCGGCGCGAACGTCGGCGTCTCCGGCGAATCCGAAAAGCACGCTCGGCCCCGCGTGCAGCTTCGAAAATCCGCGAACGCGCGGGTCGTCGGCATTGAGAACGGCCGTGCCATTCCGAGGCAGCGCCTGGATCAGTTCGCTCTTTGCCCGCGCCACGCCTTCGATGCCATCCGCGAAGTTCTCGGTATGAGCCCAGCCGATGTTGGTGACGACGCCGATCTGCGGCTCCGCGATCGCGGAAAGGTCGCGGATTTCGCCTTCATGGTTCATGCCCATTTCCAGCACCGCTACTTTGCTGTCATTCGGCAAACGGAGAATAGACAACGGCAGCCCCAAATGATTGTTCAGATTGCCGAAGTTCCGGCCCGTGGGAAAAGTGGTGGAAAGCAGACTCGCGATGGTGTCTTTGGTGGTCGTTTTGCCAGCGCTCCCTGTCACGCCGACGACTGTGCCGGCCCACATCTGCCGCGCGCCATGCCCTAGCGCCTGTAATGCGGCCGTGGTGTCCGGCACCTGAAACTGAAGCCCGCCGCCGTCTGCAGTTCTTTCCACGATCGCCAGCGCCGCGCCGCGTTCAAATATGCTGGCAATGAAATCATGTCCGTCATGCGTGGGTCCGCGCAATGCGAAAAAGCAATCGCCGCGAGCGATCGTCCGCGAATCGATGCTCCAGCCCGATATGCTGCCCGCCTGAGGGGGGAATTCGGAGCGCGTAATGCCGGCGATCATTTCCAGTGACATGGTCACTCGCTATCTCTCCGGAATCCGAACGCCCGCAGAATATCCCTGGCAGTTTCACGGTCGTCAAAATGGATCGTCCTATCCGCGAAGATCTGATACGTTTCGTGACCCTTGCCCGCCAGCAGTACCAAATCTCCCGCACGGGCTTCCTGCAAAGCTTTATAAATCGCCTGCCCGCGATCCGGCTCCGCAATCGTCTTCGTATCCGAACGGCGTATCCCGACCAGAACGTCGTTCATGATCTGCAGTGGATCCTCCGAGCGCGGATTATCGCTGGTCAGCACCACCACATCGCTCAGTTCACTTGCGACCTGACCCATCAGCGGACGCTTGGTGCGATCGCGATCTCCGCCGCAGCCGAAAACGGTGATGACTCTGCCGGGTTCGAGCGAACGCGCCGCGGCAATGGCATTTCGCAGCGCATCGTCAGTATGGGAATAATCCACGATGACGAGAAACGGCTGGCCCTCATCCACCCGCTCGAATCTTCCGGGCACTCCCCTGCATGCTTCAATACCACGCACGATGGTCTCGGGCGGCAGTTGAAAAGTCATCGCGGCACCGCACGCGGCGAGGATATTAAAAACATTGAACCGCCCGGCCAGCGGCGAAAAGATCTCGAACTTGGTCTTTTCGAAAGTTACGTCGAACCGCAGACCGTCGCCTTCCCAGCGGATATGGCGCGCGCGCAGCATGGCATCTTTGCCCATGCCATACCAGAGAACTTCGACCGGATTGCCGGGGGCAGTGAGTTTGCGGCCCCATTCATCATCGCGATTGATCACCACGTAACGTGGAGGCGGGCCGCCCGAGCCATCCAACAGCAATTTCTTGGAAGAGAAATAATTCTCCATTGTGCCGTGGTAATCCAGATGGTCCCGGCTGAAATTCGTGAACACCGCGGTGTGAAAGTGTAAGCCGTACACACGCCCCAGAGCCAGGGCGTGGGAGGAAACTTCCATGGTGACATGGGTGCCGCCGATCGCGTCCAGTTCGGAAAACAGGCGCGCCAGATCGAGCGATTCCGGCGTGGTGTTGGGCGCGGGCAGCGTCTTCGATCCCATCCTGTACTCGATGGTGCCGATCATTGCCGTCGTCTTACCGGCTGCCCGGAAGATCGAATCAAGCAGGAAAGCCACGGTGGTTTTGCCGTTGGTGCCGGTGATGCCAGTGAGCTCCAGCTTTTCATCGAGCTTGCCGTAAAACGTGCGCGCCGCGAGCGCGAGAGCCCGGCGTCCGTGCGCCACCTGAATCCACGGACCGGTCCACGAATCCGGCGCGGGCAGTTCACTGACTGTGACGAACGCGCCCTTTTCCGCCGCCTGTGAAGCGAACGCGCGCCCATCGGCTTTGGCCCCGGGAAACGCAAAAAACACGAAGCCTGGCTGCACGCGGCGCGAATCGTATTCGAGGCCCTGAACGGTTGCGCGGGCGAGCTCCGGCGGAATCTCCGACAGCAATTGCGCTCCCGCCAATACCTTGCTCAACGTCATAGTCAGCGCGTGAACACGATCCGGATCTTATCCCCTGGATGCAAAGGCGTTCCAGGCAACGGCAGCTGGGCATGAGCCACGCCGCTTCCTTCCACTGTGACTTCTATGCCATTTTCCGAGGCCACTTCCAGCACGTCGCGCATCGACTTGCCGCGGAAATCCGGCACCACTGGCCCGGTAGAACCAGGTCCCGCAGGCACGGGACCCGCAGGCAAAGGTAACGGCGCGGGAGGAGCCGGAGCAGGCGCCGGACCTCTGGCAGGCGACGCCAATGCCAGAGACGGCGCAGGCGCCGCGGGAATCTCGGCCGGACTTGCCGCCGCCGGAACGAATTGCATCTGCTCAGCCAGCAACTGCTTCACGCTGGGGTCCTCTTCCATTATGCTGGAACCGCCGAGATCGGCAATCGACACGTCGTTGTAATTCTTCTCTTTTTTCCCTGGCTTCGCGGCCGCAATTTCCTGCTCGGGAATGTCGCGCGGAACGTCCAGCATGCGCAAAGCTTCCGTCATGATGGCGGAAAACACTGGCGCGGCTGTATCCGCGCCCTGGCCGCTTTCGCCCGACGTCTTGTGCATAGTAACCAGCACCACGAGCGCCGGATTCGTCACCGGCGCGAAGCCGACAAACGAAGCGTTGTAGTTGTGCGAATAGTGATGCGTCTCCGGATCGTAGATCTGCGCGGTGCCGGTCTTGCCGGCCGAAGTGTAGCCGCTCAGTCTCGCATGCACGCGGCCCGTGCCGCGCAACACGACGCCTTCCATCATCTGGCGCATCAGAATGGCAGTATCGGGTTTAATAATTCGGACCGGCTCTTCCGCGGGCTCGGTCTTGTCGCCGCGTTTAATCACCAGCCGTGGCTTCACCAGCAATCCGCCATTCGCGATCACACACGCCGCGCGCGCAATTTGTATGGAAGTAACGCTCACTTCCTGCCCCATCGCAATGGACTCAAGCGACGTAGTGCCCCATCGGCTCAGCGGTCGCAGGATACCGGGCGACTCGGCAGGCAGCGGCACTCCGCTCCTCTGCCCAAAGCCAAAGCGGTGCGCATACTCGTACATGTTTTCCCGGCCGACTTTCATCCCGATCATAATCGCGCCGATATTGGACGATTTCGCCAGCACGTCTGCCATACTGATGGTGCCCAGGCCGCCGTGCGATTCGTGAATCACACGCCCGGGCAGCACCAAAATTCCATTGCCGGTCGGAATCATCGAATCGGGACGCAGACTCGTGGTTTCGAGCGCGGCCGTCAGCGTGATGACCTTAAACATCGAACCCGGCTCGAAAGGAACCTGGGAGCCCAGATTCCAGCGCGAAATCGGATCATCGCCCTGCTTCGGCCACAGATTGGGATCGTAAGTGGGGTAATTCGCCATTGCCAGGATTTCGCCGGTATAAGGATTCATCACGATGGCGCTGCCGCTGCGCGCATGCTTGGCGATCACGCCCGCTTTCAGCTCGCGCTCGGCCACATACTGCATGCGCGAATCGATCGAAAGCGTGAGCTGCGTGCCCGGCTTCTCCACCGCATCCACGCGCGAATCGATTCCGTTGTGATGCACATCCATCAGAACGCTCTCTTCGCCATCCTGCCCGCGCAGCACTTTATCCAGACCGCGCTCGATGCCCAGAACGCCCTGAACTACCGCTCCTTCTTTCGGAATCACGCCCAGACCGCCCAGCACATGCGCGGCGGTTTCGCCCGCCGGATAATGGCGCTGGCTCTCCGTGTGCAGCGTGGCATACGCCAGATGCAGGGATTTCAGCCGCTCCGTCTCAAACGGATCCATGCCGTGTTTGATCCACAGGAAGCCCAGATGATTCCGCTGCGCGGTAACCAGCCGCTGATAGAGCGCAGCCTGATCCAGCTTCAGGAATGTTCCGAGCACTACGGACGCCATCTGCGGATCGGCAATCTGACGCGGATTCACCGAGACCGAATCCACCGGAACGCTGATCGCCAGCGGCTGTCCATTGCGGTCGAAGATGGAACCGCGCGGCGCCGGAATCGGAATCTGCTGTTCCTGCTGTTTGCGGGCTATCCCGACGTATTTCTCGTGCTGCACCACCTGAAGCACGATGAGCCTCGCGACAATTGCCAGCGCCCATAAAAAGAAAATCACCGCCATCGAAACGAGGCGGTGATTGACTGCGGCCGAACGACCCCTGACCTCCACGGGATGGGCTCCTGTTACCTGCCGCCGGGCACGGTGGGAGTTCGATTGCTTGCCAGATTGCCCTGGGGATTCTGGCCGTCAAGATGAACAATCTGATTTGCCATGGGACTAGTGAGGTTGCGCTCCTTCGCGATATTGTTCAGGCGCACAGGACTCAGCAGACCGGCTTCCCGCACTTCCAGATCGCGCCGCTGATCGAGCAGCGTCTGCCGCTCGGCCTTCGCCGCCTCCAGCTGATAACCCGACCGCACCAGCGCGACGTGTGGCGCAACAATGCTCACTCCCAGCATGAGCAACAGCGCGCCGGCGCCAACCGCCGACCAGCACTCGTCGCTCGCGTTGGGGTCCGCCTGGCGAATCATCCGGGAATTGTCGATCTTCTTGGAATAGAAGAACACGCCATCGTTGGGCAGACCCCGCAAGGCGCACGGATCGCTCTCACGAATGCCGCCGCGCTCGCCGATCGCCGCCAGTGCACTGCTGCGTTTCCACATTGTCGCTAGTGTTGCCATCTTGTTATGCCCCCGTTGCCTTACCTGGACCGTCCCGAACTCACACTATTTCCACCGCGCGCAGTTTCGCGCTGCGCGACGGCGGGTTTTCCCGAACTTCCCGGTCACCGGGTACGACAGGCTTTTTCGTCAGTAGAACGGCTTTGCCCGCGTGCGCCAGATCTCGAAAACTGTTTTTGACTTTGCGGTCTTCGAGCGAGTGAAATGAAATGATGACGATCCGCCCTCCGGGACGAACCATGCGCGGCGCGCGCTCCAGCAGCGCGTCCAGCTCTTCCATCTCCTCGTTGACCGCCATTCGCAGTGCCATGAAAGTCCGAGTCGCGGGATGCGTTGGTCCTGTCCTTGGTACAGCCCGTTCCACGATATCCGCCAGATGCCGTGTGCTCCGAACGGGCCGACCTCGGATCAGTGCTCCAGTAATCTTCCGCGCTCTCCTTTCTTCGCCGAGCTGGTAGAGCCAGTCGGCCAGTTGTTTCTCTGTACTGCGATTCACCAAATCGGCCGCCGTCACGCCCCTGGTTTGATCCAGGCGCATATCGAGCGGTCCATCCGTCATAAACGAAAATCCACGTTCCGGATCCGTCAGATGAAACCTGCTCACCCCGAGATCCGCCAGCAGGCCGTCCAGATTGGAATGCTCCAGCTCTGAAAACGCCGCATGCTGAAATTCGATCCGGTCCCAGTACTCGGCGGTGTTCGCCCGCGCCATTTCGAGCGACTGCGGATCGCGATCGTTTGCGATTACCGTGCCCGCTTCCGAGAGCTTTGCGGCAATCGCCCGCGTATGCCCGCCCATTCCCGCCGTGCAATCGAGATAGGTTCCCTCCGGCCGGATATTCAGAAGCTCCAGCGACTCCGCCAGCAAGACCGGATAATGTTGTGCCATAGTTCCTGATCATTACGGCATCCCCGCGCCGAGGAGCTCGGTCTCGTCCGCCTTCGGATCCGCTGCCTGGAAGTCGGCCATCAGTTCGCTGAACATCGCCGCGGACAGGATGCGAATCCGGGTCCTGTTAAAGGGCTGAATATGAAGTTCCTGATTGTCCAGCCCGAGTTCCGCCCGAAGCTCTGAATTCACCGTCACACGACCCTGCGAATCGACTTCGCAGTCCGAACCCAGCCGGCCTGCGGTAAACAGCGCCCGGCGCGCAGCGGGATTCTGCCGGTTGTCGATCAAAAACTTTTCCATTTCGTTCCACGCGGAATTAGGGTATATTTCTGCTATGCGCCCGTCGAGCGAAGTCACGAACACCTTCCGTTCCGGCAGCGCATCGAAAAAATGGAGAAATCCGGCAGCCAGCTTAATACGACCTTTGTCGTCAATGCGCGCACGGGAGATGCTGTGCGGCATTTCGACGGGGACCGGAATGTTGGGTTGATCGGCCACTTTTGATCCAATTTCGCTCCACACCCTAACACAAGCGATTGTGCCACGTCCGTAACCGAATTACAAGCGGTATTTTTATGGATCTGTTTGTTTATGTGCGAGTTAGCAGGATCGCTATATGGACGCAATTGTGGTGGTAGACCACAAGATATAGAGATATAGGCGAAAATGTGGCGAAAGTACTATTTCTACAAAGGTGGGAGAAGTAGTCCCGAGTGCCGACGTGGTGCTTAGAAGTGCGCGCCGAGCAGAAATTCTGCCTGATTCAGCTGCGTCACGTTGAGGACTGAGTCGTTAAACTGCCTCATGAAACGCAATTCACCACTGAGGCGGAACAGCTTGAGCTTCATATCCACTCCGCCATCGAGAACGAGGCCGGCCGGCGAGTTCGTCGCGATGCTGCCCGGACCTGAAGTCACCGCGTTTTTGATCTGATAAATGTGCTGAAAACCGGCGCCCAAGCCCACGAAAGGCTGGAAAAGGCCGGCGCGGGTAAAGCGATACTGCGCAATCATAGGAAAACTCCACTGCGTCGCCGAGGTGTTGGCAGCCAGATTGGAAACCTTAAAGCTTGCCGGACGCGCCATCGCGTCGAGTTCCAGGCGCAGGTGGAACGGCAAATTGAGCTGGAAAGAGCCCCCTACGATGAAGTTCTGGCTTTGGGGCACGTATTTGATGCCATTGATGGTGGCATTGTCTTCCACGCTGGTAAAAGGTGCGCCCGCGATGGCGCCCACGGAGATGCCCTGGCCGTAGGCGGCCGCGGCGGATAGTAAACCGGCAAGAACGAATTTTCGCATGTTTTTATTAAGATAACAGGACGCCACCGCTCATTCGACAGTTACGCTTTTCGCAAGATTACGGGGCTGATCCACGTCGCAGCCCAGACGAACCGCGATGTGATAGGCCAGCAGCTGGAGCGGGATAATTTCCAGAATCGGAGCCAGCAGATCGGGCGCCCCTGGTATCTCAATCACGTCATCGGCGATTTTGCGAGCTTCGGTATCGCCCTCGGTCACGATTGCCAGCAGACGGCCCTCGCGCGCCTTCACTTCCTGCATGTTGGAAAGTGTTTTTTCATAGAGCAGGCAACTGGCGGGATCCGAACGGTCGTGCGTGGCCAGCACCACGACCGGCAGATTTTCGTCGATCAGCGCGTTCGGCCCGTGCTTCATCTCGCCCGCCGGATAGCCTTCGGCGTGGATATATGAAATTTCCTTGAGCTTGAGCGCCCCTTCGAGCGCAATGGGGAAATGCGCGCCGCGCCCCAGATACAGAAAATCCTTCGCGCGAAAAAGTTTGCGGCCCAGATCTTCATACTGCCGGTCGTGCCCGAGAATGGTTTCGATCTTGCCCGGAATGCGCAATAATTCCTGCACGAAATCGCGCGAGCTTTCTTCGCTCAGCGCGCCGCCGCGTACCTGAGACAGATAGAGCGCCAGGATGGCAAGCGCGGTCAGCTGGCATGTGAACGCCTTGGTGGAAGCCACGCCGATTTCCGGACCCGCATGCGTATAAATCGCGCCCGAAGCCTCGCGTGTGATCATCGAGCCGACCACATTGCAGATCGCGAGCGTCTTCGAGCCCTTCTGCTTCGCCTCGCGCTGCGCCGCGATCGTATCCGCCGTTTCGCCCGATTGCGAAATCACGACCGTCAGCGAATCCGGCGTGACAATCGGATTGCGATAGCGGAACTCGCTGCCATAATCCACCTCGACAGGTATCCGCGCCAGGGATTCGATCATGAACTTGCCGGCCAGAGCCGCGTGCCAGCTGGTTCCGCACGCCACGATGCGCACGCTTCGGAAAGCCTGAAATTCCTGCGGCGTGATATCCATGTCGTCGAGGAATACGCGGCCCGTTTCCTGACTCACACGCCCGATGGTGGTGTCGCGAATAGCGCGGGGCTGCTCAAAAATTTCCTTGAGCATGAAGTGCTTGTAGCCGCCCTTCTCCGCCATAATCGGATCCCATAAGACGTGTTGCGGAGTGCGATTCACATGGTTGCCGTTGAAATCGGTCAGCTGGACGCCTTCACGCGTCAGAATCGCCATATCCCCATCGGCCAGAAAGAACATATCGCGCGTATGGCCCAGAATCGCGGGCACGTCGGAAGCGACGAAATACTCACCCTTTCCGAGACCGATTACCACCGGAGGACCTTCGCGCGCCGCGACAATCTTATAAGGATCGCGCCGCGAGAGCACGGCCAGCGCAAAAACGCCGCGCAGTTGCTTCACGGCCGATCGCACCGCCTGTTCCAGATTGCCCTCGAAATATTTCTCGACCAGATGGGCGATGACTTCCGTGTCAGTCTGTGTCTTGAAAACGTGACCTTCCGACTGGAGTTGTTCCTTGAGCGGCAGGTAGTTCTCCACGATGCCGTTGTGCACCACGACGATATCGCCCGAGCAGTCGCGATGCGGGTGGGCGTTTTCCTCGGTGGGACGGCCGTGCGTGGCCCAGCGCGTGTGGCCGATTCCGTAGCAGCCATCGACAGGATCGATCTGGAGCACGTCTTCGAGGTTGCGAAGCTTACCCGAAGCGCGGCGCACCCCGAGCGTTTCGTCATCCTGATAAACGGCGATTCCCGCCGAATCATAACCCCGGTATTCGAGACGCTTCAGGCCATCCAGAATGATGGGGACAGCTCTCTGCGTACCGACATACCCGACGATTCCACACATAAGGCCATTGTACGAAGAGGGTTGCTACAGGGCGTCAAACGCGTACGCGGCAGCCGGC
>Ga0302320_10025530_pt1 | contig 11486 bp, 11 predicted proteins | sample Bog_T0_3_FD_202130 | JGI IMG/M metagenome (GOLD analysis project Ga0302320, IMG submission 202130) | Peat permafrost microbial communities from Stordalen Mire near Abisko, Sweden - Bog_T0_3 | ecosystem: Environmental > Terrestrial > Soil > Wetlands > Peat | place: Sweden: Abisko, Stordalen Mire... | reverse complement strand
ACGGTGATCATCGCCTGCAGAGAATGCCCCAGGGCCGCCGGGTCCACCTCGGCATGGAACCCCCGGAACACCCCCGCCCCGGTCAGCCGCCGCACCCGCTCCAGGCAGCTGGACGGCGCCAGTCCCACCCGGTGGGCCAGCTCTTTGTTCGACAGGCGAGCATTATTCTGCAGATGCTCCAGAATCGCGAAATCAATTTGGTCCAACGATATATTCATGACCTATCTCCAAAATCAATTTGGTTGAATTGATTATCAATGAGCCAAAGAATCGAGGTCAAGGCGATTGGCAAAACAGTTTGGTGGATATCCCATCCCGCCGTTGATTATTCGACCTCATTCCAGGAGCTCCCATGGCCCGCGTCAAGCCTCAGACCGCAATCTTCTCCAAGGGCTACGATCCGCAGCGCTCCGAAGGCGCCGCGGTGCCGCCGGTGTTCAGGACTTCCACCTTCATTTTCAAGACCGCCGCCGAAGGCAAGCGCGCCTTCGAGATCGCCTACGGCCTGGATCCCATCAAGGCCGGCGAGAGCCCGGCCCTCATCTACACCCGGGTGAACAACCCCAACTGCGAGATCCTGGAGGAGAAGATCACCGCCTGGGACGGCGCCGAGGCGGCCGCCCTGTTCTCTTCGGGCATGGGCGCCATCTCCGGCACCTGCCTGGCCCTCCTGAAGCCGGGCGACACCCTGGTGTTCTCCGACCCGGTCTACGGCGGCACCGAGTACCTGTTCCGCCACCTGCTGCCGGCCTTCAACATCCGCACGGTCTCGTTCCCGGCCGGCAGCACCAAGGCCGAGATGCAGCGGATGCTGGCGGACGATCCCACGGTGAAGGTGATCTACATCGAATCCCCGGCCAACCCAACCAACGTCCTCTCCGATGTGCCGGCGGCCCGGGAGCTGGCCGACAGGTACTCCACCCCGGACAAGAAGATCCTGGTGGTCGTCGACAACACCTTCATGGGGCCCATCTTCAGCAAGCCGCTCCAGCACGGCGCCGACATCCTGGTCTACTCGGCCACCAAGTTCTTCGGCGGCCACTCGGACGTGGTGGCCGGCGTTGCCATGGGCAGCAAGGCCCTCATGGGCCAGGTGAAGGTCATGCGGACCATCCTGGGCTCCAACTCCGATCCCGATTCCGCGTGGCTGGTCCACCGTTCCCTGGGGACCCTGCAGCTGCGCATGGAGAAGCAGCAGGAGAGCACCCTGCGCATCGTCGATTTCCTGCGCACCCAGCCCAAGGTGACCCTGGTGGCCTATCCCGGCAGCCCGTCCATGGGCGACCGGCAGATGGAACTCTGGCGCCGGCAGTGCACCGGCACCGGCAGCGTGATCTCCTTCAGCATCCAGGGCTGCGAGCCGGAGGCCTTCCGGGTGCTGGACGCCATCCGCCACATCAAGATGGCCGTGAGCCTGGGCGGGATCGAAAGCCTCATCGAGCATCCGTCCTCCATGACCCACTCCGACATGACCGCCGAAGAGAAGCGGCACACCGGCATAACCGACAACCTCATCCGGCTTTCGGTGGGGCTGGAGGACGTCGAGGACCTCATCGAAGATCTCCGGCAGGCCCTGGCCATACTCTAGCTTTCATTGGACGGGAAGGTGGATCTACACTATGGGCAGGGGGTGCTCATGGAAGGTGATCTACCCGAATCCGACTGGAAGGTCGTGCGCAATCTGCACGACATTGCCCGTGAGCGTTTCTGCCAGCGCGTGCTTGCTGATATCGAGCGGATCAACGCAGTCGCGATTCAAAAGGCGCATACTCGCTATCTTGAGATTTTCAAGCTGATCGAAGAGCAGGACAAGGAGATCGAATGGATCTTCAACGACCTGCACCGCGCCAACGCCCTGGAGCACCTCTGCGCCATGTGCTCCCGCAAGCTCCTGTCCGAGGACGAGCTGGCCCTCCTGTCCCAGGAGGCCCGGGACCACGTGAAATGGTTCCTGGAGGAACCTCTGTGCTGAGGAGGGCCTAGATGGCCAAGGAACAGGCCGGGGCGAAGGCGATCCAGTGGCTGCCGGAACCGGAGGAGCACAACTACCCGGCCGCCCAGTCCTACTTGAGCCTGCTGCATGCCCCGGAGAAGGTCGACGGGCTGATCGCGGCCCTCCGGACCGCGCCGGTGGTGCGTTTCAAGGCCAAGGACCTGTTCCGGGCCTCGCGGCTCTCCCTGCTGGGCGTGAGCAATTCCCACGTGGAGACGGACAACAGGAAGATCATGAAGGGGACGAGCCTCTCGCCGCTCCTGCTGGTGCGGGACGAGGCCTGCGGCAAGGTGGTGATCGCCGACGGCTACCACCGGCTCTGCTCGGTCTACCTGTTCGACGAGGATGCCTGGATCCCCTGCAAGATCGTCTGATTGACAACCTCGGGCCGCCCGGTCACATTAGCCTTCATTCCCGGAGAGGAGAGCTTATGGGCCAGGTTTTCCGCAGAGGTTCTGCCGCGCTGCTGCTGTTCCTGGGGATCGCCCTGGGCGCGGCGGACGGGCCGCCGCTCAGGATGCAGGAGTTCATGGTGCCGTCGGGGGATCCGGGCATCAGCCTCTACGTGCGGAACAAGCGCCCCGAGGCCCTCGCCGCGGCGCCCGGGGAGCGCATCGTGCTGTTCGTGCACGGGGCGACCTATCCCTCCGAGACGGCCTTCGACCTGCAGCTGAACGGGGTGTCCTGGATGGACTACATCGCGCGGCAAGGCTACGACGTCTACCTGATGGACCTGCGCGGCTACGGCCGGTCCACCCGGCCTCCGGAAATGGACCAGCCCGCGGACGCCAACCCGCCCATCGAACGCACCGTCACCGCGGTCAAGGACGTGGGCGCCGTGGTGGATTTCATCCTCAAGCGGCGAAATGTCGCCCGGATCGACCTGATCGGCTGGTCCTGGGGCACCAGCATCATGGGCAGCTACACCGCCCAGAACAATGACAAGGTGAACCGGCTGGTGCTGTACGCGCCCCAATGGATCCGCAGCACCGTGGCGCTTTCGGACCCGGGCGGCAAGCTGGGCGCCTACCGCGTCGTCACCCGAGAATCCGCCAGGGCCCGCTGGGTCTCGGGCGCGCCGGAGGACAAACGGGCGGAGCTGATTCCGCCGGGATGGTTCGAGGCCTGGGCGGACGCCACCTTCGCGCTGGACCCGGTGGGGGCCCGGCAGACGCCTCCGATGCTGCGGGCGCCCAACGGGGTCTCCCAGGATGGGCGCGAATTCTGGGCGGCCGGCAAGCCGCTGTACGAACCCGCGAACATCCGCGTGCCGGTGTTCCTGGCCCATGGGGAGTGGGATGCGGACACCCCCAGCTACATGCTGCACGGTATCTTCGCCAGGCTGACCCACGCGCCGTACAAGCGCTACGTGGAGATCGCCGAAGGCACCCACACGCTCCTGATGGAGAAGAACCGGATGCAGCTGTTCCAGGAGGTCCAGCAGTTCCTGGACGAGAGGTTCCAGCGGGGAGAGTAAGCCGGGCCTTGTCCCTCAGCGGAAGCCCCCCGCCGCCTCCCCCGCCCGGCCCAGCAGCGCCCTGGCCCCCTCGCGCCAGTCCCGGTAGTGCAGGGTGAAGGCGCAGCCGCAGACCAGGCAGCCCGCCCCGCCCAGGGCGACGGTGGCGGGCGCGCCCAGGCGGTTGGCCACCAGCCCCCCCAGCAGCCCACCCACCGGGGCCATGCCCAGGAACATCATGGAGTAGATGGACATGACCCGGCCGCGGAAGGCGTCGGGGACCATCATCTGGATCATGGTGTTGGTGGCGGCCAGCCCCACCATGAAGCAGTAGCCCGCCACCAGCATGAGCGGCAGGGACAGCCACAGGGACCGGGAGCAGGCGAAGCCGATGAGCGCCGCCCCGAACCCCATCGAGGCGGCCGCGATCCAGCGGCCGAGACCATTGAAGTCGGGGCGGCTGGCCAGGGTGAGGGCCCCGGCCAGGGCCCCGGCGCCGGAGGTGCCCATGAGCAGGCCCAGGGTGCGGGAACTGCCGTGGAACACCTGGCCGGCGAAGATGGGCATGAGGACGGAATGGGGCGAACCCAGCAGGCTCACCGCCCCGAGCAGCAGCAGCAGGCTGCGGATGGGCACGGTGCGCCGGACCATGGCGAAGCCCTCCAGCAGCCGGCCGGCGTGGGACTGGGTCTTCGCCGGCTCCGGCTCGCGGGGCGGGAAGGTCATGGCCAGGAGCCCGGCGATGACCGCCAGGTAGCTGACGGCGTTCAGGAAGAAACACCAGCCTTCGCCGATGGCCGCCACCAGGACCCCGGCCAGGGCCGGGCCGGCCACCCGGGCCCCGGTCACCAGGGAGGAGTTCAGGGCCACCGCGTTCATCAAATCCGGCCGGGGCACCACCCTGGCCACGAACACCAGGCGGGCGGGGTTGTCGAAGGCGTTGGTGGTGCCCAGCAGCAGGGCGGACAGGAACAGGTGCCAGATCCGCACCTGGTGGGTGAGGGTGAGCAGGGCCAGGATCAGCGCCAGGCCCATGGCCACGGTCTGGGTGGTGAGCAGCAGCCGGCGGGAGGGGACCCGGTCGGCCACCAGCCCGCCCACCGGGGCCAGGACGAACACCGGGATGAGGTTGCAGAAGGACATGAGCCCGAGCATGGCGGCCCGGCCGGTGAGCCGGTAGACCAGCCAGCTCAGGGCCACCATCTGCATCCAGGTGCCGATCAGCGAGATGAGCTGGCCGCTGCAGAACAGACGGTAGTTGCGCTGCCGCAGGGAGCGGAGGGATTCCGGAAAAGCGACCATGCTTGATGTTGCCACATCCGCCCGGCATTCCGGGCCGCCCGCGTTAAGATGGCCCCCCGGATCTTTCCAGGAGGCCCATGACCCCGACCCTGTTCCTCGTGCTCAACGCCCCCGGCGGCGATGAAGCCTGGTTCGAAGGGGTGCTGCGCTGGCTGGTGGAGGCGTCGCCCAGGGGACGGAGCGGACGGCTGCAGGATCTGAACGCCGTGCTGCGCGACCACCCCCAGGGGCCGGAGTGGCGGGCCCGGATCCGCGCGGTCTGGAGCCACACCAGCGCGGTCCGGCTGCTGGCGGACACCGGCCTGCCGGCCCACACCGCGTTCCTGCGGGAGGCCGTGCACCGGATGGTGGAGCGGTTCGTGCCGCGCCTGGATCCGGAAGCCGACCTGTCCGCGCTGCTGGACCGGCTGGCCCTGACCGGAGCCGACGCCGACTGGATCCAGGATCTGCCCCCGGCCGCGGCGGAACCCTGGCTCGAGCTGCTGGCGCTGCCCCCGGAGGCCTTGTGGGACGCGGCCCAGCTGCTGGCCTACCGGGCCGCGGCCCTGGGCCTCGCCCGGGACCTGCTCGGCCTGGCCCCGGACGAGCGGGAGCTGGACTCGCCCTTCGTGCGCCTGCCCGAGGCCATGGCCGCCCTGGGCCGGGGGGAAGCCGCCCCCTGGCCGGAGCTCCTGGCCGCCTGCCGGGCCCGGCTGAAGACCGCGCTGGACTACCTGGACCGCCACGGCGTCTCCAGCGAGCTGGTCTACCGCCTGGACCTGCTGGAGTGCCACCTGCGGCGCATGGAAGAGCTGGCGGACCTGGCCGCGGGCAGGACCTCCGGCCAGGCCTTCGCCGCCACCCTGGCGCGCCAGGCGGCGGAGCACCAGAGCTTCCGCGGCCTCCTGCACAGCACCACCCGCCGCCTGGCCCGCAAGGTGGTGGAGCACACCGGCCAGACCGGGGAGCACTACATCGCCAGCACCCGGGCCGAGTGGGTGGGGACTTTCTGGTCCGCCGCATGGGGCGGGGTGCTCACCGCCTTCACCGCCGCGCTGAAGTACGGCATCGCCGCCGCGGCCATGGCGCCCATGATCGCCGGCCTGGCCTTCGCCGGCAACTACACCGCCAGCTTCGTGATCATGCAGTTCGCCGGCTTCACCCTGGCCTCCAAGCAGCCGGCCATGACCGCCGCCAGCCTGGCCGCGGCTTTGGAGGACCGGCTTCCGGGCCGCGCCATGGTGGACCTGGTGGCGGGCATCGCCCGGTCCCAGTTCATGGCCACGGTGGGCAACGTGCTCTGGACCATCCCCGCCGCCCTGCTGCTGAGCCTGTGCTGGGCCAAGCTGACCGGGCGGCCGCTGCTGGACGCCGCCACCGCCGAGCACAGCCTGGGCGGCCTGCACCCGCTGCGCAGCTGGACCCTGCCGTTCGCCGCGCTCACCGGCGTGTTCCTCTGGATGTCCAGCGTGGCCGCGGGCTGGGCCGCCAACTGGAGCGCCTTCCGCCGCCTGCCCGAGGCCCTGGCCGGGCACCGCCGGCTGATCTACTGGCTGGGGGCGGAACCGGCCGCCGCCCTGGGCAGGCTGGTGCAGCGGCACCTGGGCGGCGTCTGCGGCTACGTGGCCCTGGGCTTCCTGCTGGGCTTCATGCCGGTGGTGTTCGCCTTCATGGGGCTCGCGGTGGAGGTGCGGCACGTGACCCTGTCCGCCGCCTCCCTGGCCCTCTGCGCCGCCCAGGGCTTCGCCGCCGGCAGCCCGCCCTGGGCCGCCCTGGCCTGGGGCCTGGCCGGGATCGCCGGGATCGGCGTGCTCAACTTCGGGGTCTCGTTCCTGCTGGCCCTGCGCACCGCCATCGACGCCCGGGACGTGGACCGCAAGGGCCGGGCGGGCCTGCGCCGGCTCCTGTGGACGGCGTTCAGGGCCAATCCCTGGCACTTCATCGGGCCGCCCTCAGAACCCGTATAGCCGGGCCGGGTTGTCCACCAGGATGCGGTCGCGCGCGGCGGCGTCGGGCGCCCAGTCCGGCAGCAGGTTGCGCAGCTTCCCGGTGTCGGGGATGCGCGCCATGGCCACGTGCGGCCAGTCGCTGCCCCAGACCATCCGGTCCGGCGCCGCGGCGATGAGGGCCTGGGCCACCGGCGTGACCGCCTTGAAGCCGTCGTAGTCGTCGCAGACCCGGTAGGCGCCGGACAGCTTGACCCACCAGCCGTGCGCCTCCACCAGCTCGAACATGGCCCGGAAGGCCGGGTGCTGGAGCCCCAGCGCCGCCGGCATGTGGCCCATGTGGTCGATCACCCCGGGGCAGGGCAGCCTCTTCATGCGCGGCAGCAGCTCGGGCAGGTCGCGGCCGTCGCAGAGGAACTGCATGTGCCAGCCCATGGGGGCGATGCGCCGCGCCAGGACCTCCATGGCGTCGAAGTTGAGCCCGCTCCCGGGGAACGACACGTTGATGCGCAGGCCGCGGACGCCGCCGGCGTGCATGGCCTCCAGCTCACGGTCGGTCACCTCCGGCCCCACCACCGCGACCCCGCGCAGGTTCGGGTTGCGGCCCAGCACCTCGAGCATGCAGCGGTTGTCGGTGCCGTAGACGCTGATCTGCACCAGCACGCCCCGGGTGCACCCGGTGGCGGCCAGCATGGCCAGGTAATTGGCCTCGGGCGCGGGCGGCGGGGTGTAGCTGCGCGAGGCGGCCATCGGGTAGGCGTCGCTTTGGGATATCACGTGGCTGTGGGTGTCGCAGGCCAGGCCCGGCATCGGGAACGAGGCCGGCGCCACCGAAGGCGAAGGGGGCAGGCACAGGGGGGCGGTGGGCAGGGCTGCGTGCGGCGCCATCTGGGTTTCTCCTTGCAGGGTGACCCTAAGAGTAGCGCGATAACTACACCAGCCGGATCCAGCCCCGGCCGGCCTTGAAGAGCGCGAAGGCCAGCCCCGTCCGGGTCACCAGCACCGTCCTGCGGCCGGCGAAGGCCGCCATCTGCGCCTTCCGGAGGTCCTGGTCCAGGACGAGCAAGGCTGTGCGGGTGGCCAGGGCTTCGAGGGCGTCGGAGGAGCGCCACCGGACCAGGCCCGCCGTCCCCAGCAGCACCAGGACCAGGGTGACCTCGGCGCGGCAGAATGCGGCTTCGGGGTTCTGGGCTGGGGGTGCCGGCGGCATGTTCTTTTCTCGTTTTGTTGAAATACGTCTCACGGGCGACACGTATTAATGAATAATATATATAAATATCTCGAGCTGGCCCGGTCATTTTTCACCCCGCCATTTCCGTCGGCGTTTCTATTGCCATGGCGAGACAAACCGGACATAAAGGTAGCCATGGACAACCCCCAGCCCGATTCATGGCCACCCCAGGCGGGGCCGCCGGGGAAGGGCATCCAGGCCGCCATCATCCAGTCCGGGTACCTGCCCTGGAAGGGCCACTTCGACATCATCCACGACGTCGACGTGTTCGTGTTCCTGGACGACGTCCAGTTCACCCTGCGCGACTGGCGGACCCGCAACCGCATCAAGACCGCCCGGGGCCCGGCCTGGCTCACCATCCCGGTGGGCAGCCACCGGGACCTGTGCATCGACCAGGTCGTCATCCCGGATCCGCGCTGGCAGGCCCGGCACTGGGAGACCCTGCGCTGCACCTACGGCAGGGCGCCCTTCTTCGCCCGCTACCGGGGCTTCTTCGAGGACCTGTACCTGGGCCGGACCTGGCGCTCCCTGTCCGCGCTGAACCAGTACGTGACCCGCGCCATCGCCCGGGACTTCCTGGGGATCCGCACCGAGTTCCTGGATGCCCGCCCGCTGGCGACCCGGGGCCGGAAGACCCCGCGGCTGCTGGAGATCCTGCTCAAGCTGGGCGCCGCCACCTACATCACCGGGCCCACCACCCGCTCCTACCTGGATGTGGGCCTGCTGGCCGAGCACGGCATCCGCGCCGTGTTCAAGGACGTGGAGGGCTACCCGGCCTACCCCCAGGCCCATCCGCCCTTCGAGTCCAAGGTCTCCATCGTCGATCTGCTGTTCAACACCGGCCCCGAGGCTCCCCGCTTCATCTGGGGCTGGCGGGAGGGAAGCCCATGACGCGAGACCTGGTGATCTTCGGCGCCGCCCACGGCATGGTGCTCAAGCTGGTGGACGCCATCAACCGCCAGGCTCCCGCCTGGAGGCTGCTGGGGTTCCTGGACGACGACCCCGGGCGGCAGGGCCAGGACCTGTTCGGCCACCCGGTCCTGGGCGGGCGGGAGCGGCTGCCGGCCCTGGTGGCCGACGGCGCCTGGGTGTTCAACAACGTGGTCGGGCACTGGTCCCGCTGCCAGGCCGTGGCCGAGCTGCTGGCGGCCCACGGCTGCCAGGTGCCCAGCCTGGCGCACCCGGCCATCGACCTGGAGTACGTGCGGATGGGCCGGGGCTGCCTGCTGTCGGAGGCCTGCGTGGTGGGCTTCGGCGCGGAGCTGGGCGACTACGTGACCGTGCGCCTGCACTCGGTGATCAGCCACGATGTGCGGGTGGGGGATTTCACCCAGGTGGGCCCCGGGGTCACCGTGGCCGGCAAGGCCGCGCTGGGGCGGGCCAGCTTCATCGGGGCGGGCGCCACCATCCTGCCCGAGGTCACGGTGGGCGAGGGGGCCGTGGTGGGGGCCGGCGCGGTGGTCACCCGGGACGTGGCCCCCGGCGCCACGGTGGCGGGAGTCCCGGCCCGGGCTATCTAGACTTCATGTCCGGGCTTTGCCCGGGCATGAAGTGAGGGTGTGGGGGGACGGAGAGCGAACATCGTTCGCGCGCGGTCCCCCCACAGTCATATCGGCGCAGAAGTCCTGCCACATGCCCCGGTAGGCCGCCTCGATGGCGCGCATGGACTGGGCCGGGTCGCACAGGGGCGAAGCCTTGAAGCGGGCGCGGAGCCCGGAACGCAGGGCCGCCAGGGCCTCCAGGTCTCCGCTCCAGCGCCGGGCGGCGGCGATCCAGTCGTCCAGGCCCGACGCCACCCAGTCCGCCATGCCGGCGTAGGTCATGAGCGCGCGGCCGGTGTGGCGCATGGCTTCGGGCCGGTCCAGCACCAGCGCCGGCACGCCCATCCACAGGGACTCGCAGAGGGTGGTGCCGGCGTCGGCGGGGAAGCTGTTCAGCATGATGTCCAGCTCCCGGTAATAGGCCAGGAAGGCCGCCTGGGAGGGGAGGGCGGGGTGGAACACCACCCGGTGCGGGTCCACCCCGGCCTGGATGACGGGGCCCAGCTTGAAGTCCCGGAGCGCCTGGTCCGCCCCGGTCCGGCACAGCAGGTGCAGCCGGGCCTCCGGGAGCTCCCGCAGCAGCCGCGCGGCCGCGCCCATGAAGTCGGCGCCGGCCCGGGAGGGCGTGCCCAGGAAGCCGAACTGGAGCCCCCCCCCGCCCAGGGCCGGCAACGGCCCGGGCTCGGGCGCGTCCACCGGCGGGCTGTAGCAGAAGCACCCGTCCAGCCGCCAGATCCGCTCCACGTTCCAGGGGTCGGCAACGCCGGGCGGGTCGGCCAGTTCCGTGGTGAGCCGCCAGTCCATGGCCCGGAGCCCGGTGGAGCGGTCGAAGCCGAGCATGGCCGCCTGGACCGGCGCCGGCTTCAGGGCGAACACATCCAGCCGGTTGCCGTCGCTGGCGCCGGCCAGGTCCACCAGGATGTCCACCTTGCGCCGCCGGATCCCGGCCGCCACCGCCTGGGCGCTCTGCCCCGCGGTCGCGACCCACTCGTCGGCCTGGGCCCGGTAGCGGCGGGTCCAGGCGTCCTCCAGGGTGTTCTCGGCGAAGACGGTCACCGAAAAGCGCTCCCGGTCCCGCGCCTCCAGCAGCGGCGGCAGCCAGTGCGCCATGGCGTGGGCGCGGAAGTTCGGCGAGACATAGCCGATCCTCAGCCTGCGCCCGGGATCGCGGTCGTGGTCCCGGGCGGACACCGGCGCGCGGCTGGGGCAGGCCCGCTCCAGGCAGTCCCCGCCCTGGCGGAACAGCCGCTCGTGGGTCATGCCGGGGTCCCGGTTGCAGTACATGAGGTAGGCCGCGGCCCAGTCCCGGCGGGCCGGGTCCAGGGCCAGGGCCCGTTCCAGCAGCGGCAGCCCGGCCTGGGCGTCGCCCGCGGCCAGGAGGTCGGAGCTGAGGTTGGCCAGGTGCGCGGCCGAGGGCTCCAGGTCCAGGGCCCGCCGGTGGTGCTCCAGCGCCCCGTCGTGGTCGTCCAGGGCCTCCAGCGCCTCGGCCAGGCGGGCGTGGGCGGCGGCGTCCGGCCCGGCCGCCAGGGCCCGCTCACAGGCCTCCCGGGCCTCCCGGAACTGGCCCAGGTCCCCCAGCGCCTCGCCCAGGAGCAGCAGGGTCGGGGCGGTCAGGCCGGGGCGGGCGAGCAGGTCCTGGGCCAGGCGGAGGGCATCGGCCCCGCGGCCGAGGCGGACCAGGACCAGGGCCAGCCGGGCCCGGGGCGCGCCGTTGGCGGGATCCAGCGTAGCCGCCCGGGCGAAGGCTTCGGCGGCGGCGGGGAATTCCCCCAGATCATAGAGCGCACGGCCCAGGGTGAAGTGGGCGATGCCCCGGTCCGGGAGCTTGTGCGCCAGCCGCCGGGCCAGGTTGGCGGCGGTGCGCGGCTGGCCCTGGCGCAGGCTCAGTTCGCAGGCCTCCAGCAGCAGGCCCGGGTTCCAGGGGCCGCGCTGCAGGCGCTCCAGCAGCGCCGGCAGATCCTCGCGGCTGTCCAGGTTGGTCATTCTTTCCCGCTCCATGGAGAATATTTTGATTCTCTCATCTAATCACTTGCCTTTA
>Ga0302320_10025529_pt1 | contig 11486 bp, 10 predicted proteins | sample Bog_T0_3_FD_202130 | JGI IMG/M metagenome (GOLD analysis project Ga0302320, IMG submission 202130) | Peat permafrost microbial communities from Stordalen Mire near Abisko, Sweden - Bog_T0_3 | ecosystem: Environmental > Terrestrial > Soil > Wetlands > Peat | place: Sweden: Abisko, Stordalen Mire... | reverse complement strand
TCTCACGGGAACTTGCCGATGCCGCCGACTCCGGCGACGCGGCGCTGACGCAGCGGCTCGATGCCGAGCGCCACACCCTGTTGAAGGCGGCCAAGGCCGAGGGCGTCGAGTTCGGCACTGCGGATCGCGCGCTGCTCCAGGAAATCGCCGCGCTGAATTCGCGCGCGCTCGGCGCATTGCAACACCGCCAACGGGCAATTGCCCGGGATTTGGACATGCTGATCGCGGGTCGTCGTGCCGTGCGCGCGTACGCGACGATGCCCCACCGACGCTGATCCCGTGAGCGACAATTTCTTTGGCGACGGACTCGTGTTCGAGGACAGCCTGCCGCTCGCCTGGGCGCCGGGCCCCTTGCCGCAGGGCGCGGAACTCGCGCGGCTGAACGCCGAGAATCAGCAGCTGCTCGGCGCGGTGGCGTCGCTCGAACAAGCCCGGTTACACGAGCCGCTCAAAGACGAATCTCCCGCTGTCATGCAAGAGCTGCAGCGGCTGGAATTCAAGCTGGACATTCTGCTGCGCCTCACGGCGGAGATCTCCATGCGCCATGCGGCGTTGCCGGCGCCACGCCGCCTGCGGCTTGCGGCGCGCGGTCTCGAATGGCTCGATTGCGCGCCGGGCGCCGCGAGCGGGACCGGGGTCCTCCACCTCTACGTGAACCCCGCCTTGCCGCAGTCGCTCAAGCTGCCGTGCAGGGTCGCGGGCGAGCGCCTCATCGCGGGTGAGCCCTCGACCCAGTTCGAGTATCACGGTGTCGGCGAGCCCGTCGTGGAACTGATCGACAAATTTATCTTCCGACACCACCGCCGATCGATCGCGGGCGCCAAGAATCCGGGCGCAATGTAAAACGCGAGACGCCGCACGGTTTTTTGAGAGAACTCCTGACATTGTTAACGGGAGTTAACCAACTGCCGTGGCGTTAAGTTCTTCAGTTAGTATGAACTCAGACCTGACATTGAATGAGCAATGTCAATGAGTTAGCCATAATGTTTAAGACGGAACCGGAGCTAGTGAGAGGTCCGTCACACTTTTTAAGGAAGGAGTCCTTCTTAGTGGCCGAAACCAAAGTCCTCGTGATCGATTCCAATGAGTCCCAGGCGCGGGTGCTGGAGACGCTGCTGCGTTTCTTGGACCTCGAGCCGGTCCTGATCCAGAGCCTGAGCCAGATGGGTGAAGCTCTGCAAGTCACCCCGTTGGAGTGGCTCGCGGTCATCGTCAGCAGCGATTCCGTCCTGAATGAGGGCACGAACCTGGTCGAGAGCCTGCGAAGTTTGCGCATGCGTCCGCCGGTCATCCATCTGAGCAGCGACGGTCTGCCGAAGATCGCCGACACGACGGGAGACATTTCCTGGTTTCACCTCGAGGCGCCCGTGAAACAGCGGCGCTTGTCCGCCGTGCTCGCCCAGATTCGGGCATTGCGCGGCGATCAACCGGCTCAAGTACGGGCGCACCGTTTCCGGCCGAGCGGGGAGTCGCCCGCGATGCACGACGTGCACCGCCTCATAGAGCAGGTCGCACCCTTCGATGCCAACGTGCTGCTCCTCGGCGAGTCCGGCACGGGCAAGGAAATGGCGGCCCGACACATTCACGAATTGTCGCGGCGCGCGGATCAGCCCTTCGTTCCGGTCAACTGTGGGGCCATCCCCGCCGATTTGCTCGAGAGCGAACTGTTCGGACATGAAAAGGGCGCTTTCACGGGTGCCCTGTCGACCCGCCTGGGCCGTTTCGAGTTCGCCGAGGGCGGAACGCTGTTTCTCGACGAGATCGGTGACATGTCGCTGCAGATGCAGGTCAAGCTGCTGCGGGTTTTGCAGGAGCGGAGTTTCGAGCGTGTCGGCAGCAATCGCACGATCCGCTGCGACGTGCGCATCATCGCGGCGACCCATCGGGATCTCGAATCCGCGATCGGCGACGGCCAGTTCCGCGAGGACTTGTTCTATCGCTTGAACGTGTTTCCCGTGCAAATGCCGCCATTGCGGGATCGGCTCGAGGATCTGCCGGTGCTCATCGAGTTTCTCGTCGAACGCCAAATGCGCGGCGGCGGCAAGGGCATTCGCTTCGCGCCGGACGCGCTCGCCTGCCTTTCGCGCAATTTCTGGCCGGGCAACGTGCGCGAGCTCGCGAACCTGCTCGAACGGCTTGCGATCCTGTTCCCGGGAAAGCTCATCGGCGCGGCCGATCTGCCCCCGACCTATCGGGGCCAGCCGGCCGCGGCCTCCGTCGTCGCCGGCAAGTGGCTCCTGAGCGAAGAGCGCGCCGAGCGCGCGGTCGCGGCAATCGCCGAGGTCGCGCCGCGCCCTGATGAAAGCGAGAAATCACTGCCGCGCGGCGGACTCGATCTCAAGGATCACCTCTGCGCCATCGAAGTGGGCTTGATCCGCCAAGCGCTCGACGAGGCCGACGGCACGGTGGCCGAGGCAGCACGGCTCTTGCGCATGCGCCGCACGACGCTCGTCGAGAAATTGCGCAAATATCGCATGACCGCCTGAGAGCATGAAGGCCTGAAGAGCTGAAGGCTCGAGGGCCTTGGCGGCCCGGGCGCTGGCGCTGAACTTCGCGGCATGAGTTGGCCCGCGCCTGATCCCGACCGTCCCGCCCCGGGGTCGGCGCACAACTGCACAGATGCGTGCATGCACGGATGCCTCCGTCCCATCAGTGCTCCCGTCCGCGTTCCGATTGACGCTCACACGTTCCTATTCACGCTCACATTCACTTCGAGATTTGCGCCGGACTCGGCGCCGAGTTTTTGACGCTCGCGCGCGGATCGCAACCGCGGCCACGCCGGCAGAGAACCCGGTCTTCGCTTAACCGACTGAATTCAATGGATAACGAAGTCGAGGCACAGAAATTGCTCATGCTCCAGCACCATGCAAACTAGTCCCATCGAACCGAATCTCGCGGGCCGTGCCTACAGCCGCGCGGAATTGCACGAGGCATTCCTCGCCTTCGGCACCGTCTCCGAACAGCTGTCGGGCGCCTTCGACGCCCTGCGTGGCGAGGTGGTGCACCTACGCCGCGAACTCGAGGACGCGAAGGCCGGCAATGCGAATCTCGCCGCACGCCTCGCGGCGCTGCTCGAGGCACTCCCGGGCGGCGTGCTCGTGCTCGATGCGGCGGGCAAAGTCCTCGAATGCAATCCGGCGGCGCGAGAACTGCTCGATGATCCCGTCGTCGGTCACGGCTTCGATGAGGTGTTCGCACGCGCCGCGGTCGATGCGACGCGTGTGCTCGAGCACATCGAACTGCGCAAAGGCCGCTTCGTCAACATCTCGCGACGCGACCTTGCCGGCGGCGGCGAAGTGGTCCTGCTCGCGGACGTCACAGAATCGCACTTGATGCAGACCTTTCTCGCCCGCCAGCAGCGCCTTGTCACGCTCGGGGAACTCGCCGCGGGCCTCGCGCATCAGATCCGCACGCCGCTCGCGACCGCCATGCTCTATGCATCGCAAATGAATCTGCCCGGCCGCACCGGCGGCGATCTCGCCCGCTGTGCGGAGAAGACGGCGGTGAGCTTGAAGCAGCTCGACAAGCTCGTCACCGAGATGCTCTCGTTTGCGCGCGGCGGCGCGGCACGCGAGCGCATCAGCGTGAGCGCGCTCTTGGAGCAGGTCGCCCAGTGGCTGCGTCCCGCTCTGCGCAGCGGCGCGACCTTGACGATACGCACGGATGCGCCGGGGCTCTGCGTGCGGGCGAACGCCGCCTCTCTCGTGTCCGCCGTCTTGAATCTCGCGACCAATGCGCTGCAATCGGCGTCCGGCGATCTCGATCTCGAGTTGCTCGGTACGCGATCGGAAGCGGGGCGCGCGCAGATCGTCGTCAGCGACAACGGGCCGGGCGTGCCGGCGGCGCTGCGGGACCGGATCTTCCAGCCGTTCTTCACGACCCGCGCGCGCGGCAACGGCATCGGCCTTGCGATCGTCAAGTCCGTCGTCGAGGCCCATGCGGGCAGCGTCTGTCTCGGCGAGTCGCCGCGCGGCGCCAGGTTCATCATCGATCTACCGGCAGAGGAATCCCCATGATCCAGACCCACGATTCGGTCCTTGTCGTCGAAGACGACGTCGCCCTGCGAGAGGCGCTCGTCGATACCCTGCGCGGCGCCGGCATCGCGGTCGTCGCCGAAGGCGATGCGGCAGGCGCCCTGCGCCGCCTCGAGACCGATCCGGTCGCGCTGGTCATCTCCGACGTGCAGATGCCGGGGCCCGACGGCTATCAATTGCTCGCGCTCATCAAGCGGCGTTACCCGGAACTGCCGGTCGTGCTCATGACGGCCTACGGTACGGTTGCCCATGCCGTCGCGGCGATGCGCGATGGCGCCACGGACTACATCGTGAAGCCCTTCGACGCGCAGGCACTGATAGGAATGGCACAGCGCCGCCTCGAACAGCGCGTCGTACCGAACGAATTGATCGCCGTCGATCCGGAATCCCGGCGCATACTGTGCCTCGCGCAGAAAATCGCCGAAACCGACGCCACCGTGCTGATCACGGGTGAGAGCGGCACGGGCAAGGAGGTATACGCGCGCTTCATCCGCGACCACTCGGCCCGATCGGACAAACCCTACGTCGCGATCAATTGCGCGGCGATACCGGAGAACATGCTCGAAGCGACGCTGTTCGGCTATGAGAAGGGCGCCTTCACGGGCGCCGTGGCGGCCCATGCCGGCAAGTTCGAGCAGGCACAGGGCGGTACCCTCCTGCTCGACGAGATCTCGGAAATGAACCTCGGGCTGCAGGCGAAGATCCTGCGCGTGTTGCAGGAGCGCGAGGTCGAGCGCCTCGGCGGGACGCGCACGATCGACCTCGACGTGCGCGTGATCGCGACCTCGAATCGCGACCTGCCCGCCGAAGCGCGCGCCGCCCGGTTCCGCGCCGATTTGTATTACCGGCTCAACGTCATGTCGCTGCGTCTGCCCCCCTTGCGCGAACGGCGCGGCGACATCCTGCCGCTTGCCCGCCGGGCGGCCCATGCCTGTGCGCGCGGCGGCGCCGCTGCGGCGGTGCTCGCGTCCGACGCCGAACAAAAACTGCTGCGCTACTCCTGGCCCGGCAACGCGCGCGAACTCTCGAACATCGTACAGCGCGCCGCCTGGCTCGCGACCGGCGGTGAGATCACCGCCGCGGCGCTCGACATCGGCGCAGCGGAGGCAGCCGCCGGCTCGGGCGCGATCGGGTCCGCCGACGCGGCGCCGTTCGACGCGCTCGGCATCGAGGCCGAGTCCGACACGGGTCCCGGCAGGGAAATGCCCGGCAGCGACCTGCTGGGCCGGGATCTGAAGGAGCGCGAACGCGAACTCATACTCGCCACGCTGCGCATCACGGCGGGCAGCCGCAAGCTCGCCGCCGAACGGCTCGGCATCAGTCCACGAACCCTGCGACACAAGCTGCAACAGCTCAAGGCCGCTGGGGTGCGTGTGCCCGGTCTGCATGACCTGCGCTTCGCGACGGCCTGAACCATGAGCGACATGCAAATCTCGCAGGTTCTCGACCAGATGCGTGCGCTGACGGAGCGCACGCGCGGCGCCGTGCCCGAAATGGCCGGATCGGTGACCGAGCCGTCGGACTTCGCGAACATGCTGAAGGGCCAGATCGACAACGTCGCACGAATGCAGAACGGCGCCCAGGCGCTCGCGAACGCGTACGAAGCCGGCGACAAGAACGTCGATCTGACCAAGGTCATGCTCGAGGTGCAAAAGGCCGGTCTCGCGTTCCACGCGATGACGGAAGTGCGCAACAAGCTGGTCGAGGCCTATACCCAAGTAATGAACATGCCCGTTTGAAGACGGCACGAGGACTGATGCATGGCTGAAATGGTCGCGACGGCGCCGCCGGCGCCAAAGGGTTTGCTCGACAGCATCCCGGGCTTGAGACAGGCCGCCCTGCTGGCGGGCGTTGCTGCGGCCGTGGCCGCCGCCATCTGGCTAGTGCTCTGGTCCCAGGGACAAAACTACTCGGTGCTCTACGGACACTTGTCGGAGCGCGAGAGCGGCCAGGTCATGGACGCGCTGACCGCTGCCGGCATCGAGTACAAGCTCAACCCGTCCGGCGCCGTGCTCGTCCCCGACACGAAGGTCCAGGAGGCGCGCATCAAGCTGGCGACGCAGGGACTGCCGCAAGGCGACGCGGTCGGTATGGAAACCTATCAGAAGGATAGTTCCTTCGGCGCAAGTTCGAACGCGGAGACCGCGCGCTACCAGTCGGCACTCGAGACTGAAATCGCCCGCACGATCATCAAGGTGCAGGGCGTGCAAACCGCCCGCGTGCATTTGGCCATGCCGAAGTCCTCGGTATTTCTGCGCGATTCGCACAAAGCGACCGCATCCGTGATGCTGCAGCTCTATCCCGGCCGGCGTCTCGAGCCGGGCCAGGTCGCGGCGATCGTGCATCTGGTCGCCTCGAGCGTGCCCGAACTCGCCCCCACCGACGTGACGCTCGTCGATCAGGACGGCACCCTGCTCAACTCGCCGGACGAGAACTCGCCGACCGCGGTCAGCACGCGCGAGTTCGACTACACGCGAAAACTCGAGGAGACCTACCGCAAGCGCATCGTCGAACTGCTCGAGCCCATCGTCGGCATGGGACGCGTGCGGGCAACGGTGACCGCTGACTTGGATTTCACGGTCGCCGAAGAGGCCACCGAAAACTACGATCCGAACAAGACGGCCGTGCGCAACGAGCAGACGGCCAACGACATGCACAAGGCCGGCGACGCCACCGAGGGCATTCCGGGCGCTCTCAGCAATCAACCGCCCGGCACCTCGGGGGCTCCGGCGATTCCGGGCGCGGCCGGCACGCCGCAATCGAGCGCGGCGGCGAGCGCGCCGACTTCTACGTCGAACCGCGCGACGCGCAATTTCGAAATCGACCACAAGATCCGGCACGTCATCGAGCCCACCGGCACCTTGAAGCGCCTGAGCGTGGGTGTCGTGCTCGACGACTGGCAGAAGGTCGACGCCAAGGGCAAGGTGACGACCGCCTCCATGACCGAGAACGACCTCAAGCGCTTCACGCAGCTCGTGCGCGAATCGATCGGCATCAAGGAGGATCGCGGGGATCAATTGAATCTCCTGAACCAGGCTTTCAAGGGTGAACCGGCAATCGCGCCGCTCGAAGCCGTGCCGCTGTGGCAGCAGCCCTGGGTGCTGCAACTCGCCAAGCAGGGCGCCGGCGGCCTGCTCGCCCTGATCGTCGCCTTCGTCGTGCTGCGCCCGCTCATGAAGTCCCTTACGAAACCCGCCACGGTCGGCACGCAAGCGGAGGCCGCGGCCCTGGCGGCGGAGGACAAGTTGTCGCTGTCGGCCGCCGCGATGGAGGACTCCCCGATCAAGCTCGCGCCGTCGTTCGAGCAGCAGGTCGCGGCGGCGCGCTCGCTCGTGATCCAAGATCCGAAGCGTGCGGCGCAGGTCGTGAGGGAATGGGTCGCCGCCGATGGCTGACAAAGCCGACGACCTCAAGGGCACGCAGCGCGCGGCGATCCTCCTCATGAGCCTCGGCGAACAGGACGCCGCGAGTCTGCTGAAGCAGCTCGACGCCAAAGAGGTGCAAAAGCTCGGCATCGCGATGGCCGAACTTCAGGAAGTATCGCGCGATCAGATGAGCTCGGTGCTCGACAAGTTCATCGGCGTCGCCGACGCCAAGGCCGACGTCACGGGCTCGTCGCCGGACTACGTGCGCCGCGTTCTCGTCCAAGCCGTCGGCAAGCAAAAAACCGACCTGCTGCTCGAGCGCCTCCAGACCGTCGCGCCCGGGGGCCAGGGCATCGAAGCGCTCAAATGGATGGAGCCGAAATCGGTCGCACAGATCGTGAGCGCGGAGCACCCCCAGATCGGCGCGCTCGTGCTGTCGTATCTCGACGCCGAGCAGGGCGCGAGCATTCTCGCCCTGCTGCCCGAGGAGCTGCGCACGGAGATCCTGATGCGCATCGCGTCGCTCGGCGAAGTGCCGCAATCGGCCCTCAACGAACTCGATCATCTCGTCGAGAAACAGGCGAGCCTGCCCCCGCCGCCGCCGCTGCGCCAGATCGGCGGTGCACGCACGGTCGCCAATCTGCTCAATTCGATGAAGAAGGACAAGATCACCGAGGAACTCGGCAAGATCGAGAAGGCCGACGGCGAGATGCATCAAAAAATCAAGGACCTCTTGTTCGTGTTCGACAATCTGCTCGACATCGAGGATCGCGGCATCCAGACGATCCTGCGCGATGTCGGTTCCGACGTGCTCGCGCTCGCGCTGCGCGGCGCCGAACCCGATGTGCAGGACAAGATCATGCGCAACATGTCGAAGCGCGCGGCGGAAATCCTGCGAGACGACATGGAGGCGCGCGGACCGGTGAAGCTCGCCGAAGTCGAGGCCGCGCAAAAGGAGATCGTGACGATCGTCCAGAAGCTCGCCGAGGAAGGCACGATCAATCTGGGCGGCAAGGATGCGAGCGAATATGTCTAAGTTCGAATTGTGGGCGCCCCCGGAGATGAGCGGCGTGCTGCCGGCGAGGATGCCGACGGCCGGCGGACTCGCCGACCTGCAGGCCGAGGCCTACAACGAGGCGTTTGCCCAGGGTCTCGCGGAGGGGCGCGCCCTCGGCCAGAAGGAGATCGGCGCGCAGATCGAGCGGCTCGCCGGCATGTTCCACGATCTGGCGAGACCCTTCGAGGTCCTCGACGAGGAGGTTGAACGCGAGCTGCTCACCCTCGCGATGGCGCTCACGCGCCAGATCGTCCGGCGGGAACTCAAGACCGATCCGACCCAGATCATCGGCATCATCCGCGAAGCGATCGCGGCGCTGCCGGTCGCGGCACGCGAAGTGCGGGTGCATCTGCATCCGGAGGACGCCGCCATCGTGCGGCAGCACTTGTCTCCGACCGAGAGCGAGCGCGCCTGGACCATCATCGAGGATCCCGTGATGGCGCGCGGCGGATGCCAGGTCACGACCGCCAACTCGCGCATCGATGCACGGCTGGAGACGCGGCTCGGCGCGGTCTTGAGCGAATTGCTGGGGACGGAACGGCAGGGCGCGAATTCGCGCGGCGGGAACGCAGCATGACCGCCGCGGCAGCGGGACGGCCGCGACCGCGGCGTTGGGCGCAGCAGCTCGCAGAAGCCCGCGAACGCATGGCGAGTTCCGCCGAAATCGTCGTCGAGGGCACGCTGTCGCGCATGGTGGGCATGACGCTCGAGGCCGTCGGCTGCGAAGCCGCGGTCGGCGGCCGCTGCCTCGTCGACACCGCCGAGGGCAAACAGATCGAGGCCGAGGTCGTCGGGTTCTCCGGCGACAAGCTGTTCCTCATGCCGACCGGCGACATCCGCGGCCTCAAGCCCGGAGCGCGCGTGATCCCGATCAAGCGCGTCTCGTCGATCCCCGTCGGCGACGGGCTGCTCGGCCGCGTGCTCGACGGCGCCTGCCGTCCCTTGGACGGTCTCGGCGAGCTCAAGTGCACGGAGCGCTACGCGCTCGGCGGTGAACCCTTGAACCCGCTGATGCGGCGCCCGATTCGCGAGCCTCTCGACGTCGGCGTACGTTCGATCAACGCGCTGCTCACGGTCGGCGGCGGCCAGCGCATCGGCTTGTTCGCCGGCTCCGGCGTCGGCAAGTCGGTGCTGCTCGGCATGATGACGCGCTACACCAAGGCGGACGTGACGGTGGTCGGACTCATCGGCGAACGCGGCCGCGAAGTTCAGGACTTCGTCAGCAATACGCTGGGCCCCGACGGCATGCGCCGCGCCGTCGTGGTCGCGACGCCGGCCGATCATCCGCCGCTCATGCGGCTGCACGGCGCATGGCTGGCCACCGCGATCGCGGAGTACTTTCGCGACCGCGGCTTGAAGGTGCTGCTGCTGCTCGACTCGCTGACGCGTTTCGCCCAGGCGCAGCGCGAGATAGCGCTCGCGATCGGCGAGCCGCCCGCGACCAAGGGCTACCCACCGTCGGTGTTCGCGCGGCTGCCGCAGCTCGTCGAGCGCGCCGGCAACAGCGATCGCGGCGTCGGCTCGATCACGGCCTTCTACACGGTGCTCGCCGAGGGCGACGATCAGAACGACCCGATCGCCGATGCGGCGCGCGCGATCCTCGACGGACACATCGTGCTGTCGCGCCGCCTTGCCGAAAACGGGCTCTACCCGGCGATCGACATCGAGGCGTCCATCAGCCGCGCGATGCACCAGATCTCGACGCGTGAACAGCTCGACCTCGCGATGCGCTTCAAGCAGGTCTATTCGATCTATCAACAGAACCGCGACCTCATTACGGTCGGCGCATATCGGCGCGGCGCCGATCCGCGCGTCGACCTCGCCGTCGAGCAATGGCCGAAGATCCTCGAGTTTCTCCGGCAGGACATGTACGAACCTATCGGTTTCGAACGCAGCTGCGCAGATCTGCAGAAACTCGTGACGCAATTCTCGGCGCCCGGAGCACCGACCGGCAGATAGTGGCGGTACATGGTCAAATCCAAACGTTTCGAACCGATCCGCGATCTCGCGGTCAATTCCGCCAATGAACTCTCGCGTGCGATGGCCGATGCCGCGCGGCGCGTCGCCGAACTCGAACGCCAGCAGGAGCAGCTCAAGGGTTATCGCGAGCAATACGCACGCGGTGCCGCGCATTCCGGCGCTCCGATGGACGCCGTGCGCATGCAGAATTATCGCGCCTTCCTCGATCGTCTGACCGAGGCGCTGCAACTACACATGCAGAAGCTCGGAGTCGCGCGCGCCGACTACGAGTCGCGCCGCGGTCTATGGAGCCAGAAGCGCATCGAAGCGGAGACCCTCGGCCGCGCGGTCGAACGCTTTCGCACCGAAGAAATTCAGGACGGGGAACGTCGTGAGCAGCGCGATGGCGACGAGGCTGCGCAGCGGCTCGCACTCCTGCGCGAAGGGCTTGCCGGCAGCCGCTGAGCGCGCCGTGGTCCGGATGCGGGCCGACCGCTCGGGATGAAGAACCCTTCGCTGGCATGTCGCTTGCATCGCATCGAGCATGAACAGCATCTCTTCGGTCTTGCCAGTATCCGTTCCGAGCGAAGCCGCGCAGCCGTCCGGCGCGGGCTCGATCACCAACACGCCGACCCGCTCCGAGTCGAACGATTTTGCGAGCCTGCTCTCGACGGGAGCCAAGAACTCGACGCGCAAGGCGGCCCCGGCGCATGGGGCCGCCACTGGCAGTGCCGCCGATGCGGCCGCGCAGGGCGCGGCATTGCCGGTGCCCGGCAATGTACCGCCGCCTTTGCCGCCCGGCCTTGCCGCGCAAGCGGCCGCCTTGCTTGCCGCCGCGGGTGCGGCCGCGCCATCGGGCGCCGCTGGGGGCGCCGTTGGGGGCGCCGTTGGGGGCGCCGCAGCGGCGGGATCCGCCGCGGCCGCCGCCACCGCACTGCAGACCGCGGAACGAGCGAACGCCGACCTCGCGGCTACGCCCGCCGCGACCGCGGGACCCGCCGCCGGTGGTGTGGCTACAGCCGCCAGCCTGGCGCAAGCCTCAGCGGCCGCGAATGCCGCCCACTCGCCAGC
>Ga0302320_10025527_pt1 | contig 11487 bp, 3 predicted proteins | sample Bog_T0_3_FD_202130 | JGI IMG/M metagenome (GOLD analysis project Ga0302320, IMG submission 202130) | Peat permafrost microbial communities from Stordalen Mire near Abisko, Sweden - Bog_T0_3 | ecosystem: Environmental > Terrestrial > Soil > Wetlands > Peat | place: Sweden: Abisko, Stordalen Mire... | reverse complement strand
ACGTTACCCTGCTCGCTACCGGCAGCGATGTTCGCGGCATCACCTATGCCGTGCTTGACCTCGCAGACCGCATCCGCCTCAACGACGACCCCATCGCCGCGCTCCACCTTCCCGCCCCCATCATCGAGACCACGCCCAACAAAGTCCGCAGCGTCGCCCGCCTGTTTGTCTCCGAGACCGAAGACAAGCCCTGGTTTTACGACCGCATTTTCTGGACCAACTATCTCGACACGCTGGCCGCCGCGCGCTTCAACCGCTTCAACTTCTCCGTTGGCCTCGGCTACGATTTCCCCCGCGGCGTCATCGGCGACTACCTCAGCTTCCCCTACCCCTACCTCGTCGAGGTTCCCGGCTACGAGCAGGTCCACGTCGAGCCCGCGCTCCAGCCCGGCGAACGCCAGCGCAATCTTGAAACCCTGCAGTTCATCGCTGCCGAGACTGCGCGGCGTGGCATGGACTTCCAACTCGGCATCTGGACCCACGCCTACCAGTGGACCGACAGCCCCAACTCCGACCACCACATCGCCGGGCTCACGCCGGAGATCCACGCCGCGTACTGCCGCGACGCACTCGCCGTCCTGCTGAAAGACTGCCCACAGATTACCGGCCTCACCCTGCGCATCCACGGCGAGAGCGGCATCCCCGAGGGCAGCTACCCGTTCTGGCAGACGCTCTTCGAGGCCGTCACAAAGTCGGGCAGGAAGATCGAGATCGATATGCATGCTAAAGGTCTCGACCAGCGCATGATCGAGATTGCCCGCGCCACCGGCATGCCGGTCAAAGCCGGGGCGAAATACTGGGCCGAGCATCTCGGCCTCGGCTACCAGCAGGCCGACATCCGCGCCAATGAGTATCCGCGCGCAGGCGTCACCGGCACCTTCGCCGTCTCCAGCGGCCTGCGCAACTTCACCCGCTACGGCTATGGAGACTTCTATCAGCAGGGCATCGGGCTCGACCTGCTATACCGCGTCTGGCCCGGAACGCAGCGCCACCTGCTGTGGGGCGACCCCGCGCTCGCCTCCGGATACGGACGCGCCGCCAACTTCTGTGGAGCCGCCGGCCTCGAACTGATGGAACCGCTCAGCTTCAAGGGCCGCGAAGGTTCCGGCCATCCCGGCGGCCGCAACGCGTACGCCGATGCATCGCTGGCGCCGGCGCAACTCGATACCGCCAAGTTCGCGCTCACCTACATGCTCTGGGGCCGCTATCTCTACAACCCCGACACCGCTCCCGAGGTCCACCACCGCTATTTGAAGCAGGCCTTCGGTCCCGCAGGCCCCGCGCTTGAAGTCGCGCTGGCGAACTCCAGCCGCATTCTGCCGCTGATTACGACTGCGTGGTGCCCATCTGCCTCCAACCACGAGTTTTGGCCGGAGATGCTGACGCCCGTCTCGATTCTGCCCTACACCGCGCGCCCGCTCTACACGGATTCGCCCGCGCCGCACAACGTCAGCGCCATCAGCCCGCTCGACCCGCAACTCTTCACCACCATCGACCAGCACGCGAAAGACCTCGCCAGTGGAACGAAGAACGCCCGCTACAATACCAGCGAAGTCATCGCGTGGCTCGAAGCTCTGGTCGCCACTTCAACCAAGGGACTCGCCGCAGCCCGCACCGCCGCCGGCCCCAAAGCCCGCACCCCCGAGTTCCGCCGCGCCGAAGAAGACATCCTCATCCTCAACGGCCTCGGCACCTACTACGCAAATCTTTTCCGTGCGGCGCTGTTGTACTCTCTCTGGGAACAGAACCGTGAGCTCACCGACGTACAATCTCTCGACGCCTATCGCAAGGCACGCGATGCGTGGGCTGCGATGGCCACACGCGCAAAGATGGTCTACGCGGCAGACATCAGCTACGGGTCAACCGCATTCCGGCGCGGAAATTGGGCGGACCGTCTCACTGCAATCGATGCAGACCTCGATACTTTCAACAAGCAGCTATCGGCGAGGATACCGCCGCAGCGGTCAATGTGGCCGAATCTCATGGAGGAAGCCACCCAGCGCGCCCTCGCCCCCACACCACGCCCCACCCTCACCGTTCACCACACCGCCCCCACATCCTTCCATCCCGGCAGCGACCTCTGGCTCACCATCGCGACCCCACGTCCTCTCGGCGGCGAAGCCATTCTCTGGTATCGCCACGTCAACCACGGCGAGCGCTGGCTCTCCGCCCCCATGCAACACTCCGCCGCCACCCACACCGCCGCGATCCAAGCCGCCTATACCGACTCACCCTACCCACTCCAGTACTACTTCGAACTGCACACCGCCACCGCAGCCACCCTGCACCCGGCCTTCAACCCGACCCTGAGCAATCAGCCCTACTACTCCATCCACCTGCGCGCGTGATTCGAACACACTTCTCCCGCCTACCGTTGCCCCCCAACCCGCCATTAGGTTCTGCGAAAGCCCGCTCTCTGCATGGCGATGGGGACTTCGGGGTTCCGCGCAAAGGTCTCCCATACAAAGCCAGTGCGAAGGTTCTCGGCCATCAGGACGCCGATGCCGAGGTCGATGCCGAGCACGTCGGAGTCGTACCACTGGGCGTCGGGGTGGAACGCGTCGCAGAAGCCGTATCGCCCCCATGCGTACTTCCCGTAGCGATCTTTGAGTGCGTGAAGGACGCGCAGGCAGTCGGCGGGGAGAAACGGCAGCGAGCCGACTGCAGCGTAGGGGACAACCGAGCCGTCGATGCCGCCAAAGCCGCTGGAGTTGCTGCCGCCGTCGCGGCTTCCCGGCCCGCCCCATGTGGTGTATCCATGCTGCGAGTCGGATGCGGAGATGCCCCAGTTGTCCAGAGAATAAGGCTTGCCAAGCGACAGGCAGAACGCTTCGTGCGCGCGCGTAGCCAGGATGGAATTGGCAAAGTAATCAGTGTAGCGGTCGCGCTGGTTGCGGAAGTCGAACCAGGCATGGCTGTACTGGTGGACGAAGAGCGGGTCGGCTGCGCTGATGTAGTCGAAGCCCGCGAAGTGCATCACGGGCCGCGCCCACGCGTCCCAGCAGGCGGGATCGATGGGGTGGGTGGGCGAACCGAGAGCGAGCAGATAGAGCATCATCAGCTCGCAGTAGTGGTTCCACCGCGACTTCAGGAATTCGCCGTTGCGCAGGCCCATGGAGAAAGTCTGTTCGCCATTCAGCATCCAGGGCCAGTCGATGCGCTCGTAGATCGTGGTCGCAAGATGCACGATCTCGGCATCGCTATGGAAGTAGGCACGCGCGGTGAGGACCCCGCAGAGCAGAAGGGTGGTGTCGATGGAGGAGATCTCGGTATTGCCCCAGGGCTTGCCGGTCTCGATGTCGTTGAAGTGGGCGAAGAAGCCGTGGGTGTTGGGTAGCGTGTCGCAGTGGAAGCGCAGGGTGCGGCGCACCTGTTCGAGGATCTGCGCAGCGGGTTGGTAAGCACGCTTGTCCGCGATGCACAGGGCGGAGAGACCAAAGCCGGTGGCCGCGATGCTGGCCATTTTGCGCGGGTCGAGCGCGCCGGTGCTGTTGACCCACCTGGCACGGTCAAGCACCTGGCCGGTGCGGGGGCTGGCCTGCTCGGCAAAGAACAAGCAGCCGCGGCGCTGGAGATCGTCGAGAAACGCTTCGTCGGCAGGGGCTAAGGTTTCTGCGGACGACGCGAGGCTTGACCATGTTCCCCTAAGGGCGGAGGCGGTAAGCAGCTTCAGAAGCACGCGACGATCCATAGCGCCTACTTTGCGATCACCACAACGGCCAACCCGTGGGCTGGCACGGTGAGATGCAGGTTGCCATGCTCGAGGTGCATTCGTTCCGGCGGAGCCATCTCGCCTGCGGCGCGGAGGGGGGCGACCTGCTGCTGCGTGAGGTCTCCGGGTGGGCGGCCCATGGCATCGAAGGCCTTCACCGCGTTGCCGTGATCGTCGTCCACCCGCCAGACCTCCGCGACCGCATTGGGCGCGACGTTCTTCAATTCGAGATCGAAGGTCTTCGCAGGGCCCGCGGGGCTAGTAGGCATGGTGTAGCTGGCGCCGGTCCCGGTGGGAGGAGCGTAGTCCCACAGCGCGATGGCGAGGGTGCCCGACGCGGTTTCCGTGATCAGTGCCGAGTCGGAGCCAGAGGCGATGCGGCGGCCGCCGAGCTTGTGCAGAATGCGGAAGATGTTGAGCGCGGGCTTCGGGATGTGATCGGCAGCGACCAAGCCGAAGCCACCGTAGAACGGCGTGCGCACGACTCCCTGCTCCTCGAAGACGTCGGAGAAGGCCCAGTAGTCCATGCTCTGCGTAAGCCCGTCGCACAGGCGGATGGTATTGGCGAGCCATGGGCCCATGAATGTGGAATCGGTCACATTGGGCTCATTGGCGTAGCTCGCGTTGTACTCCGAAAAGATGAGCGGGAGGTTGGGGTAGGGCGAGCGCGCGATCTCGTCGTGGACCTTCTCAACGGCACGCCAGACCATCGTGTCGCGGGGAATGGTCTCGTCGGTGCCGAGAACGTTATTCGCGGTGTCGTTGGCATAGACGTGGGTTGAAACGAAGTCGACGGGGACGTCTTCCACCTTGACGTGGGCGAGGAACGGCGTTACCCACGCGGCCTGCGCGGTGGAAGGCCCGCCGACCTGCAGGCGCGGCGAGACGGCCTTGAGTGCGCGGGCGGTGTGATCGTACAGTTCGAAGTAGGTGGACTGTTTCGGATTGCCCTGCCAAAAATCGATGTTGGGTTCGTTCCAGACTTCGAACTTCCAGGTGGCGACTTCGTCCAGGCCGTAGCGTGCGACCAGGTGCGCGGCGAAGGCGCCGATCATCGCGTCCCAGAGGGCGTAGTCCTTGGGCGGAGAGACGTTGGGGTGATACCAGAACGGATGCAGCGCGCCTGGATCGGAGGCCATCTTCTGCGGCATGAAGCTGAGTTCGACGAAGGGGCGGACGTGGTTTTCGAGCAGGCCATCGTAGATCTGGTCGATGTAGGAGAAGTTGTAGATGGAGGTGTTCAGAGCTGTGCCGGTCTGGCCAGCGGTCTGGGCGAAGTTGACTGTCTTGCGGTCGGGGTCGTAAAGGCCCACCTCATCGTTGAAGATGCCGTGGAAGCGGATGGATTGAAAATCAGTTGCCTGCTTCACCGTGCGCAGGTCCTCGCGGTAGCTCTCCCGCAGCGAGAGGATGGCGCGGCCCGAACCGAAGGTCTGCTCCCAGAAATGAGGGAACGGCGTTGTGGGAGCTTTCGCGTCGACGACGATATGCTCTGATTGCTGGGCGTGGACAGCCAAGCATGAGAGAGATAGCACGGCGAGCGCCACCATTCCCCACGCTTGCGGCCTAAGAAAGCGTTCCATTGCGTCGCCCCAAAAAGTAAGCACAGGTTGCCTGGGAGAATGGTACAGCTTTCAAGGGTGGGAGAGGCAGCAGAGTCGCTGGCGCTGCCTCTCCCCTGGGGGAGGGGCCGATCAGAATTGGAGTCTTCCCAACAGTTCGATCACCCTTCCTGAATCCGCAGCCTGCGCATAGCCGAAGTACGGGCTGGCGATATTGGACCCTCCGCTGTTGTTGCCGATCGGCTGCAGTTGCAGCTCATTGAATGCGTTGTACATGTTGGCCTGGATGCGGAAGAGCGTGTGGTGATCGCCAAAGTCATAGGAGAACTCTTTGGCGAGGCTCAAGTCGATGTCCTGGTAGCACGGGCCGCGGAAGCTGTTGCGTCCGATCCCAGGCTTGTAGACGCCGGTGGGCGGCAGAATAGTCGTGAAGTAGTTAGCGCCACCCACATTGGTAGTACCGCTAAATCGGTTGGAGAAGTTGGAGCCGGTCTCAAACGCGTTGTTGGAGCAGCTGCTTCCAGCCTGACCGTTGTAGCCGATAGGCCGAACCACATTCTGGGTTGCCGCACCGTTCTGGAAGGGCACAGTGTTCAGGTTGGTGGTGATCGGCGTCCACGGGAAGCCGGTGTGCCAGGTATAGGTAGCATTGACCTGGTAGCCGTTGACGAGGGCATTCACAACTTCGTTGTGGGTATGGAAGGTGGGCGTCTGATAGAGGCCGGTGGCGACGATACGATGCTTGACGTCGTAGTCGGATGGCCCATATTCGCTGGCGTTGTTGGCAGGGTTAGTTTGGTTGGCCGCGCTGTCGGCAAAGTCTCCATTCGAGACCTGGTCCATGGACTTGGCATAGGTGTAAACGAAGCTGTAACTGATGTTGTTGCGCATCGGGCGGCGCAGTTGGACGTTGAATGCGTTGTAGTTTGCCACCGAATCGGTCTGCGCAAAATACGCGGCGAAGACCGGCGTACTGGCCTGGTTGTAGAGGAAGTTTTGGTCGACGATACGGGCGTAGTGATGACCGGTTGCCCCGGCGTAGCCGATGGTTGCAGTCATGGCAGCGCCCAGCGACCGTTGGATTTCCAGCGAGAAGAGGTCGCTGGAGGGAATCTTCAGATTGGGAGGAGCGCCCCACACTTCGACGCAGCATCCATTGAAGCCGTTTGCATTGAGGGTCCTCTTGAGCGCGGGATTGGCGGGATAGCTGGCCGGAGAGTTGCTGGTTCCGAGGCTGTACTGGATGCCCACAACCGCCGCGGAATTTGGATCGCCGAGGATGTTATTCGAGGCGCAACACAGGCCAAAGTTGGCAATACCCGGGCCGTCTTCCAGCGCGCTGTTGAAGAGGGCGATGTCCAGGTGGTTGTAGGCCAGCGCATAACCGCCGCGGACGACGAACTTGTTGTTGAGGAAGGCGGGCGTGTAGGCGAAGCCGATCTTCGGACCCCAGTTGTTGTGCTGGTAGTTCCATAGATGGTTGTGCAGGGCGAGCTTCATGCCCGAGAGTTCGGAACCCGTAGGGCCCAGCTCCGGATAATTGATCGCGGATCCCTTGTTGGCGAGGGGAGTAAACTCCTCCCAGCGCAGGCCCGCGTTGAAGGTCAGCTCCGGCGTGACCTTCCAGTCATGTTGAACGAAGAATGCGTAGTTTTGCGAGCGGAAGTAGCGTTGGCTGTTGGCGGGTCCGCCGGTGGCCGGATTGGCGTCAACGCCCTCGTAGACCGACATGTCGTTGGCAAACGACCAAAGACCATCGAAGGCGTAGGTTGGGCGTTCGTAACCGTAGAGGTTGTCATTGTCCTGCTCAAAACGCAATTCAATCCCAACCCGGATGGTGTGCGCGCCAAAGGTGTGGTCGATGGTGTCGCGTACCTCGTAAGTATTTTCGGCGAAGTTGGCTGGAGTCGTGTTAGCCGCCTGCACGCCGTACTGGAGCGCCAGCGGATAGTCCTGGACATTGTCGTAAGGAATGCCGTAGTTGACCGTGTTGCCGCCGTCGCTGAGCGCGTTGTCCTCAAAGCGGGTTGCGTTGCCGCGCAACTCGTTGATCCATGACGGGGAGAAGGTGTGGATGTAGATCAATGTGGCCGCGGAGTTCTGGGGCTTGAACGGCACGTCGCCCATGGGCCGCGAACCGGCGGCTCCACTGTCGCCCAGGTTGTCGAGCTTCGTGATGTAGACCGACCCAGCGAGCAGGTCCTTGGCGGTGAACTGGTAGTCCACGCGAGCGTTGTATTGGTTGCCGCGGCTCTGCGAGGGAATCATCTGCTGGACGTTTTCCAGATCAGGGATGCCGTCGAAGCCTGCACCTACGTCCTGTGCTGGTGCGCCGTAGGCGGTGTTGCCGGTCGGAAAGATTCCCAGTTGCGAAGTGCCACCGGCGGTAAGCGAGCCGACATCCAAGCCAGTACCCGCGAGCTGGCACGCTAGCGCGGAAGTCCCTGCGGGGACCGTGGCGCCGTTTGTACCGTAGGATCCGGCGATCGTCGTGGTATAAGTCCGGAAACCCGAGCAGGAGGGCGTGATGACCGCCAGAATGCGCGGCTGCGATGCGGGATTGGCAATGATCCTCTCGGAGACGCCGCCCGACCGATTGGCAATGACCGCCGCCCGGAACTGAGGTGTCTCGACATACCCGGTGGAGTAGCTGGGGTCTTTCAGCTTGTACTCCTCGAAGGAGGAGAAGAAGAACAGCTTGCTTTTGACGATGGGGCCGCCGAGCGAGGCTGCCCACGTGCGTTGCTGGTTGTTGTCGCGTACCGTCGGGGTCCCAGGGGCCGGACCGCCGTACCTATTGTACTGGTTGAACCCGGGCTCGTCATACAGAAAGAATGCAGAACCATGAAGGGCGTTGGTCCCGCTCTTGGTGACGACCTGGATCTGGGCGCCGGTGTTGCGCCCGAGGCTGGCGTCGTAGGAGGTTGAGACGATCGTCATCTGGCCGACAGCTTCCTGGTTGGGCGTTACCACAGCCGAGCCGCCGTGGGTCAGAGAGTTCACGCTAACGCCGTCGATCATGTAGTTGTTGTCGGCAACCCGCTGGCCATCGGCGGAGATCTGCACCTGGTTCTCAGTCTGGAAGATTCCGGAGTTCGAGCCGCCGGGCCCTGCGCCGTTGGGCAGGTAGACCGCGCTGCCACTGCCGGTGCGAGCGCCGTCGCCCGAGATTCCCGGTGCGGTGCGCAACAACTCATAGGGATCGGCGCCGAAGATCGGCAGGCGTTCAATCTCGGCGCTGTCAATGGTCGAGCCGATGCTCGCATCCGAGGATTGCAGCAGCGGCGCCATATCCGCGTTGACGGTGACCGTCTGACTCTCCTGACCGAGCTGCATGGTCAAGTCGAGACTTCGGGGCGTCTCCGCCGCAACCGCAACGTTGGAGACCGTGTTCTGCTGAAAGCCCTTCGCTGTCGCGGTGACGGTGTAGACCCCGGGAGGCAGCTCGTTGAACTGATAGGTCCCCGCAGCCCCGGAAGTCACAGCTTGTGTGGCCTGGGTTGCGTTGTTGGTGAGCGTAACCTTCGCCCCGGAAATAATTGCCTGGGTCGAGTCGGCCACCGTGCCCGAGAGACTGGCGCCGAATTGTGCGTTTGCCGAAACGCCCGCCAGCAGGAGCAACGCTGCTCCGGCGAACGCCGCACGTGCCAAGAATCGAATCTTCATACTGCCTCCAAAAAACTACTGCTGCATTTGGCCAAGCGGTCGCTACGTGCCCATAAATCCTTTAGGCAACAGCTTGCCTTGATCGAATGAGTTCTGCTCAAACCGATGTCCGCGTGTCGAGTACCGCCCTCTTTTGCGGGGTGGTTGGGTCCGACCGGATGCAGGCTGCGAGAAGCAACTTCGTGCCGTCCAACAAGATCCAACCGCCTCGCGAAGTCTGAATGGTAGGCGTCCTGCGGTGGTTGTTCTGAGCAGAATTGATCAGAAGCTGGCTCGCAAGGTTGCCCCAGCTGGTCCCCCCATTCCGCGCAGGTCGCGCAACCCAGGCATGGCTGTGGCAGACTTCTCTCTTGGGCGGAAATGCACTCCCAGCGAGCATCCGCCTTCCAGACAGGCCGTCGTCGACCTGGAGGCGGTCGTCCCGGATTCACCTGTCCGCCGCCACAGAAGAGACCGCTAAGGTATTAGTCGTCCCCGCTCCGAATCGGCGCTTCGCATCATGGCCGCGAGTCGGTCAGCGCCTGCTTTGCGGCGTAGTGGTCCGGACTGGCCTGTAGCGCGAGCGTGAACTCCTGCCGCGCCTGGTCCCGATGGTTCAGCCCAAGTTGGCCCAGGCCAGCCAGATAGTGGGCGTCCGCGGCCTGAGTGCGTTGACCAGCGGCCATGCCGGGTTGCGCGGTAGTCTTCGCATCGGCAACGTTCCCGGGCACCTTGCCGCCTGCATCCACCAGTTGCTGGAACAGCTTGGTTGCGCCGTCTGTCTGGCCAAGCGCGTCCAGCGCCATGGCCCGGTAATAGAGCGCCGCCTGCTCCACATGCACGCCCGCGGCCAGACCGCCGATATTGCCGCGATTGAACTGGCGTCCAGTCGGAGGAGGGGTGGCAGACGAGGTCGAGGCTTCGGTCCACGAGCTCCGCGCCTTCGCCGTATCGCCCATCGCCTGGTACGCATTGCCGATCCAGTAAAGGACCTCGCCTCTGCGGCTATTGATGTCGCCGGTCGCCTCCTGCAGATTGGCCGGGACCTGCAAGGCGGCCTGGAAGTCGGCGAGCGCCAGCGCGTATTGCTTGCCCGTCATGTGCCGATGGCCGCGCTCCAAATTTGCGTTGATCCATGAGTCGCCGAGAGCGAAGCGTCCGCCGCCCTCCCACGCGCGGAAGAAGCGCGACTGCAGCAGCTTAATGGCAGCGTCGGGCTTGCCGGCGAAGATCTCCAGATTGACCTCGCGCGCGATCACATCGTCGCGGTCGATGACCGACTGGTGCGCCTCCATCAGCGCAAGCCGCTTCTCCGGCGACACGCCGTCCTCTTCATAGATCTTGTCCAGATCGTCGATGATCATCGCGTTGCCGCCGAATTGCACACCTTTTTCCAGGGCCGCGCGGGCCTTGTCGCGCTGGTTGCCCTGGCGCGTATAGACCATGGCCAGGTTGCGATAGACCACCGGGAAGTCCGCGCCCAGCGAGGCAGATTTCTCCCACAGCGCCTGCGCCTGCTGCGGCTGCCAATCGAACAGCAGGTTGCCCAGGTAGTAGGGCGCGCGCGCGTCGCTCGGATCATTCTGCATCGCGTCGTCCAGCACGGCGATCGTCTCCATCTGGAACGGGAAGACGTAGTCGGTGGGCGCGGCCTTGGCCAGACGATCGTACTCGGCTGCCTTCGCCGGCTGGTGCATCTGCCCGGCGAAGTAGGCCAGGTAGTAGTACACCAGCGGCGACACCTTCGACTTATCCGGCGCTACGCTGGCGATATGCGTCAGCAGCGTTGTGCCGTCCTGCCATAGGCCCGCATTCATCTCATCCGCGGCAACTTCGAGCACGGTTTCCGGATACTCGTTCGCAGCCGTCATCATCGCGGCGGCGCTCGCGGGCGACTCCGTGGCCAGCCACTGCTCGGTCATCCCCTGCACGTCCAGCGGATCCAGCTTCTGCACGGCGGCAACGGCGGTCAGCGCCTCGGCCTTGTGTCCGGTGTGACGCAGCAGCGCAGCCTTCAGTGCCAGCGCGCGCAGGTTCAACTGGTTCGCCTCCAGCGCGTGGTCGTCGTCCTGCAGCGCAGCGTTGAAGTCGCCGCGGGTCGAATCGATCTCCGCCAACGCGAAGTATCCCGGCGACCGCCAGGCCGCGCTCCATGTGGATTTATAGAGCTGCGCGTAGGCATCGTCCAGCTTGCCCTGCGCCTTCAGCGCCAGGCCGAGGTAGTAGAACGGCTCGCCGTCCTTGGGCGATGTGTAGCTGGCAGTGGCGCGCACCAGCGCCTTGCGCAGCAGCGTCTCCGCATCGGCATAGCGTCCGCCCTTGATCGCATCGATACCCAGCACGGTGTTCACCCGGATGTCGCCAGGATCGCGGCGCAGCGCCTCCTGCCAGTACGCATTCGGATCGGCGTTGCCGGGTGCGTGGAACTGCTCCATGCGCAGGCCGGTCAGGTACAGCTCCTCGTTGGTCTTAATCTCGGAAGGCGGCGGCGGTGGCGTCACGTCGGCGGGCATCGTCTCATGCTCCAGCTTGACCGGCGTGTACGCGACCAGTTCCCTTCCCCCTGCC
>Ga0302320_10025524_pt1 | contig 11488 bp, 8 predicted proteins | sample Bog_T0_3_FD_202130 | JGI IMG/M metagenome (GOLD analysis project Ga0302320, IMG submission 202130) | Peat permafrost microbial communities from Stordalen Mire near Abisko, Sweden - Bog_T0_3 | ecosystem: Environmental > Terrestrial > Soil > Wetlands > Peat | place: Sweden: Abisko, Stordalen Mire... | reverse complement strand
CCTTCCTCCTTCAGGTACTGGAAAATCGAGCGCGTGTCCTGCCCCATCAGAATGGCATGGGAAGGATCATAGTGAATGCGGAACTGGTCGCCGACTCCGTGCCGCTCGCAAATCCGATGCAGCGCGATCCAAGGGCCGGGCGCGTAGGCCAAGTTATTGTGCCATTTGTCGGTGATGTTCCATCCCGGCATCGGGCAATGCTCGACGCGGTAGGTGAGTCCACGTGCTTTGGCGGCGCGCAGCAGCGGAATGAATTCTTGTTCGAACATGACAAGGTTGGCGTCCATTTCCAGCTGCGGATTGCGGCCGACGAACCCGCATACGGCGCGGCTGCCCAGCAACACCGCCGCATCGAAAACCCGCAGCATGAAGTCGTGCTTTTTTTTGCGGACTTGCGCGTCCGCGGCGAGCATATTGTCGAAATACCCCAAATCCGAGAGGCCGACGCCCGTGTCGCGCATCGCCGCAGCCACCCGGGCGGCGCGACGAGCGTCGAACGGCGCTCGCAGGTCCAAGGTATTGGCCACCGGGTCCAACATGGCCTCGGGGGGAATATCCGACTCGTCAGGATGCAGCGCGGCCGATAATTGAATGTTCGGCGAGCCGATCTCGCGGGAGAAATCCAGCCACTCCTCGATTGCCCGATCGGGATCGGCGTCGCGCACCGGGCGCGGCGTCAGTTCCTGGAGAGCGGCAGTCAGAATGCTCAGTTGCATCGGTGCCGGATGAAATGTACTGCTGGATGTAATCGATACCATGATATCACCGGCTGGGTTTGTTGGCGCAGCGCGCGGTCGATCCTCTGATCACTAATTGAGTCGGCAGGATCCGCTTGCGAGCCGGCACATTATCGCCCCGCAGGATCTCAATCAATAGGTTCATGGCTTCGCGTCCCAACTCGTCTTTTGGCTGAGCGACCGTGGTGAGCGGCGGATCCATGTGGCGCGCGAAGCGGATGTCGTCGAAGCCGATGATCGAAACCTGTTCCGGAACCTTCAGGCCCTTGGACTTTAGCGCCTGCAGCGCGCCGATGGCCATCTCGTCGTTGGAACAGAAAACCGCGCTAAACCGTCGATTTTGCGCGAGCAACGTTTCGATCGCGCGAATCCCGGATTCAACCGAGAAATCCCCGCTCGAGGTCAATTTACGGTCGCGCTTGATGCCGGCGGCCTGCAGCGCTTGCTCGTACCCCCGATCCCGATCGATGCTGATCGGACTTTCCATCGGACCCGTGATAAATGCAATCTCGCGATGCCCGAGAGTGATGAGATAGTCGACGGCTTCCTTCGCTGCGGCGATGTTGTCTACGTAGACGCTGGTGATCGATTTGTCTTTGACGTACTCGCATGCGTTAACGATGGGCAGCGTCCCGGAAACGCAGACCTTGGGGATATGCGGCAGCAGCGTGATCAAACCGTCCGCTTGCTTGGTCGCCAAGAGATCCGCGTAGGCTGTCTCGCGAATCCGGCTATTTTGTGTGTCCCCCAATAGGACCGAATAGCGATTCTGATGGGCAACTTGCTCGATGCCGCGAATCACTTCGGCAAAGAAGGGGTTCGCAATATCCGGCACCAGCGCGACGACGATGTGGGTTCGAGCGGTGCGCAGCATTCGCGCCTGATCATTTGGGGTATAGCCCAGCCGATCGATCGCCGCCTGCACGCGGCTGCGGGTGAGCGGCGCCACGACATCCGGCATCTGCAACGTCCGGGAAACCGTTGCGACGGATACCTTGGCGGCATGGGCGACTTCGCGAATGTTGTAACTACCGCGCGAAGCCGGCCGGACGCCGCGTTTAGTTGTTTTGCCGGTAGGCATTGCGTGTCACCTGCGGGGCAGTTATCGCCTATGCTACCAGCTTGCGGAGGGCGCGCGGCCGACCCCGGATCTGAGCGGGAAATCGGATACGTGTCGCACTATCGCGCGGCATAAGTCAAAGCCTTCGACTGCTGGCGCACAGTATCTCGATACTGCGGCTCGTTATGACGCATTGAGCTTGCACCGCAGGCGCATGTATCGGGATAGTGTGTCGATGAATCGACCAAACGGCTCGGAGCTTGCGCAGACGCATACGCGTCACGAGGTCGACCGACGTCGCCGGGTCTGGTGGTCGGTTTGCTATGGCAACTTCAACCCGCGGCGTCGCGCGCCGCCCCGGCGCCGGCTCGACAGAGCACGCCTGTATTTTCTCGATTGGCACGGCGCACATTTGCTGGCGGTATCGGTTGCGGTCGTGATATTGAGCGCGGCGGACGCATTTCTGACCATGCTGCTGCTCAACGCCGGCGCCGATGAAGTCAATCCCATCATGGCGGCGCTGATGTACAAAAGCGTCGCGGTGTTTGCGGCGCTGAAAATGGGGATGACCGGCATCAGCATCGTCGTGATGGTGTTCCTGGCCCGTTACCGCTTTATGCGCTTGCTGCGAGTCGAGTGGGTGTTGTGCGCGATTCTGCTCGCTTACGCGAGCCTCATTTGCTACGAAGTGACCCTGCTCAAGAGCCAAACGCAACTGCCCATTTTCTAGATCTGCCGGACTGCGTCACATTCCATATTGTGCCGCCTTGGGCTAAACTAAGGGTTAGTCGCAAACCCGCCCCGCACCACCCATCATCTTGATGTCCTTGAGATTTTCGGCTTCCTCATTATGAGTAAAACACTCGCCGAGCAATTCGCCACGACAGCACTCTCCGGCGGCAATGCCGACTACATCGAGGATCTGTACGAGCAGTTTCTCAAAGACCCCAGTCGAATCGACGCCACTTGGGCGGCCTACTTTCGCCACTTGCAGGGCGGCGTCAGCGGCGAGGTGGCCCACGCGCCGATTCGCCAACGCTTGTTGGCGGGCTTGAAATCAGCCCCGAAACCCACGACCGGGGGACAGAGTGATCAGGCCGGCGGGGCCAGCGCCAAACAGGGTGCGGTGTCGCGGCTGATCCAGGTGTATGCCAACCGTGGGCACTTGGTCGCCAATTTGGATCCCCTCGGACTTCAGGAGCGCGCCAAACCCTACGTGCTCGACCCCGAGTACTTTGGTCTTTCCGATGCCGATCTCAATACCGAGTTCTTCACCGGCAGTCGCAACGCCGCGCTCGCCGAGCGCGCCAAGCTCAAGGACATTCTCGCGGACCTGAAGTTTGTCTACACCGAGACCATCGGCGCGGAGTTCGCTCATATATCGAACACCGACGAGCGGCTGTGGCTGCAAGACAGCTTCCAAGTGGCGCGCATGCAGCGCCGCTTCAGCGCCGCCGAGAAGAAGAATATCCTCTGGCAGCTGACCGCCGCCGAGGGCCTGGAGCGGTACCTGCATACCAAGTATGTCGGCCAGAAGCGCTTCTCGCTCGAGGGCGGCGATAGCCTTATTCCGCTTCTCGACGAGCTGGTGCAGCGGGCCGGCAAGGCGAGCATCGAGGAGGCCATCGTCGGCATGGCGCACCGCGGCCGCCTCAATGTGCTGGTGAACCTGCTCGGCAAGTCGCCGAAGGATTTGTTCAACGAGTTCGAAGACCAGTACGATCTGGCGAAGCTGCGCGGCTCCGGGGACGTCAAGTATCACAAAGGTTTTTCCGCCGACCTGAAGACCGAGTCGGGCAATGTGCATGTGGCCCTGGCGTTCAATCCGTCGCACCTCGAAGTTGTGAACCCGGTGGTCGAGGGCTCAGTGCGCGCGCGCCAGGAGCGACGCGGCGACGTCACGGGCGACAAGGTGTTGCCGGTGCAAATTCACGGCGATGCGGCGTTCGCCGGCCAAGGCGTGATCATGGAAACCCTGCAGCTGTCGCAGGCGCGCGGTTTCTACACCGGCGGCACCGTGCATATCATCATCAACAATCAGGTCGGCTTCACGATGAGCGATCCGCGCGATGCGCGCTCGACGCTGTATTGTTCGGACGTGGCGAAAATGGTCGAAGCGCCGATTTTCCACGTCAATGCCGATGATCCCGAGGCCGTGTGTTTCGTCGCGCGCTTTGCGCTCGAATATCGCATGAAGTTTCACAAGGATGTGGTGATCGACCTCGTTTGCTATCGTCGGCTCGGGCACAACGAGGCCGATGAACCCGCCGCGACGCAGCCGCTCATGTACCAGGTCATTCGCAAGAAACCGACCGCGCGACAGCTGTACGCGGAAAAACTGGCGGCCGAGGGTGTGCTGAGCGCCGCAGAAGCAACCGCCATGATCGAGCAGTATCGTACCGGCCTCGATGAGGGCAAACCGCAGGCTCGCGCCGCACTCGGACTGATCGGCAACAAGTTCACCGTGAATTGGAGCGAGTATTTGGGCGCGGACTGGTCGGAGCCGGTGAAGACCGCTATCGACATGAGCCGCTTACGTGCGCTCGGCAAGGCGATCACGACCTATCCGTCGGACTGGGTTCTGCACCCGCGCGTTCTTGCCATCATGCAGGCACGCGAGAGAATGGTTAACGGCGACCTCGCGCTCGACTGGGGCGCCGCCGAGAACTTGGCGTATGCAAGCCTGGTGCAGGAAGGATATCCGGTTCGGCTCACCGGCCAGGACAGCGGTCGCGGCACGTTCTTTCACCGCCACGCGGTGCTGCACGACCAAGTAACCGGTCGCCTGTACACCCCGTTGCAACATCTCGCGACCAACCAGCCGACCTTTACCGTCACCGACTCGGTGCTCTCCGAAGAAGCGGTGTTGGGCTTCGAATACGGTTTCTCGACCACCGAACCGCATTGCTTGACGATATGGGAAGCGCAGTTCGGCGACTTCTGCAACGGCGCGCAAGTCATCATCGATCAGTTCATCACGTCCGGCGAGGCCAAATGGGGCCGGTTGTCGGGGCTCACCTTGTTCTTGCCGCATGGCTACGAGGGCCAGGGGGCCGAGCATTCTTCGGCCCGCCTGGAGCGTTTCCTGCAGCTATGCGCCGAGTTCAACATGCAAGTGTGCGTGCCGTCGACGCCGGCGCAGATGTTTCACATGTTGCGGCGGCAGATGGTGCGTCATTTGCGCAAGCCGCTCATCGTCATGACGCCGAAGAGTTTGTTGCGACATCCGCTGTCGGTTTCGCGTCTCGAAGAGCTCAGCACCGGAAGTTTCTACTCGGTCATCGATGAGATCGACGAAATAAAGCCGTCCGCCGTGACCCGCCTGGTGCTGTGTAGCGGCAAGGTGTATTTCGATCTTCTGAAGGCGCGGCGCGATGCCAAAATCGATTCCGTCGCCATCGTGCGCCTCGAGCAGCTCTACCCCTTCCCCCAAGACGAATACGAAGCGATTCTGCGCAAGTATGAAAATGCCCGCGAGATCGTCTGGTGCCAGGAGGAGCCGCAGAATCAGGGCGGCTGGTATCAAATCCGCCATCGATTGCAATCGAAACTCGGCCCGAACGACGAGCTTCTGTATGCGGGACGCGCCGGCGCCGCAGCTCCGGCAACCGGCATCCACGCTTTGCACGACGAGCAGCAAAAAAATCTGGTCGTGGCGGCGCTGCAGGGCGTGCCGCCGGAAGAGGCTTCTCGACAAACGATGCGTCTTCCCGTAATTCAAATCAGGACAGGTTAATGACTATCGAAGTTCGCGTGCCGCAGCTGCCCGAGTCGGTGGCTGACGCCACAATTGTGTCCTGGCACAAGAAGCCCGGGGATTGGGTCGCGCGCGACGAAAATCTGGTCGATTTGGAAACCGACAAGGTGGTTTTGGAGGTGCCGGCACCGGCGGCAGGCGTCCTCAAGGAGATTGCCCTCAAAGACGGTACCTCGGTGACCAGCGGCCAGGTGCTGGCGCTGCTCGATGAGGGCGCCACGGCCCTCCCAGGCGCCAGCGCACCGGCCATCATGGCGTCCGACGGCGCGGCGACCACGGCCAAGGAGGCGACCGAGGCGGTGGCGGGGAAACTCAGCCCGGCGGCCAAGCGCGTCGTCGAAGAGAACAAAGTGGACCCGAAGGCGGTGTCAGGCTCGGGCCGCGATGGCCGCGTATCAAAGTCGGACGTGGTGAATTATCTGTCCACCAAGGACGCGGCCGCACCGGCCAAGACGCCCGCTGCGGCGCCGCTACCCATAGCGCGCGGCGCGCGCGCGGAGCAGCGCGTGCCGATGACCCGGCTGCGCGCACGAATCGCCGAGCGCATGGTGCAGGCACAGGCCACCCAGGCGCTCTTGACCTCGTTCAACGAAGTGGATTTGCAGGCCGTCAACGAATTGCGCGCGCGCTACAAGGATGCGTTCGAGAAGCAGCATGGCGCGAAACTCGGATTCATGTCGTTTTTTACCAAGGCCTGCGTGGAAGCGCTGAAGAAATTTCCGGCGGTCAACGCGTCGGTCGAAGGCAGCGACATCGTCTATCACGAATACTTCGATGTCGGCGTCGCGGTGTCTACCGATCGCGGCTTGATCGTGCCGGTATTGCGCGATGCGGATCTGCAGAGCTTTGCCGATATTGAAAAATCCATCGCCACTTTCGCAGCGCGCGCGCGCGCCGGCAGCATCACGATGGAGGAGCTTACTGGCGGTACGTTCACCATTACCAATGGCGGAGTGTTCGGCTCGCTGCTCTCAACCCCGATTGTCAATGCACCGCAGAGCGCGATTCTCGGCATGCATAAGATTCAAGACCGCCCGGTAGTGGTCGATGGGCAGATTGTCGTTCGCCCGATGATGTACATCGCACTCACTTACGATCATAGGATCATCGACGGACGCGAAGCCGTGCAATTCCTGGTGACGGTCAAGCAATGCCTCGAGGATCCGGCGCGCATGGTGCTCGGCATATGAGTGAGGCTTACGACGTCATCGTGATTGGCGCGGGCCCGGCCGGTTACCCTGCTGCGATTCGGGCGGGTCAGAACAAGCTCAAGGTGGCCTGTGTCGATGAATGGAAGAATACCGACGGCAGCTATGCCTTCGGCGGGACCTGTCTCAATGCGGGTTGTATCCCTTCCAAGGCGTTGCTCGAATCCTCCGAGCTATTTCAGCGCGCCAAGGATGAGTTTGCTGTTCATGGGATCAAGATCGGCGACCTTAAGCTCGATCTCGGCACGATGCAAAAGCGCCGCGCCGCAATCGTCAAGACCATGACGGGCGGGATCGTGGCGCTGTTCAAAGCCAATGGCGTCACCGGGATTCAGGGGCACGGTCAGTTGTTGCCCGGAAACCAAGTGCGCGTGTCGAGCGCGGACGGTACCGAGAAGATTCTGCAAGCGAAGCACGTGGTGCTCGCCTCGGGTTCGATCCCGGTGCGGCTCAAAAACGTGCCGCATGACGCCAAATCCATCGTCGATTCGTGGAATGCCCTGGAGTTCGATGCCGTTCCGGCGCGACTCGGTGTGATCGGCGCCGGCGTTATCGGCCTCGAGCTCGGCAGCGTATGGCGGCGCCTCGGGAGCGAGGTCACGGTGCTCGAGGCAATGGAACAATTTCTGCCGATTGCGGACGGTGCAATTGCCAAAGAGGCGCAGCGTCACTTTAAGAAACAGGGCCTCGATATCAAGCTCGGCGCGAAAGTATCGAGCGCGAAAGTGGGCGGCGCAGGGGTCGATGTGGTCTATTCCGATGCGCAAGGCGAGCATACATTGCAGGTCGACAAGCTGGTGGTAGCCGTTGGCCGCCGACCGTTCACGCAGGACCTGCTGGCGGAAGGCACGGGCGTGAAGCTCGATGAGCGCGGCTTCATCGAGGTGGATGAACATTGCCGCACCGGCGTCGCCAACGTCTGGGCGATCGGCGATGTGGTGCGCGGACCCATGCTGGCGCACAAGGGCAAGGAGGAGGGCGTCATGGTGGCGGATCTGATCGCCGGCCGCTTTGCCGAAGTGAACTATAAAGTCATTCCGTCGGTAATTTATACGGCTCCGGAGATCGCTTGGGTTGGACAAACCGAAGAACAGGTCAAGGCGAGCGGCAGGCCCTATAAAGTCGGCACCTTTCCGTTTTCTGCCAGCGGCCGCGCTCGCGCGATGGAAGCCGCGCATGGATTGGCGAAGATCGTCTCGGCCAAGGACGACGACGAAGTGCTCGGCGTGCACATCATAGGACCGATGGCGGGCGAACTGATCGGCGAGGCGGTGCTTGCCATGGAATATTCGGCAAGTACCGAAGACATCCAGCTCACCATTCACGCGCATCCGACGCTCTCCGAGGCCATCCACGAGGCTGCATTAGCAGTGGACAAGAAGGCGATCGACAGCATCAATCGTTAGCGGCTTATGTTCTTACTGCGCCACGGGCAAAGCTTTTTCAATCTGCACTTCAACGAAACTCGCGTCGATCCGGGCATCGAAGACCCGGAGTTGACGCCGCTTGGTCTCGAACAGGCCGCCGCCGCCGCGAGGGAGCTCGCGGGCACACGCCTGACGCGCATCATCATTTCCCCGTACACGCGGGCGCTGCAGACGGCGCAACCGATTTTGCAAGTGCATCAGGTGCCGGTAAGCATCATGCGGGAGGTGCGCGAACAAGCCGCTTTCACTTGCGATATCGGTACGGCGCCGGCGCGGCTTGCGACCCGGTTTCCGCACCACGATTTCGAACACCTGCCTGCAACGTGGTGGCATGAGGGCGTCGAGAGTTCGGAGCAGACACAGCAGCGCGCCGACGAATTTCGGGTGTTGATGGCCGCCCGCGAGGATCAAGATACGACGCTGCTGGTCAGCCACTGGGCGTTCCTGTTGGCGCTGACCGGAGTCGAACTCGAGAATGGCGAGATTCTCGAGTACCAGCCCGCGGGCAGCTGAGGCGCGGTCTATTTCTTGCGCCGCGCGCTGATGACGTTCGGCAGCTGCGCAATGTGCGCCAGCACGTGCGACAGCTGCGGCAGCCCCGTGATCGAAATCGCGATATGCATATGAGCGACATTGTCCCGTTTGTCGGTGACGGTGTTCATTCCCCGGATGCTGATCTTGTCGTCCGCCAGCGCGGCGCTGACATCGCGCACCAGTCCGCGCCGATCAAAAGCCTGCACCTCGATGTCGACTGGAAATTCGTTTGCGCCCATCTTGCCCCAGGCAACCGCCAGAACTCGCGCCGGCGACCGGATGCTGAGCCGTGCAAGATTGGTGCAAGACTGCGAGTGAATGCTGACGCCTCGGCCCACGGTGATGTAGCCAATGATGGCTTCGGGTGGTACCGGCTTGCAGCAGCGCGCGAAGGTGGATAGCAAATCGCCGATGCCCTGGACATCGATATCCGGTTCGCGCGCGGCCGTTGCACCGCGCGAGCGTGCGACTTGCTCGGGAAGCTTCTCGCGGGCATGCAGAATTCGCTGAATCGCGCCTGCCACCTGGGCGGTGCTGACTTCACCCAATCCCATCGCCTCATGCAAGGCTTCGGAACTCGGTAACTTCAGTTCGCCCAGTAACTCGGGGATTGGCGGACTTGCGATCCCCAAGCGTTGTATCTCGCGATCGAACAGTGCGCGGCCTTCGGCCTTGTTGTCGGTCTCGTTCTGCTTGCGGAACCAGGCGCGCACCTTGTTGCGATGTCGTGGGCTCGCCAGAAACCCGGATTGAGCGGACAGCCAATCGCGCGATGGCTGGCCGGTTTTGGCGGTAATGATCTCCACGGTTTCGCCGTTTTTTAGCGCGTAGTCGAGGCCCACCATGCGCCCGTTGACCTTCGCGCCGCGGGTTCGGTGGCCCAAGTCGGTATGCACCTGATAGGCGAAGTCGAGCGGCGTGCCGCCGACCGGAACGTCGACGATCTCGCCCTTGGGGGAGACCACATAGATCCGATCTTGAAACAGATCGACACGCATGCGGTCGAGAAAATCGCGCGCCAAGTCGCCGCCCTCGGCGGGCGCCAACAGCGAGCGCAATTGGTTGATCTTGCGCTCATAGGCTTGGTCGCCGCGGCCGCCTTCCTTGTAGCGCCAATGCGAGGCGACGCCGCGCTCGGAGTCGGCATGCATTTCGTGCGTGCGGATTTGAATCTCGACCGCTTGCGCGCCCGGTCCGATGACCGCGGTGTGAATCGATCGGTAACGGTTGTCTTTGGGCGTCGCGATGTAGTCATCGAACTCCCCGGCGATGAACTGCCACAGCGAGTGCACCACACCCAAGGCGGCGTAACAGTCGGCGACACTGTTGACGAGCACGCGGGCGGCGCGAATGTCCATCAATTGCTCGAAAGCGAGCTGCTTGGCCTGCATCTTGCGCCAGATGCTGTAGATGTGCTTCGGCCGGCCTTCGATTGCGGCGTCGACCCCGGCGTGCTGCAACTCCCGCTTCAATAGCGCCTTGAGGTCCTCCATGTAGTGCTCGCGATCGGAGCGGCGCACTTTAAGAGCCGCGGCGATGCGTTTGTAATCGACGGGCTGAAGGTAGCGGAACGCGAGATCCTCGAGTTCCCACTTCAACTGCCACACGCCCAGGCGATTGGCGAGCGGCGCATAGACTTCCCGGGTTTCGGTGGCGAGCTTGCGCTGCTCGAGCTCATCCAAGGATTTCGCGGAGCGCATTTTCTGCAGCTGTACCGCCAGCCGCACGACCACCAAGCGCACGTCGCCGATGACGGCCAACAGCATCTTGCGCAGCGCCTCCGCCTGTCCCGGTTCCAGGCCCTGTTCCGGCCGCCAGTCGACGCTTAAGCCAAACTCTCCCAGCTGGCTCAAGTTTCGCGCCAAGCGCGCCGCATCGGCGCCGAAATGCCGAACCGCGGCTTCTCGATCGAGCAGGTTTGCATCGAGCAGCGGCTGCAACATCGCCGCGATGACGACGTCATCGTCGGCATCCAGGCCGAGCACAATTTCCGCGACGTCCAACGCGCCGCGCCGCAGCCCCACCCCAGCGCCGTCCAGATCGAGCGCGCGTACCGCCGCGAATGCAGCATGCAGCCGCTCGCTGGCCGTGATCCGGGTGGAGGTCGTTGTTTCCATTTGAATTGCGCGAAAGGCCGACCGGTGGGTTTAAGCGCCTATTGCCGGTATCATACTCGCCAATGACAGATCCGAAGCATGCAGTCTAAGAGCGGCTACCCCGGCGCGGCGGGCGTGCGGGTGCTCGGCATCGACCCGGGTTCGCAGCGTACCGGGTTTGGTGTGCTGGACGCCGTCGGTCCGCGTTTGACCTATGTGGCAAGCGGGGTCATCCGTACCCAGAAGGGCGAGTTCGCCGATCGGTTGTGCGAGATTTTTCGCTGCGTTCAGACACTGGTCGCGCAGTATCGCCCGCACGAAATCGCCATCGAGCGGGTTTTCGTCAACCGCAATCCCGACAGCGCGCTCAAATTGGGGCAAGCGCGCGGCGCCGCGATTTGCGGTACCGCCGACGGCAACGCCGAGGTTTTCGAATATGCCACCCGCCAAATCAAGCAGGCGGTGGTCGGGTCGGGTAGTGCGGAGAAGGCGCAGGTTCAGCTCATGATGAAGAGCATTCTCAAACTCGACGGCCCGTTGTCAGCCGATGCAGCCGATGCGCTGGCCGCTGCGGTGTGCCACGCGCTGCGTGGCCGGGTGCGGGTGTCGGTGTTGCGCGCGGCGAGCCGCGGGTGATTGGATTTCTCAAGGGCCGTTTGTCGGTTAAGC
>Ga0302320_10025523_pt1 | contig 11489 bp, 5 predicted proteins | sample Bog_T0_3_FD_202130 | JGI IMG/M metagenome (GOLD analysis project Ga0302320, IMG submission 202130) | Peat permafrost microbial communities from Stordalen Mire near Abisko, Sweden - Bog_T0_3 | ecosystem: Environmental > Terrestrial > Soil > Wetlands > Peat | place: Sweden: Abisko, Stordalen Mire... | reverse complement strand
TCAATGTGATCTGCAAGGCGTTGTAGTTGGAGTTGCCGATGGTGGCTTGGTTGGCATCGCTTCCGAAATTGGAGCCTAGCGGTCCCCGGGTGCCGTTGTATACCTTGCGCGTGGAAGTGATGTAAGTCTTATCTTCGCCGAAGGGACCGCACAAGGTTTGGCCCGATGCAAGATTGGCGGGATTGCTTAGGAACAGGCAGAGCGCTGGACTGCCGGGGTTGGCCTCTTCGAGCACCAGAAGCCGATGTCCCTGGGTGCCTACGTAGTTCACGCTGAGGACGGTGTTGGTTGCGATCCCGCGCTCCAGCGAGAGCATGTATTCCTCGGTATACGGGATGCGGTTGGTTGTGAGGTAGTTGGGAAGGCCTGTAATGGGCTCGAACTGCGCCCAGTTGATGTTGGAATCGGGATGGCTCGCGCTGGAGTCCAAGGGAGCGAGCGCCTCTGGAAAACGTTGGCCGAGATTCTGGCCGTTCGCTGCCGTGATAAATGGTGTGGACAACAGCGGTGGGGCGGGGCTTGTGTAGGTGGTTCCGTAGGGCGCATTGGCACTCGCCACGCCAATCGTCAGTGCCTCGATCGCGGGGTAGAAGATCCCATAGCCCGCTCTTACGCTGCTGTTGCCGGGGCCGCCCAGTATTTTTGCGAACAGGCCATCGCCGGCGGCTTTGGGCGAATAGGCAATTCCGACGCGGGGAGCAAAGTCGCGATTGCCCGGAGGTGCCAGCGTCCGTGCCACCCCCGGATCCGTTGGATAGAGGATGCCGGCCGGGGCTCCCGGAAAAACGACCGATTGCTGACCCGGCTCGAAGGTCGCGATCTGGTTGTACTTCTCATACCAGGGCTCGATCCGATCCCAGCGCAAACCATAATTCAGCGTGAGGTTGTGCGTCACACGCCAGCTATCCTGCGCGTAGATGCCGAAATACTTGTTTCTACCGTAAAAGGGCTGCAGTTGACTCTGGTTGTATTGACTCGGAACTCCTAATAAAAAATCCGCGAAGTCAGAACCCGTTTCAGTTCCAAAGAAAAGGAAGCTGCCATTCGATTGAGCATGCGCATTGACATTGACCTGGTCGAAGTGGAACTCGCCTCCCACCTTGATCGTATGGGTTCCGAGTGCTTTAGAAAAGTTATCGAGCCACTGAAAGGTGTTGCCCACTTGCCTCAGCTGATTCGTATTGGTTCCAATCGTGAAGCTGTTAAAACCGAGACTCTCTACCCCTTCGGTTTTTGGGGACAGCGGCACGATTCCCGGAGTTCCTTGACCGACCTCGAAGCCTTGAGAAGCCAGACTGACGCCGACGCCCCCGATGGGCTGGCCAAGATCATTCGAGTCGCGCAAATAGCTGAGGCGGAATTCGTTCACGGTGGTTGGACTGAGAGTTTTCGTGTCGCCGAGGCCGAGCAGTTGCGCGCGGCCCGTGTTGAGCGCATTAAAGCCGGGAACGTTGGCTCCGCCTTGAGCGACGGGGTAGGGATTGTTCTGCGACCAGTCGTCGAGAAAGTAATAGGCCGAAGTCAGCCCCCAGCGCGTGTTGTCATCCAGGCGGTAGGCGCCTTTGTCGTCGCGCAGGGTTAGGTTGTAGGCCGAGGTGGAAAATGTGTCGTTCGCGTTGTTCGGGGCAGGGATATATTTCAGCAGATTGGTTGCAGGCGCGGACCATACACTTGTCGGAATCACGCCGCCTGGAAAAACGGACGCGTAAGCCTCTCCTTGCGTGGCAGGATAGCCAAGTCCCGTTAGCAACGATGCAAAGTAAGAGCCACTAACGGTTCCGGTAAGGTCGAGAGATTTGCCGTCGCGTTCGGCGAGCGAAGGCACTGGAATCTCTCCCGTGTCCACACCCTGGGTCGAGCGAGTTCCCTGATAATCCGCAAAGAAAAAGATTTTGTTCTTTCGGATCGGTCCGCCGAAGGTCCCGCCAAATTGGTTTTGCCGGAAGGCGGCACGGGTAGGAGAAAAGTAGTTGCGTGCATCGAGGTCGGTGTTGCGCAGGAACTCGAAAAGATCCCCGTGAAAGGCATTCGTCCCTGACTTGGTTACAACATTGATCTGGCCTCCACTAAACTCGCCGTATTCGGCATCGAAGTTATTGGTGAGAATCCGGAATTCATCAATGGAATCGAGGTTGGGGACAACGGCTGTTCCCATGTTGACATTTTCTTCGACATCGCTTCCGTTCACCAGAAAACTGTTGGCAAATTCCCGCTGGCCATTGATCGAGATCGTGCCGGGACTCAAGTCTCCGGAAGGAGAAAGCGCGGTCGCGCCCACGTCCTGCACCGTGGCGGACGTGATCGAAGTGGACGGCGCAACCCCTGGCTGAAGAGAAAGCAAATCCGTAAAACTCCGGCCGTTGAGGGGCACTGCTGTCATCCGCGCACTCGCGATGACCTCGCCCACCTGCGTACTCGTCGTTTCCACATGGAGTTGGTTTTCGACGACCGTAACCGCATCGGACTCCCCGCCCACGGAGAGGACGGCGTCGACCGTCAATGCGCTATCGGAATCAACATTGACGCCGGTCCGCTGATACGGTTTGAATCCAGACTTCTGGATCGCAATGTTGTAGTGTCCGATGGGCAGGGCGGGAAAAGAGTAGAATCCCTGGCCGTTGCTTTCAACTTGATGTGCGATTCCGGTTTCAACATTGGTTGCGTTTACGGTAGCGCTGGGAATGACCGCATTGCTCGCGTCCCTGACCGTACCCGAGACGCTTCCCCCAACTCCAGCCCATGAATCCAAAGTAAAGAACAAGAGAAATGCGAAAGACAGAAATAAAGAGCAATGCCGGGCGAAGCACGAGCGCGCAGAGAAAAATTCCAAAATATAACGATGCTGAATACCAGCCATGCCGCCTTTAGTTGCGACTAAGTCGCAATACAAGTACAATCTCAGCGTAGAGTGCGTTCTCGCGCGCTGTCAATGACGCAACCAAAGATTTTGTCGCATATCAGTTGCAACTTAGTCGCAACACAGGAGACTCTCTATGCCACTGCCACAAACCGAAATTCCCGGCCGCTTGCAGATGCAACTGTCGGAGCGCGGCATCCGCATGACCGGTCCGCGCCGGGCGATTCTGAGCGTGATCGAGACGGCAACGAAACATCTCGATGCCAGCCAGATCCTGCGCAAGGCGCGTTCGGTGGATGCTTCGGTAGATCGCAGCACCGTCTACCGAACCCTGGACCTGCTCAAACGGCAGGGTCTGATCGACGAACTCGACCTCATGCATCTGAATGGTGAACGCCATTACTATGAGCGCAAGGTGGGCCACGATCACATTCACATGGCATGTCTCCGGTGCGGGAAAATCACCGAATTTGTAAGCAAGACTTTTGAGTCCTTGAAGAAGCAACTGGAGGGCGAGTGCCGCTTTCACATCCTCGTGGCGCGCCTCGAGGTCGGTGGATACTGCTCGGCGTGCCGGCGCTAGCGTTTTTCATCCCCAAGCTGTTTCAGACGCCGATCCAAAGGCCGTCGGGCTGCGGCGGTTTCACGCAAAGGCCGTCAGCTAGGCGCTAATACCGCAGATACCCACTCCCCACGTGCATGATGCAGCAGACTGTCGGGAATGGTGAGGGCAAGTCGACGAAGTTCAAGAGCCCTGTCCGGCCCTTGCCTGAACCGCTTCCCCTTACTCCGGTGCGGCAGCGGGCGTCCAACACACCTCCCTGTGATCTGGATCACAGCCTCTCGGCAGGCAAGGCCGCGACAATAAGAGCAGGTGTTCGTCGGGAGGATCAGTGTTCAAAATCGTTAACGCCCAGTTCATTGCCCCTGGAATCAAGCGTTTTGTTATTGAGGCGCCGCGGATCGCGCGCAAACAGCGGCCCGGACAGTTTGTGATTCTTCGGATTTGCGAGAACGGCGAGCGCATTCCGCTGACCATCGAGAAATCCGATCCCGAACACGGCACCGTCAACATCGTGGTGCAGTCCATCGGCAAGACCACCCACTTGCTCAATTCTCTCGAAACCGGAGACAGCATTCTCGACATCGTCGGTCCGCTGGGCAAGCCTTCGGAGATTGCAAACTACGGTACGGTCGTTACGATCGGCGGTGGCGTCGGGACGGCGATGGCATATCCCACGGCTGCGGCCATGAAGCGCGCCGGCAACAAGGTGATCTCCATCCTCGGGGGACGAAACAAGGATCTGGTCATTCTGGAAGACGAGATGCGAGGGGTGAGCGACACGGTTTTCGTTACGACCGACGATGGCAGTTACTCCGACAAGGGACTGGTCACCGATAAGCTGCGGCAGTTGATTGAGAATGGAACGCGCATCGATCTGGTGCTGGCCGTCGGCCCCATTCCGATGATGCAAGCGGTCGCGGACATGACGCGCAAGGAGCACATCCGCACCATGGTCAGTCTCAACCCCATCATGATCGATGGCACCGGCATGTGCGGCGGTTGCCGCGTGCTGGTCGAAGGCAAGAGCGAATTTGCGTGTGTCGATGGGCCGGAGTTCGACGCGCATCGTGTGGATTTTGCCGTGCTGGTGCAGCGGAACGCCATGTACCGCGACGCGGAAAAGCGGTCGATGGACGAATACCGGCAACAAGTGGAAGCCCGGAAGCCGGAAGCCAAGCAAGCTCCGACCGAAGCGGTGACGGCGGGTTGCGCCCTGGAGGCGAAGTAATGACCACGGAGAAGACTGAAGAGAAGGTGAAGACGAAATCGAAGAATCCGGTACCGAATCGTGAGCGCATCAAGATGCCACGGCTGCATATGCCGGAGCAAGCGCCGTCGCTGCGGGCGCAGCAATTCACCGAGGTCAACCTCGGCTACTCGGCGGAGTTGGCGCGGCAGGAAGCGATCCGCTGTCTGGAGTGCGCCAAGCCCAATTGCGTGACCGATTGCCCGGTGGGCGTCAAGGTGAAGGACTTTGTGCAGTTGATCGTGGAGGGCGACTTCATGGGCGCGGCTGCGAAGATCCGCGAAGACAATGTGCTGCCCGCCATTACCGGACGCGTCTGCCCGCAGGAAGATCACTGCGAAGGCGCGTGTCTCCTCAAGAGAAAAGGCGAATCGCTCGGCATCGGGTACCTGGAGCGCTTCGTCGCCGACTATGAGCAGCAGCACTTCGACCTCAAGAACATCGTGAAAGCGCCACCGACGGGGAAGAAGGTAGCGATCGTGGGCAGTGGCCCGTCGGGGCTGACCGCGGCTGGCGACCTGGTGCAGAAAGGGCATGCCGTGCACGTTTTCGAGGCGCTGCATGAAATCGGCGGCGTGCTGGTGTATGGCATTCCGGAGTTCCGGCTGCCGAAGAAAATCATTCGCCAGCAAGTCGACTACATGCGCGCCATGGGCGTCGAATTCGAAACCGACGTCGTTGTGGGACGCACCGTCACCATTGACGAACTTCTTGAAGAAGAGGGTTACGATGCCGTATTCATTGGTACCGGCGCTGGCTTGCCGCAGTTCATGGGCATTCCGGGCGAGCATCTGAATGGTGTGTACTCGGCCAACGAGTTCCTGACTCGCATCAACCTGATGCATGCCTACGAATTCCCCAAATATGATGAGCCGATGCTCGATTTCCGCGGTAAGGACGTGGCGGTCATCGGCGGCGGAAATACAGCGCTCGATGCTATCCGCTCGGCGCTGCGACTGGGTGCACGGAAGGCCTACGTTTTGTATCGGCGGAGTGAGACCGAGATGCCGGCCCGCGCCGAGGAAGTGAAGCACGCCAAGGAGGAAGGCATTGAGTTTCACGTGCTGACCGCGCCGACCGAGTTCTTGTCCGACGGCAAAGGCTGGCTCACCGGAGCACGCTGCCTCAAGATGGAACTGGGCGAACCGGATAGTTCGGGAAGGCGACGTCCAGTGCCGATCAAGGGATCGGAGTATGACGTGCCGCTTTCGGTGGCGGTAATGGCCATCGGAACTACGGCGAATCCCATTGTTCAAAGTACGACTCCGGGATTGAACACGAACAAGCGCGGATACATTCAGGCCAATGACACGACCCAAAGAACGTCGCGCAAGGGGGTATTTGCCGGCGGCGACATTGTGACAGGTGGCGCGACGGTGATCCTGGCGATGGGCGCTGGACGAAGAGCAGCCAAAGGCATTGACGAGTATCTGACAACGGGGCAGTGGGAGGAGCAGTCAGTCTAGCCTGAATCCATTTGCAAAAACGTTAACCACCAAGGCCACGAAGTATCACGAAGGTTTTCGGTCTCAAGCATTTCCTTCGTGTACCTTCGTGGCCTTGGTGGTTCAGGGCTTGGGGGTCGTATCGTGGGACTGACCCGCCATCCGGACTTTCACCGTCTTAATCTCATAGGGCTTGGTATGCACCGTGATTGCACCGCTGCGCACGGCAAGATCGCCAATCGATCTTTCCATCAAATCGGTTTCTGAGGCCGATTGCGCTCCTGCAGGAATCTGGATTTTTACATCCGCTTCTTTCCCCGCCCACTCATAAAAACGCAATACTAGGGAATCGTCGTCCTCTGATTTTTTGAACGCGGTGACCACCACGTTGTCCGCGTCAACCCGCACGAAAGAATGTTCGCCCGGGAGTGCTCCCAAGTGTTTCTGCGACTGCCGGGCGATCAGTGGGTAATTCAGTTCGTATCCACGGCGCACAGTCTGCGCATCCCGCCACGTTCCGGCGTGCGGATACAAAGCGTAAGTGAATTCGTGATGGCCTTCGTCGGCATGCGGATCGGGCCATTCAGGTGAACGCAGCAACGACAGACGCAGCACATTGCCCTTCACGTCGTACCCGTACTTGCTGTCGTTAAGCAGGCTGAAGCCGTGCTTGGTGTCAGAAAGATCGGCCCAGCGCTGCGCCGGAACCTCGAACTTCGCCTGCTCGGCCGGCGTGTTTCGCGTAGTGGGACGCTCGATCGAACCGTAGGGAATTTCAAACGTCGCCTTGTCGCTGTGGGCGCTCAAAGGAAAGGCCACTTTCAGCAAAATGTGTTTCTCGTGCCAGTCCACCTGCGTTTTCACGTCGACCCGCGGCACTCCGGCGTACATGGTGATGTCCTGCACGAACGTGGAATTCTGAAAGTGCTTCTTGACGCGGATGATGGCGCGCAGTGGCCCACGCTCAAGTAGCTTTACCTCGTCGGCTTTATCCAAATCCCAATGTTGCTTTTCGAAATCGGAATCGATGTTCCAAGCGTCCCAGCGTTTGGGTTTGTCGGCGAAAGCCTGCAAGAGATTGCCGCAAGCGGAGGTCGTAGGGCCGCCGCTGTCGGTTTCGGAGGGAGCCAGCGCCTCTGATTGATTGCGCAGATCGAGGAGGCTGGTGATGCAGCCGGTTTGCGGATCGACCGTGACCCGGACGGAACCGTTCTCCATGGCGTTTTCATTGGCAGAGACAAAGTGCGCCGGGCGCGGCGCGGAGTTGGCTGGCTTCGCTGCCGCACGCACAAAATATGTTCTATAGCCGAGTGCCGGTGTATCCGCTTCGATGAGTAGCCGCGCCCGATTCGTTGCCGCGTCCATCGCCAGCAGTTGGTGCGCAACTCGCTGGCCCGCGCCGTCGACTACCTCAACCTGTTTAGCCGGGCCCGGAAGTTGCACCTCGGCTTCGATCACCTCCGTTCGCGGCCAGGAGAGAGAATTGAAAACCACCAACGCCACTCCGTCGCCGAGCGGATTTACGCCTTGCGTGTCGATGTGCGCCACGATTTCGTCGATCGCGCCATGCGTGATCTCGTTCGCCGAGCGGGCAACGTCTTCCAGATTTCTCTTGGCGTCGAGGTAGTTCACCGCGATTCCGGAGCCGGGCATGACGTCGTGAAAATGATCGAACAGCAGGTTCTTCCACGCGAGTTCGAACTCATCCTGCGCGTAGGGACGGCCGAAGAGCGAGGCCAGCGATGCATACTTCTCCGCATCGAGCATCAGTTCTTCATCGCGCCGGATGCGCTGTTTCGTCTCTGCTTGCGAAGTGTAAACGCCGCGGTGATATTCGAAATAAAGTTCGTCCTTCCAGATGGGGACTTTGAGATTGGGAAGTTGCTGCTTCAGGTCGGCGAAAAATTCCTTCGCTGTGCTGAACTCAATCTTCGGAAAAACCGTGTCCGGATCCCGAAGGCGATTCGCCTGATCGAGCATGGTTCGTGTCGGCCCCCCGCCATGATCGCCGATTCCGTACAAGTAGAGCATCTGCGGCGAATCGGTGATTGTGCTGCCATAGATTGATGGAGCATAGAACGACAGATCCTGGGTGATCTGCTGCGCATCGAAATCATTGGCATACTCGTGGGGAAAATACGTCAGAAGACGGCTGCCATCGGGCGCTTCCCACCAGAACAGCCGGTACGGAAATTTTGTGTAGTCCGTGGCCCACAGCAGCTTGCTGGTCACGAAATAATCGATGCCAGATTTCTTGTAAATTTGCGGAAGCTGCCAGTTGTATCCGAAAGAATCGGGGTTCCAGCCGATCCTGATATCGGCGCCAAAGTTCTTCTGGAAATATCGTTTGCCGACGAGAATCTGGCGCACCAGCGACTCGCCGTCCGGCATATTCAGATCAGGCTCGACCCACATGCCGCCGATGACCTCCCATCGGCCCTCTTTCACCCGCTGCTTGATCTGCTCGAACATCGCAGGGTATTTTTCCTGCATCCATTCATACGTTCGCGCCGACGACATGGTGAACTTCAAATCCGGATACTCGCGCATTAAATCGAGAACGCTTTGAAACGTGTTGCGCACCACCTCGACCGTTTCCGTCCACGGCCACAACCACGCCATATCAATATGCGAGTTGCCGATGGCGCGAACGGTAAATTGCTTCAACCACGGATTCAACTCGTGCAGTTTGCTCTGGGCTTGGCGCAGCGAAGCATCGAAAGCTGCCTGGTCGTTCTTTTCGAGCGGCGAAAAATCAATGGTCTGGACCGCTGCCTCCAGTGCCTGCTGGCGTTCTGTTCGACCATCCTCATACGCCGCAATCATCGGACGCGCGGCGAGGATCTCCGTGGGCACCAGCGCCGGATCGGGCCGATTGGCAGCAGGCTCAAAGCTCAACTTTGCGTGCTGAAATAGCGTCTCGACTTCCGGAGCATCGATGCGCACCGCGATCAGGAATTTCTGACCGGGCTGCGCGTTCTCTGTCAGCAGAATCGGCTGCTGCATGTCATCATCTCCGCGCGACACGAGCGACCCGTTCGCAAACACGGAAATCATGACTGGGCCTTTGTTATTCCACAGGAAGTCGAACTCGATGTCCAAGTTGACGCGGCTGCCCTGCACGGCATAACCGTTGATCTTTTCCGGAATCTCGATCGAGCGGCGCAGCACGCGAGAACCGGTCGACCATTTGTCCCCAACTTTGATGGTCTCCCACGCCGAGTCATTCAAGGACGCGTCTTCAGGATGTGCCACGTCAGCATGAAGCCGCCAATCGGAGAGCGGCAGAGTCGTCAGCGACTCCAGGTGCTCCAGAGTTCGATCCAACGTCAGTTGATATGGATCCGTTGCTCTCTGGCTCGGATTCGGCTGTTGGGCGGCGACCAGTCCGGCGGGTACGATTGCGAGAAGTGCACACACCATCCATCGCTTCACGGAAACTTTCTCCTTCAGTAGGACCCATCCATATCAACCGGGAACGGCTCGGTTTCGTACGGAAGGGTAACTGCCAAGAACCTGCCGGTCAAATTGCTTTCTGGTTCTCCAGGTGGTACAAATCACTGCGATTGTGTTCTCCGTCACAAGTGAGTGTGACGCAGATCGCAAGCCGGTCTTTTGCGGCTGTGCTATAACTTGCCCCCATCTCGGCCCCACATCTCCTCGTTGAGGTGCTTTATGCCCGAACAGCAACAGCTGTCGCACAATGCAAAGATGGCCATGATTTCCCAGTTTCTGGGGTTCATGCTTGACGCCTACGACATGGCGCTCGTCCTGATCATGGCTCCAATCCTAGTCAAAGTCTTCATCTCTCCCAAAGGCAGCGCGGCCTGGCAGTACATCGTGATCGTGTTTACCTACTCCATTACCATGGCCGCCAGGCCCATCGGTTCGGCGATCTTCGGACGCTATGCCGATAAGATTGGCCGCCGGTTCCTGCTCGTTTTGACCATCGGAGGCGTGGGCCTGATGTCGCTGCTCGGAGGCTTCCTGCCCACCTACGCCCAGATCGGCGTCTGGTCCTATGTAGTTTTCTGTTCGCTCCGCTTATTGATGGGAATCTTCTTCGGTGGCGAGTATGCCGTAGGTCACACCTTCGCCATTGAATATGCTCCGCAAAAAAGACGCGGAGCGATCGGCGGCTTCATTCAATCCGGCTTCCCCCTCGGCTATGTCTTCGGCTCGCTGGTTTTCGCCCTCGTTTCCTACTTAACCACCAAAGAAACGATGATTGCCTATGGCTGGCGCATCGTGTTCATGACCGGGGTCATCCCGGTATTCCTGGCGCTTTACATTCGGAACAATCTCGCGGAGTCGCCGGAATTTGAAAAGGCCAAAGCTCTGGGCAAAATCGAGAAGTCTCCCTTCCTGAGCCTGTTCAAACCGCCGCAACTGTTCGATTTCCTCCAGGTCTTCTTCTTTATGACCGGCCTGTTCCTCACCGACTATTCGGTGTACGGATTCCTTCCCAACATTTTGACCTTGAAAGGACGCGGCTTCGACACCACGACTTACAGTTTGATTTACGGCTTCGCGTTGTTTATGGCATTCCTCGGCTACAACTTCTACGGCTGGCTTTCGGATTACACCGGCAGAAAGATTCTGACGCAGTGGTATTGCGCCTTTTTGATCGTGTTCGGAATCCCCGTTTTCTATGTTCTCTATCATGCCGCCATTGCGCACAATCTGTGGATGGCGGTCCTCGGCACAGTCATGGCTGCCATGCTCAAGCTGGCGTGGGGAGTCGTTCCCGCCTACCTGTGCGAGCGCTTCCCGACCAAACGCCGCGCCGCTGGGGTGGGCTTTGGCTACTCCTCCGGGGCGCTGCTCGGCGCCTGGTTCAGCGCTTATGTGTGGTGGGCCCACAAAATTCCATTTATCGCTGCCATCGAGAAGCAGGATCTGTGGCTCTCGCCGGCCGTGGTGCTGACCGTTGGTTCGATCATGACTTTCATCAGCCTGCTCTACTCGCCCGAGACCAAGGATCTTCACCTCGACGAAGTAGGTGAAAGGGAGCGCGCCTCCGACCGAGCCAAGGAAGCGGCGACCCGAACGGCGCTTGCCAGTTAAGACGTCCAACTTACTAGCAAGGGACCCGCGATGAGCGAGTCAAGCAGGTAAGGAACTGAGCCCGAAATGGGGAAAGGCTAAGATGAGGAGCCCTGCGCGTCGGCAAGTAGACCGAATTACCAATGGTGCATCCTTCGGGAGCCCGTTTACTAGCATGGTCCCAAACCTAGTGCTCAAATCAGTGATGACGGCGACCTCGCACTGAGGTACGTCGATCTCGATCAGGAGAGTACTCTCTTTTGCACGGTTTGGGCCGTCTCGCATGGCAGGTCAATTTCAGGGAGAAACCATGGCGAAAAAACGAAAGAA
>Ga0302320_10025522_pt1 | contig 11489 bp, 13 predicted proteins | sample Bog_T0_3_FD_202130 | JGI IMG/M metagenome (GOLD analysis project Ga0302320, IMG submission 202130) | Peat permafrost microbial communities from Stordalen Mire near Abisko, Sweden - Bog_T0_3 | ecosystem: Environmental > Terrestrial > Soil > Wetlands > Peat | place: Sweden: Abisko, Stordalen Mire... | reverse complement strand
GCGCGCAGGGTTGCGCAGAATGCCTACGCGCCCTATTCGCACTTCAGGGTGGGCGCGGCGTTGCTGTTGACGAACGGCAAAGTGGTTACCGGAGCCAATGTGGAGAACGCCAGCTACGGGTTGACGATGTGTGCGGAACGGTCGGCGCTGGCGAGCGCGGTTTCGCAGTTCGGGCCGGAGGTTCGCGTTGCCGCCGTGGCGGTGACCAACCTGAACGATGCGGCGAGCCCACCGTGCGGGGCATGCCGGCAGATGCTGGCGGAGTTCACCTTGCCAGACGCGCGAATCCTTTTCCCGTTTGAAGGCGAGATGCTGAATTTGCCGTTCAGCGAAGTGATGCCGGTGGCCTTCGATCTGAAGAAAAAATAAGGCGGCGCTATTTTGCGAAGAAGCGATAGCGGATGGTCCAGTGGGCCGTTTCACCGGGCGCGACCTTGATGTGGTTGTAGGCCTCGGGGCAAATGGTGGTGCGAATGGACCAGAAATTGATGCGCGCGATGGGCTGATCGCCGGTCTGCTCGACGCCCACGCCGGTTTTGCGATTTTCCACGATGAAGTCGTAGCTTGAAGGATCGCTGGAATAGCCGGTGAGCAGGCTCATTGCATAGGGCCCGGTCTCAAGCTCGTGGCTGAAGACGAGTTCCCTTCCCGAGACAGATGCGCTGTAGCCGAGGTCGCGCTCGGCTTTGGGGTCAAAGGGGAAACGGACCACCATGTCAGGGCCCGTGGGCGCGTTGTCAAGCATGAAGAAGTCGTGATCGTAGACCTGGGTGTCGATGGTCTCGGTGCCTGTGTTCTTCAACGTGTGACTCAGAATTAAAACGGGCTCATGCTTATCGAACGCGAGGGTCTTGGTGTAGTCGTAGGCAATGCCTATGGGAGACTTGAGCTGCTGCCGGAAGCTTGCGCCGCTGCGGTTGGTGTGAACGGTCCACTTGCCGCCGTCGATGATTGGGTAGGGCGCGGCGAACTTGAAGGGGGAGTCGTCAATTTTGCGCAGGACGCCGACGCCGATCTTTACGAAGGGATCGCCGGGTTTGGCCTCATCGTATTTGAGCGCGCTGTCGCCGTTGGCGGAGCGGAACTCTTCCACCGGGCCGGTGATGGCGTCGTGCAGTTGCGGGTCGTAGTGGGGAAACCACACGCCGAAGTACGTGTGACCCTTATAGGCGAGGCAGCCGACGACGCCGGCCCAGTCAAAGCGCGAGCCGCGGTAGTAGCCGGTTTTGGCGTCGGGGAGATAGAGGACCGCGTTCACCTGGCCATTGGTGATGGTGGCGGTTGGATAGCTCGTGGGGTCGGTGGTTGCGCAGGTGCGTGGCGACGCATCCGACTCAGCGGCACAAACGGCGGTCGCCACTGGCACAAGCAGCAAAGCCGTAAGAAGAATCCTGCTTACCTGCCGGAGATTTTTCGATATCCAAGGTTTCATGAGTTGTATCCGGATTTCTGCGGTCGCAATAGTAGCGCAAACCGCCGCGGCTACGGATTCTTCCACAAAGGTCGACTCCGGTCAATCAACGCCGGTCCGTGCTTGCCGCTATCAAGGAGCAGCCTCGGCTTGCGATAATCTCAATTTGCTCTTTGAGCGAGGATTCGAACATCATGACGGTTCCCAACGCCACACCGCTGCACATGGTTGACCTGATCCTGAAGAAGCGGGACGGCGGCACGCTGGATGCGCGCGAGATCGGGTTTGTGGCGGAGGGCGCGGCTTCAGGATCGATTCCGCTGGAGCAGCTTTCGGCGTGGCTGATGGCGGCGTGGCTGCGCGGGCTTTCGCTTGGCGAGATTCGCGCGCTGACGCTGGCTATGCGCGACTCGGGTGAGAAATTTTCTCCGGCGCGGCTGGGCAAGCTGGCCGTGGACAAGCACTCGACCGGTGGCGTGGGCGACAAGACGAGCTTTCTAATTGCGCCGCTGGCGGCGGCGTGCGGCGTAGCTGTGCCCATGATCAGCGGGCGGGCGCTGGGACATACCGGCGGGACGCTGGACAAGCTGGAAGCGATTCCGGGATTTCGCACGGCGCTCACGCTGGAGGAATTTGAGAAGGTGATCGTGAAGTGCGGGGCGTCGATTGTGAGCCAGACGCCGAAGCTGGTTCCCGCGGACCGCGTGCTGTATGCGCTGCGCGATCGCACAGCTACAGTGGAGTCGCCGGGCTTGATTTGTGCGTCGATTTTGAGCAAGAAGCTGGCGGCGGGATTGGATGCGCTGGTGCTGGATGTGAAGACCGGGTCGGGCGCGTTTTTGCGCAAGCAGGAAGATTCGGAATATCTTGCGGCGCTGTTGGTGTCGACGGCGGAGGCCGCCGGTACGAAGACCGTTGCTCTGTTGACGGACATGAGCCAGCCGCTGGGGCGTGCCGCCGGCAACTGGATTGAGCTAATGGAGGCGGTGGAGCTATTGCGCGGCGAGCGGCCTGCGTGGAGCGAGGATCTGCGCGAGCTTTCGCTGATTCTGGCCGGATGGATGATTCACCTGGGCGGGAAAGCGGACATGGCGGAAGATGGCTACCGTCGCGCCGAAGAGGCGTTAGAGGATGGTTCAGCGTTGCGGGTGTTTCTGGAAATGGTTTCGGCGCAGGGCGGGGACATTCGAGTGTTTGACGACCCCACCGGATTTCATCAGCCTGGGGAAACCGCGGTTGTGGAGGCGTGGGAGAACGGATTTGTGGCGGAGATGGATACGACGATGTTGGGCTGGGCAGTGCAGCGCACGGGCGCGGGGCGAGAGAAGGCAGGCGAACCAGTCGATCCGCACGCGGGAATTCTGTTCAATGCTCGGCTCGGCGCGCGGGTGGAGCGCGGGCAGCCGCTAGCATTGGTCTACGCCACGACAGAGGCAATGTTGCGGGAACCAACCGAACTGTTAAGGAATGCGATAACGATCTCTACCACTCCTCCTGATCTTGTGCCCCTGGTTAGCCGCATCATAACCCGAGAAAATGCCGAGAACTATTTGCGGAATGCTGTAAGGTAATCAAAAGTCATTTCGAGTATTTTTGACCCTCAAAGGAGCAACCTCTTGGCTCGATACACGGGACTGCTGGGAATTCTGGCCGTGCTGGTGGCGGCGTGGCTGGGCTCGACGGATCGCAAACATATTCGCTGGCGGACCGTGATTTGGGGCCTTGGATTGCAGGTGACCTTCGCGTTCTTTGTGCTGCGCTTCAACTACGGCCAGATGTTTATGAGCTGGGCGGGCGGCGTGGTCACAAATATGCTGTCGGCCACATTTTCAGGAACGCAGGTGTTGTTCGGACAGCTGGGGCTTCCGAATTCCGGCGCGTTCGGCGCGCTGGTTGGGCCGGGCAAGGGAGCGATCTTCGCCTTCCAGGTGTTGCCCACCATCATTTTCATCTCGGCATTTTTCGCAGTGCTCTATCACATCGGAGTGATGCAGATCATTATTCGCGCGATGGCGTGGGTGATGCTGAAGACGATGCGCATTTCCGGCGCGGAGAGCATGAACGTGGCGGCCAGCATCTTTATGGGACAGACGGAGGCGCCGCTGACGATTCGGCCGTTTCTGTCGAAGGCTACGCGCAGCGAGCTGATGGTGATTATGACGAGCGGCATGGCGCACGTGTCGGGCGGCATTATGGCGATGTACATTTCGCAGGGCGTGGAGGCGCGGCATTTGCTATCGGCCGTGATCATGACTTCGCCGGGAACGATTTTGATTGCGAAGATGCTGGTGCCGGAGACGGACGTTCCGGCGACCGAGGGCAAGGTTGTGATCCCGAAAGACGAACAGCATGCGGATGAAAATTTGATTGGAGCGATTGCACGCGGCACCATCGACGGCGGCAAGCTAGCGATGAATGTGGCCATCATGCTGGTAAGCTTTCTGGCGCTGGTGGCGCTGCTCGACATGCTGCTGACGTGGATTCATGGCGGGCTGCCGTGGGTTCCCGGATCGCTGGGGCAGATTTTGGGTTATTTGTTTGCGCCGGTGGCTTGGCTGATCGGGGTGCCGTGGCACGATTGCATGGCGATTGGTAACCTGCTGGGCACGCGCATGGCGCTGAACGAGGTGATTGCGTACATTTCGCTGGGCGCGCAGAAGGCTTCGCTCTCGCCGCGCGCGTTTACGATTGCGACGTTTGCGTTGTGCGGGTTTGCGAATCTTGGATCGATCGGCATGCAGATTGGCGGCATTGGGGCGCTGGTGCCGGAGCGGCGGAATGATCTGGCGAAGCTGGGCGTGCGCGCGATGCTGGCGGGAACGATGGCGAATTTGATTTCGGCGTCGATTGCGGGAATTTTTCTTGGGTAGCATCTAAGGAAGGATGCTGAAGCTGACGCGCGCATTTGCGGCTCTTTTGGTGATTTGCGTTGCGCTCCCGTGCGGGGCACAGAGCGAGCCTCCGGTGAGTGCGCACCATTCCTATCTGGGGTTCGACAAGAACGAGTATCCGGGCGACGCGGCTCTGCCTGCGCTGCGGCGGAGCTTTCGCTTTGCGGGGTTCTGGCTGAACAATCCACCGGGCGCGCTGCAGAACGGTTGGACGGGCAAGCGCGCGCTGCTGAAGAAACATGGATTCGGATTCCTGGTGCTGTTCAACGGGCGGCTGGATGCGGAGTTGAAGGGCAAGGACGCTGCGGCGCTGGGTACAGCGGATGGAAAGGCCGCAGCGGCCGCGGCGGCGCGCGAAGGGTTTGCGGGCAACGTGCGCATTTTTCTTGATCAGGAAGAGGGCGGGCGGTTGCTGCCGGAACAGGCGGCTTATCTTTTTGCGTGGGTGGATGCGGTGAGGGCCGCCGGCGCGCGGGCGGGAGTGTACTGCTCGGGGATCGATGTGCCGGATGGGAACGGCACGATCAGCACGGCGCGGGATATTGCTGGGCGGGAAGAGGCTGCTGCGAAGCAAGGTCGCCTGGCGTTGTGGGTCGCAAACGATGCGTGTCCGCCGGCTCCGGGATGCACGCTGAAGAATCCGCCGTTGCGTTTGGTGGTGACGCCGGAGCTCAGGGATTTTGTTGCGGTTTGGCAGTATGCGGTGTCGCCAAGGCGGGCGCAGTTCAGTGCTGCATGCCCGAAAAATGATGCGGCCGATCAAAACTGCTATGCGCCGGGGATGGCGCGGACGGCGGACTCGGTGGTGGATTTGAATACGGCGGATTCGACGGATCCATCGGAAGGACCGTGATTGGGAGTGTTGGTGACGAGTTTCCTCATTCCCACCCTTCTTGCAAAAGCGCAAGAAAGATGGGGCACCCGGCGTTGATTGACTGACTCCAACCTGGTTTTCTCAATCCTCGGTCCCCAAATGCGAGGGACCGGGGGCACCCGGCAGTGATCAATTTTTTGAGAAAACGATGCGTCGCATTCTTTGCGATCAAGCGCGGAGGCGGCGGACGCGGTAGTAGATGGTGAGCATTGTTACGACGCCACAGGTGAGCAGGCTGGCCGCCATTCCGTAGACGAGCGATGGATCGCCCTGGTAGTGGCCGTGGACGATGCCGATGGCTTGCAGGATATTGAAGCCGCCGAAGGTGAGAAGCGAAACGCCTTCGTCACTTTTTTTGCGCCAGATGGCGAGCGCCTGCGGAACAAACAGCAGGGCATTGCAACCGAGGCCGAGGCCAAAGATCAGTGCGACGATATCTTTCATGCGGGCTGCCCCTGGACGCCGAATCGTTCGGCGTTGCGGGCCTTGGCTTTGGCGGCTTCTTCTTCGCGGCTGCGGGGCGGGGCCTGCGTTTCAAGGCGGCTGAGGAGGCGCGCTGTGACTTGCGCGATCTCGTCGACGCCGGTGGCGAAGGCTGCTTCATTGGCTTTGGAGGGCTTGGTGAAGCCGCTCACCTTGCGCACGAATTGGATAGACGCGGCGCGAATCTCCTCGTCGGTGACGGGCGGATCGAAGTTGAAAAGCATTTTGATGTTGCGGCACATCGGGAAGACCTCCGTGACTATTGTGACGCGCCGGGGTGGCGCGGGGAAAGTGATCGCCGCCCACTCATCGCGATGAAGCTGCGATGAATGGGGCACAGATTCGTCGCGTGATTTCGGTCGCCCCTACAGGGCTTTGGGTCATAATTTGTTGCTTTTCCCAGGATTCCATCCTCGCCGTTGGCGAGGACTACATCCTGGGCTATTATCGTGCGCTCCCTACGGGAGTTCTTGCCGCTACGCGGCTTCAACGGTGCGGGTTCTCACGCAGACACACATAGATGCATCCATTTGGCTTGTTGCGGGGGTTACCCCCCCGCCTCCCTCCGTTTCCCTGTGCGATTGCCGTCACATTCCGCTGCGGTGAGCGCTTGTTATGCTCGACGCGTGGAATTCGAGCAATTTACTTATCCATCGTATGAGACGCCTTTGGTGGAGGCGTATGGCGGGCGGTTTGAGTCGGTCTTCGTGGTGCTTCATCCATTTGTGAGCGTGCCGGAAGAGCTTGCGTGGAAGGCGACGAAGAGCTACCCAAGCGATGAGCAGATTGTTGAGCGCGGCGCGAAGTGCACGTGGGGCGAGGTGTCGGTGCACACGGGCCTGCGCAACTGCGCGAAGCTGAACCACGCGATGCTGACGTCGATCCGGGCGATCAACGATGAGCTATGCGACTCTGCGGCGAGCAGTGTGCTCAAGCGTTTTCTGGAGTCGGAAGCGGTGTGGATCCCGGGCGAAGGTCGATTTGAACCGCTGCTGCGGGGCGGCTTTTTGAGAGCGTTTGAAAAAGCTGGATGGGAGGAGCTTGTGTTCGTTCCCGAGTTTCCCACCGTCGATCCGATAGCGCGGCTCGGCGTGGCGAAGGTCAAGAGCCGCGAATCGGCGTTTCCTGCGCGCGGCAGCCTGGTGGCGCCGGATGCATCGTTTCTGTTCACCGTGGATTGGGACAGCTTTTTTACGCTGTTGTATGGACCGCGTGATTTTGTATCAGACGTTGTCGCCGAGTGCGGGCTGGAAGGATTTTTTGCAGGGCCGACGACGGAACATTTCTGGTTCAACTACCAGATGGGCTGCGCGACGGTGACGATTTCTCCGGAGCACTGGCCGGTCTTCTGAGAATCGGCGCTTGTTCGTGGCTGTTCACTATGCCAGGATGATTGAACGGCGATTGACGCTGGGGCATGTGTACATTGGCTCGTTCATGACGCATAGAGAGTATGACCGCTGGTGCACGTTGACTGAGAAAAAGAGGGCAGAATGGCTACAGTTCTAGCGAATCCGGACAAAATGATTGAGCGAGGAGCGCCTCATCTGATCCGCAGCGAAGAACAGCTTGCGGCCTACACCAAGGCACTGTTCCAATTAACGGCGGAGGCTCGTCCGACGCGGGCGCAGGTGGAGGCGATCGAGCTGCTGACGCTGCTGATCGAGCGGTATGAGGAAGAGAATTACACGCTCCCGAAAACGTCTCCGGCGGATGTGTTGCGCTTCCTGCTTGCGCAACATGGGCTAAAGCAACGCGACCTGGCAGTCGATCTGGGAGGAGAGAGCGTAGTGTCTGAAGTGCTTTCGGGAAAACGCCGGTTGAACGCCGCGCACATTGAGCAGTTGAGCAAGCGGTTCCGTGTGTCGCCCGCGGTCTTCTTCCCCTCCGTCTGACGCGCGCCTGTAGAATGTCGAGAAGCACGAGGGTCAGAAAACGCCTATGACTTACTTCGATCAGGTAACCGATGGCGCGACACTGCTTCGCATCCGGCTGGGCGGGCTTGCGCCGCGCATAGGCATCGTTCTGGGCTCGGGACTCGGCGCGGTGGCGGATGCGGTGAAGAATCCGATGATTGTGCCCTACGGCGAGATACCGCATTTTCCGCAATCGACGGTGGAGGGGCACTCGGGACGCATTGTTGCCGGGACGCTGGGCGGCGTGCCGGTGATCGTGATGCAAGGGCGCGTGCACTCTTACGAGGGGTACACGCCGAAGCAGGTTACGTTCCCGATGCGTGTGCTGGGCATGCTCGGCGTGCGCGCGGTGGTGCTGACCAATGCGGCGGGCGGCATCCAGGACGGCTATCACGTGGGGCAACTGGTGGCGCTTGGCGACCACATCAATCAGATGGGATGGAATCCGCTGACGGGGCCGAACGAGCCGCAGTTTGCCACGAGCAAAGGCGCGGGCCTGCGGTTCTTCGACATGACGGAGGCCTACAGCCTGCGGCTGCGCGCGCTGGCGAAAGATGCGGCCAAGGAAGAAGGATTCGAACTCGAAGAGGGCGTGTACCTGGCGACGCCGGGGCCGAGCTTTGAGACGCCGGCGGAGATTCGCGCGTTTCGCACGCTGGGCGCAACGCTGGTAGGCATGTCGACGGTGCCGGAGACGATTGTGGCGCGGCACATGGGCATTGAGGTGCTTGGCATTTCGTGCGTGACGAACCTGGCAGCGGGATTGAGCTCGACCCATTTGAGCCACGAAGAAGTTTCAGAGACGGGCAAGCAAGTGGAGCGGCGGCTGGCGGGCTTGTTGACGCGGGTTGCGGCGAAGATTGCGAAGCTGGTGAGCGCAGAGACGGAAGCGAAACCGTGAGCGACGAAGAAAAGGGCGAGACGCCACGGCTGCCGTTTCCGCCCGTGGTGCTGGGCATCGCAGGATGTTCGGGCTCAGGCAAGACGACGCTGGCAGCGGAGCTGGCGCATGCGCTCGGCGGCATTCACTTCCATCTCGACAACTACTATCGCGACCTGGGGCACATGCCTTACAGCGAGCGCATCCAGCAGAACTTTGACGATCCCGCGATGATCGAGAGTCCGCTGCTGGCCGAGCAGGTGGCGGCTCTGGCGAGGGGCGAGGCGATCGAGCGACCGATTTACGATTTCGCTTCGCATACGCGGGTCGTGGGTAAAACGGAGCACGTCATACCGGGAGCGTTTCTGGTGGTGGAGGGCTTGTTCGCGCTTTACTATCCTGCGCTGCTGCCGCTCTACAGCCTGAAGGTGTATATCGAGACGCCGGACGAGGTGTGCTTCGATCGGCGGCTCAGGCGCGATACGGAGCAGCGCGGACGCACGGCGGAGAGCGTTCGCAAGCAGTACGAGGCCACGGTGCGGCCGGCGAGCATGTCGTACGTAAGGCCGTCGGCGGTGAATGCGGATTTGCGGGTGGATGGAACGGGCGCGCTGGATTGGAAGGTGGAGCGGGTGATGGGGGAGATGCGGGAGCGGGGGCTGCTGCGGATGGCTAAGGAGTAGAACGGTGCACGGGAGGGGTATGGACAACGCCATTGGAAATCCTACGAAGCTAACGGCCGATCCGATCGCGGAGCTTGCCGACAAGGGGGAGGATGTGTTCCGTTTCTTCACGAATGCGGGAGGCATTATGCCGCCGATTCATGTCGTGAATCCGGAGTCTGGGCTCGCGCCATTAAAGGATATCCATGGAGATAAAGTCTAGATCGAATTCCGAAGGGGTATAGACCGTTGAGCGGTCCCCCGGGGGCTAAAGTGTTTGCGTGCGAACCCCTCGAGTTGTGTTCAGTTCAGGCGTCAGAATTCAGCCGTATGGATTCGCGTCGCCCCTACGGGGCTTTAGGCTTAATTTTTGTGCCTTTCCCAGGATTGCGTACGAGCCTTCGTCTCGTACTTCATCCTGGGCTACTATCCTTCGCTCCCTCCGGGAGCTCTTGGCGCCACGCGGTTACAACCCCAAACTGAAAGGCGTTTGGGGCCCCGTTCGCTCAGAATGACGAGCTGGTTGAGTGTCGTCGTATCCCACCCTTTCGCCAGAAAAAAGACGAAAGGATGGGGCACGGGTGCTGATTCTTATTCTGGAATTTAAAGACAAATGCAGATTCTTCGCATACCACCCCCAAACTGAAAAACGTTTGGGGCCCCTTGCACTCAGAATGACAGCTTCACTCAGGCGAGATTTTACTTAGCGGCCGTGAGGGCTGAGACTGGCAGCAACATGTCTTCTTTGCGCATGACGAGGTTGGTGGCGTTCATGGTGGCTAGCTCGAAGCCGTGGCCGTGGGTGATGGCGTCGGTGGGGCAGGCCTCGACACAATAGCCGCAAAAGATGCAGCGGTTGTAGTCGATGTTGTAGACCTTGGCGTAGCGCTCTGACGACGAGATGCGCACTTCCTCGGTGTTCTCGTCGGCCTCAATGTAAATGCAGTTGGCGGGGCAGGCGGCGGCGCAGAGAAAACAGGCTACGCATTTTTCCAGGCCGTTTTCGTCGCGCTGGAGGACGTGGGCGCCGCGGTAACGCTGCTCGAGCACGGCTCCGCGCAGAGGTCCCGGACCATCGGGATAGTTTTCAACCTGCGTGGGCTGGAAGATCTCGCCGAAGGTGATGCTCATGCCCTTGGCGATGCCGGCTACGTTGCGCACGATGGACATAGACCTAGTATACGATGAAGCCCTCGAGCGGGAAATTCCTTTACATACCCCCGCAAAAGGGGGTACAAGTGCACAGGCCCTCCGTCGCACATCCCACTCCCTCCCCTTCCCCGCAAGCGACGATTGCGCCAATCAGCACCACAACCCCGGAGGAAAAAGAATGATGAACAAGATCAACCGCGTGTTTCTGGCAGTGTCTCTTAGCGTTTGCAGCGTCACCATGGCCGCGGCTCAGGATGCATCCGGCCCCATGAAGACGCCGAAGTACATCCAGGTCACCGTGGAATACACCAAGCCCGGCAAGGGTGGAATGGCCCACGACAAGACGGAAGGCGCCTTTGTGCAGGCGATGACCAAGGCCAAGTTCCCCATCAATTACTTTGCCTTCAACTCCATGTCTGGCAAGCCGCGGACCATTTACATTTCGGGATTCGACTCTTTCGCGGAAATGGGGAAAGCCGAAAAGGTGTTCGAGAACCCTGGAATGGGTGCGACCTTCGAACCGCTTAACGTGGCCGATGGCGATCTGCTTGAAGATTCCAAGCAGGTCATCTTCAGCTTCGACAACGAACTGAGCCTGCGGCCGGGTCCAGACCTGGTCCACATGCGCTTTCTTGAGGCGGACATCATCCATGTAAAGGAAGGGCACATCAAGGAATTTCGCGAGCTTGCGAAGATGTGGGTGGATCTTTTTGGCAAGGCGGGCACCGCGATGCACTGGGATTGCTTCCAGGCGCAGTACGGCGAGGAGGCAGGCTACTTTATCGCTCTCACGGACGACAAGTCGCTTGACGATCTGGACGCGGAAACAGCCGACGGAAACAAGTTCAACTCGATGCTGACCGACGAACAGAAGAAGAAGATGCGGGAATTGCGCGAAGTTGCGATCGATGAGGATCGCACGGAGCTTTATTCCTTGAACCCGACGCAGAGCTATGTTCCGGACTCGTTTATCAAGGCCGATCCAGGATTCTGGAAGCCGAAGTCAGGCGGAACCGCGAAGGCAGCGGCCAAGCCGGTGGCGGACGACAAGAAGGCCAAGCCGTAGAGGCAAAAACAATCGGAAAGCTGAACGGCCCCGGCATTGTGCCGGGGCCGTTTTTGTTTGTGTTGGAGCTATGCCTTCGGAAAGGGCGTGTACGGGAATGTTGGTGACGGGGTTCCCTTATTCCCACCCTTCTTGCAAAAGCGCGAGAAGGATG
>Ga0302320_10025516_pt1 | contig 11490 bp, 9 predicted proteins | sample Bog_T0_3_FD_202130 | JGI IMG/M metagenome (GOLD analysis project Ga0302320, IMG submission 202130) | Peat permafrost microbial communities from Stordalen Mire near Abisko, Sweden - Bog_T0_3 | ecosystem: Environmental > Terrestrial > Soil > Wetlands > Peat | place: Sweden: Abisko, Stordalen Mire... | reverse complement strand
AGAATCCGCACTGCGTTGGCTGCAATCGCAATGGGTATGCTGGCCAGCGCTAAGACCAACCGCCGCACCAACGACCTCTCCAGAAAATATCCATAGAAAATTGAGAACGCAAATAAACTCATCAGCGAGCGGATGCCGCTGCATGCTTCGGCAACCTCGAGCTTCATCGCAGGCAGCTCGATGACGTTTCCCTCGCGCAACACCGGGACTCCAAAATGCGGCAACATGGCGCTCGCGAGCTTTGCTGCCAGGGTCTGCAGAGGAAGCGTTATCTCGTTGAAAATAATAGACGGAATGGGAATCGCCAGCAAGAGAACCAGCAGGATGAAGCGCAGCTCCTTCAGCAGCTCCCATCCCCCAAAGCAGAGCACCAGACCGGCAAGCAGGATCACGAGCGAAATGCGCGACAAGAAAAGCTCGGCGCCATAAACACCCAGCAGCAGAACCACCAGGCCCACCGCCACAACCGCTATCCCGCTTGACGTTGGGGCCGCCTTGATTGCGAGAAGAGTCTTCCTCTTCTCCCAAACCAGGTACCCCGCAAAGATGGGCACCAGAAACCCATGATTGAAGTCCGGAAGCTCCCACCAGTCGGTCACAAGCTTGCCAACCACACGATAGTAAACAGCCGCCAGCAGCACTCCAATGAGCACCGAACCCCACGCAAAACCTGCGTGCGAAAAAAAGCGGGACTCCTTGGGTGTCACGAGCGTTTGTGTTTCGTGGGCCATAATCTCCGTGCGGGATCCATTTGCATTATTATGCGTAACAATTACATTAGCAATCGGTATGCCGAAAGCGGAACCGGGGAATCCGACGGCATTCTCGACCCATTACTGAAGATCTGGGCCTCTACTACCCGCTCAAGTGGAAAAAACTTTCCACTTTTCAGGCCAATTCATGTCCCAGTTTTTTCCACCAGCGAGGAAACATTTTTCCTTCAGCGATCGTTGAAAATTCCTCCAAGACTGCCCCAGAGCGGATATGGCGCAGGTTAAGCCCATTCCGCGCCTGCCCCCACGTTTGGAACCCGCATTGCTAAGACACCAGTGTTCAACCCACGACCCCTCATGGCAGGCAGTGTGACTATCCAAACCGCTAAGAGACAAGCCAAGCCGTTTGCCCCGATTGAGGCGCAGATCCAGCGCGCTATTGCCCGCATTGCGGAGAGCGACTGCCCGGTATTGATTGTAGGCGAGCATGGCGTCGGAAAGCGCTCCATCGCCGCACAAATCCACGCCCAGTCCCACCAGCCCCGAAGCATTTATACTGTGATTGATTGCGCCAGTGCCGATGCTCAAACCCTGCTCTCGGCTTTTTCGACCAAGGGAACGGTTTATCTGACTGAAATCGGGGATCTTAGCCTGAACCTCCAAGAGCTCATCATTCATACCTACTTTCACTCTGAGCAGGCGCAGACAAGTCGCCTCATTTGCAGTTCGAGCCGTGAACTCCTGGATGAGGTCAAGTCCTGGCGAATGAAAGAGGATTTTTACTACCGTGTCTCTGCTGTTACGCTCCGGATTTCCCCGCTCCGTTGCCGGAGATCCGAAATTCTCGCCATCGCCGATGAACTTTTGACGCAATACGCAAAGCAGTTTGACCGTCCAAAGCCGGTTCTAAGAGAGGAGATCATTGGGTTTCTGATGGAGTACACCTGGCCCGAGAATCTGTCTGAACTGCAGACCGCGATCAAGACCTTCGTCGCCATCGGTGACCAATCTATTTCGCTCGCAGCAATCAAGGCTGCGGCCCCGGCGCCAAAGTCCAATGGGCATCGCAGGCCCCTTTCGTTGAAAGAAGCGACCCGGTCTGCAACCTCCCAAATCGAACGCCAATTGATCTCTGAAGTGCTGGTGACAACTGGCGGCAATCGCAAACGAGCCGCGGACGAACTCGGAATCAGCTACAAAGCGCTTCTTTACAAGCTCAAGCAGGTCGGGGCCGCATACCAGCCCGCTTCCAATTCGAACGGAGTCGCACTATGAAATCACCAAGCTTCCTCATTCTTGCACTCATCGTGCCCGGCTTCTTCTGCTCTGCCCAGGACAAGCCCGCCCCTGACAAGACTCCACCCGTCACTGCGCCCGCCGCCGAAACAGCCCCCTCCACCGCACCCGCCGCTCCCGCCACAGCCCCTGCCGTGCCTGCGGGAGCCGATGCGGACACCTACGTGATTGGCCCGTCCGACACAATCACCGTGGCTGTTTGGAAGGAGCCAACTCTCTCCGGCAGCCTCCTGGTCAGACCGGATGGAATGATTTCAATGCCCCTGCTTGGCGACGTTCAGGCCGCGGGCCTGACGCCCTTGAAGTTGGCGGATCAAATCACCGTCAGGCTCAAGAAGTTCGTCCAGGACCCCAACGTCTCCATCGTAATCAACGCGATCCACAGCAAGGTCGTCTACCTGCTCGGTGAGGTGGGTAAAAAGGGCCCCATCGAGATGACGCCGAACATGACTCTGCTTGAAGCCATTGGCGGAGCTGGGGGGATCACCGATTTTGCCAGCACAAAGAAGATCTATATCCTGCGAAATGATGGCGGAACGCACCAGAAAATCCCCGTCCACTACAAGGAAGCGTTGAAGGGCGACGTCGCACTCGATCTGGTACTCAAGCCCGGCGACACGATCGTTGTCCCCTAGGACGCAAAGAATGACAAAGACAATCAAACTTATCGTGTTTCTCTTCTCCGTTTGCGTCGCCGCAAACGGCCAGGTCGTGCCTGAAGCGACCGGCCCTGGCGGCCTCCCGGTGGCTGGCAATCTGGACTACAGCGTCCGTTATTCGCAGACCGCTTCCTTTGGCTCCACGCTCGGCAACTACCAGTCGGCCAACGCTTCCGCCTCGCTGGATTATTCAAACGCAAAGGCACGTCTGCCTTTCAGCCTGGCATACACCGGTGGCTATTCCTGGAACATCGAAGGCCCTTCTTACGGTTCCGGCCTCTTTCAGAACATTTCATTGTCGCAGGGGATTACTGGACGCAAATGGAACGTTGCACTCACTGACAACATAAGTTTTCGCGCCCAGGCTCCAACAACAGGCTTTTCCGGCATCACCGGTGCGGGAGACCCCATCGGAACGCCAACTTCCGGCCCGCCGACTGACCAGTCGATCCTGAATGTGAACACTGAAGCAATCAATAACAACGCCGGCGGACAATTCACACGTACCATTAACTCCGCAATTTCCCTCAACGCCGGCGCCACTTCGAGCTTGCTGCGCTACCCCGACGGCAATGCAATCGATACGGACGCTTTTATGGCAAATGGCGGGCTTTCCTGGCGAATCAACGGACGAAATTCGATGACCGGCAGCTTCGCGTATTCTGATTTTTCCTATCCTGGCAGCAATACCGGCTTCACCACTGTGACTGCGCTGGTCGGATTCAGCAGGCAGTGGTCAAGAAGACTCGTGACCACCGGCAACGTCGGGCCCGAATGGATCCAAAGTTCAAATACATCTGTTCAATATTCTGACATCCCTGTCGTGCCTTCCTCGACAAGAATTTCAGCAACTGCGTCGATCACTTATCAAATGCGCTCCGGAGCCGCCGGCCTCAACTACAGCCATGGAACAAGCGGCGGCGCAGGCTACCTCATCGGAGCTGAGTCCGACATCCTCAGTGGCAACTACTCCAGGGATTTTCACAAAAAGCTCACGCTTGGATTTACAACAAGCTACTTGCGCACATCCGGGTTGAGCAGCAACGGAGTCACTGAAGCTGTCTACGGCAGCGCTCAGGCGTCCAGACAATTCGGCCGCTATCTGAGCTTCTTCGCCAACTACACTGCCATTGACCAGTCGACCAGTTCACAACTGCCTGGGAACGCCTTCACCGGCCTGCAGCAAGTGATCGGTTTCGGTATTGGGTACACACCGCGAAAGATTGAACTTAAGCACTAATTCTTCAAGGAGCACTATGCTTGGACATCGCGATTTGACAATGGAAGACTACGCCGGCATTTTCAAGCGGCGATTCTGGCTGATCCTGCTTTCCGCGATCCTTTGCCTCGCGATCGGTTTCGGTATCAGCGGCGTCATTCCTCCCCAGTTTGTGTCACAAACCTTGGTCCTCATTGAGCAACAAAAGGTTCCTGAAGACTATGTAAAGCCGGTCGTCGAAGAAGATCTCGGAACGCGCCTCGCATCGATGAAGGAGCAGATCCTGAGCCGCTCGCGCATTGAGCCCATCATCACGCGATTCAACCTGTATGCGGAAACCAAAGCCACCATGGATGACCGCGTCGAAATGACCCAGAAAGCGATCGGAATCAAGCCGATTCAGTCAGCCCAATCCCACGGGATGCCAGGATTTTTCATCACCTTCAAGGCCAGCGACGCGCGTACCGCCCAATTGGTGTGCACTGAGATTACGTCGCTCTTCGTTACAGCCAACTTGACTGCAAGGCAACAGTCCGCCGAAGGCACAACTGACTTTCTCAAGCAGCAGCTCGCAGACTCAAAGAGGAGCCTTGATGAGCAGGATGCCAAGCTTGCGGCATTCGAAGAAAAGAATATTGACCGGCTTCCCGGAGAAAACTCAAACCAGGCTACCATGCCTGCGCTTACCAGCCAGCTCGATGCTGTTACCCAGTCTCTGGCCCGCTTGCAGCAGAATGAGACTTTCATCCAGGCTCTGATCTCACAGCAGACTCATGACCTGCAAACAACCGAGTCAGGCAACGGCATCTCTGAGGATGAACGCCGCAAGGAACTCAAGGCCCTCCTGACAGAGAAGAAGGAGTTGGAAGCGCAATATACTCCCGACTATCCCGATGTGGTCGCAGTCAATCGCAAAATTACCGATCTCCAGGCGGAGATTGCCCACGCGCCTGCTGAGCCTGCTCCGGCAGTTCCCGCCACGAATCGTGCTGACCCACCGCAACTGATGCAACTCAAGTTTCAGCTCAAGAGTGTGGAGCAGTCCATCGTTTCCTCAAAGCAGGAACAAGCTCGCCTTCAGCAGGAACTCAAGACTTACGAGGCAAGAATTGAAGCCAGCCCCGTCGTCGAGGAAGAATATAAGCAAGTCACTCGGGACCATCAGACGGCTTTGGAGTTCTACAACACCCTACTCAAGAAGATGAATGAATCGTCAATGGCCACCGCCCTTGAACAGCGTCAGCAGGGCGAGCAATTCACAGTCATGGACGCCGCAAATCTTCCCGATTCTCCGTCTTATCCGAATCGCCAACTCTTCGCCGCCGGCGGGTTTGCGATCGGCCTCATGATCGGCCTGCTCATCACGGCCTTGCTCGAATACCGTGATACTTCCCTGCGCAATGAAAGGGACATTTGGGCCTTTACCAAGCTGCCGACGCTTGCCACCATCTCCCACATAGACAACCTGCCCCAGACCGCTCCAGCAAGGCCCCACAGCCCCTGGTCGATCTTTTCACGAACTGCTAAGCCCATCGAATCCGCGGGAAGCTGACCATGTACAGATCCTTCTTCAGCATTACCGACCTGCCCTTCGGCGCCAGCCCAGATCCGCGGTTTCTCTACATGATGCCGCAGATTCGGGAGGCGCTCGCCTGCCTGCAATACGGCATCGCGTCGCGAAAGGGCTTCGTCGTCATGACAGGGGAGGTCGGCACCGGAAAAACAACCCTTCTCAGAACTGTCCTCTCTTCGTTCTCAAAAGATCGCGTCTCATCGGCATTCGTCTTCAATCCCCGTCTCGATGTCCTCGACTTTCTTGAATTTGTGCTCACCGACTTTGGCATTCCTCCCAAGACCCGCACAAAATCCGGCATGCTTCTTCACCTCAATCGCTGGCTCATTGACCGATTCCGCGAACGTGGATTGTGCGTCATTGTTGTCGATGAAGCTCAGAATCTCTCCTGGGAGCTTCTTGAAGAGATTCGCTTGCTCACCAATTTAGAGACCTCCTCTGAGAAATTGCTGCAAATTGTGCTTTCCGGCCAGCCTGAGCTTGAAGAGAAGCTCCGCCACCCCAGCGTTCGCCAGCTTCGCCAGCGCGTCTCGCTGTGGTGCAAAACAAGGCCGCTCACCAGCGAACAAACTGTAGCCTACATCTCTGAGCGATTACATATCGCCGGCGCCACCGAGCCCGTATTCTCAGACGAAGCGGCTCTGCTGGTTCATCATCATTCAAAAGGGATCCCTCGCGTCATCAACCTGATTTGCGAACATTCCCTCATCAGCGCATACGTTGAGCAAATCAAGCCCATCCCTGCCAGGATCGTTGAGTCGGTCAGCACCGAGCTCGATCTGGAAGACCAAACCTTCATTATCTCGCCCATGGCGATGTCTGGATTGCCCGACAATCCCCTGCCAACAAACACGTTCAACAACTCCCTGCCCGTCACGGAGACCGTCGATCCACTGAAGAAACGAGAACTATGAGCCGCATATACGAAGCGCTTCAAAGAGCAGACCTTGAGCGAAAGGCTGCGCAAGAGTCGGAAGCCAAATGGCCTGCTGATGCGCCAGTCACTACAACTGTCGCGGAGCCGCCGCACTTCAATTCCAGCTTGGACTTGGATGCCATCAAGCTCTGGCCGTGGCGTCTGTCCCTCAGCTCCTTTCCCACTCTGGCTGATCGCGGCGCCGGCGTCGAGCAGTTCCGCAGCCTGCGCTCGCGCATCTACCAGTCCCGGTATGAGGCCCCGCTGAAGACCATCCTGGTCTCAAGCGGGATGCCCTCTGAAGGCAAGAGTTTTGTGGCCGCCAATCTGGCCATGAGCCTGGCCCGCAACAGCACAAACAATATTCTGCTCATCGACGGCGATCTCCGCAGGCCCACGATGCACAGCCTGCTCGGTGCGCCCAATCTGCCCGGGCTATCGGAGTACTTGTCTGGAACTGCGGAGTTGACTGACATCCTGCAGCGCAGTGAGACGGGCAAGGCCCCTGCGATTGCGACGGTGAAGAGCGTAACAAACCTCACCCTCATTCCAGCCGGGAAATGCGGTGACAACTCATCGGAATTGGTGGCCAATCACCGTGTCGAAGAGCTCATTGAGACGGTTTCGCCACATTTCGATTGGATCATAATCGACTCCCCGCCCGTGCTCGCCGTAACCGACGCAGTGGAACTCGCACGTGCCGCCGACGCGGTGCTGCTCGTCGTGCGAGGAGCTAGAACCCCCTTCGATGTCGCCCAGCGCGCCCAGGCAACTTTCGCCAACTCGCGCATCCTCGGATTTGTGCTCAACGACGTCAAGGACCCGCCGCGCTCCGGATCGTATTACTACTATTACGGCACACCTGAACCAGCCAAAGATGGCAAGCAGCGAAAGGATACGCGGAGCCCGGGATGATCAGGCTTTTCAATGTGTACTATCCGACCCGAACCCTGGTGTTACTCCTTTGCGAAGCTGTCCTTGTGAGCGGGTCCTTTCTGCTCGCAACAACATACTTCATTGGACCGGATACGTACATTGCGCTTTTCTATGAGAATGGCATCTTCAAAATTCTTGCCGTGACCGTTCTCACCCTGCTCCTTTCCTACTACTTCGATCTCTATGAGCCGCAACGCATCTCAGGCCGCTGGGAGATCTACTTTCGACTCCTGCTTGTCCTGAGCGTGCTGTCTTTTACTCTTGCGGCGATTGTGTACTTCTCTCCGGAGATGGACATTGGTCCCAATGTCCTGGTCGCCGGCGTCTCCATTCTCGCCGTTGCTCTCGTCATTTGGCGCAATGCCTATGAGTGGATCAAGAGCTTGCCCATGTTCCGCGAACGAGTCTTCGTGCTCGGCAACGGGGAGCGCGCTCGCAACGTGATTGAAACTCTGCGCACCCGCCGCGATGCCGGCATGGAAGTCGTCCCCGGAATGGGCGTCGGGCCATTCAAAGACCAGCTCGATCGGTTTGCCGCGGACCTTCGCGCTTTCCGCAAGCCAAAGGCCACCATAGACCGGGTCATTGTCGCCATGGAAGAACGCCGCAATCTGACGCCGATGCGTGAACTGCTCGACCTTCGCCTCGACGGCGTCGTGATTGAAGAGTCCAGTTCCCTGATGGAGCGGCTCCTGGGTAAGTTGCCGCTCGATGGGCTCCACCCCAGTTCCCTCATCTTCACCCACGGTTTCAACGTCAAGGCATCCCAGCAGGTTTTCCGCCGCCTTGTCTCCATCAGCGTATCTTTGATTGGGCTCATCATTTGCCTGCCCTTCATTCCCTTCATCGTCCTGGCCGTGCGTCTTTCTTCTCCGGGGCCCATCTTTTTCCGCCAGACCCGTGTGGGACTCCGGGGCCGTCTCTTCTCCGTCATCAAATTCCGCACCATGCGCCAGAACGCCGAAGAACAGGGTGCTGTATGGGCCACCAAGAACGACCCGCGCGTGACCCCGCTCGGCAGGTTCATGCGCAAGACACGGCTCGATGAGATTCCGCAGCTCTGGAACGTCCTTCGCGGAGAAATGGGGTTTGTCGGTCCACGCCCCGAGCGTCCCGAATTTGTGCAATGGCTCACCAGCGAGATTCCCTTCTACGAGCTTCGACACATGATCCGCCCCGGAATCACCGGCTGGGCACAGGTGCGCTATCAATATGGCGCAAGCCTTGAGGAAACCAAGCAGAAGCTCGAATACGATCTCTATTACATCAAGCACCTGTCGCTCGGTCTCGACCTGCTCATCATGTTTGAGACCATCAAGACGATCATTCTCCGTCGAGGCGCCCAGTGAAAATCATCCTCTGGCTCTCACTCTGCGGCATTCTTTACACCTACATCTGCTACCCCTTGATGATGTGGATGCTGGCGAAGCTGCGGCCACGTCCGTGGATCGCTGCTCCGGCCACGCCCAGCGTAAGCATCGTCCTCGCCGTGCATAATGGCGCTGCGCTTCTCCCCTTCAAGATCCAGCACCTCCTCGATCTCGACTATCCCAACATTCAAGACATCATAGTCGTTTCAGACGGTTCAACCGACGGCACAGCGGAATGGCTCACCCGCCGCAGCCATCCGCGGATCAAGTCAATCGTTCTCCCGAACCATGGCGGTAAGGCAGTCGCAGTCAATGCGGGCGTCGCGCAAGCCACGGGGCAGATCATCCTCTTCGTCGATATTCGTCCTGAGATTGCGCCCGGTGCCATTCAGGAACTGGTCTCCAACTTCGCAGATCCTAAGGTCGGCTGCGTGTGCGGCAAACTCACGCTGCACAAAGGGGGCCAGGACGCCGCATCCGCCGCGGTCGGCGGCGTTTACTGGCGATACGAACAGTGGCTCAGGGAATGCGAGGCCATCACCGATTCTCCGGTCGGAGTCTATGGCGGCTTTTACGCCGTCCGCCGGAAGTTGGCCGTGCAACTACCTGCTGGAATCATCGTCGACGACATGTACCAGCCCCTTTCCATCATCCGCCGGGGCTACCGGTCCGTCATCGATCCCAAGGCCTGTGTGTATGACGCCTGGCCTAAGAAGATTGGCGGCGAGTTCCATCGCAAGGTGCGCACGCTGGCCGGAAACTTCCAGCTTTTCCGCATCGCGCCATGGATGCTCACGCCAAAGAATCGCGTTCTCTTTCAGCTCGTTTCACACAAAGTGATGCGCCTTGTTGTTCCCTACCTGATGGTGCTTTTGCTTGTCTCCACGTGGGCAGTCTCGCAAGGTTCGCCAGTTTATACAGCCTTTGCGGCTCTTCAGACACTCGGCCTTGTCATCGCCTTGGCCGGCACACGCTTCAAAATCCCTCTCTTGCATCGCATCGCGGCTCCGGCCAGTGCGATGCTCGTGCTCAATGTTGCCGCCGTCGTTGGACTCTACAAGTTCCTCTTTACCCGCGGTCCGCTTTGGTTGATATGGAATGCGAGTAAGATTGCGGAGAGGCAACCAAATCATGAGTCAGAGGACTTGACGCCCCCAAAGACCGCCGCCATCATCCGGTAATTGACATCGTCCAGGGCATTTGCAATCATTCACAACCACGAGAGGAACATTGGACCGTCATGACAAATAGAAAAAGCCTCCTGCTAATTTCCGTCTTGGGTTTCGGCGCGATCGTTGCTGGCTTTGCATATCACCATCACATCGTCCAGGTGCAGGCGGCAAGGTTGGAACACGCGGTCGCGTCTCAGCCATACTTTCCTCCCGGATCACAATGGACACAGGACATCAGCCATGCGCCCGTCGATCCTCAGTCTTCCACCATCATCGATTGGCTCGCCGGCGCTGGCGGATGGGGCAACAACAACAGGATGCAGGTCGACTTCAGCATGCGTGTGGTTCAAGCGTCCGCAAACTCTCCGATGGTTCCATTCAAACTGCCGAATCAACCCCTGCCCGATGACGATCAAGTCTCGACCGTTCCACTTCCCCCCGGAGGCGGCGTAGAAGCCTCGAAGAATTATGAGTGCCCAACGAGTGACCAGGACTGCCACCTGCTCGTCGTCGACCGCAGCCATGGCAAACTCTACGAGGCCTACCGCGCCAGCTACACCGATAATGTTCTAAGCGCCGACTTCTTGTCTGTATGGGACATGAACCGCGTTTATCCCCCGTCGATGCGCGGAGATCAATGTACTAGCGCCGACGCAGCCGGCTTCCCCATTACTCCACTGCTCTTTAATGCCGACGAGCTCTCCGCTGGCAGCATCAACCACGCCATTCGCTTCATTCTGCCCAACCCGCGAATTCGCGCCCATGTCTACGTACATCCCGCGACGCACGCCGGCCAGCCCCGAGGCCCGGTCACCGCTCCGCCCATGGGCGCCCGCTTCCGCCTCAAGGCATCGTTCGACATGGATAAGCTGACGCCTGCCGCACAGGTGGTTGCCCGAGCCATGCAAAAATACGGCATGTTCCTCTCCGATGGCGGCAACATCGCCCTTACCGCCCAAAGCGACGCGGATACCAAGTCAAAGTATGCCGACATTGATTTTGGTTCTCACGATTTGCAGGACATCAAGGTGACAGACTTTGAAGTCATCGAAATGGGCACGCCAATCCGTCTCACGGATGACTGCGTGCGCAACAAGTAAAGTGCACACTGCCCGCTCCAGCTTCGATTCACGCACACAGCGGTGACAGCATCTTCACTTCAGGTCTTTACAATATCCATCCAGCGGGATTCAGACTCTCGCGAAACGCCGTGCTCGCGGCGTTTCGCGGTAGAGGTCCATGTAAGCGGCGACCATCGTCTCTAATGTAAAACGCGAGCGGAACGCCGCCTCTGCGTTCTTTGAGAATTGTTCCCGCTCTACACCGCTGCTCGCCAGCTTCACCATCGCCGCTGCCATCGCAGCTGCATCATTCGCGGGCGGCGTAAGCCCCGCCCAAGCGGTGCGCACAACCTCCGCCATCCCTCCCACATCCGTCACAATGGCGGGCAGTCCCAGCGAGAAAGCCTGAAGAAGAGAGATCGGTAACCCCTCTGAATTCGACGACATGATAAAGACATCGGCAGCAGAGAAGTACGGCGCCACATCCAGTTGCTGGCCCCAAAATGTCACTTGTTCCGCAATGTTCAGCTTGGACGTCATGCGCTCGAGCGCCCCACGTTCGCTGCCATCGCCCA
>Ga0302320_10025515_pt1 | contig 11490 bp, 9 predicted proteins | sample Bog_T0_3_FD_202130 | JGI IMG/M metagenome (GOLD analysis project Ga0302320, IMG submission 202130) | Peat permafrost microbial communities from Stordalen Mire near Abisko, Sweden - Bog_T0_3 | ecosystem: Environmental > Terrestrial > Soil > Wetlands > Peat | place: Sweden: Abisko, Stordalen Mire... | reverse complement strand
CCATCAATTCGAGAGGTTGCTGTGACTACCGTTGGAGGGTGCCTCTTGGTGGTCATCTTGGTGTCCACCTGCTGGATCAGCGAACGATTGATCGAGCGGGAAGGGCAGCGAATCCTCGACAACATGATCTGGCACGAACCGCCCGATAGCTGGAGACTATGAGAATTGGGGAGCGGATTCACTTCGGGAGACCATCACGTCGTTTCAACGACATTTCTTCCAGAACGCTGCGCAGATTCGCCTTCGGACTGCGCTTCGTGTGCAAGATGTGTGCTCGACCCGAAGGGTTTGTTGGGGAGTTCTGTCAGGCAGTGGCAGGACGGGCGGCGAATTTCCCGACCGCGTTCCGCCAGAGTTTCCCTCAACTTTGTCGGCACACTGTTTGCACACCTGCAGACGCACGACATCGCGAAACTCGCAATCAGACTACCTGGGCTGGCTGATGCCGGATCAGTATCCCGTCAGAGCAGGCAAACTGGACGAGAATGTCCTCGTGTTGCTCGACTAGGAAGCGGCACTCGAAGAACGCGACCGCTCGAAGCAAGTGCGCCACATCCTGAATGAACGCTATCGCCGGCAGCTGCGGCTTGATGACAAGCTCACCAGCGGCGATCCCAAGAAGTGATCAGATATCAAGCAATCTGTTATTCGTGAAGCCCAAGGCTCCTGATCATTTCCTCACTAAAGCGCCCAAGAGCAGCCACGTGTTCCGGCAACTCGCGCGCGGAGCCGCGACCGACATAATTGCAGGCTTTTTCGAAGGACCAGATCATGTCCCTATTGGCGTGAATTCTGCTCTCAAGGACTTCATTGAAAGAACGCCGTTTCAATTCCTTCATGCACCGCTCCAGGGAGCCTATACTCATGCTCACGAGCGGAGTGATTGAATGCTGGGGGTAGTTCTTTCGCTGAAGATCTTCCTCAAATCGATCATTCAGATACGCATTCACGTACCAACACGATCCGATATCGTCTCTAGTAACGATCACGGGAATGATCTTGGTTATACGTTTTGCCCAGCTCGGCACCGATTTAGATGAGCTGGTCAATAGATCGATAGCGCTCCGTAATTGTGAGACACCTGCACCCGTCACAAGTCTGTCTTCGAGAAATTCCTTCATTAATTCGAAATCGCCCGAGTAGCGGATTGTCGATTTGCAGGTGGCCAGTTTGCACTCGATCAATACCGCTGTTGAACCACAGAGCAAAACGGTATCGCAAATTTCCTGCGATGCATCATCCGCGTATCGCGGTGATGAAATCACGCCAGTGAACTTCGGAACAGAATAGGTTTCGAAAAGCCAAGCTACGTAATCTTCAAAAACGTAGCCCCAATAGCTGAGATACTCGTCTCCCTTTTTCCCCCTAAGCGTTTTAACGATTCGCCATATCGCCGCACTTTCAAGCTTTCCCATTGCGAATTCGTAATCGAGACAGTAGAGCGTGTCGTTCGAGCGAAAGTAGGGCTGATCCTTTAAGAAATCGAAATCAGCGTAACCAATCGCTTCCTTCGCCTGTTTAAGAGTTTCCCAAGAAAACGACACCTCGCTGAACATGTGATTGAGAAGATCGTCGGAAACGGTAGATTTCTCAAAATTTGATTTACGCATCCCGCAATCAGCGAATCCTCTCCAAGGCTGCGTATCCCACCGCATCATCAGTGCGTGATACTCGAAGCCTTTCAGAAGATGTGCGAAGGTTCTCAGCTCAATGCCGAATCGTTCAAGAAACATCGCGTCTACATCGAACAAACGACGCTCCGGCACCAAACGCGGGATGTTGATCGTGATGAATATGTAGAATCGCAGCAGCAACAAAAGTGTATCGGTCGGCGAGTCGATCTCGTAGATCGGAAGAAATTGCGAGATCCTGTTGGCGAGCTGATCGAAGTGTTCCTTCTGATCTTCATGCTTGAAGTACATCAGTTCCGAAGCACGCAATAGGATTTCTCCCACTTCATGATTCTCAATGGGTGGCAGATCAGCAGTTTTTTCGGGACCCATGCGAATTATCTCTGCCGCTGTGAATCGTAACTGGCCCTGAAAGAAAATAAGGCGCCCATTCTTGAGGAACTGTTCAATACTCGGCACGACCTCGTTCCTAAAAAGAACGCGCGCCCACAGTTTTGTCAGTTCATCGCTGGCAGTTGTCTCCGCCTGAGGCCCATAAGCGAAACCGACGCTGATTTGAGCGCACATGACCAGCAGGGAGCTTCGTTTGTATTTCTTCAGAAGCTCCCTAAACTCTTCAATGGTTCCACGTTCCCCGCCGGTTACCTCGTACCATTGAACCCAAGTTTTCCATTCCTCTTTCCGCATGATTGTTAATCATAGTCGCGAAACAGAAGACGAGGTAAGCTCGCCCCTCGTGAGTTCAAATAGGCGTCTCCCCACACCACCGCGGCCGGCGTCGTACTTGCGCTATTTCTGATGCACCCCACCGTCGATTTCAATCGCCAGATTGTGCTTCGGCGAGTAAAAGTCCACCAAAATCGCTCGGTCGCCGTTCAGAGAGATTTTCTCGAGGTCGTAATGGATGCGAGGCTGATCTAGGATCTGTGCGAAAGCCACCTCGCCACGCGTCCGGTTACGCAGAAGTTCCTGCTGGCACTGCAGCACCGATTCCCACCTTGTTGGCTCTTCCGGCGCATACGCTTGGTCGAGCGCCGAAGAGCGGGGACCCCTTCCCCCAAAACCCCTTCCTCCGCGCCCGCTAGTTAGCGCATGCGGCCAGCGGTGGAGCGCTTCACCGTAGGTGCGGGGTCTAGACCGCGCGCGAATTCGCGCCCGATCTGCGAAAATCGTCTGGTGAGCAAGCCGCCGCTAAAGCGCATCTATTTCGACACCAACATGCTGTTTCGCTGGCCACACATTCCGAGCGACATACCGTCAATGCTCGGAGTAGCGAACTGGGTTGGAACCGAACTGTATATGCCGAAGATCGTCGAGGATGAGTTGGAGGGCCAGTATGTTCGTGCCATCTCCGCCAGTTACGACAAATTGAACGCAGATCTCAAGGAATTGAACAAGCTGTGCCGAGACGTCATGACGCACGACATAAGCGGCTCACAGCCATCGGATGATCAGGTTCGTAAAGCTTTCCGCGAGCGGTCGGAACTCCTTAAAACGCACTTTAAAGTCTCGACGATCCCCATTCACGAAGTCGACCTTGAGACTCTCCTTGCAATGGCGATCAATCGCGAGCAACCCTTCGAAGAGATTGACCTAGGGAAGAACAAGCGCGTTGTCGTTGGGTTGCAAGACACGGCGATCCTCTTCGCGGTTGCCAAGCACATGCAGACGGCCGGCCAGGACGACCGCTGTGCATTCATCAGCAATGACGATATTTTCCATAAGGAAGGAGCCAAAGATTTTCTGAAATTAGCCGGCGTCAAACTGGAGATGTTCAGAAAAACGAGCGACCTTTTCAGCGATCTCTTCGAGCATGTCATTGCTGCTATCCGCACCGAATGGGAAGCCGAGATGAACCAGATCGAGACGAGCCTGAATGAGCGGAAGGAACAGCTTACACCGGAAATTCTGAAACTTGTTTCGCTTTCAGATATCGGCCGCGGTTCATGGAAACGCACAATCGAAATCAAAGCTTTCAAGGTCAAAGAATTCAGAATGGTAAAAACCGAGTGGCCGGAAGCCGAGTACCGGCCGCCGCACGCAGAACAATACAGGCGTCCTGAGGGAAGCGAAGTATCCATCTCCGCGCGCGCGTCAACCGCCTCTGATGTGTTGACGCAAAGCCTCAACTTCCTCGGTTTGTTCGGCGGCAGTGAGTGGCAGGAGGACCCCGCACCGGTCATCGAAAGTTTGACCGTGCACGACACATTGCAAGTTTCCCTCAAAGGCACAGTCTCCGGCGGCAGAATCGGTGATTTCAAGATACTCAGTGTCGAAGCGTCACGATGATTTCTTGCGGTTAAATTCGACCACATCGTCAACGCTCTCGATCAGCACCAAACTCCCTAGTCGGCATGTCGCCAGTTTTTCGAAAGCAACGTCAACCGGGTTCGATTATCCCGATTCCCGCACACCGATCGCACACCGAACACGTTCTTCGAGAGCGTGGTTACACCATTGATGCACCGTACCCGAGCGGTGCCTAACGATGGCCAGTCAGTCACCTGTTTGTCAATTACACTTCAGGCGATCAATCGCGTCGCGCGGTCCTGAACTGACGTGTTTCGGGCCTTGCCTCGACCATGATGAAGATCAACTCCCTCCAATCCAGCCCCATGGTGTCGAGCCCGCTATCCCATCGATACCAGACTGGTTCCACCGAACACACCTGACCGGCTCGGCCAAAAACCTCTTATCATAGAGAGTAGCGACTAAATTCGAGTAACCGCCAAATGTCTTCGATGCGTCTTGAACCGGGGACCTGGGGCGCCGGGGTCTGTGAGTTCGAATTGGAGCTTTATGCCCAAACGAGACATCATCTTTATCAGCCATGCGGCTCCCGAGGACAATCCGTTCACGCTTTGGCTCGGGGCAAAATTGTCAGCTTCGGGATATGACGTTTGGGCCGACATTCTTCGCCTTTCGGGAGGTGACGACTGGCAGCGGAAGCTCGAATCGGCGATCCGCGAGCGGGCATGCAAGGTGCTCCTGGTGGCCAACCCCGTCTCAGTCGCCAAGCAGGGCGTCAGGAATGAGATCCAAATCGCCAGCGATGTGGGTCGAAAAATCAAAGACACGGAATTCATTATTCCTCTCAAGACGGCGCCCTTCGACAAGCCATTTCTGATTGCTCACGCCCAATACATCGACTTCGAATCGAGTTGGGCCGAGGGGCTGGGGCGGCTGCTCAAAGATCTCGAAGATACCTACAAGGCCCCGAAGGGTCATGGCACACAATTGGACGCTTGGACCAGTCTCCAGCTTCTCCACGGCAAGACGGCGGTCGATAGAACAGAGACGCTGATCTCGAACTGGCTCGAAGTGCGGCGGCTTCCGGCCTTTGTGTACTACCTTCCCCCCGCCGCTGCTCAATTTCATCTGGGCGCCTTTGGCAAGTACCCGAGAATCGACTTCGGAGAGGGCATCTTTTCTTCACAACCGATTCCCCGAAGCGGCCAGATCTCGCTACCGACCAGGGATTTTCTCGAATCCGGCTTTCCTGCGCTCGGAATTCAGGTCGATGATGCAAGACGCCGCTTCACTGCTCTTGCAAATGAAGCCTTGGGGATTCTCTTTGAAATGAAGGGGCTCAATCGCTATGGCATGGCCAACCGGCAGACGAATTGGTGGTTGGGCAAAGGGAGTCCCGAGGGGAGAATCGGTTTTCGCTGGCCGGAATGGAACGGCAGTCGCCAGCTGCAGGGCCACTCAACAAAAAGAAAGGTCGAGTGGCATTTCGGGGTTTCGACGGCTTTCAGAACAAGGCCCTTCCCTCATGTGCGAATTAAATCGCGTCTTCTATTCACCGAGGACGGGAAAGAGCCTCTCAAGAGCACGGCGCGAATGCAACGGCTCCGCAAATCCTTCGCCAAGAGCTGGCGAAACGCTCGATGGCGGGACATGATGCTGGCCTTCCTCTATTGGATTGGCGACGGAACAACAATTCTGAATGTTCCCATGGGGGCGAACGAGGATCTGGTGCTCTCTCTGCCGCCCATGGCCTTCGAGAGCCCCATTTCGATTCCAGGCATTGGTTCGCAGGACGAAGAGGATGACGATCCAGACATCGAGTTTATCGATGAGGAGGAGGGTCCCCTTGAAAACGAAGAAGACGAAGAAGATGAGGAAGGCGAAGCAGAAACCTCGGCCGTCGAGGGCCAAGCCTGAGCAAAGAGCCGGGGTCCGGGTCATTCATCTTGAGGAACCGATGCTGGAGTTCGGCTATCGGCAGCAGTTGACCTATCCGAGGGATGGTTTATTCCTCTTCGGTCCAGTCGACTCGTCGGAACGGCTCGGATCGACACGCTTTGGCATTGTTGGCACTCCGGAAGGGATCCGTTGCTTCGAGGATTGGTCGCGCAGAATGACAGGCTACGTCGCGGTGCCTGAACCAGGCCCGCGGAGTCGCGCGGTAGAGCCGCAGCATGTTCCGTTTCCTGGGTACGCTGAAGCTTTTCGAAGCAACTGGGCATTGGAGCCGTCCGCCATCGTCAGCGACCTTGATCCTGTTGAAATCGATCGCGTCATTCACATGGGCAATCGCCACGAGGCCATCCATGACACAGTGGGCATGTATGTGTCCCGGCTCGTCCGCGAAAACAACCGGTTGGAGAATCCGCCCAGCTTCTGGTTTGTAATCATCCCGGAGATCGTCTATGAACTCGGTAGGCCAAAATCCAAAGTTCGCAAAGATGAACGAACAGCGGGCAGCGTGACAATTTCCAAGCGGGAGGCGGAGGACTTGAAGATTCGGCCACGCCTGTTTGGTATGGAAGACCGCGGCCAGCAAGTCTACGAATATGCCATCGACTTCCGCCGCCAGTTGAAGGCCCGCCTATTGAAGGATCGGATCGTGACCCAGATTGTCAGAGAGACGACCTTGGCGCCGCACCGATTCATAACCGAAGGCGGTGTGCCGCTGCGTCGCGTTGAGCACCCGTCGATCGTCGCCTGGAAGCTGGCTACGGGAGCCTATTACAAAGGCGGAGGGAAACCTTGGCAGCTCGCCAATGTGCGCGCCGGTGTTTGCTACGTCGGCCTCGTCTATAAGCGCAGCGATCTCGCAAGTGATGAGCGGCACGCCTGTTGCGCCGCCCAAATGTTTCTCACAGATGGAGAAGGTGTAGTGTTCCGGGGAGCGCTCGGACCCTGGTTTCACACAGATAGCCGCCAATTTCACCTCGACGCGCCGGCCGCCCAGCGGCTGGTGGAAATGGTCATCGAAGAATACGGGCGGGAACACGAAGGGCCGCCGAGGGAGCTTTTCATTCATGCCACATCGTCGTTCACAGATGAGGAATGGACAGGCTTTCAGTCAGCCTGTCGGCCGGAGACCAATATTGTTTGCGTCCAGATTAGCGACGCCTACGATGATTTGAAGCTCTTTCGTCCGGGCGCTTACCCCGTGATACGCGGAACAGCGCTCCTGCTTGACGACCGCTCCGCCTACCTCTGGACATCCGGGTATGTGCCTCGTCTCGATACCTACATGGGCCCGGAGACGCCTAATCCCGTCCTCGTCAAGGTGCAGCGGGGCAGATGCGAGATTGAAGTTGTGTTGAATGACATACTGGGCCTGACCAAGATCAACTTCAATACCTGTCTCAATAATGACCGTTTGCCCGTGACGATCAGGTTCGCGAACGAAGTCGGTGATGTATTGATCGCCGCTCCAATCGAAAGCGAGCCAAGACTGCCGTTCAAGTTCTATATTTGAGACGCCCTAGGGAACCTCTGAGCAAGTTGTTATTTTCATTGTCGACGCAAAGGCCTGAGTCCGATTTCGCATTTCTTGGATACCATTGAGCCTGTTGGTTGTTTTCCTCCTGCCGGAGGCCAGTTTTCAGCGGTCTCCGGGCACACTGGGCCGTCGGACGGGCGAGTTGTTTGCGGTGCTGGTAGATGTTCACCAGCGCGAAGGCAGCGCACAGGTGATCGTGGTTTTTCTTCAAGCCGCGGAACGCGAGGCGAAAAGGCCGGTCTCGGACCTAGGCGGATTTCATAGATACCCTGAGACCTGCCCATCATTTTGAGCCAGCCACCAAGTATGTGATGATCAGAACATGACAGCGATCATCGGCTTCACATGTCACGACGGCGTGTTGATGATGGCGGACACCGAGGAATCGACCACCCAAGGCAAATCGTCGTGCGATAAGCTCTACCATTTTCCTTCGCCGACAGGCTATGTCCTGACCGGCGGAGCTGGCGACGCCCATCTGATCGATTGTGCCAATCAGGCCCTTCAGCAGTTCTTCGCTGCCGGAATGCCAGGAACGCCGCCGGATGCTCCAGTGACATTCCAATTGGTACTTGAAGGACTGAACGTCTTCGCAAAGAAATTATTCAAAGAGACTACGAAAACGTACAAGAAGGTTGGACTCGATCCTCTCCATGAATTCGCGCTGCTGATCGCGGTCAACATCCTGAAAAAGGGCACCTATCTTTTCAAACTCTATCTCAACAAGGTCTTATGGATCGCACCGCCAAATCATTCGGTCGTTGGGTGCGGTGACTTGGTGATCCATCCCATGCTTTACGATTTTCAACTCACTCCGCAGAAGGAAACGGCCCTGTTTTGCGGAATCAGAATGATGTACCTCGCCAAAAATACAATCCCGGGCGTTAGTGGCAAAACCGATGCGGTCGCACTTCTCAACGATGGATCGTTAATCTACTACGGCACCCTGAATACGGCGCGCATCGAAAGCCTAGTTGCCAATTTCGACGAATATCTCGGCAAATTCGTGTATCTCTCGGTGTCTAACGTCTCCAAAGAATTCCCTGAGATCGATGAAAACTGCGAGAAGGGATTTCAGGATGTTCCGGGCGTCCTCAAAGATTACCGGGATAAATATAAAGAGCTTCTTGATCACCCAATTCTCTAACGCCGTAGAAGCAACATAGTCCGAGGCTGCTGCCGCCGAATCACTCCCTCCTCCCGCAGTGTTAGCTGCACATTATGCGAGAGTTGCGCGCAATTGGCCGAATTACTCCCCGCAAAACGCCGCACGGCCCGGAGAACCCTTACAGCGGGCGCGAGAGAGAAGACGATGAAGGCTCACACAACTCTTAGATGCCATCCCCGGCGCACTTCCGAGCCGGGCACCTGCTCCTGGCGCAGCGTTGCCGCCTTGATTGCATCCGTGTCTGGCTTAGTTTCCTGAATCGACAACTCCAGGCTCTTAGCAAGCTCTTCGGGTAGCAAAGCGAGGACCGTTTCCCACAGGACCCCGTCGATCCGGGCGTCAATTCTGCAGTATGACTTCGGCAGCGCCGACTCGTCGTTGATTCGCACCGAGTCCTGGCTGTTCTTCTGGGCGCGCAATGTGAACTGGTGGCCTTCGATCTTCTTGAGGTCCCGGCTCAGCAGGTAATAGAGGACCATGTTCTTGGTTCGCTCCACCTTGCCACCTGCGGCCCGGGCTCGGTCAGTAAGCCGCGTGGACTCGCCCCGGCAATACTGCTCGCGGGCTTCCATTATGCGCACGAAGCGGCCGATCCGGTCGACCTTCTCGCCGTGTGCCTCGCAAAATTGCTGGAAACGGGCCACCGAGTCTTCCGCGGCCTGACCTTCTGACTCAACCTGCCCTTCGATCTCTTCGAGGAGTTCGTCGAGTTCCACGTCGATTTCAAACAACGAGCTTGCTTCCGCAATCGATGCCATCTGAGTTTCTCCTTCTCGGACATGCTGAGTTCTTAGCCGGCACTATGCCGCTACCTTCTGTCGCACCCACAGAGAGCGTGCGGCATGATACGCCAGCACGTCGGCACGGCTTTGGTCGCGATGCCCGTTGTGACCTTTGATCCACTTCCATCGGATAGAAAGCCGTGTGTTCAACTCGATCAGCTCCGCCCACAGTTCATGGTGCTGCAACTGGGTCCCGCGCCGGTTTCGCCAGCCTTGGCGCTGCCAGCGAGATACGAACGCGCGCATTCCATAGATCAGGTATTCGGAGTCTGAGTGCAACTCGATCCGCGCTCGGCCTTGCACCGACCGAAGCGCTTGCACCGCCGCGACAAGTTCCATCTCGGAGATGGTCGTCCAGGGATCGGCGCCCCACATCTCCCAACGTTCCTTTCCCTGGATTACGACGACACCCCATCCGCCTGGGCCCGGATTGCCGATCGCGGAGCCGTCCGTGAAAATGCGATAAGTCTGATCCACAGATAGCCTCCTTCCTGAAAACCAATTTAGGGCGTGCATCGAAAGACTGGGGTGAGATCGAGATTTGTGTCTGCCACTAGGAACGCGCGGCAAGCTCTCGGCCCTTTGGACTAGGCAGCCTGCATCGGAATGACCGCGCCGAAGGGAGCCTTCTGGCTTCCGGTCGAGGCCCACAGCACCGGGTAGGCGGGGGCCGAAGGCGGGAACGAGCCATAGAGATCCGTCAGGAAGACCAGGGTCTGCGGCAGAATCCCGTGCTCATCGAGCCAATCAAAGCATGGGCCAAATTCCGTGCCGCCGCCTCCCACCGGGTTAAGGTGGACAGGTTGGCCGGCCTCGTATGTCTCCACCTTCTGCACCTCCGAATCGAAGTAGAGAACATGGACGCGCTCCGGCCGCTGGCCTTCGAGAATCGAACGCACCTCGGCCTCGAAAAGCCTCAGTTGCCGCGCATTCACCGAGCCCGAGCAGTCAACGGCGATTGCGATCTCCCCAACGCCCTCGCGTATCACTCCTGGCAGGTAGACCCCCGCCCAGACATGGCGGCGATTGGGACGCATCCAGCTATAGTCAGCCGGTGTCGTATCCGACCAGAGTCGGCGCAACAACTCCCGCCAGTCGACCGAGGCATCGGCCGCCCCTTCAAGGGCCCGGTTGAGACCTGTCGGAACCTTGCCCGCCTGCCGAGCAACCGTCGTGGCCTGGTTGACCGCAACGTCCCACTCCCTTGCCTGTTCTTCGATGGTTGGGGTTTCCTCGTCCGGCGCTGGTGCATCGAGGACCTGGCCAATTCCGCCTTCGGTGACGGGAGCGGAAGGCGAGTTTGAATTGCCGCCAGGGGCGGTCTCGTCCTTCGATTCCTCTCCTCCGGGTTCGCCGTCTCCATCCTCATAGCCCGAGTCTTGCTCGTTCTCCGATTCCGATTCAAGGAGGTTGTAGATCTGCTCCGCGCTCATTCCACGGAAGCGGTTGTCGATCAGAACCCCATCGGGCAGGCTGAGTCCGGCGTCAACAAGCAAGGGATTGATGGCGAAGTCACAGGCTACATTCCATCGTTTCGGATCGCGACCGGAGCGGCGCACGTGATGGTGAAGGGCCGGGTGCATGACCTCGTGAGCCAGGGTTCCGGCCAGGGTCGCCGTGCTCAGGGTTTCGACAAATTCAGGGTTGTAGTAAATCGACACTCCATCCGTGGCCATCGTTTGAATCGACCGGCACTCGCGTCCCTTCAAGCGGAACAGAAGCGAGCCGAAGAAAGGATGGTCCAGGATCAGTGAATTGCGTGCCTTCTGAATACGCAGTGAAGTTGGCGTCTCATGTCTCATGCCGCCGCGGGCGCCTCCATATACGCGGACATCCGGGCGAAAATGTCGTCGGCGCTTGGCCCGTCAGCGGGTTCTGCTGCCTCGCGACTGCGCAACAGGCCATCCATTTCGGCGACGATGTTGGCCGCATCGGCTGCTGTCGTGACGCGCAGCAGACCATGCTTCTTGAGGTCTTGAGCGGAGTAGTTGCACAGCCGCTCTTTGACCTGATCCGCAAAGCGGTTCAGGTCCGTGTCGCCGTTGACGTTAAGCCTCGGCAGGATCTCCACCAGGTCCAGAACGTTGGTGACCAAGGAACCGTGAAAGCGCGACTCCGGTTCATTGAGCCGGTCTACCATGTGGGCGACCACCTCGCGCAGCCGCTTCC
>Ga0302320_10025513_pt1 | contig 11491 bp, 8 predicted proteins | sample Bog_T0_3_FD_202130 | JGI IMG/M metagenome (GOLD analysis project Ga0302320, IMG submission 202130) | Peat permafrost microbial communities from Stordalen Mire near Abisko, Sweden - Bog_T0_3 | ecosystem: Environmental > Terrestrial > Soil > Wetlands > Peat | place: Sweden: Abisko, Stordalen Mire... | reverse complement strand
GTCCGACGCGGTATTGGGCCGGACCATTGAGACGGACGAGATCATCGGCCTGCCCCTGGTCAATCGCAACGTATACGCTGAGGTTTCCCTCACGCCGGGCGTGATGGCCAATAGCATGAGCCCCACCACGAACCCCACCGGCACCCCCAATATGACCGTTGGTCTGCCATCCGCAGCGGTCCAGGTTAACGGCTCACTCGACTCCGGCAACGGGACCGTCGCCTTTTACCTGGATGGTGGCAACAACATTACCGGTATGCGCAACTACGGAAACCCGGCGCCCAACCCCGACGCACTGGAAGAGTTCCGCGTAGAGACCAGCGCATTCTCGGCACAATACGGCCAATTCTCCGCCGCTGTGGTCACGATTATCACAAAGTCGGGAACAAATAAATTTCATGGTTCCTTGTTTGAATTCAACCGCAACACCGATTTCAACGCTTATAGTTGGATTCCCACCACCATCACCAACCCCGTTACCGGGGTAAAGTCATTGCAGAAGAGTCCCTACCACCGCAACAACTTTGGCGGAACCATCGGCGGCCCCATCAAGCACGACAAGGCCTTCTTCTTCTTCAGCTATGCCGGTCTGCGCCAGGTGCAAGCAGGCGGGGTCACAGGCGGTGTGACGCCCACGGCAGCCGAGCGCCTGGGCGACTTTACCGCGGACACCACGCTTACCAACCCTATCTACAATTTCACGTATAACGTGGCGGGCGGGAAAACTCTCGCAAATGAGATGAATGGAGCAAACGCTGGCCCCGGTTGTTCGGCCGCCCTAATTGGCCCTGCTACCGCCGGGTATTGCGTCCCGACCGCCCTCCTGGACAAGACCGCTGCAAATTTCTTGAACGTAAGCAACACAATCGGTGTCTCCGTTCCGTTGCCCACCGGCGCCCAGGTTACAAAAACGGGCGGCGGGACTTACGTCGGCACGTACACCACTCCGACAGACTCAGACGAATACCTGGGAAAGTTTGACGACAATCTCACCGGCAAGGACCATCTGGCGGTGGGCTACTTCTTTATTAGGACCACGTCAACTCCCAGCGGAGGCGGCAACATCAATTGGACCGGAAATCAGTCCGCCGCGAATCAGACGAATGCCAACGTCAGCGACGTTCACACCTTTACTGCCAACTTGACCAATCAGACCTGGCTAACGTTCACGCGGGCCATGGGCGGACGCGCTCTCATCCCTGTGACCGGCCCAGCCAACCAAACCCTCGCCAGTTTCGGTTCGAACTTCCTCATCCAGGGACCGGCCGGACTGCCCTATTTAAACGGCGCCGGCTTTAGCACGGGCAACCCGAACGCCGGCCCGATCACGGGTTCCGACAACTATGAGTTGCGCGACGTAGTCAGCATGACCAAGGGCAAACACAGCCTTTCCCTTGGCGGTGAGTTCGCTCTCGACAAGACCATGTTCGCTGCCAATCTGAATAATTATGGCGACGTTGGCTTCTCGACCTCCGCGCCCACCAGCACGGGTAATGCGATTGCGGACTTTATCACCGGCCAGGCCAGCTCATTTGAGCAGGACACGACTTATATCACGCATCTGAGCACGTGGCACACCGCGGTGTTTGCGCAGGACAACTACCGCATCACGCCCCGTTTCACGGCCAACCTCGGCCTTCGCTGGGACATCGATACGCCTCCCGTCGATGCCCATGACAGAACGGCGTCGTTTGTTCCCGGCCAGCAATCCACCATTACTCCGGCCGCGCCCAAGGGCATGCTATTCCCAGGGGACAGCGGCATCGGTCGCGGCATCACCAGCACGTCGTTCAGTCACTTTTCGCCTCGTGTCGGCTTCGCGTGGGATCCGTGGGGGGACGGCAAGACCTCGGTTCGCGCCGCAGCGGGCATCTTCTACGGTCTTCCCAGCGGCAATGAGTGGAACCAGCCCGGCAACGCCATGCCGTTCTCCATTCGCAACGGATTTGGCTCCGAAACATCCCTCACCAATATTTACAATGTCGGTTTCCCCACCACCGCTCCCGGTGGCGGCATCTTCCCGTACACCTATACGCCGTCGGCTCCAAAATTCTACCCGAGCCAAGGCATTGAAGCCATCCCCTCGAATTTTAAAGATTCGTCGGTCTACCAGTTCAACCTCAGCATGCAGCGGCAATTGCCTTACAAGGTAAGCGTGACGGCAGCTTATGTAGGTACCCTTGGCCGTCACCTGTCAAGCTTCGTCGACGCCAACTACGCGCCTTACTCAACTGTAAACTCTTCCGGCGGCGCGTTAGTCGGCGCTCTCGCCACTTCAACGGCAAGCACCGAGCAACGTCGTCAATACGATGCCGGCATCAACCTTGCGCCTGGCACCCTGGGCGCGATTACCTACCTGATCTCAGACCAGACCTCCAACTATAACGGGCTTCAAGTCTCGGCGACCAAGTCGCTGTCCCGCGGCTTCTCAGTCAGCGGTTTCTATGTCTGGAGCCGCGCGCTGGAAAGCTCGAACCCGGTGGAGAATGGATTGATGAGCGCACAGGATTTCGGCGTGCTTGGCAAGCCCTTCACTCCACTGAACAACTCCATGGGCGCCGTCGGCGGCGGCCTTCAAGAAGAATATGGCCTCATGGATCAAAACCATAACAGCAATGCGGCCATCTCCGGCATGTGGAACATCGACTACTACCGCGGATCGAACAAGATCGTGAAGGAAGTGGTCAACGGCTGGCAGATCTCACCGGTCGTCTATTTGGTCAGCGGCGCGCCGTTTACGATGTCCTCGGGATCCAACAAGAACTTTGACAGTGCGGGCTCGAGCCGCCCCAACGCGGTTCCTGGTGTTAGCCCCAAACTCGATCCGCACCGCTGCCGTGTATGCGGCGCTGCTGCCGGTAGCCTAACTAGCGTAACGACGGCATGGTTCAACAACGCAGCTTACACTGTCAACGGACCTGGCTTGCCCGGTGGTATCGGCCCTGGCGGCGCCGATGGCAACGTGCGACGCGACTCCCTGATCGGACCGGGCCTCAAGGATATGGATGCGGGCCTGTTCCGCGACGTTACCTTCGAGCGGGGAGTGGTGTTCCAGTTCCGCGCCGAGGTGACCAACGTCATGAACTGGGTTAGTCTCGCCAACCCAAGCGGCAACTCCGTAAACACCACCAATGGCTCTGTTGGCACCATCACCTCAGCCGCCGGCACCCAACGCGTCATCCAGCTTGGCGGCCGGTTGACCTTCTAGCTGGTAATTGCATCTATCCATCGGGCCTGCTCCTCGTGAGCAGGCGCGCCTTTATACATCCTGTTGCGCCTATGGCAATTAATAGTGAGAAACGGAAAGCAAATGAAGCAACTGTCAAGAAGAGAGTTCTGTTCCATGACCGCCGCCCTTGGGGCATACGCACTGAACGCGCCCCATCCGCTCTTGGCGCAAACTGCCGCTCTTCAGATTTCGCTGGCCATCGACCCGGCAACCCGCGTTGCCAAAGTTCCCGCGGACTTTATGGGGCTGAGCTATGAAAGCGGGCAGCTTGCCTATCCGGATTTCTTTTCGTCTCAGAACCGGGCCCTGATTGAGTTATTTCGCACACTGAGCCCTGAGGGCGTGCTGCGCCTCGGTGGCAACCTGAGCGAGTTCACCATTTGGTCTGAAACGGAACCACTGACCCCACCGGAGGCGGGTGGACTGGTGGGGCCCGATCCGGGACATCGTGAGCCTCGTACGTTCACCATTACGCCGCGCTCCATTCGCAATCTACAGGGCTTTCTGGGAGCGACCGGCTGGCGCTGCATCTATGGCCTGAACCTTGGCGGAGGAACACTGGAGCAGGCTCTCGCAGAGGCCAGCTTTGTGGCGAAGACATTGGGGAACCAACTGATGTTTGTGCAGTTCGGCAACGAGCCTGATCTCTTCAAGCATCACGATCAGGGTGACAAGCCGTGGACCTACGACGAGTACATTGCCAAGTGGAAGACGTTCAGAACTGCGTTTCATGAGAAGCTGCCTAAGGTTGCGGTGGCCGGACCGGATACCGCCTTCAACCAGAAGTGGGTGAAGCAGTTTACGCAGGACCTTCCGAAAGAAGTCGTGATGGTGACGAGCCACTACTACCCTGAGGGGCCGCCTACCGATCCACACATGACTATCGATCTGCTTTTGCATCCTGGGGCCGGCTTCGACAGCTCCTGCCATCAGGCGCTGGACTCGGCCATGGCCGCTGGCTTGCCGTTTCGCATGGGGGAGGGAAATTCTTGCTTCAACGCAGGAAAGCCGGGGGTCAGCGATACGTTTGCATCCGCGCTGTGGGCGGGAGACTTCTGTCTGCAAATGGCGTCTTTGGGTTGCGTGGGAGTCAATCTGCACGGAGGGGCGAACGGTTACTATTCGCCCATCGTGGGCTCTATCGAGAGCGGCTTTACTGCCCGGCCGGAGTATTACGGCTTAATGCTGGCGCAACAGTTTATAGGGCATACCTTGCATAGGACTACGCTTGAGGCACAGGGAGCCAATGTAACGGCCTATGCGGCCTCCATGGACGGCGCGACGGGTTTGGTAGCCATCTTCAATAAAGATGGCCGCGATGTGGAGTTGACGATCGCAGAGTCCTCCTCCGGATTGAAGAGAGCTACGGTCGAGCGTCTCGAAGCTTCGGCGATCGACGCCAAGGATGGGATCACATTTGAAGGGAACAGAGTGAGAAGCGATGTACGATTTCATCCTCGCGCCGGCGAACCGCTGAAATTCCACAGCGGCAAGGTGAGCGTTCGCATTCCGAGTTACTCCGCAGCGCTGATTCGGTTCGGGTAGCCGCCTGTTTCTCAACCCACAAGGTGTGCTATTTGGACTGTGCGGGCGTGCGTTCTTTGGATTTGAGCTTCCACAGATCAAGCTGGTCGCGCGCAGATTGTGCGTCCGTCGCGCTGGGCATCAACTCCAGGTAAGCCTGCATGTGTTCGACGGCATCGGTGTAGTCGCCCAGCTCTGCGGCAATCAAGGCGGCGTTGAAGTGGCCCTCCGGCCAGGTGGGATACTGCGCCAGGCCAGCCTCGTAGTAGTCTATCGCTGCATCTGGATGGCTATTCTTGATGGCGTCTTCGGCAGCGATGCGCTGGATGCGCACCGCATCCGGTAACGGAGGCCTGGTGGCCAGCGCGCGCCACGCCGCAGCCTGCTGCCGGAACTGGTTCCATGCCGCACCGTTGTCGGTGGCCAGGACATGCAGCCGGTTGAGAGCGGCGACGAAGTTCTTCGCCGCCTGAACACACTCCTCCCGACAATGGTAATCAGGGTCATTCCACCATATGTTCAGGGTATTAGCATTCTCCTGCGTTGGCGACTGCTTGACCGCATCGTGCTTCTAGATACAGGTTCCCCCCACTTTTTGGCAGACAATATCGAAGACCTCCACGGTTTTGAGGTCGACCGTGTGATGTTCCCTGCCATTATCGGTGGTCACGTCGTACTCAAAGGTGTCGGAGGTAAACCGGATGCTGTTGCGATCGACACGCGACCCCCACTTTGATTCGCCCAAACCCGCATATACGTGCTGGATTCGATGATGGCGCGGCGTGCCTGCCCGGCGGTCATGGAGTCTGTCGCGGGCACGGATGACTGCGCACTCGCCGCGAGTATCGAGATCAGGAGCAGAGCTGCAACGGTTGCAAGATTTCCATAAATGCGTTTCACGGATTCTCTTCCTTTCGCGGTATCGCTTAAACAAGGAATGCCTGAATTACTTGGAGCCCGCCGGATTCTGCTCGCCGGACTTGAGCTGCCACAGACCGATCTGGTCGTGCGCGGCCTGGGCATCGGGTGCGTTGGGCACAAGCTCCAGGTATGACTGCATGTGATAGACGGCTTCGCCGTAGTCGCCCAACTGGCCTTCAATCAGCGCTGCGTTGAACCAGCCCTCCGGCCAGGTGGGGCAAAGGTCCAGCCCTTCTTCGTAGTATTCCAGTGCTGCATTTGGATCACGGTTCTTGATGGCGTCCTCGGCCGCGATGCGCCGGATGCGCACCGCATCTGGCAGAGGCGGCTTGGTGGCCAGCGCACGCCACGCCGCCGCCTGCTGGTGAAAGTCCACGGTGTCGACCGGGTGCGAGATCGCCCCCGACTGTAGATGGGAGAGGGCGCTGTCAAAGTCCTGGGCAACCTTGCGGCAGGCGGCGGCACATGTGGGAGTGTACGAGGTGCCTTCTGGAATCCCCGCAGGCGCCGGATCTTCGAAGGCCACTGCGCTCAGTGGCTCGCCGAGTTCATTGTGCCCCAGCGGTGGGGTGCCATCGCTGCGCAGAAAGCACTGCGTTCGGCTGCATTTGTACGACAACTTGGGGGCTGTGGCAAAGTCGATGACATACCGGTGCTTGCCGCCGTTGTAGTGGTCTGCGTCCGCACCATAGAACACAAGGCGGCTGAAGCTGACGCGCAGGCTCTTCTTGTCGATGCCCTGCTGGACGGTCTGCTTTTGGTTATGAAACTCCACCATCAGATAGTTGGCGTAGGCGAGCAGGGCGCGCTGTGTCTACCCATCAGTCATGGTATCTGCCGCGGGCGCCGTTTGCTGCGCGTTCACCACGGCCGGAATCGACATCAGAACCAGAGCTACAACGGTCGATAGCTTTCCAAAAGCTTGTTTCATGCGTCCCTGCTCCTTTTCCTTGCGACCGCAACAAGAATTACTTGGCGATTGCGGGCGATTGGCCGGCTTTGTACTTCCATAGGTCGATCTGGTCGCGCGCCGACTGCGCGTCGGCTGCATTCGGCATCAGCTCCAGATAGTTCTGCATATGCTCGGCGGCGTCGGCGAAGAAACCCAGTTCGCCGGCAAGTAGAGCGGCGTTGAACCAGCCCTGCGCCCAGGTCGGGTCCGCCTCGACTCCGAGTTCGAAGTCGTTGAGCGCCTCGTCCGGCTTCTGTCGCTTGATGGCGTCTTCGGCTGCCAGACGGAGGATGCGCGCGCCCTCCGCCAATGGAGGCTTGGTCGCCAGGGCGCGCCACGCCGCGGCCTGTTGGGGGAAATCGCCCAAACCGGACGGGTGCGAGATGAAATATGCATGCAGGCCATTGAGCGCCGCGCCAAACCAGTATGCGGCGTGCATGCATTCAGCGTTATTCTCCGCCCGCACACACACATTCACGCCTGCCGATGGATACCAACCGAACCAGAGGGCGTACGGGACTGCCTGATTGTCTTGAATTGCGATCTTTCCCGCCGCGGGGATCAGCGCGCACCTATCTATGCCGCAGGCCGCCGATACCTTCTCCAGGTCCTTGACGTTAACCTGAAAATGCTTGGGTCCGCCTTTTTTGTCGACACCATCGAACTCCAGGCTGGTGGCCGTGATCTTAATACTGCCGGGATTCATGGAATAGAACTGAGCGGTCATCTTGCCCCAATGGGCCACGGTGACATATTTGCTGGTGGCAAAGATTGCGTTACGGGCTTGCCAGAGGCTCAATGCATCGGTGGGGGATGAGGAGTACTGAGGCTGGGCCGAAGCTTTTACCCCAGGCATGAGCAGGCAAGCCAAAGCAATCAGCGCCCCAAATTTTGCGGCAACGTTCTTCATGGATTAAATCCCTCCGATACTTACAGCGAGTCGTAAACGCACGCTAGAGCTGCTTATTGCGTGGCTTCACGGCAGATTGCGCCGCTACAGGCTAATGACCGGCCTTGTACTTCCAGACGGCGATCTGGTCGCGCACGGCCTGCTCGTCCGGCGCATTGGGCAAAAGTTCCAGGTAGCAATTCATGTGGTCGATGGCGTCATCGTAGAAGCCCAGCTCTCCATCGATAAATCCGGCGTTGTACCATCCCTCCGGCCAGGAGGGCACCGCCTCCAGTCCCTTTTCGTAATAGATGAGGGCGAGTTCCGGCTTCTTGTCCTTGACGGCCTCCTCGGACAGAATGCGTTGCACCCTCGCTTCCTCCGGCAAGGGCGGTTTGGTGGCAAGCGAATGCCACGCCGCGGCCAACTGCGTGAAGTTGCGCAGTGGAGATGCGGGATCGCTGGAATACTGGTGCAGCCGGTAGAGGGCAGACCCGAACAACTTGGCATTGTAGAGGTGAGACGAAGCACAGTCCGGGGCCGATTGATAGGCTTTGAGGGAAATGCAATAGTCGGTGTACCCACCTCCTTCCCACAGCATGTGAAGCGCATCCGGTAGAGGCTTTCCCTCCGCGGTAGATGGAACACAGTTCCAGAACCCGCTCCCGAGCTTACCCTTATCTGTTGCGCAATGTAACGAGAGTGAAGGGAGGTTCTTCAGATCGACCGTGAAGTGCTGCCGCGTGCCGTTCTTTACGTCCGCGACGTCGAAATCAATCGCATCGGTCGAAAGCCGAAGAGTGCTGCGGTCGATCTTCACCTGGCGGCGGTTCTGCATGATGACCGTTGCATAATCCTGACTGACCAGGCGGCGGGCCTGCCAGATTGATACAGGCGGTGGCTCCGGTTCCTTCGTCTGGGCCGAAGATTCAGCAAATGGCAGAAGCGCCAGCAAAATACATGAGAGGAAAATGAATGTCCGCGGGATGTTTTTCATGATGCTCCTGAACCGAAACGTGCATACGGCGAGCATGGGGCGAGCAGGGCGGGGAAAATGCGCGTGCATGTTCAGCCTGGGTCTGAATTCACATGCCATTCTTGTTCTCGCTGTCGCGACTGTCAAGGAAGGAACGGTTTCGCTCCCTCACAATTTCGCTAATATTCCCATAGAGATAAGAGCTACAATCAATCCGTCGAAATTCCATTGCGGACGCCGTTGGTCCAAAGTGGAAGGGGCTCCCATGCGCAAGAAGAACGTTTTTCCGATCGCCCACCCACTGATTGACAGAGCGTTCCCGGGTTGTCATTATCCTCACTGCAAATTCACCCCTCTCCGCAGTTCTATCTGGCGATTCGCCAGGGTGGCCGCGCTTTGCCTACTTGCGGTCTCGACTGGGTTCTTGCAGGTAGATCGCGCCAGCGCGCAAAGCGCATGTTCGCAACTTGGCGTAAATTGCAACCTTCCCACCCCTCCTCCGGCATCTCCTCCGCAGTGTTACGACCCAGCAACAGGTGCAGCGGTCTCGTGCAGCTATCAGGCTCCGTCCAGCACGCAAGGTTCGAGCACTCCACGCACCAGCACTCCACGCACCCCCGCTCCGCCGAGCAGCGCGACCATCCTGAATAACGCCATTCAGCAGCAGGTGGTCGGCACCCTGGTGCAGAGCTTCTTCCAGATGCTCTTCAGCAACGACTCGCAGGCCGACGCGCAGAAGCAGCAGATGATGGCTGAGTTGCAGCAGCGCCAGGCCGCGGCCGAACAGCAGCACAACATAGAGGAGGCGCAGCGACTGGCCGCCATCTGCAACCGGCTACAGGCGACCTTAAAGCTTACTGGCCTGCCTGAATTGCAATTGAAGAATGGCGGAGGTGGAGGGCTGCAACTGAAGCTGGGCGACAGCGACAGCGGTCACGCCGGAGTACGCGGTCTGCCCGGGATCTATCTCGACCACTCCTCTGCGTCGCCCGGCGGCGGCTCGGGGCAGATCGTGAATTACGCTACCCAGCCGCTATCCGCGCCCACTCCGCCCTCGGGCAACGGACCGCTCTCCGGCGGCGCACTGCAGTTGAAGACTGGCGAGGACGACGCTGCGACCGCGCCGGCTGCAAGCGCTCCGATCGCTCCGCCCGCTCCGGTGGAGGGCACTACTGCTGCCGATAGCAACCCGCCCGCCGAGGGCGCTCTGCCCGCAGACACGATCACGGATGTGCGCAATATGACGCCAAAGCAGTTGGCCGACCTGGCCACCAAGATCAGCAATCTGCCGCCGGAGCAGCAGCAGCGCCTGATGGATGCGGCGCGCAACTCCGCCGGGGGAAGCCCCCCGGCCGCCAATCCTGCTCCCGCTGGTGCGGCCGCGAATCCTGCACCCGCCGCCGCAGCAAATTCCTCTCCCGCCGCCAGCCAGCCCGCGCAGTCGCAGTTGCAGCAGATTGCCGCCACGTCGCAGTCGGCGGCCACCGCCGCTTCGCCAGAAGGTGCGGCGGCTTTAGCGCGTTCTGGTTTTGATACTCCCAGTGGGGGAAGCGTTCCCGCAGTGGCGATCTCAGGGGCCACGGTGGCTCCCATCGCAGCCCCGCCCAGCATCCAGCCCAACGCGCGAAGCGAAGCGCCGCTTCCACGGGCGCATTCTCCTGCAAGAGCGTCCGCGCCAACCTATCCGGTCGTGCCACTCCTCAACATGGCCTCGTCATCCGGCAGGAGTGCGGCAAGCGACGGAGTAACGCCAACTCCAGACAGTCAGGAATCGGCAGACGCACCCTGTCCCCCTGGCGTTGCGAAGCTGGTGCCCTCGCGCCAGCAACTGGAGACCGAACTGGCGGTGCGCCGCGCGCAGATGGAGAGTCTCCGCAACACCATCCTGCGCATGGATCGCAGCATTCAGCTCGATCAGCAGCAGTACGCGGTGTGGCAGGATGAGGCAAGCGCGGCCATCGACCGCCTGAAGGGACGAATCTGGGACACGGCGACCACGTTTGCCTTCGACAACCTCATCGACTCCGAGGAGGAGCACATCAAGGAGATGCCGATCTCCGATGCAGAGCGCACCGACAAGCTGCGCAGGCTTAAACTTGCCGAGAACATCAAGGACTTCGACGATTTCCAGCAGTGGGCCCTGGATAACAAGGACGACTGGGAGATGATCGACGGAGGCATTCGCAGCCTGGTCGATTCTCTGCCACTGGCCGATGAGCCGCTCTACTATGTGCATTGTGCCGAGGACCTGATCGACAACGCCTACGACCTGACGGACTATGTCGCCACCTGGAACAACGTGCAGCAACTGGACCACAACTCAGCCCAGTTCCTGCAGGCGGTGCGCCTGAACGGCCAACGCATGACAGCTCTGGTGCAGCGCATCCAGACAATTCAGGCGCAACTGAAGGCGACGCCCGTCGGGCCACCGGGCACACCGGCCTGCCATGCCGTAAAGGCTGGGATGAAGTAGAACTCGTTGCCACTAAGGGCCGTGGTTGCGGCTGCGTTCCTGTGGGTTTGCCGGATTACTTCTCTTTGGCTTTGGTCTGCCAGATCAGGATTTTGTCGCGCGCCGCCTGAGCGTCGGGGGCCTCGGGAACCAGCTCCAGGTAGGCCTGCATGTGCTCAATCGCGGCGGCGTAGTAGCCCAGGTCCCCCGCAATCAGAGCCGCGTTGAAGTTCCCCTCCGGCCAGGTGGGGTACAGCAGCACCCCGTTCTCGTAGTGGGCCAGGGCCTCGTCCGGCTTGTTTGCCTTGAACGAATCCTCGGCGACCAGGCGCTGCGCCCTCACCTCTTCAGGGATGGGGGGTTTGGTCGCCATCGCCCGCCAGGTCGCAGCCCGCTGGGTGAAGGTGCGCAGGGGCGCATTGGCATCCCTGGCAAAGGCCCGCAAGGTGTTGAAGGCGGCGGCAAAGGTCTGTGCCTTCTGAACGCAATCGGCGGAGCAGGTCGGTGGAGGTGTATTGCATAATAAACAAACCGACGGGGGGGGATCT
>Ga0302320_10025511_pt1 | contig 11491 bp, 5 predicted proteins | sample Bog_T0_3_FD_202130 | JGI IMG/M metagenome (GOLD analysis project Ga0302320, IMG submission 202130) | Peat permafrost microbial communities from Stordalen Mire near Abisko, Sweden - Bog_T0_3 | ecosystem: Environmental > Terrestrial > Soil > Wetlands > Peat | place: Sweden: Abisko, Stordalen Mire... | reverse complement strand
GGCCCACCTCGTTCAGAGAGTTGCCCGCATCCAGCAAAGCCAATGCACGCCTCCGCCGGTCCTCCAGAAGATCGGCGCTTCCCTTCAGTCTGGGCATCGGTGTTATGAACCTCAGTGCTCATTATTGCATTCTTTATGCAGGAGTCAATAGTGAGTAGCACAGCACATGCTTTCCCTTGCCGGTTGTCCATGCGTTGTCGAATTTATGATATTGATCCTCTGCATTGAACAAGTAAATGATTGGCGTATTCCCGACAATCTCGCGGCCTGACAAACCCCTGTCCATAAGAGCGACGCCGCCGCCGCCGGAGAGTTGAAAATCGATCCAGCGCACTGCGGGAACAATTCCCTTGTTCCACCCATGAAGATCCGGGTTGGGCGTAGCCCAGCCACTGTGCGAAAAGCCATACGGAATCCCGCGGCGAACCTCAGAGATATCCTCACAGAAGGGGAACTCCGCGACCACCACTGTGTAATCGGGAATGTCATTGATTTCCGTTTCGAAGTCGATGCGAGGGTGGTCATGATAGAAGCGCATGCGGCGGATTAACAAGCCCCCACCGTAAAAGGTTCCTGTCGCCTCGATCGTTGTGGCCACGGGACCGCGAACTGCCCGTACCGCAGCTTTTCCATCGCTCGATCTTGCCAACTGCGTTCTGCCTGGACGCGGTGGCATCATGTCACCGGGATCGGCTTCATTTTTGATCGGACGTTCGGCCACAATGACATTGGCGAGGCCGGCTAGCAGCTCGCGCCCAGAAGACTTGAACAGGAGGCTCGCCAGGGACCCTGTTCTGGTATCGAGGCGAGCGAGGTAAAAAGGTGTTTCTATGTCGGCGGCTGCGTCGATTTCTGTTGGCTTGGTGGGGGGCACATCGGAAAGTTTCAGCCCGCCCACACTGCAGGATGGAAGCTTGGGGTTGGAAAGAACAGAGCCATCCGGCAAGGCTTCGCACGGGGAATCTTGCAGGCTCTTTCCCTCAGGAAGAACAAAGACGGCAGGATCGCTGCGGCTCCAGTTGAGCGGATTGAAAGAGCCTACTCCGCTGCCATGAGGCAAGACAGAACATCCGGATTCATGGAGTATTTGCGTCGTGGCTGCTCCAACCCAAGCGAAGCGATCTTGCACGTCCCAGGAGGTCGGGCTGACCCAGACCATCCCGCCGCCACATCCCCACAGGCTGGCCCGATCCATATTAAGGAGCATCAGGACCCAGGCATCGTAGGTTGCCTTCACCGGGTAAGAGTACCCGCCGTGTAAGCTTCCAACGGTGGCCAGCATTTCGGCCGCTTGCAAGGCGTGTTCATTGCGCCGGTACAATGTCTTCGCCTTGGGACATTCTATCCAGAAGGCGTCAAAGTCGTAGGCCGTGCCGGCGTGCGTAGAGGGAATCTCGATCTGTCCGGATTGGATGCCGGGAAGAACCGCGTCTACATACTTGCTCAAAGTCGAGAACTGGATCTTCCTGTCCGCATCGCTAGAGGACCATTGTTCCAGCAACTTACCCGGATATTCTTTGACTTCGGGAGCGAGAGAGTAATCGTCGCCCCCGCCCAGAATGAGAATCGGCGCTCCGGAAGGCGTAATTGCCTCCTTACTTTCGAAATGCTCCTCCAGCTTCTTCAACTCGTCCGCTGAAAGCGGTATCTTGCTTGAGTAAATTGGTTCCGCCTCACTATAGTGGCCTGGGCTCAACGTCAGAATCTTCGATCCATTTGGAGAGACCGACCAAAACAGAGTCTTGCCGGTCGGGTTCTTCCGCGTATAAACCATCGCGTCCAATCCCAGGCCGGATGCGATCTGCGCCATCTGTTCATGCGTGCCGCAGACGTCGATCATCCAGGCGTAACGCGGCTTCAACTGGAAGACTTGCTCGTACCAGCGCAGTCCTATGACGCCCATGCGCACCAGTGCTTCTCCTCCGGATAGATTGATGGTCGGCTCGAGAAACATGCTGTTTACCAACTCCACGCGTCCCTGCTGAATCCTCTGCTTCAGTTCCGGGATGCGTTCCGGGCGAAAATTCATGATGGCGATGATGTTATTAACCTCCGACATGACAAATGCATAATTTGGATCTTCGCCAACCCGATCAAGGTGGGTGAGGTAACTATTCGCACAGTAAACGCGTTCGTTCGAGAATGTGGTGAGCCACCCACAACTTCCCGGATGAAAATTGGAGACTATGTAGACTTCGCGCCGCAACTCTGCGGCAAATGCCTGCTTATCCCCGATAAGCCGGCTGCCAGACACGGCGGCGGCTAACGCCAGGAAGCCGCGCCTGCTCAAAGTTATCTGCTTCCTGCCTTTACTTCCCGCAATCGAAATCACGGCATCTTCTGAGATTCTATCGGTGTTCATTGCGACCTTTCTGCCAATTGCTGTGGCGGGCTCCACGGATTCCATTCTGAACGCATACGCCTTCTTCGAATGCCGGCGATAGCTCGTCTGCCGGAATACTTGCTCGATCACGATCCTTCACTGCGCCGTGAAAAGGTGCTTACCTCCGCCGATTGATAACTCGACATTGTATATGACAACAAGTTTCGTTTGCCAATGTCATTCGTAAAGCAGGAAAGCAACTAAGCTACTCTGCGGTGCTGTCGTGTGCACGACGTGCGCGTCGAATCGCGGCCTCGCAAGCAGCAACTTGCCTCCAGCCAATGTCAATCCCGAGGGGGCGGGAGAGCTCCCCCCTCGATGATCTCCACCTCGTGCACGTCGCGACTGCCTGGGATCGCCTCAAATGACCCGCTCCGGTGTTTCGCGGCCATCTCTTTGCTCACGAAGGCATCCACGGCGGGCCGTCAGCCGGGGTCTGAGAACGTGTCAGAAGGTTTTTAGCGCGATGACGCTGACATTTGAATCTGGCGCTTGTGCCGGAACGTCGATCTGCAGTTTGCCCTCACTCTGACGGAACTTCAACGGCTGTCCCGTAGCCAGCAGACGTGCCGAAAGAACGCGCTCATCTATGCCTGCAATCTCGCAGACCGAAGTCGGCCAGTCGAAGACATGGACATAGATGGACTTTCCGCTCGCCGTAGTGCGTAACCCAGTAGCGCCCTGAACCGGTCCATAGGTGCTGCCGTAGATTGAATCTCCATTCAGCGTCAGCCAGTCTCCGATGGCTCGCAGTCGCTGCTGAAACTCGGGCTGTATCTGCCCATCCGGCTGGGGACCAACGTTGAGCAGGAAGTTGCCGCCGCGACTGGCAACTTCCACCAGGCCGCGGATCAGCGTCCGCTCAGACTTGAATGCATGGTCGTTCTTGTTGTAGGCCCAGGTGTTGTTGATTGTCATGCACGTTTCCCATAGCCTGAAGTCTTCCGGACGGGGAATCGCATTCTTCAACTTCTCCGATACCTTGGGGTCGATGCCGCTAAGCACGACGCCCTTGGTGGGAATGGCGGTGGGGATGAATTGCTCCGGCGTCTCATAGTCGGCATCAACACCAATGCGGTCATTCACAAGAGTAGCTGGTTGCAGGTCGTGAATCATCTGCAGCACACGGGCGCCGTTGTACTTTTCCTGGTTGTTCAGGCCGTCGAACCAGACAATGGCAGCCGGGCCATAGTGCGTCAGCAATTCGGCCACTTGCAATTGCAAATATTGGAGATAGCTTTCCCACTCGGGCCGCATCGGCTCGCCGCGCCAGTTTTCCCTGGCCAGCTTGGTCGTATCCCGAAAGCCGGGATGGTGCAAGTCCGGCGGTGAGTAGTAGAAGCCGAGGGGCATGCCGTCTTCCTCGCATGCTTTGGAAAGCTGCTTCACAATGTCCTTGCCATATGGAGTTTTAGTGATCTTGTAGTCCGTGTACGACGAATCGAACATGCAGAACCCGTCATGGTGTTTGGTTGTGAACACCATGTATTCCTGTCCGGCCTGGCGTGCCAGATCAACGAATGCATGAGGATCGAAATTGACCGGGTTGAAGGTCTGCGGCAAGGCCCGATAGGCGGCCTCGGTAATCCCGCCAGGCATGGGAACCATGATTGGCCAGGAGGCCTCCACACTCGCCTGCGAATACGGACCCCAGTGGATGAACATGCCGAACTTGGCTTTGCGATACCAGCTTGTACGGTCATATTCCATGCTCTCACCCTGTGCGAATCGCGAGAAAGCAGGCAGGCATGAGCCCGCGAGGGCGATCTTCAAAAAATCACGGCGGTTCGGTATCAAAGCGCTCGCGCGCGGAGAAGAATTGCGGGACTCAGGAATCATCATCATTGGGTTCTACCTTTCTTGCCCGGAAGCGATCAAAGTGCTCCGCGGCTTTTCTGTGGGACTGCGCGCTGAATTCACGCGATCGAAGCGCCTATGTGCTGCACAGAAGCCGCATCAGCCAGCGCGCCCGGCAGTGGTACGTTATCAAGATTCAGCCGAAGGGCAAGGGTGGCTCTGTCTCAAGACAAGAGCCACCCTGCGCTTGATTGCTGACTTTTCGCATAAGAACTAGCTTGTTTTCAGCACGAGTACCGTCGCGATTGGGTCGAGCGGATGATCGGGAAGTGCGATGTCGATTCCGTCCGCAGTCTTGGTCAGTTTGAGAGGCTTCTTGGCCTTGTCGGCAAGAAGATAGGCGCTCGTCACCGTACGTGGGAGTTTATCGAGGTGGAAGCTGTCTTTCGGCCAAGTGAAGATCTCAATATAGATTCGATCAGCTTTGGTCGTAGAACGCCAGTTCCATGCGGGGATAAACCTCTGCTTGCCATCCGCATCCTTCTCCGTGGTGCTGGAACGGCCGCCCTCATCGCCAAAGAGAGTCGCGTGGGTGCCGTAGATTGCCTCGCCATTGACCGCCAGCCACTGGCCAATTTGCCTGAGACGCTCCACCTCTGCAGGCGGGACGTTTCCCTTCGAGTCGGGTCCGACGTTCAATAGATAATTGCCGCCTTTGCTTGCAATGTCGATGAGATTTCGCAGCAGCGTCTCGGTGGACTTGAAGTTCGTATCGTAAGACTTGTATCCCCAGGTGTCGTTCATCGTCATGCAGGCTTCCCAATCCCGTCCTGGATATCCCTGCGCGGGAATAAACTGTTCGGGCGTCTCGGTGTCGCCATTGTAGCCACCTCCGAGACGGTTATTCCAAATCAGGTTTGGGTGTTGATTGAGCAAGGCAACAATCTCGCCGGCGAGAGCGGGCGTCATGTCTGCAGTCGGGGTATCGAACCAGATGACCGCGGGAAATTCGCCGTAATTGGTGAGGAGTTCTTTCAACTGCGGGATCACCTTCGTATGAATGTAGCTGGCAAAATCGCCGTCCTGCGCCGGATCCCAGTGATGGGAAGGCAAGTTATGGGTGCCCGTCTTGTAAGCGGCGCCACCAGGCGCAGTCCAATCCTGGTCTTGCGAGTAGTAGAAGCCGAGCTTGATGCCCTGCTTACGGCACTCCTTCGCAAGTTCACGAATGGGGTCGCGGTGGAACGGAGTCGCCGCAACAATATTAAAGGGATCCGCCTTGGAGTCGAACATGGCAAAACCTTCATGATGCTTGGCGGTGATGACGATGTATTTCATGCCCGCCGATTTCGCCAGCGCCACTATATCGTGCGCACTGAATGCCGTCGGGTTGAACTGAGACGCAAGTTGCTTGTAATCTGCCACCGGGATGCTGCCGGTGTTCATGATCCACTCACCGATAAAGGGAACTTTAGCGCCATTCCAGGTTCCGGCGGGTATCGAGTAGAGCCCCCAGTGGATAAACATGCCGAACCGCGCTTCCCGCATCCAACCCATCCGCGCATCGCGCTGAGCCACGGTCTCTGTATCTTGAATTGCAGCCACCGGGTGGTCCTTGCTGGTTTCGTAGTGTTCGCCTTGTATCTGGGCAGGGGACGTTCGCGCAAGTGAAGCAAAGAGCAGAACTGCGATAACGAGCGATGACTTGTTCATTCTTGGTGTGTCTCCTCAGTGGGCATGAAGGGCGCCTTGGCGCGGTTTGAAAACTGTTGATTGAAGAAGAATCCCTGTGGGTACGGAAAGACCGCAAACATCGGTTCGTAGCGGCGAGAGCAAAACCGGCCCGGCTTTCGAGCAGATTGGCTTCTCCGCCAGTTCCTATGCCTCCAAGTCTGAAACCCGGATCCAGGACGAAACCTGTTGTATGACGAGCAGCCTCCAATTTGAACACTTAACAGCATGCAAGATTGAAAGATTGAGGACTGGCAATTATCCCGGTCAGACTGAAGCACTGTCAAGCGTCTGCCAGAACGGGTTCATGGCTCTGCGCTGCGCCAGCCTCGTCAATCTTTCCTCGTGTCGCCCGTCATTCCGGTTTAGGAAACTTGTTTTCCGGGATTGCCGCCGGTGGGCGCGCTGATGCCCGGGGAGATGTCCTGGCATATGCAGCCAGCCATACCTTGGTCGCCATGGCGGGGGCATGCGTGCAGCGTTTCTGGGTTTCTACGCCTTCTTACGCGTGTTCACTGAGCTGGACTGACGGCTGCGAGTTGCCGGGCCGGCGGCGAATGGCAGCTAGCCTCAACGGCAAGAGACCAACTGCTGTTACAATTTCGCAGAATCTGCGCTTGAAAACTGGAGGTCTCGCAATGAAGAGCGTGTCGCTCAAGATCATTTGTATTATTTGGTTCGGTGTGGCACTTGCGAGAAGCGCCGTGGCGCAATCCCTCGCACTGGATCCTGCAACCGCATGGCACGAGGGCAGATTCCATGTCGATGCAGCAGGAGTCGTCGGACGGTCGGACATTGTCTTAGGCAGACCAAATGTGAACGCCGCGGAGGCAATGGCGCTCGGGAATGGCCGTCTCGGCGTTGCCGTCTGGTCGGCCGACGGACTCACTGCCCAACTCAACCGAGGCGACACGCTGCCAGATCGTTTGTCGCCCGGTCAGGTCGTTATTCCAGGGATCGCCGCCCTGACGCGCGCGAAGGACTACTCGGGCCGGCTCGATTTGTATCATGGCGAATTCAAGGAACAAGGCGGCGGCGTGACTGTTACCGCGTGGGTAGAGCCGGATACCGACGCCTTGATCGTGGACGTGACCGGCGCGAATCCCCACGAAATTCAAACGGCGCAACTGAGGCTATGGAAGCCACGCATTCCACATGCAGAGGCTGCAGGCAAGGTGGGCTTGCTTTCTGAAGCATGGCTGGATGACAAGCATCCGGAGTCGTCGGGCAGGGCCTTCGGGGCGCTGTCGGCGATTACGGCGGATGGCCGGAGAGTATCTGCAGTTGTAACTGACCCGCTGACGATCACTGTAACGTTTACGCCGCATGCGGATGGGCATTTCAGGATTATTGCCGCTGCGCCGCATTACGAGGGCAAAGGAGATTCGCGGTCGATGGCGAACCGTGAGTTGCTGCAGGCCCCGGTGTCGCTCCACCGGGCACGATGGCAGGCTTTCTGGAATCGGTCGGCGCTGATCAAGATCACGTCGCAGGATGGGGCCGGTGAATACATGGAGAATCTGCGCGACCTCTATCTGTACGTTGCGGCATTAGAGAAGGGTGAAGAGTTTCCAGGGACACATGCGGGGATTGCGGACTTGATCAACGCGGTGCAGGACACGCACAAGTGGGATCCTTCTGCGTTTTGGCATTGGAATCTGCGCATGCAGGTGGCGGCCAATATCGGCGCGGGGCTTTGGGATTTGAATGCACCGTATTTCAATCTCTACCGCGAGAACCTGGCCAACATCGAGGAGTGGACGAAGAAGCACATGGAAGGGCGCATGGGCGCTTGCGTGCCGGAGACCATGCGGTTCAACGGCCGAGGCATTGAATACGAGTCGACGTGGCAGACGATCGCAATGGGGCTGGACTGCGCGGCGGATTTCAAACCCTACTACAACTCGCGGACGCTCACCACGGGGGCGGAGGTATCGCTTTGGGTGTGGCAGCAGTATCTTGCTACGAACGATCGGGCGTTTCTGGAACGCAACTATCCGCTGATGGCGTCGGCGGCGCGGTTTCTGCTGGCCTATCAAAAGCCGGGCGCTGACGGACTGCTGCACACGGGACCTTCGAACGCGCACGAGACGCAGTGGGATGTGACGGACCCGACGACGGATCTGGCGGCGATCAAGGCGCTGTATCCGGCGACCATCCAGGCGGCGACGCTCTTGGGCAAAGACGCTGACTTGGCAGGGCAACTGCAGGCGGCGCTGGGCAAGATTCCAGAGTTGCCACGAACGCAGGCGAGCGGAAAGCGCACGCTGCTGCCGGCTTCAGCGGATGCAGACGGAACGGATGTGATTGCGGAGTCGTATCAGCCGGGGGCAGGATCGCACAACTTTGAAAACATCGGCCTTGAGCCGGTGTGGCCATATGACCTGATCGGCGACACGTCGCCGTTGTTCACGCTTGCGCGCAGGACCTTTGCACATCGGCCGGTCAAGGGATGGATTGACTGGAGCTTCGATCCGATTCAGGCGGCGCGCCTGCAACTGGGCGACGAAGTTGGCGCGAGCCTCGTCAAGATCACGGAGGCGGTGCAGAAGTTTCCCAATGGTATGTCGAAGTGGGAGCCGACGACCAAGGAGTTCTACGTCGAGCAGCCGGGTATCGTGGCAGACACTTTGCAGGAGGCGCTGGTTCAGGACTACGACGGAGTCATCCGTGTGGCACCAGCCATTCCGCCGGGATGGGATTTCGACGGCAGCGTCTACGTGCGTGGAAGAACAAAGGTCGATGTCCAGACCAGCAATGGGACAATCACCACGGTTGCGATCGAAGCCGGTACAACGCAGTCACTCAAGTTGCGCAACCCGTGGCCAGGCAAACCATTGGATGTGATTTCGGGCAAGACCGGCGCAAAGATTGTGAAGAGCGCGATTGGGCCTGAAATCGAATTCCCAGTTACCGCCGGCACAACTTATTTGGTTGAACCATGCTGCGAACCCGCCCCGGCCAGTCGCTTCATACCGGTGAGCGGTGAGCAGCCGAACTCAGCCAGGAAACTGGGACCGGTTCAGATCGGCCTGTTCGGCGATGGCCAATGAGAGGCCTTCGTCGATTGGGGCGCTGTAGTTCGACTAGGAACTGATTTCATGCCATTTGACTCTCATGATTCGGAAGCGGAACTGGAAGCGATTCCGTGCTCCAGCTTCTTCGACAGAAAGATGCTCGACACGCAGAAACCAACAAACAGGTAATAACCGGGCAGTATCTTGGAAGCGTTGGTCGGAATCAGCACTTCATGGATGTTCGGCACGCTGCGCAAGCCGTCCCACGCGCTTCCGATGACGCCATTGAACGCCACAAAGGACATGAAGATCGCGAGCGCCATGACGTCGGCCATGGACCACTTGGATAGACCGAAGGCCAGCAGCTTTACCAGACGGCTGGTGCGCAACAGCGCCGGCCGAAAGAGACACGCGCCGAGCGCCAGCATCTTCAGCGCCGGGAACACCACGCTGAACAGAATCACCAGCACCGCAACCAGCGTCATCTCCGGCCGGCCCATCTCGATGAGTGTCTGACACACCTCAAGCACCGTCTTGCTGCGGTAATACAGCGATTGGTCGCGAAACTCGATGGGCGCGCCGAGCAGGGTTGCGTCCAGCTTCGTGACGCGAACCTCAACCTCCAACATCGGGCTGAGCACGCCGCCAGCCAGCATCGCAATGCAGAACAGCATTAGCACCACCACCGCGCCACGCGTAAGCGTCGGCTTGCCCACCATCAGCAGGATGAACCCCAGCGCCGCCGATGCCAGCACGGTGAGATAGTAGTGGTTCACCTTCCTGTCCGCTTCCGCGATCTTTTTGCCCAGGGTCTCCTCGCAGGCAGCGCTGCCAGTGGTTGTCTGGGAACACCCATATCGCTTCAGGATGGCGTTGTAGGTGTTCATATCCGTGCTGCCGAACGTGTTCTTGACCGCATCGGCAAGCACGCCGCGGACGGAGTCCTTGAAGCTCTTTTGCGTGTCCTGCTTGCCGAGTTCCGCCATTACCACGTCCGTGTACTCCGGCACATGCGGACGCAGGGAGCCTATGATCATGTTTACGACCATCGCGCTGCCCCCGCCGGGCATGCTTGATCCCTTGGCGTTGGGCGATGTCATCTGCGTCTTGATGTGATCCAGCAGGTCGTACAGCGACCGCTCGACCATGGGCCGAAGACTCTTGCGCTGTCCCTTGAGATCGAGCTTGTCCACTTGCGCGTTGAGTATCGGGCCAATGATGCTGCGCCATTGGTCGGCGCTCAGAATTCCGTAGCGCGCGTGTGTGATTTCGGCCAGGTCGATACGGATGAGGCGGCGCTCGGCCAGGCTTTCAACAGTCTTCCAACTGAACCATATAGCCGGCACGAGCAAAATCACCGCCGCGGCCAAACGGAAATAAAACCAACGCGAATGCTCGCTCGGTGACGGATGCGTCGATGTACCTACGTCTTCCACGATCGTGATAAACATTATAAAACCGATTCCGGCCGCGCGGTCAGTCGCGGGTGGCAAGATTGCTCTGAGGGCTTTGCCCACGGAAAATTTCTAGAGATTAGCGGCTCCGTTTGAATGCTGAACCTGAGTTGCGAGTGACGGTCAGGCGAAAGGCCGAATTGCCGGCCAGGCTCGGATCAGAGCCGGTTCAGGTCGCCCCGCTGATCGCGAGCGAAGTCTGGGACCGTCCCTCTCGAAGGCAGCGTCGATGAGTCACAAATAGATCGTCATCCATCATAGAATGAACTATGTGCATGAGTTCTGCGCGGCCAAACCTGTCTTGGGAGCTACGGGAACCGAGAATATGCAACCGGCTTTACCTCCCTGCCATAGAATCTCGCAACCGGAGACCATAGGTGCCAAATCTCTCGCACGACTCCAATGGCCAGAAATTCAAAAACCCGCATAAAACAAGCTCATTTCAACTTTCTCCTTAAGAGCCTTTATTGGCAAGACGCACTGAGGCCCGATTCGCAGGCTTGGGCGGCGTGCAACCTCCAGCGGTATGCCAATAGTTCCGCCACAAATTCGGCAAGACAGTACGACGAGCTTGTCACTGAAATAGAAAATCGCCGGCAAGCCTATCTACCTTCCTCCTTGACGAATTGTATTCGCACGTGAAACTGTTCTCTCATATTCGCATGTCAAGTCCGTGCGTCTCTCCCCAAATTGGAAAGCATCTTCCCGGCACTGAAGAAGCTCCTGCCGGAGCAACTGCCTTCCGGCCGGCGACCCATCGCCGGCCATCCAAAATAGGCAAAGAGAGCGATTGAAGTCAAATGACGCGGAGCCGGTCACGGCCAATCGACCGGCAGAAAGGTTGCAATGAACACGAAGAAATCATTTACAGAGGCGGCAACTGCAAAATTGACGGCTACAGGCAGGAAGTTGAACTCGCTGAGCAGGCGCCGGTTTATGGGCTTGCTCGCTGCAATAGCCGGGAGCCAACTGGCAGCAAAGGCGCACGCGACGGCAAGCGAGTCCAAGCGCGATGTTTACATCGTTCCCAACTTTCATCCCGCCAGTTGCGGGTGGCTTACCACATTCTCAAACGAGCGCGTCTACTGCGCCAATAGCTACCTGACCCA
>Ga0302320_10025507_pt1 | contig 11493 bp, 12 predicted proteins | sample Bog_T0_3_FD_202130 | JGI IMG/M metagenome (GOLD analysis project Ga0302320, IMG submission 202130) | Peat permafrost microbial communities from Stordalen Mire near Abisko, Sweden - Bog_T0_3 | ecosystem: Environmental > Terrestrial > Soil > Wetlands > Peat | place: Sweden: Abisko, Stordalen Mire... | reverse complement strand
CCGCCGTGTTCAAAATGGAAAGCCACAACCACCCAAGCTTCATCGAACCGTACCAGGGCGCCGCGACGGGCGTCGGCGGGATCCTGCGCGACGTCTTCACCATGGGCGCGCGCCCGATCGCCAACCTGAACGCCTTGCGCTTCGGCCGGCCGGACCATCCTCGGACCCGGCGGATCGTCGACGGCGTGGTGCGCGGCATCGGCGGCTACGGCAACTGCGTCGGCGTGCCAACGGTCGGCGGAGAAATAAATTTCCACGCGGCCTACGACGGCAACCCTCTGGTCAATGCCATGACCGTCGGGATCGCTCGGAAAGACAAGATTTTTCTCAGCGCCGCCGCCGGCATCGGTAATCCGGTGGTCTATGTCGGGTCGAAAACCGGCCGCGACGGCATTCACGGCGCGACCATGGCGTCAGCCGAGTTCGCCGCCGACTCCGAGGACAAACGTCCCACGGTCCAGGTCGGCGACCCGTTCACCGAAAAGCTGCTGATCGAGGCCTGTCTGGAACTGATGGCGACCGACGCCATCGTCGCCATACAGGACATGGGTGCCGCCGGCCTGACCAGTTCCTCGGTGGAGATGGCCGGCAAGGGCGGCGTCGGCATCGAACTGGACCTCGATCAGGTGCCGGCGCGCGAGACGGGGATGACCGCTTACGAGTTCATGCTGTCCGAAAGCCAGGAACGCATGCTGATGGTGCTGCGTCCCGACCGCGAGCAACTCGCCCGCGACATCTTCACGAAATGGGACCTCGACTTCTCCGTTATCGGCCGGATCACCAATACCGGGCGCATCGTCGTCCGTCATCACGGGACGGTCGAGGCCGACATTCCCCTGGGGCCGCTGAACGACCAGGCGCCGCTGTATACGCGTCCGACCGTCGACACGCCGAAGTCCGAGAAACTGAATCCGGCGCGGATCGAGGACCGGTACGGGCTGACGCGGGCGCTGGAGAAGCTTGTGGGTTGTCCGGATCTGTGTTCGCGGGCCTGGGTCTGGGATCAGTACGACAGCACGGTCGGCGGCCAGACGGTGAAGCGGCCGGGCTCGGCCGACGCCGCCGTGGTGAAGCTGGAGGGTCTGAAACGGGCGCTGGCGCTGACCACCGATTGCACACCGCGCTATTGCCAGGCCGACCCGGAAACAGGCGGCGCGCAAGCGGTCGCGGAGGCGTGGCGGAACCTCACCGCGGTCGGCGCCCGGCCGCTGGCCATCACCGACAACCTGAATTTCGGCAATCCGGAAAAACCCGAGATCATGGGCCAGTTCGCCGCGACCATCCGGGGCATGGCGGCGGCCTGCGAGGCGCTCGACTTCCCCGTCGTGTCCGGCAATGTCAGCCTTTATAATGAGACGGAGGGCAAGGCGATCCTGCCCACCCCGGCGATCGGCGGCCTCGGTGTGCTGGACGACGCAGCACTGGCGGTCGGCCTGGCACTGCCGCCCTGGCTCGACATCGTACTGGTCGGCGCCACCACCGGCTGGCTCGGTCAGTCGATCTGGCTGCGCGAAATTGCCGGCCGCGAGGATGGCGCGCCGCCCCCGGTGGATCTGGCCGTCGAGAAAGCCAACGGCGATTTTGTGCGGGCGCACATCCTGAACGGCACCATTCGGGCATGCCATGATGTCTCAGACGGCGGCGTGCTGGTCGCGCTGGCGGAGATGGCCATGGCCAGCGGGATCGGTGCGAGGATGTCGGCCCACCCGCGCGACATTCCCGGCCATGCCTTCTGGTTCGGCGAAGACCAGGCCCGTTACATTGTCGCGGTGCCCGACCACGCCAACTTCACCCGCCTCGCCGACACCGCCGGGATCCCGGCCATGCGCCTGGGCACGTCCGGCGGACAGGATTTGACTCTTCCCGACGGCGGCACGATATCGGTCAATGCGTTGCGCGCGGCGCACGAACGCTTCTTCCCGCAATGGATGGACGGAACCGCGAATTAGAAGGAACAGCACCCGATGGCGATGGCGGCCAACGAGATCGAGGCTCTGATCAAGGCGTCGCTGCCCGACGCACACGTCACGGTAGAGGATCTGGCCGGGGACGGCGACCACTATGCCGCCAGCGTCGTCAGCGAGACGTTTCGCGGCATCTCGCGGGTCAAGCAGCACCAGATCGTCTATGCTGCGTTGCGTGGCCGGATGGGTGGAGAGCTTCACGCTCTTGCATTACAGACCTCCGCACCCGAATAATGGGATCAGAAGGAGTTCCGTAGCATGGCCAACACGATTTCCGAACGTATCCAGAGCGACATCACCAAGAACGACGTGATGCTGTACATGAAGGGCACGCCGATGTTTCCGCAATGCGGGTTTTCCGCGCGGGTCATCCAGATCCTGACCCATATGGGTGTGCCGTTCCAGTCCGCCAACGTGCTCGAAGACGACGAGCTGCGCGATGGCATCAAGGCCTTCTCGCAATGGCCGACCATTCCGCAGCTGTATGTAAAGGGTGAGTTTGTCGGCGGTTGCGACATCGTCACCGAGATGTTCCAGGAAGGCGAACTGGAAACGCTCATGAAGGAGCATGGTGTGCCTGTGAAGGCGTAACGCGGAACCCGCGGCGGCGGCCGGCGTCTCTGTGGCCGCCGGGATTTGGGCCGCCGCGTGCCGTTAATTGTATTGACGGCCGGTGAAGACTCAGACGGGCTTCGGCATTTCGTCTTTGATCGGCGCCCGTTACCGACCCGCGATGACGCCGGCTCGAGGTCCGCGCCTCCCGCAATGCCGGCGCCACCGCATTCTCGCGCCAGATCAAAAGCAGGGGCGGCAAGCCTTGCCTTCCCCCGGCCGTCAGCACGACATACGGGTGGCTGTCGGTCGATCCCACGGGTTGATCCCGCGGGTTGATCCCACGGGTTGATCCCACGGGCGGCTGGCGTTAACCGGATTTTAACCCGGGCATGATAGCTCTCAGCCTTTGGCCTTGGGGGTGAGCAACTGTGCGGATCGCTATCATCGTGCCCGCGTTCAACGTTGCTCCGTTCCTGCGCGACACGCTTCTGTCGGTATTGCAGCAGACCCATCGGGACTGGACGGTTGTCGTCGTCGATGACGGCTCCACCGACGCAACCGCCGCGGTTGCGGCCAGTTTTGCGGACGACCGCATCCGCCTGATTCGGCAAGACAATGCCGGCGTGTCCGCGGCTCGGAACCGCGGCATCCGGTCTGCCGCATCGCTCATGCCCGACGCTTTCCTGTTCCTTGACGGCGACGACTGGCTCGCCCCGAACGCATTGGCCCTTCTGGCCAATACACTCGACGCCGCGCCGTGGGCCGTCGCCGCGTGCGGACGCTATGCGCGGGTCGGCCCGGATGGCGCGTGCCGCCCGTCCGTCGCGCCACCCGACGGATGCCTGCTGGAGCGGCTTCTGATTCAGAACCTGTTCGCCAATGGCGGCCACCTGCTGATCCGGCGAGAAGCGATCGAGTCCGTTGGTGAGTTCCGCACCGACCTCTGTTACGGCGAGGACTGGGAATACTGGACCCGCCTCGCTTCTCAAGGGGAGTTCGCTGCCGCCCGGTCCCCCGCGCCGATCCTGTTCGTACGCGAGCGGCCTGGTGGCGCCACGCTGTCGAATGCCACCGACCCGACCGCCTACCAGCCCGCGATGGAAGCGATCCACCGCAATCCGGCGATTGCAGAACGTTTGGGTCGTTCGCGGCTGGCACATCTGCGGCACCGGGCGGAGGCGGAGATGGCATGGACAGTGGGGCGTGAGATGGTCCGCCACGGGCGCCAACGCGACGGCCTGATCTGGCTCGCCCGATCGGTCCGCAGTGCCCCCAGCCCGCGCCGCCTGGCGCTGATAGGACTGTCATGGTTTCGCCTTGGACCCTTCCGTCCGTATCAATCAGGCGCGCAGCAGCGTTTTTTACCGGTAGCGCCACTGTGATTGACAGTGATCACGGATTCTGTGCCAACTATCACGTGCAATCGTATTTTGGCTTGCCTTTCTGCGCTCCCGTCCTCGGTTGCTTCAGGAGGTCCAAAGACCCGGTTGTCTGTAGTGCCGTGTGATCGTGCGCGGTACGGGGACGGAGAAGTGCGCAGTTATGGCTACCGGGACAGTCAAGTGGTTTAACACCACCAAGGGTTATGGATTCATCATGCCGCAGGATGGCGGCAAGGATGTTTTCGTCCACATCACCGCTGTGCAGGCCGCCGGCCTCCGCGGGCTGGATGAAGGGCAGAAAGTCACATTCGAGGTCGCGATGGAGCGGGGAAAATCCACCGCGACAAATCTGAAGCCTGCCTAGGCTTCGGCTAGCTTTGACTAAGCGGCCGGTTGGTGGGACAGCCGGTCGTAATTCGGAGGAGGATAAGCCATGGCCGTCGGAACGGTTAAATGGTTCAACGCAACCAAAGGCTACGGCTTCATTATGCCGCAGGACGGGGGTAAGGACGTCTTCGTGCATATTACCGCGGTCCAGGCGGCCGGCCTCAAGGGGCTGAATGATGGCCAGAAGGTCAGTTACGAAGTGGCGATGGAACGTGGCAAAGCAGCGGCCACCAATTTGAAGCTGGCCTGACATCCACTTCCAATCTGACGTGTTCACTGGCCCGTTTCGGACGGCGCCAGGTTTCTCGTCTGGCATTGGCCGGTCACATGTTTTCTCTGATGGATCTTCAGCGTGCCGCCTGCCTCGTCGGCGCGCATCTCGCGCCGACACCGCAAATCGCCTGGCCGTTGCTGCGGCAACGGACCGGCGCCGAGGTGTGGGTGAAACACGAGAATCATCTGCCGACAGGCGCCTTCAAGGTGCGTGGCGGCATCGTGTTCGCCGATCGTCTGTGCCGTGAAGGTGCCGGTGTTCCGCACGCGGCGGAGCGCCCTGGAACGGTGCGCGGACTTGTCTCGGCCACGCGCGGTAACCATGGCCAGTCATTGGCCTGGGCGGGCAGCCGCTTCGGGCTCCCGGTGACCATTGTCGTGCCGTTTGGCAACAGCGTGGAAAAGAACGCCGCGATGGCAGCCCTCGGCGCCAGACTGATCGAGCACGGCGCGGATTTCGAGGAAGCCCGGGACGAGGCGCACCGGCGCGCCGCGGCGGAGGATCTGGTTTTCGCGCCCTCCTTCGCACCGGACCTCGTCAAAGGGGTCGCGACCTATGCTTTGGAACTGTTCCAGTCCGTGCCCGACCTGGATGCGGTCTACGTACCGATCGGCCTTGGGTCTGGAATCTGCGGCACCATCCTCGCCCGCGATCTGTTGGGCCTGTCGACGCAGGTGATCGGCGTGCAGAGCACCGGGGCAGACTGCTACGCGCAATCGTTCGCCGCCGGGCAGGTGGTGTCCGGCAACCGGGCTGACACCAAGGCCGACGGCATCGCGGTCCGCCAGCCCGATCCAGAGGCGCTGCGGATCATCCTGGCCGGCGCCGAACGAATCGTCACTGTCGACGACCAGCGGATCGGCGCGGCGATCGGCGCCTACTGGACCGATACGCACAACCTGATCGAAGGCGCCGGCGCGGCCCCGCTCGCCGCGCTGATGCAGGACGGCGAGGCGATGCGCGGCAAGCGCGTTGCGCTGATCGCCAGCGGGGGGAACATCGACCTTGCGCTGTTTCGGTCGTGGGTTGGCTGAAGCCGGGCCCCGCGTCAGGTTTGGTGATCCGAAACTGCTCGCAATCGTCTATTTTCACACTATGTTACGTGACGGATATGCGGCGCAATCTAGATAATCGTTCGGGACGCAAGCGCCCCTCCTCGGATACCTTGTTTGGGAAACTGTAAAATGACACGCGCGATTTCGGCCCTTGGGGTTGTATCGGTTCTGGCACTCAGCGCCTGCGCAGTGGCACCACCGCAGGGGCCCAGCGTCATGGCGCTGCCGCCACAGGGAAAATCCTTTGAGGCCTTCCAGCAGGACGACGCCACCTGCCGCGGCTACGCCACCCAACAGACCGGCGGCGCCTCGGCAGCCGCGGCTGCCAGCAACAGCGCGGTAAGCAGCGCCGTTGTCGGCACCGCCCTTGGGGCGGGTGTGGGTGCGGCTCTCGGTTCGGTGGGCGGCGCGGTCGGTGCTGGTGCCGCGATCGGCGGTGCCACGGGTCTGCTCGCGGGCAGCGCGATCGGTGCGGGCAACGCCCAGGCAGCAGGCGGCAACGTGCAGGCGCGCTATGATACCGCCTACACGCAGTGCATGTATTCCCGGGGCGACACGGTGCAGAGTGCCCCGAGCGGTTATGCCGGTGGATACGGCTATCCCGGCTACTACCCGGGTCCCTACTACGGTCCGGGTTACTACGGCGGCCCGGCGGTGGTGATCGGCGGCGGCTGGGGTTATGGCTGGCACCGCCATTGGTAGCCGAGGCGGCGGGGTTCGCCCACCCGGCATGACCGAGACGCGATTGATGCAGTTGATCCATAGCTAACTGCCGGATTTAGATTGAACAAACCGCGTGCCTGACAGGCGAAAGCGGCCTCAGCGTCGCTGGGGCCGCCGCCGATGTATCGCGGTGTGCCTTACCGCGTGTAGCCGTCGATCTCGTCCTGTGCCCAGTTGATGACCTGATCGATCGTCTGCCCGTCGCGCAGCCGAGCGAACATCTGATTGTGGACGCCGCGGTTGTAGATCTGCACTGCGACCTCGGGTGGCGCTTCGGATGCCGTAAGTGACGGCTTCTGGCCGCTGGCGGCGCGAATCGGGTAGTTGAAGACGGTGCCGGTCGGCGGCCCGACCTCCTCCCAGATTTTGAAGTCGTTCAGCTTGGCATATGGCGGAAGGTCATACCCGGAACTGGAGACGTCGCGGGCCTCGACGTTGTCGCGCTGCATCAGGAACTCCACCAGGTCCTTGCCGGCAGCCTTGTTCTGACTGAAGCTGTAAACGCCCCAGAAGTAGCATTGCGTCGGTACGAACCGTCCCTTGGGACCTGACGGCGCGGGGAATGTCCAGCAATCAGCCGCTACGGCCGGGCTGTCGCGCTTGGCGACCGCCCAGGCGGACGGGGGGTTGAAGATCAGCGCCGACTTCCCCGAAATCAGCCCGCGGTTGTTGGACGCGTCGTCATAGCTGACGGCATCGGCCGGGTAGAATTTCACCAGCCGCTGGGCGTATTCCAAAGCTTGGCGGGTCCCGTCCGACTTCAGTTGCGACTTGCCCTCGGCGTCGATCAGCGTGCCTCCGAACGCGGCGAAGAGTGCGCCGTGCGTGTCGGTTGCGTCGGTGTTCAGGCCGCCGCCCATGCCCATGGCGAAGGTCATCTCGTCCTTTTTGGCAAGTTCGGCGTATTTCAGGAACGCCTCCCACGTCCAGGCATCCTGCAGCGCGTTCTTCTCATCCTTGGCCGGATACATCGCCTGCAGATCAAGGCCGTTCTTCTTGAACCAGCTGATCCGAGCGCAGGGCGGCTTGGTCTGCGTGCCGCTGCTGGACGGCACCGCGACCCAGTTGCCCTTGTACTTGGCCAGATAGGTGCTGACGCTGTTGACCTCGCCGTTGGCGGCGGTCAGCCGCTTCATCACATCGTCGACCGGCTCCAGACTGTCGGCGTAGTTCTGCACGTCCCAGGTGACGAACGTCATGACATCGTGGCCGGCCTTGGCCTGCGTCTCCGCCGCCGGGGTCAGTTGCAGCTTGCCGCCCGAGGAGGTGATGAAGTCAGCGGTCACCTCCACCTTGTTCTTCGCGGCCCATGCATCGACCTGCTTCTGCATCACGTCGTTCGCGCCGGGCACCCAATGGTCCCAGAAGCCGATATTGAGCTTGCCAGCGGCACCGGCGGTGCGGATGTGCACCAGCGGCAGCGCGGCGGCGGCCGCTCCGAGTTTGACGGCTCCACGACGTGAAATATTCAACGGCTTGGCCATGCGAGGCTCCCTGTACGTCCACTGGACCTTGTTTCGTTAGCTCACCCATTTCGATGGGCTGGGCAGGACACTACGGCAAAGCGCGGCCGTTTGGGACTCGAAACCGGCGGACCAGCGTGTTTTTTTGCGTGAATACCAGGCTGTGCGTCTCGACATCCGAGACCCGGAACAGCGTGACGCGGCGGCCCATCAGGGCCCGCGCCCGCATCATCCCATCAGCTTCTTCAGGTTCGCCGCAATCTCGTCCCCCGACTGATCCGCCCGGACGGGTGCGACAAAGGCGCCATCAGGACCCATGAAGTAGAGCACCGAGCTGTGGTCCATCGAATAATCGTTCGGCCCCGGCCCGGTGCGGTGTTCAGCGTAATAGACCCGGTATTCCCTCGCCACCCGTGCGATCTCCTCGGCCGTCCCCGTCAGCCCCTCGATGCCGGGTCCGAACGCCGCGGCGTACTGCCTCACGACCGAGGGCGTATCGCGCTTCGGATCGACGGTAATGAACAATGTCTGAATCTTCGAGGAAGCGGGACCAAGCTTATCCATCGCGTCGGCGACGGCGTTGAGCGTGGTGGGACAGACGTCGGGACAGAATGTATAGCCAAAATAGACCAGCATGTATTTGCCACGGAAGTCGCGGTCGGTGACGGGCTTGCCGGTGCCGTCCTCCAGGGTGAACGGCCCGCCGATGGAGATCGGATTGTTGCCGCCGTTGCCGGTCAGCCAGAGGAATCCGCCTGCACCGACCAGCAGCACCGCCAGCACCAGCCCCATCGTCGCGTAAAGGACCCGGTGCGGCGGGGTCTTCGGGTTAGTGGTGGTGTTCATGTTCGCCTCCGCTGGATGGTTGGATCGGACTGCCGCAAATCCCGCGGATCGCGGCGATCAGGCCTTCGCCGGTGTGCCACGCGCCGGCTGTGCCGGGACGGCGAACCGCCCGCAGCCAGCCATTGGGATCGATCAGGAACTCGGCCCCGGACAGTTTTCCGGGCGGCAGGTCGGCGAGAACGGCGTAGGCGGGCCACGCGGCCGCATTCGCGGCGACGCAGGCGCCGGGTTGCGGCGTGGCGGCGTCCCGCAGTACTACGTTGACGGTCGATATGCCGGCCTGAGGCGGGACGTCAATCGTCACCACCTGATCGGCCACCACGTGCACGGCATGCCCGAGCAGGTCCCCGATCGTCGATGCGGTCACACCGGCGCATGTCACGGGGAAGGCGGGCGCGCGGACGCTGATACCGAGGGCGGTGTCCTCCTGCGAGGCGACGCCGGCGTTGTGCGCACGAATGTAGTCGATCAGCGCCCAGCGGTCGTCTGGCGACAGGACGCCCGCGAAACCGGGCATGGCGAGGCCGCCTTCCGGGTCGTCAATGCCGTGGGTCAGCCACCAGAACATCTCGCCGTCGGTGTGCGCCCAGAGATGCGGCGCCGTCAGATCGGCGGGCTGGATGCGCAGGCCGCCGGAGGCCCGTCCGTGTCCCTCGCCATCGATTCCGTGGCAGGAGGCGCAATCTTGCGCGAAGAGGGTCTGGCCGCGAACGATCGAGGCGGCGGAAAAGCCGGTGGGAGAGGTCTGGAAACTGGTCGGATAGGCTTCGACGGTCAGCAGCTTCAACGATGGCCCGCGCAGCACCACGGCCAGCGCCAGGATGGCCAGCGCCATCAGTCGGTACCGGCGCCACAGCACCGACGCAGCCAGCAGCGTGACCGCCGCGCCGATCACCTCCAGGCTGATGATGACTTCGCCGCGGAAATCGGGGTCCTCGTTGACGGTGACCAGGCTGAACTGCCAGGGGAACGGCCAGACCGGCGTGGTGTGCGCGGCAGGCGGCGAGGATGCAATGAAGGCGGCGGCGGTGACGATCGCCAGGCCGACGCAGGTTTCGAAGCACACCGATACCAGAAGGTGGCGGCGTGCGTGCGCGGCCCCCGCTGTCAGGCGATCAGTCAGCCACAGCCGGTTCTGCGCAGCCAGCACCAGTGCGAGCAGGAACAGCGAGATCTTCAGCACCGCGAAGTGGCCGTATGTGGTGCCAAACAGGGCCGGCAGGTTGCCGATCAGTTCCAGCCCCTGGGCGAAGCCGGTTCCAGCGAGCACCAGGACACAGGCCAGCCCGATCGGGGTGAAGCGCTCGCAGACCGCGGCAGCCTGAGCGGGGGCCAGTGCCCGGAGGCTGAACCAGAGGGGAAGCAGCGCGCCCAGCCAGAGCCCGGCAGCAGTCAGATGAAGCGATTCGGACAGGACAAGGCCATCGCCGATCGCGCCGCCCGTCGCGCCGGCATGGCCAATCAGACTCTGAAGGCTCAGCGCGGGAATGACAAGAAACAGTGTCAGATAGGCCGGGATGCGGGCTGTTCCTGCCGTCGCTAGCGGGGCCGGGGGCGCCAGCGGGACCAGCGTGGCCACAAGCAGCAGTCCCAGACGCACCATCAGGACGTTGCCGTAGCGGGTGTGCGCTGCCACGACGGGGAGGGCGTCGAGCAGATCGGACAGGCTGTCGGCGCCGGCAATGACGGCCGACTGGATCGTGAACCACACGGCCCCTGCCAGCAGCGCAATTAGGCCGCTGATGAACCAAAGACGCCGCAACCTCCGGCGTAATGGGTCCGGAACGGCCGAAGCGGCAGGCAGCATCCAGGCGATGAAGCCGACCGTCCCCAGCAGCGACAAAGTCGCCGCCAGATGCAGGCCGCGAACCAGGGCCATGGCGGTGGCAAGGCTGATCATTCAGGGTCTCACCGTGAAGCTGAAATGCCGGCCGGCCTGACGCATGCGAGGCTCAGATCCCAAGCTGTGTTGCGTCGGTGGCAGCCTTGTAGCGGGCAGCCACGACCGGCCAGTTCACGACGTTCCACCATGCAGTCAGATAGTCGGCGCGACGGTTCTGGTATTTGAGGTAATAGGCATGCTCCCAGACGTCGTTGCCGAACAGCACCCGCTTGCCGTCCATCAGCGGCGAGTCCTGATTTGGCCGGGCGGCAAGGCTTAGCTTGCCACTGCTGTCGACAAGGACGACGGCCCAGCCGGAGCCAAACTGGCCCAGGCCGGCCTTGTTGAAATCCGCCTTGAGCTGTGCAAACGAGCCGAAGTCGCGCGTGATGGCTGTGGCCACGTCGCCGGCAGGGTCGCCACCCTTCCCGCCCATGACCACCCAGAACATGCTGTGATAGGCGTGCCCGCCGCCATTGTTGCGAACCGCCGTGCGGATCGTGTCCGGCAGTTCGTTAAGCTTCGCCAGCATTTGCGTCAGCGTCATCGCCGCGACCTGGGGATTATCCTTCACCGCCGCGTTCAGGTTGGCGACATAGGCCGCGTGATGCTTGTCGTGATGCAGTGCCATCGTCTGCGTGTCGATGTAAGGGTCATTCGCGGATGTTGCATAGGGCAATGGCGGCAGCACGAACGGATAGGACGGGTCGACCACGACTGGCCCCAGTTCAGACACCGCGGTCTGGGCGGCAGACCGCCGAGCCGTCGACGTCAAGGCGGATGCGGCGCCAGCCAGCAGCATCGCACGACGAACGATCGTAAGCATGAAACCTCCTCTTAAGTTTGCTTTATTGGTTATGGCTGCGTGGGCGCGTCGATTTGGCTGAGGTGCCATCGACGGGCTCACGTGCCACACGCCGCTGCGCGGCAGTCCGATCCGCACGAAATGGCAGCCCCACAGC
>Ga0302320_10025506_pt1 | contig 11493 bp, 9 predicted proteins | sample Bog_T0_3_FD_202130 | JGI IMG/M metagenome (GOLD analysis project Ga0302320, IMG submission 202130) | Peat permafrost microbial communities from Stordalen Mire near Abisko, Sweden - Bog_T0_3 | ecosystem: Environmental > Terrestrial > Soil > Wetlands > Peat | place: Sweden: Abisko, Stordalen Mire... | reverse complement strand
AAACTCTGGAAGCGCAATCGTAAGCGCAACTCCGGTCTACACCAAAGAATCTAGAGATGCCATTAAGGCCGTTGTGGATAGCGTTCAGAATGGAATCAAGGACCTGTCTCAAGGCAAATCAACAACAGCACCAAAGCTGTTCACTGCTAGCGCCGTAAAAGCAATGAGGCGATTGGCCAGCGTACACGAGGCGGGCCGCAGTGGTCTGACAGCAATTCGAGTGCTGGGCAATGGCGTGAAGAGAACGGTTACCCATAAGGTTGCCGTTACGGCAAATGAGATAATTGGTGCGTCCCACGAAGCCTACGGCACTATCGAGGGCAAGTTGCAGGCACTCTGGGATAGGGACGGTTTCAAATTCACGGTTTTTGACGCACTTTTTGATAGGCGAGTTGAGTGTTACGTGAACGAGGAACTCGTCACGTCTGCCATCGACGGCTTTAGAAAGCGGGTTCGCGTATCTGGAGTTGTGCAATACAACCGAGGCGGCCTTCCCATCAGCATTAACGCCACTTCCATCGACCATCTTCTGCCGAACAATAAACTCCCTAGTGCCTCAGATGTCCGGGGCATTCTCAATAACTAATGGCTAAAGCCAAACTGTATTATTGGGATTCTAGCGTCTTTTGCGCTCTCTTGAGTAATCAGGCTGGCGCAGATGACGTAGCGCATTTTATTGATGAAGCGGAAAACGAACGGATCGTCATAATTGTTTCTTCGATTGTCCCTGTGGAAGTTTTGAAACTGAAAGGTCAAAAGCCTATTGGCAAAAGCGAGCAACAAAAAATACGAGGCTTCTTCCAAAAGGACTATTTCCGCTGGGTCGATCTAACTGCAAAGATTGGCGAAACTGCCCAAACGCTAATTTGGGATCACCCTGGACTTTGGCCAAAGGACGCTATCCATTTAGCATCAGCCATTGAGTTTGAAAGAATCTCTGGGCTTCGACTAGATGCCATCCATTCGTATGATGACGATTTCCTGAACCTTAATGGAAAATTGCCGACCAAGGCACCGATTACTCGTCCAGTTCCAGCGCAGGGAGTGATGGGGACTTTGTTGGCTCAAGCAAAGCTTCCGGCTCCTGATAAACCAGCGAAGCGCAAGCGGCTGCTCCAACTTCCAGATTCCGATCCAGATTCAAATTAGGACACTACCGCGCATTTGCCCAGACCGATCTCCATTTGATCGATGATGTCCTGACCCTGACCATGGGATCAAAACTGGATCATAACGATTATACCGGATTCGAGGTCCAGCCTTCCGCCCGTTTGCTCTGGAAAATTAACAGCAAGAATTCCCTCTGGTGCGCCGTCTCCCGGGCCGTGCGCGAGCCTTCCATGGCTGAAGAGTTCATTACCCCGGGACAAATCGTCGGCAATCAAAACCTGGAATCGGAAGTGATCAAGTCCTACGAATTTGGTTATCGCGTGGAACCGGCCCAGTGGTTATCGGCCGACATCAGTTTTTTCTATACCAATGACACCAACCTGACTGAACTATTCGTTCCCCCCGGTTCTTTTCTAGCGCACGACGAACAGTTTCAAAAGGCGCAGACGTACGGCGTAGAGCCAACCTTCACCGCCCAAATCGAGCCTTGGTGGAAACTAACCGGCAGTTATAGCATGCTTAGCTTTCACACCGACAATTCCGAGGTTCCAGCGGGCTATGTCCTGGCCGTCCCTGCCTTGGAAGATATTGATCCGGCCAACGAGTTCTCCATCCGCTCGTCCTTTGATCTTCCCAACAACGTCTCTCTTGATCTGGGCGGACGCTTTGTCGATAAGATCGCCGGGGCGAATGGCTATTTTGTGGCCGACGTGCGGGTGGCATGGAAACCGACGAAAAATTGGGAAATTTCCGTGGTTGGCCAAAATTTGCTCGATTCCAATCACGTGGAGAACCCGAGCGAATTCGGGAATACATCCTACGTCGGCCCCGAAGTTTACGGCAAGGTGGCTTTTAAATTTTGACAATTCATCTACCCTAAAGAAAGTCCTTGAACCAACCGAACCCACATAAAAATCGGCGCGTCCTGATCGTCGACGATAATCCCGCGATTCACGACGATTTCCGGAAAATACTTCGTCCAGGCGAAGACTCCGGCGCCGCCCTGGATGCCGCTGAGACAGCTTTGTTCGGAAGCACTCCGGATTTGGAAGGGCCTCAACCCGCCTTTGAAATTGCCTCGGCCTTCCAGGGGCAGGAAGGCGTGACGGCGGTCAAAAAAGCCCTCGACGAAGGTCTTCCCTATGCCCTGGCCTTCGTCGATGTGCGGATGCCTCCCGGATTCGACGGGGTGGAAACAACCCAACGGATTTGGGCGATTGATCCCGATATTCAAATCGTCATTTGCACCGCTTATTCCGATTATTCCTGGGAGGAGATGTTTGCCAAAATCGGCAATGACGACCGGATGGTCATTCTCAAGAAGCCGTTCGACACGGTGGAGGCCCTGCAACTGGCCCATGCCCTGACCGAGAAGTGGTGGCTAAGCCTGCAATCGAGGCAAAAAATTGAGGATTTGGAGAAGATGGTGGACGAACGTACGCGAGGTTTGCGCCAGGCCAACGACAAGCTTCAGATCGAGATCGAGGAACGGAAGCGCACCGAAAGCATGTTGCGTGAGAGTGAAGACAGGTTCTCCAGCGCATTTGCGTATGCGCCCATCGGCGAGGCCCTGGTCCTGCCCGACGGCCGGTTTTCCAAAGTCAACCGGGCTTTGTGCCAGTTGCTCGGCTACACCGAGGCCGAGATGCTCACCCGCACCTTTCAGGAGATCACCCACCCTGAGAATCTGAGGGCCAACGTTGAAAATATGAAACGGATGCTTGCGGGTGAGATCGCCTCATACCACACCGAGAAGCGCTACCTCCATGCGCTCGGGCATCCGGTCACGGTTTTACTGGATGTTTCGCTCGTCCGCAATGACCAGGGCCAGCCGCTCCATTTCATCGCCCAGGTCCAGGATATTACCGAGAAAAAGAAGCTCGAAGCCCAGTTGTTTCAATCCCAGAAGATGGAGACGGTCGGCAAGCTGGCGGGTGGAATCGCCCATGAATTCAACAGCATCATGACGGCCATTCTCGGGCAAAGCGAAATGCTGATCGGCGATCTGCCGCCACAAAGTCCGCAGGGCAAAAACGCGATTGAAATCCGCCACGCCGCCAACCGCGCGGCCAAGCTGACGGCGCAGCTTCTGGCCTATGGCCGCAAACAAATTCTGCAACCGAGGGCTCTCAACCTCAACGAAATCATCGCCAACTCGCAGAATATGTTCCGCCACCTCACCGGCGAAAACGTGGAAATGCGCATCCTTGCCGCCCCCGATCTGAAGCTGGTCCACGCGGACGCCGGGCAGATTGAGCAAGTCATCATGAACATGGCCATGAATGCGCGCGACGCCATGCCGCAGGGTGGCAAGTTCACCATCGAAACCGCCAATGTCTCCCTCGACGAGAACCAAGCCGGCAAGGAAGCCGAATTGAAGCCGGGGGATTACGTTTTGCTGACCATTTCTGATACGGGAAGAGGAATGAGCGCCGAGGTGAAGCAGAGAATCTTCGAGCCTTTTTTTTCCACCAAGGGAGTTGGCCAGGGGACGGGCCTGAGCCTGGCGACCTGCTATGGCATCATCAAGCAGAGCGGCGGCCATATCAGTGTCATCAGCGAGCAACATCGGGGCACGACGTTCAAAATATACCTGCCTCAGTTGCGCGGCGCTGATGCCCGCCCTGCCCCCGGCCCTTCCGATCTCCCCCGCGGCACGGAAACGATCCTGTTGGTGGAAGACGACGCGGCGTTGCGCACGATGGCGGCCACTTTTCTGGAGCGTCTGGGTTATACCGTTCTGTCGGCCTCCCACGGCGTGGAAGCTCTCGATTTGCTTGGTCAACTGCGCGGGACATCGATCGATTTGCTCTTCACCGATGTGGTCATGCCCCACATGAATGGGAAGGATCTATCCGATCGCGTCTTGAAGCTGCATCCGCAGACCAAGGTTCTCTTCACCTCTGCCTACGCCGAAAACGAGATTGTTCACCAGGGAGAGCTGAGCCCCGGACTGGCCCTGCTTCAAAAACCGTTTGCGCCGACCACCATGGCCCATAAGGTGCGCGAAATCCTGGACGACCGGGGCTAGAGGCTATTCTCGATTCCGCTGGCTCAGAAAAGTCGCGAAAGTGCGCATGGTTATTTATGGCACACTGTGCTATCCTCTCTTCCCTATGTTTGCTCAACATTCCATATCCCTCGTAAAAATCATTCTCCTCGCGCTTCGATTAGGCGTGACCGTGATCGCGCTGTGCTCGCTTGACTCATCCAGGGCAGACGCTGCGGCCTTCCCCGGCGCGGAAGGTTTTGGTGCTGACGCCACCGGAGGCACCACCCCTTACACCGTGACCAATCTTGACGATTCCGGCCCGGGGTCATTTCGCGACGCCGTCAGCGCCAAAGGCCGCAAGATTGACTTCAAGGTCGCGGGCGTCATCAAGCTCAAATCGGAACTTTCCATCGAAAGCAACACCACCATCGATGGCACCACCGCCCCGGCCCCCGGCATAACCGTCACCGGTTTTAGCACTTCGTTGAGCAAGAAAAGCAACATCATCATCCGCAACATTCGGTTTCGGGAAGACATGACGGGCGGCCAACGCAAGTGTTCCCTGCAGGGTACGGGATGCTCCAACATCATCGTCGACCATTGCTCGGTGGAATGGGGGCGGTGGGATTGCATGGAGTTCACGGGCGGCGCTTCCGAGATCACGGTGCAAGATTGCATCATTGGCGAAGGCATACCCCCGCAACGATTCGGCTTTTTGCTCGATACCGCCCGCAACGTGTCGCTCCATCACAACCTTTTCATCGATAATGAGAGCCGCAATCCCAAGGATGAGGCCGACGGCCAGTACATCTGCAATGTGGTCTACAATTGGGGCCACGGCGGGGGCTTGATCGGCTCCCACTCGAAAGCAGTCTGGAAAAGCGACGTCATCAACAACTTTTTCCTGGCCGGTCCCTCCTCCACCGCCAAGTGGCTCTCCAATTGCAAGCCGACCGACACCTGGTACGAATCGGGGAATTTTGTCAACACCAGCAAAAGTGGCACCGCCTCCAGCGGCGACATCGCCCCTGAGTCGGTCTACAAGGCGGAAGGAATAACCCTGGTCTCCGATGTGCAGTACCATCCCCCGGTGCCGGTGACGGTTGACCCGCCCGATAAATGCTATCAGGAAGCCATCGCGGGGCACCTTGGCTGCCAACCGCTTGATGACGTCGATCAGCGCCTGGTTGGCTACGCCAAATCAGCCGGAAAAGAAGGGCAACTCGGAAAGCCGTAGCGCCTGTCCAAAAAATAGGCGCGGGACGAACTTGCGCAAAATTTCAAAATCGGCGCGCACGCGCCGAGAGTGAATTTGGTACATGATTTGGTCCACTCCCCTCATTTGAGAGGAGCGGAGCCGGAGGGATTCGAACCCTCGGTACGGTTTTAAGGCCGTACAACGGTTTAGCAAACCATCGCCTTCAGCCACTCGGCCACAGCTCCATTTATCTTAACTTCAACGACTTGCTCTGACTGTGCGGCGATAGCGTTACTGAGTCGTTGACTGCCCATTGACAGAATATTGACAGATAGACGAGGTTATGCGAATATAGGCGCATGAGAAGACCCACACTGCGCATAGAACCGTACAATCACTCTGCAACATCGCCCTTTGTTATAGAGGGCTACAGGGTAAATGGCAAGCGCCAGCGCTTGTTCTTTAAAACTAAGAAGGAAGCCGAGACAAAGCTTGGGCAGATTAAGACACAGATTGCCAACGAAGGGACAGCGGGCCTCGCAATTACCACAGAGTTTCGCGTCATGGCCGCGAAATGTGCCGACGACCTAAAGCCCTTTGGCGTCACGATAGCGGACGCCACCGCCTTTTACGTCGAAGGCCGGACGCACGCGGATACACTCGCCCCCTTTGGCAAAACCGTTTCGGATGCGGTTTCCTTTTACCTCGATTATCTCAAACTCGCCGAGCGCAGCTGCACCTTTACGGAACTGGTGGAATCATTCATCGCCGCCAAGACAAAGGATGGAGCAAGTGACCGCTATTTGAACGATCTCCGCTCGCGCTATGGACGGGCCACCCAGGAATTTGGCCCATGCAAAGTTGCCACGATTGAGGCCCGCGAGGTAGATGACTGGCTGCGCGACTTGCCTTTAAGCCCGCAGAGTCGAAACAATTTCCGCACCGTGCTACATGCCCTCTTCGGGTACGCGGTGCAGAGGGGCTATTGCGTGCTAAATCCCGTCGCCAAAACCGCCAAGGCCAAGCTCGTTGATAAGGCTCCCGAAATCTTTACTCCGCAAGAGGCACATGCACTCTTGGAAGCTGCGTTGCCTGATCCTGAGCCAGAAGAAGGCGCAACTGATGACGACACTCCAAGGTGGCTGGGCCATCCGTCAGGTGCAAACTGTCAAAGGCCGATGGATGAGCTTTAATTTATAGTATGTGACGTTTGTTGCTTAAATCACCCTACGAAGTTAGCCAAGCCTTTTGCAAGCGGTCTATTTCGATGACAGGTAATGCCTACGAAATGGGCGTACAGACATCAAAGCCAATCCGGCTAACAACAGCGCCCATGTTTTAGGTTCAGGGGCAGAACTAGCTACCAAAGCTGTTTGACTAAAATTAAAAGGATAACTGCCACCCTCATCATTAACAGCATAGGTCAATTGCCCTTCCTCAAGTTGAAGATACAAATACGGTGTACCAGTAAACCTTGCCTCAATGTCGCCTGACGTAATTGAGTCATTTGTTACTGTCAAGCCTTCGCCACTAGAACTAACGTCGGTTAGGTTGTATTCTCCAAAAGTAACGCTAGTTGGAAGAGAAGTAGCATTATTTTGAAGCCCAAAGATTTCACCAGTAACCGGATTAGGATTTGACCCTGAACTTAGATTGACAGTAAAATCAAAATCTAATGTCTGCGCATGGGCCTGCGCACATGTGAAAGCTAACACTAGGATTTTATGCGCTCTTGACAATCGTTATACGAAAGGATAACGAGAGTGGATGAATTTAGGAAGCTGGAAAAGCACAACCATACGCACCAATCCCAAACAGGTTCGATACAGTTTCGGCCATGACTTCCGCGATTGTGAGTTCTGGATTGTTGAGGTTAGCTCTGGCCGACAAATCGCCCGTATCGCGCCTACGTTGACCCGGCAGGAGGCCGAACAGGTGGGGAGGGTCATCCGGCAAGCTCCTGTGCTCACAGATGCCTGCCATGAGGCCGTAAGGCGGCTGGCCAAGGCTCAGCACCCTAACGCCAAATCTCTGCGCGAACTAATACTTGGTGCCTTGCGCGGCCTTGAAATTCCGTTTTCCGATGAACTGTCAGACAGAATTGATCCGTGAGCACAAAATCAGTTTCAAGAGCTAGAGCCATTGACAGCATATTGACAGATAGAAAAGCTATTCTGTTCGTTTTCGTGCTTTTTAGTTCGCGCGTATTCGTTGAGCATCAACGGCTTAGAGCTAGCTACTTGGATTAGCAAACCATCGCCTTCAGCCACTCGGCCACAGCTCCATTTATCAGATTATAAAAAACTTATACTGCAATCGATGCCGCCTCACGATCATGACGCGGGATTGAGGTAGCGCACGATCGAAAAACGGCAGGGTGCAAACTAACGGACTTCATGGCGCAAATCGAGAAGAAAGAAACGGAAGACGCACGATCTCCTGTAGCCTTGCGCAACTTTGCCCCGTGACCCTAGTTTTGAAGGTTATGCAGCTTCCCTTGTGCGCCCCAGCCGTTTGTCTTCTTTTTCTTCCTGTTTTGGCGCACGCGGCGGATAACGCTGCTCCCGATAAATCGGGGACAGCGGGCTGGGCTCAAGTGCCGGAAATTTTGAAGCGTATCGTCCCTCCCCACTTTCCCGACCATGATTTTCTGGTGACGAAGTACGGCGCGATTGGCGATGGTACGACCGATTGCACCGACGCATTCCAGACCGCCATTGCCGCCTGCCATGCTGCGGGCGGAGGGCGGGTCGTCGTGCCTGCGGGCAAGTATTTGACCGGCGCGATCCATTTGCTGAGCAATGTGAATTTGAGCGTCTCCAAGGACGCGACCATTTTATTCAGCACCGATCCCAAGAAATATCTGCCGGTGGTTTTCACGCGCGACACGGCTGTGGTGATGAATTACTCGCCGTTGATTTACGCCCTGGACCAGGAAAACATCGCGGTTACCGGGGAAGGCACGCTCGATGGCCAGGCTTCGAAAGGAGTCTGGCCGTCCTGGGTCAAGAAATACAAGGAGGACGGCGAAAAAGTCTCGGAAATGGGTGAGCAGAAAGTCCCCGTGAGCCAGCGCATCATGGGCGAAGGCCACTACATCCGTCCGAATTTTGTTGAACCGGTGCGCTGCAAAAATGTTTTGATTCAGGGCGTGCATGTCATCGATTCACCGCGATGGGTCCTGAACCCGCTTTTGTGCACGAACGTCACCGTCAGCGGCGTCACGGTTTTTTCCCATGGCAAAAACAATGACGGATGCGACCCCGATTCCTGCACCGATGTTTTGATCAAGAATTGTTCCTTCAGCGACGGCGATGATTGCATTGCGGTAAAGGCCGGGCGCGGCCACGACGACGTCTGCCCGAGCGTTCCGAGCCAGAACATTGTCATCCAGGGCTGCAAATTTGAAGATGGCCACGGCGGCGTCACGCTCGGCAGCGAAACGGCGGGCGGCCTCCGGAATGTCTTCGCTGAGAATTGCGAGTTTGACAGCGCCAATCTCGACCAGGCGATGCGCTTCAAAACCAACCCGGCGCGCGGCGGGTTCATTGAAAATATTTACATCCGCAATTGCCAGGTGAAGACGGCAAAATTCGGCATTTACATGACGATGCATTACGCCAGCGACGGCGCCTCGACGGGCAATCTGATCCCAGTTGTTCGCGATATCGACATCCGCGATTGCACTTTCGAAATGCTGTCGAGGCAGGCCATCTACATTGAGGGTTGGTCGCCTACGGCACAGATCACGGACGTGACCATTGCGAACTGCCAGTTTCCGCCAAACAAGAGAGAAAATATCATCACCAACGCTGCGCGCATTAATATCAGCAATGCTGCCAGGTAAAACTTCTCAGTTACGAACGGCGCGGGGGATAGACGGTCGACACCTCGATCTTGCCCAACTAAAAGCTGGCGCAGGGCGGAGTTAAGGCGTCATGATCGAATCGCGAGCAAGGATAGGCTCCCTCACCCATGATCTTTCTACTTGGTGCATCCGGCTATGTCGGCAGCGCGTTTCAGCGTGAACTGGCGCGCCGCGACCTGCCCTATCGCGCCATTGCCCGAGCCGATCTCGATTACTCCAGCTTCCGCGTGTTGACTGACGCCTTGAAATCGAATCGACCCCGGCTCGTGATTCACTGCGGAGGCTTCACGGGAAAACCAAATGTCGATGCCTGCGAAACCCAACGAACCGGGACGATTTTAGGCAATATCGTGCTGGCGCAGACCGTCGCCGAGGCTTGTCATTCCGCCGGAGTGCGTCTTGGGGCGGTCTCCTCAGGCTGCATCTATACCGGTGCCAAAATGCAAAATGAGGATGGTTCATGGACCTTTCGGCAAGATCTCAATGCAGCAGATCTTGCCGGATGGCTAGGGTCGCGCTCGAACAAAATTCGCGGTTTTTCGGAAAGCGACCCTCCCAATTTTACTTTCGAGGACGGCGGCAGTTTTTATAGCGGAACCAAGGCGATCGCCGAAAAGATATTGCTGACTTTTCCCTCCGTTTACGTGTGGCGGTTGCGCCTGCCCTTCGAGGAGCGCGACCATCCGCGCAACTATCTCACCAAGCTCCAGACTTACCCGAAGCTTTACCAAAATTGGAATTCCCTGAGCCATCTCGGCGACTTCGTGGCCGCGAGCCTCGATATCTGGAAATCCGATCTGCCCGACGGCGCCTACAACATCGTCAATCCCGGGTATGTAAGCACGCGCGAAGTGGTCGGGATGATCCGCAAGCTTCGCCGCCCCGATTGGGAACCGGAATTCTGGCGCGACGATGCCGAGTTTTATCAAAAAGCGGCGCTCGCCCGGCGTTCCAACTGTCTGCTGGAAACGGCCAAGCTGGCCCAAAGCGGCATCAAGATTCGCAACCTTGAAACCGCCCTTGCCGAAACCATCCGCGCCATGTCCGTGAAGAATGCCTTTTGAAAAAGGCCCGCCTCAACTCGTCACCAGCTTGACCCGCGTGTCGCGGTAGTCGCCATCCTCGGCCGAATCATCCCAGGCAAAGACGACCGGCCCGATGCGTTGGCCGCGGGAGGCAACCCAGGGAAGCGCCGCATTCGGATTGCTCCGTTTATGCCAGGCGACCAGGGTAAGCTCGTAGGGTGCGTCTTTTTTGGGAATAGTCAGCACACTTGGACGGAGGATGTAGCTGCCCAACTGGTTTTCGTAACGCTCACCATTGATGAACAAAACGACCGCCTGTTCCCAGGCCGAGTCAAAACTCGCGTAAAGATGGACGTTTTGTTCAGCGGGAACAAAGAGTGAAAGCGCAGAGTAGTCAGAGAGCACCGAGGCATTTCCTTCGGGATCAAAATGGGTGGACATAGGGTCACAAGCATTCGCCCATCCCAGCCGGATGGCGAGCCGAAAAGTTGATTCATTCGTTGCCGAATGCGAAAGTTAAAGCGCCCGGAGCAAAAAAAGCCGGATCTCAAGGTGCCTGATAGACCAATTGCCCCCGGTGGTAGGTGGCGAGGAGGTAGGGGGTCTTTTCGGGGGAGAGCAGGCAAAAATCAGCGGGGTTGCCTTCGATGAGGCCGTGGTTGAGACCGAGTACAGAGGCTGGGCGGCTGGAGAAGGCGGTCCAGGCGTCTTCGAGGAAGATGCCCGCCATCCGTTCGGCGAGGAAAACGCCATCGAAAGGGGTAAGGGTGGAACCGGCGAGGCGCCCCGATTCGTTGAGCCGCGCGGCGCCATCGGCACCGACGGTGACTTCGACCTCACCGAGAGTGGAGAGGCCGGGTTTGGCGGCGGCACCGGCCATGGCGTCCGTGGTAAGGAGAAGGCGCGGAGCATGATGGCCTTTTTCCAATGCCCGGGCGAGGACGCGAAAAGCGTGGGGCGGGAGATGGAGTCCGTCGGGGATGAGCGAGGCGAGAAGTCCGGGCTGGGCGAGCGCGTGGAGGATGACGTTCTCGAATTTCGGCACCGTGGCGGGGACGGCGTTGCCCAGATGGGTCCAGCCGACGGCACCGGCTTCGACGGCGGCGCGTAGGGCTTCACCCATGGCGGCAGAGTGACCGAGGAAGAACTGAATCTTTTTGGCGAGGCCTGCGCGGATAACCTGCACGCTCGCGGCGGGATCGATTTCAGGCGCGAGGGTGATGAGCTTGAGGAGCGGTCCAGCAATGGCGAACCATTCTTCGAGGAGACGGAGGCTCGGCTTTTGCATCCACTCCGAGCG
>Ga0302320_10025505_pt1 | contig 11493 bp, 8 predicted proteins | sample Bog_T0_3_FD_202130 | JGI IMG/M metagenome (GOLD analysis project Ga0302320, IMG submission 202130) | Peat permafrost microbial communities from Stordalen Mire near Abisko, Sweden - Bog_T0_3 | ecosystem: Environmental > Terrestrial > Soil > Wetlands > Peat | place: Sweden: Abisko, Stordalen Mire... | reverse complement strand
CAGGAGCCGCCCCGCGGCTGTGCCGAACATCAGATGACTGAAACGCAGCAGCCAGCGGAGATAGAAATCGGCCGGCTCGTAGACGCCGTCCAAGTCGCCGGTCAAGCGGCCATTCGCCCGCAAGGCCGCTTCGCCGCGGAGAAAATCCCTCGGCCCGGAGCAGTCGGGCTCCTTGAGTTGGTTCCGCGAGATTGAGTCGCGGACCTCGCCCAGCGTGAGAAAGCCGCGCTGGACGATGCGGTCCAGGAGTTCTTCGACGATCTTTCGCCGCGAGACCTCTTCGGGCAGGTTGGCTGGCCGCAGGTCGATCTTGTCGAGCGTGGCGGCGAGTTTGGGGCGAAGGTCTTCGCGGAGTTGGGCCTCGGCGGCTGCGGTCGCCGCGCCGAGAACTTCGCCAAGCTGCCGCCGCTGCCGCTCGGAAATCCGCACGCGGGCGAGCCTCCGCTGGGCGCTGCGCAGGTGCCGCGACGCGGCCACCCGGCGCTGATCGGGCAGGTCGCGGCGGATGGCCCGCCGGCCCAGTGACAAAATCCAGTGCATGACATCGATGGTCGAGGTGGGCCGTTCGTGGTCGATGCAGAACCTTTGCAGGTCGTAAAGCAGGCGGGCCTCGACGGTCCACAGGCCCATTGGCGTTTGATGGGCCAGCGCCAGGAGCGACTCGCGCCAGGGGCGGGGATCGTCATCCATAGTGCCCAGCAGGGTTTGCAGGCGGGCGACGAAACGATGGACCTCTTCCCGCAACGCGGTGGCGGCCTCGGCGGCCTTTTCCCGCGGCACCCAGGCCTCGGCGCGGGCGCGGCGAATGACGGCCCCCGCCAGGTTGCCGCGGGCGGCGTGCCGGCTGGCCCTCTGCGACCAGTTCAGGTACTTCTTCTCCGAGCGTTGCCGAGCCGGGCGGCAAGAAAAGTGGCAGGCACGCTCCGCGTGCCGTCCGCTCTGCGGCGTCAGCCGCATGTATTCTTGATCCAGTTCTTCCGAAGCTTGAAGCTTCGGGCGGACGGCACGCCACCCGCACGCGGGTACCCGGTGCCTGCTACTTTGCGCATTAAGCTCCGTCGCCGCGAACAGGGCGGCCGCGTCGATGTCCTGGGCAAGAATCCGGTCCACGTCTTCTAGCGATTGCAAGGCCGGAAAGAAACTGGCCAGGAGAAGCGGATTGAAGCAGCGCATGCCCAGGTAGACCGCCGCGAACTCCACATAGACCGATGCGTCGTCGTAGGGCGGCAGCAGGAACCGCTCCTGCCGCAGCACGTTGCGAATCTCGTCGAATTCCTTCCGGCCCAATTGGGAAATCCGCTCCGCGAATGCCTCGCTTCCAAGGCGGCCTTCCGCTTGACGCCGTTCGAATTCCAGGTGGACGCGGGCGTGGAAGAGCAACTCCCAGTAGTTCAGAAGAATCTCTTCGCGCGATTGCTCTTCGAGATCTTCGGCGGCAGGCCGCTCGAGGAGGATGACCTGCTTGGGCAGAATTTCGTTCGGCTGAAAGCCCAACTCGTCGCGGTCGGCGATGGCCAGCAGCGCGCGGGCCGCGATGACGTAGCTCTTGGCATGCGGCACGCGAAAACCGAAGCCGGGCAGCGACGCATCGACCCGCACCACGCGCCGCAAGAGCCGCGGCGGCGCCAACCGCGCAGCCGGCTCGACCGACCGCACGGCCTCCTCCAATTCCGCCGCGCCGATCCGCGCATCAGGCGGCGCCGCCGATCCGCGGAAGTTCGCACGGCCCTGACGAGACCATTTCCAAAGGTTTTTCAAGGGAACTTGTACTGGCGGTTCTTCGGTTCGAAATCAGCGTCAGTATAGCCGTTGTTCAACTTGAGGTCGAGATACGTGTATTCTTCCGCAAGCTGCGGGCCTTGTTTGCGGTCCCGCGGCAACTCGTAAATCTCGACGCGGATGGGAAAGTGCCGCTCGTCGTCGAGGAAGATACGGGCCAGGTAAGCCCAATTCTTCTTCTCGCGCACCGGGAAGGTGACCTCCAGCAAGGTGCAGGCGCGGGTGTTGATCCGCGCATGGGCGCAGCGCTGGACTTTGACCTGGCCGGGGTCCTCCGCGGCCTCGCCGCGCTGGATCAACTGCCGGCAGAGATTAGACAGCCCCAGGTCGGTGATCGGGTGGCGCTGGCCGTTCATGGCCAGCAGGCCGCCGGGCGGGAGGTTCAGCTTGCCCAGGGTCTTGTCGAGCAGTCCGGGCGTGTGAGCCGTGAGATTGCCGTTGTTGCGGCCCTGGATATAGAGCACCTCACGGCCCTTGATGTCCTCGTTGCTGGCGGCGAGAAAATAGAGGTAGGCGCTGAAGGGCTTTTCGCGGATCTTGACGAACATCGTCCTCTCCACGAGCTTGTTGCCGATCCGCTCCTGGGAGACGATCACCGCCGAATAGTCGCGGACGTTGCTTTCGATTTCCTTGAGCGCCTGGCGGGCCGTTTCGAGGACTTCCGGGAGCGTGGCTGTTTGGCGCAGGGTAACGTCTCCGCCGCCGCTGGTTTCCGTCACCACGGGATACGACGGCTGCCACCAGCCGAGCAAGAAATGGCCCGCCGCAGCACCCAGCAGCACGAGGGCGATAAGCAGCAAAAAAATGATGATTCGCCGGCGCATTGCATCTCCGAACCGATGATTGTGTAATTGTCGCCGCTTTCGGGCTGCAAAACAAGGCGGCATTGTGCTAGTATTATCAATAGACAGTCCGAACGAAATCCGCGCAGCAGCGCCATGAAGATGCCAAGCCAGGCAAAATTGCCGCAAACGACAGTTGGTTTTCGCGAACGACCGGTCATGACCGAGGCCGAGCCGTATGAGGACCGTCTGGACAAAAACGGGGAGTGGGCGATGGACGAGGGAGAAAGGTTCTTTCAAGGAACGAGCAAGACGCATCAGGCGCTTAAGAAAATAGCCGGGAAGCTCAACGAACTGGGAATCGACTATGTCGTCGTCGGCGGAATGGCGATGTTCCAGCACGGATATCGCCGCTTCACCGAGGACGTTGACCTCCTCGTCACGCGCGACGGTCTAAAGGAAATCCATCGAACCCTGGAAGGGCTGGGCTACCGTCCTCCCTTCCGCGGCAGCAAGCACCTTCGCGACACGGAACATGGCGTCAGGATCGAATTCCTCGTGTCGGGCCAGTATCCAGGCGACGGGAAGCCGAAACCCGTTTCGTTTCCGACACCGGCAGAGGTCGCGAAGGAAATCAAAGGAATTCGTTGCATCAGCCTTCCCTCGCTCGTCGAATTGAAATTAGCTTCGGGAATGTCGAGCACGGAACGAGCTAAAGATCTTTTGGACGCAATCGAGATGATCAAAGTGCTGGACCTGCCTCGCGACTTTGCCGAGAATCTGAACCCGTTCGTGCAGGAGAAGTTCAAGCAGCTTTGGGACGATGCGCACCCTGCGGCCAAGCGCTATGTTGCGCTGTGGCCAATTGAAGGAGTCACGCGCGGCGACAAATCGCTCGAAGAGACCCTGGCGGAGTTGGCGTCCTCGGACGACACATTCCGCGCGATGCTCGCGGACGGTGTGACTCCCGACCTGGAGCAAAGCAAGCTGGACCACTACGTCTGGCTTGTAACAACCGATCTGGCCGTCGCCAAGAAGTACGACATGCACGATGAAAAGGAGTTTTTGGGGAAGGACATGGAGCTTGACGAACGCCAGGGGGACGACAACGCAGTCCCAGAGAGACGGCCGGACGCTTGAACCGCGCGGCGCGAGGAGGCCAGCACATTTTCGCGGGTGGCCCGAAGGTGCTGATATTGGAACCGCCGTTTTCAGAAGCGGCTTTGCCTTTTCTGCCGCGCCGCCTACAATTCCTGCGAACCCCAGAAAAGGAGCCGCTCATGGAAAATATATTGCACATTGTGGCCAGTCCCCGCAGCGAATCGTATTCGACGCGGCTGGCCGAGGCTTTTTTCGCGGCCTACCGGCAAGCCCGGCCGGAGGACCACATCGAGACGCTGGACGTTTTCCGCGACGACGTGCCGCCCTTTCACGCCCCGGCGGCCAAGGCCAAGTACGCCGTGATGACGGGACAGCCGCCCCGCGACGAGGCCCAGTCGGCTTGGCGGCCCGTGATCGAGGAAATCAACCACTTCAAACGTTTCGACAAGTACGTAGTGTCCAGTCCGATGTGGAACTTCGGCATCCCCTACCGGCTGAAGCAGTATATCGACGTGATCGTGCAGCCATCGCTGACGGTCGCCTACTCGCCGGACAAGGGCTACACCGGCCTGGTGACCGGCCGGCCGATGCTGCTCCTCCTGGCACGCGGCGGCATCTACCGCTCGGGCAACCCGCTGGAAACGTTCGACTTCCAGGAATCGTACCTGCGGACCATCTTCGGCTTCATCGGCTTTACCGATATTCGCACTGTCGCAATCCAGGGCACGTTGCAAAGCAAGCCCGAGCAGCTTGAGGCCGACCTGCGCCGCGCGATCGCGGAGGCGCAGGACATTGCCCATGAGTTCGCCGGGGAAGCGGCGCTGCAGGTGTAAGGCCGTGCCGTCCCCTCTCCTTCCGGGAGAGGGCCAGGGTGAGGGCCGATTCGCGACTACGCGAAACTACGTATCGCTTACGGGAACAGCGTAACCTTGCAGTTCGGCATCGCCTTCTGCAGGCCGTCGAGATGTTTCCCGGTAGCCGAGTAGATATCCAGTTCTTTGAGCTGGCGCAGTTCGCTAAGATCCTTCACGCCGTATGCTTCGGCCTGTGTTCCGTCGATCGCAAGATGCGCGAGGTGTGGCCAGCCCTTCAGGGTTTCCAACCCATCGCCCGTGACGTGGGTTCCCGTGATCTTGAGACATTCGAGCGGCAGCGGTGCGAGTTGCTTCAGCCCGTCATTCGTAATCGAGGTATTGACTATTTCGAGGTGCCTGAGTTGGGTGAGGCGAAGCAAGTGCTTGATTCCGGCGTCCGTGATCCCCGGACTGCAACTCAACGTAAGGTCGGAGAGGCTGGACAAACCGCTCAAGTGTTGCAATCCCGCATCCGTAACGCCATTCATGGACAAGTCCAGCTTCTGCAATTGAATCAGGCCCTTGAGTTGCTCCGCTTTACTATCGCCGTCTTCGTGCCGCAGCCTTCGGTGGGAGCAGTTGTATAGATTGAGCACTCTCAGCTTGGGCAGTTTTTTGAGCTGCGCGACTCCGGCAGCGGTGAGGTTATTGCTGGAAAGGTTCAACTCTTCCACTTCGGTCCAAGCGTCAAGATTCGCCTCGGCCAGGTCCGGGAGTCGCGATACCGCAAGGTCAACCGAACGAAGGTGTGGCAGTTGCGCGATTGCGGCAAGTCCGGAGGGGGTCAGCCCTTCCGCGTTCATAATCCATAAGTTGTGAAGTTGTGGCAGGCGTTTCAAATGATCAAGCCCCTCGCCGGTAAACTTTCCGTGGTCAAGAAGGAGTGTCTTGAGTTCTGCGAGGTCTGCGAGGTACTTCAGGTTGTCATCGTTGCGGAGGTTATCAATGCGCAGCCAGCGAAGATGAGGAAGAGCGGCGAGGCTTATAAGCCATCGGTCGTTGGCCGGCGCGGTATTGCGCGACGCAAATGGTGAAACCGCGTCCCTCTCGACCGCAAGAACGCGGTGAAAGAAATCGTCGCCTAGCACTTCCCGTAGCGGAGCGGGCACGGTGGATTTCGCGCGGAAATCCAACTCGTGGGACGCGCCGAATTGGTAGTCATAGAGCGCGACCCCGTGGCATTCCTCAACTACCTTGACGGCCTGCCATTGCTCGCGAGCGTTGAATAATCGTTGCAGAATCCATCCCGCGTCCTCACCCTTGTCCGACTCATCGACAACGATGTAGCTGCGCAATTTGCGCGCGATGTCGCGATCGCTCTTGCCGGGAAACTGCGCCCGCAACTGCCTCCAAGACGATCCTTGCGAGAAATCGGGGACGGGCGTTTTTGTGTCCGATGAGGGTCGCCCGCCGATCGCGCAACCCGGGAACGCTTTTTGCAGATTGCGCACCATTGCGCCAGAAATCGTCGCGCCGTCCAGGTCCAGTTGTTGTAACTGCGTCAGTTGCGCAAGCTGTAGCCATGCCGTGTCTGTTAGCGCGCAGCGTGCCAGTCCAAGCTTCTTCAGATCGAGTAATTTGGACATGGCCGAGATCGTCCCATCGTCTATCGGCGGTGATTGCGGCTCCGCGTAGCGATTTTGGAAGGCTAACGAGGTCACATTGCCCAGTTGCGCCAACAATTGAATTGCCCGACAATTCTGGAGGTTTGTTCGGTACAACTCGAATTGCCTCTTCTCGCGTGGCACCGACAGGGATGCGGAGAAAGTTCCGTTCTTCGCGTCCTCGCAAAGCGTACAGCCCAAGACGAGTAGTTGAAGGATGCGACGATTGAGTTCTCCATTCTCGTGAACGAGTTCGAGCGGGCCAATGGCGTGGCCCGACCGGACGAGTTGCCCCCAAGGACTGTCATGTCCGTTTCCTACGCGTAACCGCGGCAACGCAAGTTGCATTTCCCAGAGCCCTTCGCATGTAATCTTCGATTGATCAGACCGAAAGATCTTCAAGTGCGACAGTCTCGACAGCCACTGAACGCTTTCGTCACCGACATTCGTGTCTATCAGGTAAAGCTCTTCCAGGCGTTGCAAGCCGGCAAGTTGTTTCATGCCCTCATCCGTGATCTTGCTTCCGCTGAGTGCCAGGTAAATAAGGCGAGGGAAGTGCTCGATACAGCGCAAGTCGTCGTCTTTAGCGTTCGAGCCGCAAAGATTGAGGCGACGAAGGTTATTGAGTTTTGCCAGATTATCCCAAAACTCCGCGTCAAGCGGCCTCCATCGCTCCCGATTTGCCTCGTCGGTATCGCTCCGGAAAGTGCTCATGCCGTGCGGTCCGACGTTTTGCACGCTGCCGCGATCATCTTTGATGACTTCCGCACGTGTGCGTAGCGCCGCGACCACCTCCGGGCTGTCCGCTCTCACGATGGGCGCGCTCTTCAGATCACTGATCCGAAGCGTATACGTTTCGCCTGCATCGTACATAGGCGTATGCGCAACTAAGCTTCCGCCCGAGACGAGCAATTCCTCCTGGTTCTTTTCCTCAAAAATCTTGCCTTCTTTGACAAGACCGCTCGCGATGCGAACCTTCACATGACCCTTGTCGACGATTTCCAACAAAATAAATGGCGGGGCAAGCTTATTCCCGTGGCGTAGGAAAGAACCCACGTGGCCGATGCCGCCGCCAGGTTCCGCTTGTGCTTCCTCGATTGTCGTTTTTTCAAACCCCTCAGTCCCGTCCGATGCCCACACGCACGTGCGAACATCGAAGACAAGCGAGGCGGGGGACGGTTGACGCGTAATTTGCTCCGCTAGCGGCGGCGGATTGGCTATCGGCGCCGTCCTCCCTCGCTTTTGCGCAAGCACAAAGCAAATCGCAATCGCCACCAGCGGCACCAAAACCGCCAGCAGGACCGTCAGATTCTGCGAATATCGGGGCAGGAATATGAAATTGCTCCGCCACGATGAATGTCGCTCGGACTTCATGGTGGGCCTCACTTCCATCTATTCGCACGATCTACGCAAAATTATTGCCTGATGCGCCTGTAAGATTCGTTCGCGGACGACGATTGCAAGGCGGACGGCACCCGGAGGGTGCCTGCTACTTTTCGCGGCCCAGTTCCTCCAACGCTGCGGCGAAGGCGCCGTAGGCCCCGGCGTCGAAAAGCACGAACCGCACCAACGCCGGCTGGCCGTGCTGGCGGAGGAAGTCGATTGCCGTCTGCAAGGCCACGCGCGCGGCCTGGTCCATCGGATAGCGATAGGCCCCGGTGCTCAGCGCGGGCAGCGCGATCGAGCGGCAGTCGTGCTCGACGGCCAGTTCCAACGAGCGGCGATAGGCCCCGGCCAACAATTCGGCCTCGCCCCGCCGGCCGCCGCTCCAGACCGGTCCCACGGCGTGAATCACATAGCGGGCCGAAAGGTTTCCAGCCGTGGAGATCACCGCGGAACCGGTGGGGCAACCGTCGGGGTAGCGGGCGTCGGTCTCGGCCATGATGGCCGCTCCACCGCGGCGATGGATGGCCCCGTCAACGCCGCCCCCGCCTGCCAGGCGGCTGTTGGCCGCGTTGACGAGTGCGTCGACCTCCTGCTGCGTGATGTCGCCTTGATGCAGTTCGATCGTCTGGCCGGAAATGAGCGTCTTCATACTTACTCCTTCAAGTCCTCCGCGAAGGCCTTCGAGCTCAACTCCTCGCCGGTGGCGTGCCGCGTGAGGTCGTTCCAATTCATCGTGGCGGCGGGCGTGAAGACCCGCTGCTGCAAGAAGCGGCCGACCGCCGGATGGCCCACGTATACCGCCTCGCGCGGCTCGACGTGCAGCACCTCGCGGGCGATGGCGTGATGCACCTGCGAGGCGAACAACTGGCCCAGCATATAGCTCTGGTAATAGACCGGAGAACTGACGATGTGGATCTTCGTGGCATAGTCGGGCTGGTTGCGTCCCTCGGGCCGCTTCAGTTCCTGGTACTTCTCCACCAGGTCCCACCACAGGCGGTTGAGGTCCTGTTCGGGATTGTCGTACAGGCCCATCTCGAAGCGGAACATGACCTGGCACCAGCGCGAGAAGATCAGCAAACGGTTGCGGTTGAGCTTGCGCATCTGGAGGGCGAACTTCTCCGCGTCCGGCACTTGTACGCCCATCTCCGCCAGCCAGCGCGGCTCGTCACCCAGCCGCTCAAACATCATCGCCAGCCCTTCGGTCGTCAGCGCGTGGGACTCGACCCGCAGTACGTAGGGCACGTCGCGGGGCAGGTTCTTCTCGTAGACCGAATGGCCCAACTCGTGCAGCATCGTCGTCAGCCATTCCTCGCCGGGCACCACGTTCCCCAGCACGCGGACGTCGCCTTCGCGGTCCATGTCCTGGCAGAAGGCGTGCGGGCATTTGCCGGGCTTTTCGTAGAGGTCGCTGCGGCCCAGGACGTCGTCGATCGGCAGCCCGATGCCCGCGTAAAACGTGCGGCACAACTTGATCGGGTCCAGGGGCCGGTAGATGGCGTCGTAATTGCCGTAGATGGCGGGCGACTCCTGGAAGAACGGGTCGTGATAGTGCCAGGGCCGCAGTTCTTCGACCTTCACGCCGCACTGCCGGGCCAGGGCCGCGTCGATCTCGGCTTTCGCCGCGTGGAAGTCGTCGCGGGTCAGCGCGTCCAGTTCGTCGAACAGCTTGAGCACCTTCGCCTGGCTCAGTTCCGACAGGGCGAGTTGCATCACGTGATAGTCCTTGAAGCCGATCTGCCGGGCCGCGCGGTTCCGTAGGAGGGCCAGCTTCTTCAGGTCCGGCTCGATGATCGGGCCGACGGACTTGCTCGCTTCCCAGACGGCCCGCCGCCGCGCCGAGTCTTTCGACTTCCGCAGCACGTCGCGGACGTCGTTTTCGCTGAGGTCCTTGCCATCGACCCGCGCGCGGAACACGTCGTAGGCCTTTTCCACCTTGTTCGACAGCGCGGCCATCTCCTTGATCACCTCGGGGTCGATCTGCCGGGCCAGGTATTGGAGGTAAAGGACCTCGATCTGCCGGGCCAACAGCCGGTCGCCGATCGGCTGGTCGTGGATGGCCTTGAGCCGGGCGAACGTCTCGCGGTTGGCCAGCAGCAGGTCGAGCCGGGTCTCGATTTCTTCTTTCTTGCGAAAGGCCTCGTCGCTGCCCGTGATGTTGGCTTCCCACCAGCGGCGATTGGATTCGGTCTCCAGCGGCCGGACGGCCGCTTCATGCCGGGCGATGAACTCGCGTGCGCGGGCGTCATTGTCGCCCGGCTCCGCGGCGGCGGCAGACGCAATCATGGCGACACCGGCCAACGCGGCCGGCACGATCGGAAAAAAAGCATGGGCGATGGACATGGTTTATCTTGTTCACGCTTGGGGTGTCGGTGCGTCGCGTAGCGACACACGGGAAATAGGGTGCGATTTTGTTCTGTGGGCAGAAGCCGCACGCCTACCATCATATCGCCGCTACGCGATCTCGGCTACGAATGGCCGGCGACATCGACGTTATCGGCCCGGAGTGCGCCGTTCCGCTAGCAACGCCGCTGGTCAACCTCAAGCGAGTCGGAACGGCGATAGGCTGCGGGCCTCACGCCTTGTAGCAGGCACGCGGTATCCGCTTGCGGATACTCCGTTGCTGCTGGCGACAATGAGGAACATAGCGGTTATCCCAATTTGTCCGCCCCACCGCCCGCGGCAATTCATTTATCGAAACCCCCAATGGGCCACCAATAACCTATGCTTAAACAGTAATGGATTCCTCTACCATGCCGCAACGAGGTTAAGCGAAATGCCCAAAGTACTTCAGAAAGCTGCTCGCGAGAAGGTCGTATTCATCACCTGGAAAGATTTCTATAGCGTGAAGAATGAGGAGATGGATGGTCATCACCAGAAGATCATTGCGATGGTCAATGAACTCTATGATGCCCTGAAGAGCGGGGCCGAACGGGAGGTCACGCGGTCGCTTCTGCCGGGCCTGGTGGAATACACGAAGTTTCACTTCACGCGGGAAGAACAGTTGATGGCGGAGTGCCAGTTCCCCAATCTTGCTGTCCACAAGTCTTCCCATGTATCGCTGTTCCAAGAGACGAACAGGTTGTCGCGGCAAGCGGGCGAAGTGAGCGGCAAAGAATTGCTGCGTTTTCTGAAGAAGTGGTTCGTGGATCATATCTGCGGCGAAGACAAGCAGTATAGCCCCTTCATGCAGCGACTTGCCCGCGCCGGCTCGTGAGGGGCAAAAGGGGAAATCTGGCCGCATCTGCCATTGTCTACCCGTTAGTGCGGATTGCCGACGTCATTGCGAACCTCGGCCGCCCTGGCCAAATCCGTAAAGTCTTCGCGGGGTTCCAGAAATATCTCTACGAAGAAGAAAAGCTGCCGGCGACCGAATGCGAGTAAACTGCGAAACATGACACGCCGGCGTGCCACGACATCAACGATCACTCTTTTCTCAGCCTCGTCGCTCCGACTGTTGCGGCTGCCTTTTTTCTTTTAGAAACTATCTCAAAAGCGATACGCGTGGTTTCCCACTCCTTCCGGGAGATAAGGGCTTTTCGGACGGCCTGTGAGACTGCGACGACGGCCGACGCCCAAAAGAACCGCGGCTCGCCCCCTCCTCTGGGCGTTGTCGGGCATCGGAATTCTCAACCTGTTGCGGCGCAAGGAGTTAGGGCAACGTTTCGGCGGGGCCGTCGACGCCATGCGTCCTCCGGAACGCCGCGCGGAAAATTTCTTCGCGGCGCAACTGCTTGCCGGACAAGGACTTGCGGCGCGACTTGCAAAAATTCCCCGCGGGCTGAAAACAACGCCGGTAAAGATGTCATAAGACGTGTTTACAGATGTAGGCAATAGGCCTTCACCCCCTGCGCCTCTCCTATCCTGCCGGGTACGGCAGGCGGGAGAGGGGAGACTTTTGACTGCGCCTTTCCCGCTTGCGGTTTGTCGATTTAGTCCCGCCCCCGCTGGGCTTGCCCCAGCGGAGCGCAGGATTTGCAACTAGAAACG
>Ga0302320_10025504_pt1 | contig 11493 bp, 9 predicted proteins | sample Bog_T0_3_FD_202130 | JGI IMG/M metagenome (GOLD analysis project Ga0302320, IMG submission 202130) | Peat permafrost microbial communities from Stordalen Mire near Abisko, Sweden - Bog_T0_3 | ecosystem: Environmental > Terrestrial > Soil > Wetlands > Peat | place: Sweden: Abisko, Stordalen Mire... | reverse complement strand
AAGAGCAGCAGGCTGCCAAACAGCTTTGTGAATGTCTCCACCGGTCGTCCTCCCGCAATCTCGTCTCGTCAACAAGATCATCGGATGGACGACCGGCGGGGTCAAATTTCAAATATTTTTGGCTAGGACTTACGCACATTTTCTTGTTGGCGGCAACCACAGAAGCGCATCAATTTCGGAAACCATCACCCAGTCTTCCCCGTTTAGTAGCGTCTCTAATCGTGCTCTTGTCAGCTCCGGCGATTCCACCAACGCCTTCGCTATGGGCTTCGGCGGCGGTGCGGACTATCCTCTCCGCAAGAAACTATCGTGGCGCACAGGAGCGGATTACCTGACCAGCACCGGCACGAACGAGAATCATGTCCGCGTCGTTACGGGACTGGTTTGGCAATTGGGAAAATAGAACCGGCTGTAAATTGGCAGACTTGAAACCCTCGCTCAGCACGCGTCCCCTGCCCTTTGCCGTATTCTTCCAGACGATGGGTCCTTGGCCGCATCAGGCACCCTGAAAGACAGAAAAGAAGAGGACGGTTGGGATGAATGTGGTCAAAGCGCGGCTGGCCGCGATGATGTTCCTGGAGTACTTCATCTGGGGTGCGTGGTATGTGACGGTGGGAACCTGGCTGGGACGCTCGCAGCACTTTACCGGCGAGCAGATCGGCCTGGTCGCTGGCACCACAGCCGTGGGCGCTATCGTCTCCCCCTTTCTGGCAGGATGGCTCGCGGACCGCTTTTTCGCCACCCAGCATGTGCTGGCGGCGCTCCATGCGGCCGGGGCGGTGCTGCTCTACCTGGCCTCGCAGCGCACGGAATTCACTCCTCTGTATTGGCTGGTGCTGGCCTACGCCTGCGTCTACATGCCCACACTGGCTCTCACCAACTCTTTGGCCTTCCGCCAGATGACGGACCCCAAGACGGAGTTCGGCCCGATTCGCGTTCTCGGCACGGCGGGCTGGATCGTGGCGGGATTGCTGGTGGGTGGATTGAAGCTGGAGGCCACGGCCCTGCCGCTGCAGATAGCGGCCGCCTCTTCGCTGGTGCTGGCGTTCTATGCGTTGACGCTGCCGCATACGCCGCCGATGAAGGAGGCCGGAGGGTTCAGCCTGCAGAAGATGCTTCCCGTCGAAGCCATCCGGCTGCTCGCCAAGCCGTCGTTTGCGATCTTCGTCATTGCCTCGTTCCTGATCTGCATTCCGCTGCAGTTCTACTATGCCTTCACCAATCTTTATCTGAACGAGATCGGCATCCAGAATGCGGCGGGAAAGATGACCGGGGGGCAGATGTCGGAGCTCTTCTGCATGCTTCTCATCCCTTGGTTCTTCCGTCGGCTGGGGGTCAAATACATGCTGGTGGCGGGCATGAGCGCGTGGGCCTTGCGCTATGCTCTGTTTGCCTTCGGCGGCGGCGGAGCGGGCCTGTGGATGTTGTATGGCGGCATCTTGTTGCACGGCATCTGCTACGACTTTTTCTTTGTGACCGGTCAAATTTATGTCGATCGTGAGGCACCGACTGCTTCCCGCGCGGCGGCACAAGGAATGCTGACCCTGATCACCTATGGCGCCGGAATGCTGCTCGGATCGTGGCTCTCGGGGCGCGTGGTGGATCACTATGTCACGGTGGCAGCCGATGGTTCGGCGACTCATCAATGGCGGCCCATCTGGCTCATTTCGGCAGGACTTTCGACGGCGATCCTGGTGTTGTTCCTCATGACATTCAAAGATCGGGAAGCAACACCCGAGGCGTTATAAGAAATCCGTGAAATAGCCTGTCCACGTTGGACATGGGCTTGGTTCACCCATGTCCAACCAAGAGGCCGAATCGGTGGGACCGAGAGTCGGTATTTGCCTGGGAGGCCAGCCTTGACCCGACTCCCCATGATGCTTGGGTGCCCCAGGTCTCGATTTTGAGACCTGGGAAGCCTGAGACTCTTCCAGATCCGTCTCTCATTTGGGATATTGCTCCCGTCGTGGCAGCAAGGCCTCTCCGTTCCCCGAATGAATGGGTCAGGCGGCATCATTCCCAGGTCTCAAAATCGAGACCTGGACACCCATGCTTCATCGATTGTTCAGGTATTGCTCCCACACTGCCTGAAAATTGATCGGCGTGACCTCCACTTAGAACTTCTGATGAGCCGCGGAAAAGGTTGACCAGGATCAGCAAACTCACTAGGTTGTAGATGTACTCAAGTTATATTCGAGTCAGCCGTACAAGGAGTTGGGATGAAAAGCAGAGTGCGAATCGCAGTTCTGGCAGCGGGTCTGGCGGCCATGGCCAGCCTGGGATCACCCGCCCAGGACCTGAAGAGTTTCGAGCAGAAGATCACCACCAAGGTCTTGCCCAATGGGCTGACCCTGATCATCTGCGAGCGGCCGGAAGCTCCGGTCTTTAGCTATTCCACTTTCATCGATGCCGGAGACGTCAACGATCCCTCGGGCGAGAGCGGCTTGGCCCACATGTTCGAGCACCTGGCCTTCAAGGGAACCACCGAGATCGGCACCACCGACTACGCCGCCGAGAAGGTTGCTCTGGACAAGGTCGAAGCGGCCAACAACACGTACGAGGCCGAGTATCTGAAGTCCGTGGGACGCGACCCGCAAAAGCTGACCGAACTAAAGAAGGCTTTGAAGGAAGCCGAAGACGCGGCGCACAAATTCGTCGTGCCCAACCAGTTTACCGATGTCGCCGAGCGCAATGGGGCCTCGGGGCTGAATGCCAGCACAGGACTCGACCAGACCATGTATTTCTGGTCGATGCCGGAGAATCGTCTGGAACTCTGGGCGTGGCTGGAGAGCGGGCGTCTGAGCGATGTGGTGCCGCGCGAGTTTTACAAGGAACGCGATGTAGTCAATGAAGAGCGGCGCATGAGAACCGACTCCAACCCTATCGGACGTCTGGTGGAACAATTTCTGGCCACTGCCTATGTGGCGCACAACTACGGTCGTAGCGGCATCGGATGGCCCAGCGAAGTGGCCCAGATTACCGCGACCGAGGCCATGGAATTCCACAAGAAGTACTACACCGGCTCCAACATCGTGATCTCGGTGGTAGGCGATGTGAAGGCGAGCGAAGCCTTGCCGATGCTGGAGAAGTACTTCAGCAAGATTCCAGCCGGACCGAAACCCGAAGAGATGACCACCGTCGAGCCCAAGCAGTTTGCGGAGAAGACGGTCACCATCCGCGAACAGACGCAGCCCTTCTACCTGGAGGGATATCATCGCCCCGACTATCGCGACCCCGACAGCGCCGTCTATGACGCGATCAGCGACGTGATGTCCAACGGGCGCGTCTCGCGCCTCTATCGCAGCCTGGTGCGCGACCAGCAGATTGCCGCTGAAGCACAGGGATTCAGCCCCTTCCCCGGAGATAAATATCCCGGCCTGTTCGCGGTCTATGCGGTGCCGCTGCCGGGACACACTCCGGCAGAGATGGGCATCGCCATTCATAAGGAGATCGACAAGCTCAAGAGCGCCGATCTCAGCGACGACGAACTTGCTATGTTCAAGACCCGCGCCCGCGCCGATCTGCTGCGTGGTCTGGCCGACAATCAGGGACTGGCCAATACGCTCTCCGAGTACCAGACCCGTTACGGCGACTGGCGCGAACTCTTCCGGCAGTTGGACAAGGTCGACAAGGTGACCAAGGCCGATGTGCGCCGAATTGCCAACCAACTCTTTGTCGCCAGCAACCGCACCAGCGCCGTGATTGAAACTGAAGCGCCTGCCGCAGCCGCCAAGAACGCCGGAGGTGCACAATGAAGGGTCCTCTTGCTTCTCTCTCCCGAGTCTCGGTTTTGAAAGGGCACGACTTTAGTCGGTCCGATGAAATCTCAGTTTTGAAAGGGCACGACTTTAGTCGTGCCGAAGAAGCCCATAAAATAAACGGGGCTTTAGCCCCTGAGGGACGGTCTTCGGTGAATTCATTTGTGATGCGCGGATTGTCTATGGGCCTCATCGCAGGAATGGCTTGCCTGGCTGTCGGTGCGCTCTCTGCCTCTATTTCTGGTTTGGCCCAGCAGAGCAAACCCTGGGAAAAGATTCCCGTCCCCAAGCTGCATGACTTCAAACCGCATCAGCCCGCGCGGATCGAGTTGAAGAACGGCATTGTGCTCTTTCTGCAGGAAGACCATGAGCTGCCGTTCATCTCCGGATCGATCCTCATTCCGGGCGGGGAGCGGGACGAGGATGTTGCCAAGACCGGCCTGGTTTCGCTTTACGGGCAGACATGGCGCACCAGCGGCACAGCCAAGCTGAATGGCGATGCTCTCGACGACCTGCTGGAGGCCAAGGCCGCGCACATCGAGACCTCTGGAGGCGAAGATTCAACCTCCATCTCCTGGGATTCGCTTAAAGGGGATTCGGACCAGGTCTTCGCTCTGGCGATGGATCTTTTCCTTCATCCCGCATTCGCTGCGGAGAAGCTCCAGCTCGCCCAACAACAGGAAGCCACCGGAATTGTTCGCCGCAACGACAACGAGGGCGAAATCGCCAGCCGCGAATCCACAAAGCTGGTTTATGGAGCCAACAGCCCGTATAGCCGTCAGGAGGAACTGGCGACCATCGGCGCAGTCTCTCTGGATGACTTGAAGGCGTGGCATGATCGCACCATCGGCGGGCAGCTCATCGTGGCCATCGGTGGAGACTTCGACCCCAAGGTCATGGAAGCGAAGCTGCGCGCGGCCTTTGAATCGATGCCTGCGGTCAGGAAGACGGCGGCTCGTCACGATTCCTTCACCGATCCCAAGCCGGGGATTTCTTTTATCAACAAGGAAGACGTCAACCAGTCGAACATTGAGATTGTGGGACTCGGCATTGACCGTCACAATCCCGACGTGCCTTCCGTCGCCATTCTGAACGAGATTCTGGGTGGAGGTTTTGCCAGCAGGCTCTTCCAGAAGGTGCGCACGGAGTTGGGCTTGGCTTACGCCGTAGGCGGCGGAATAAGCTTCGCTTACGACCATCCCGCCACCTTCCGCGTGATGGCCATGACCAAGAGCGTCTCCACCGTGGATGCGACCAAGGCAGCCGAAGCGGAGATCGCCGGCCTTACAACCAAGCCCTTTACCGAAGAGGAGTTGGCCCGATCCAAGGACAACATTCTCAACTCGTTCCTCTTCCGCTACGACACACGGGAAAAGGTGCTGGCCGCGCGTGTCCAGCTGGAGTTCTACGGCTATCCGGCGGATTACCTGGAGACCTACCGGGCCGGCCTGGAGAAGGTTTCCATCGCGGATCTGGAGAGGGTGGCTAAAAAGTACGTCCACCCCGACAAGATGGCGGTATTGGTGGTGGGCAACGGGCCAGAGATCAAGCCCGGCCTCGAAGAAGTGCAACTGGGTCCCGTGAAGAACATCGATATCACCATCCCCATGCCCAAGCAGCCAGACGCACAAAAATAACGAGCGGCAAAAAAGAACCCTGCACGGGGGCAAACAACCCGTGCAGGGTTCTTTTTTGCACTTGCAGAGTGGAAACGGTACTTCTGATTACCCCGCGCGCGAAGCTGAAGGTTTGCTCAGGTCAGGCTGTAAGTCACGCAGAGACTCTGTAAATCCTTCGTCCCAAGGAAACCGACCGTTCTTGTCTGGCCAAAATAGTTGCAAGACAGGAAATTCGGAACTACCGTAGAACCAAACCGCCCAGCTACAAGTCTCGTGATATTGGGACGGGTGGATTCGGCGAAATGCGCACTTGTACCCCTCCAATAGTTCTCCAGTCAAATCTCCATCACGGAATTCAACTCCTTTTCGTACCTGATCACCAGCATTATTGATAATTCGATGCATAACTTCAGAATCAAGACCGAAGGTGATGATCTCCGGGTGTTGGAACTCTTCGTAGAGGCCAAAGGAGTACGCGAAGCCCGGTCCCTCAGAATCCTCCGCGATCATGTTTACGAACCATCCATGCTCTTCACGTCTTTGAAGAACGCTTTTATCGTGTTCGCCAAGTTCGGCGTCCGTCGAATGCCGTGTCATTCAAGAAGCATACCAATTTGACTGAGACGTCTGTAGGCGTTTCGACTGCATCGTTGATGTCTCGCTAGACCGAGGTAGGATCAAAGAGGGAACATCATGGGTTATCCTATTTCTATGATGTTGGATCTAAAATAGGTTACGCTGCTTTAAACGCGTCACACCCCCTTCAGCTTCTTCAGAGTGTTTGCCACGCTCTTTCAAAAAACAGTAGAGCAATACTTCAGAACCTTGATACGAATGCCCTATTTCTCGATCCAGCTATAGCGAAGATCAACCTCTACAATGGAAGGGGAAAAGTCCCCCATGGAGAGCATCGAATGGAATCGAAGGCACAACTCGCGGTTGTCATTATGGCGGCAGGCAAGGGAACCCGGCTCAAGTCCCGCCGCCCCAAAGTCCTGCACACGGTAGGCGGCAAGCCGCTACTGATCCACGTGATTGAGGCCGCCACGAAACTTGCCGCGCCTTCCGATATCTTCGTCGTTATCGGCCACGAGGCCGAACAGGTCCGCGCCGCCGTCTCTGCTTCGGGAGTGCGCTTCGTCGAGCAGACCGTCCAGCTCGGCACCGGTCACGCGCTGCAGTGTTGCCGTGAAGCCATTGCCGGCTACGAGAATGTGCTTGTCCTCTCTGGAGATGTGCCCCTGATTCGTCCGGAAACCATTCAGCAAGTCTGGCAGTTTCACCAGTCCGAACAGGCAGCGATGACGATCCTCACGGCCGCGCCGGAAAACCCCTTCGGCTACGGACGAATCGTGCGCAGCACAATAGACTCGGCCGCCGTCGAGGCCATCGTCGAACAAAAAGCACTTACCGCCGAGCAGCAGAAGATCAGCGAGATCAACTCCGGCATCTACGCCTTCCACACCGCCGACCTGCTGGCACAACTGGGCAAGCTGACCGACAACAATGCGAACCGGGAAGTGATTCTTACCGACGTCGCCGGGCTTTTGTGCGCAGAGGGAAAGCGCGTGGTCGCCGTTCTCGCCACCGATGCCACCGAAGTACTGGGCGCCAACACTATCGCCGAGTTGGTCTCCCTCGATGCCGCCATGCGCGCGGCCACGGCCAATCGGCTCATGGCGCAGGGAGTCACCATCTTTCGCCCCGAGACCTGCGTGATCGACGCGACGGTCGAAGTCGGCGCCGACACCATCCTCGAGCCCTTTGTGCAGTTGCTGGGCTCCGTCCGGATTGGCACTGATTGCCTGATCCGCTCCTATTCGGTCGTTGAAAACTGCACCCTCGGCAACAACATTCTGGTCCGCCAAAGCTGCATTCTCACCGAGAGCACCGTAGGCGACGGCGCCAAGATCGGCCCGTTTGCGCATCTGCGCCCCGGCAGCGAGATCGGCGAAGACGCGCATGTGGGGAACTTCGTCGAGACCAAAAAAGCCAAGCTTGGCAAGGGCGCCAAGGCCAACCATCTGAGCTATATTGGCGATGCCGAGGTTGGTGCAGGGAGCAATATCGGCGCCGGGGTCATCACCTGCAACTACGACGGTGTCCACAAGTTCGCGACAAAGATCGGCAAGGGCGCATTTGTGGGCAGCGACTCCACATTGGTCGCGCCGGTCTCGATCGGCGATGGCGCCTATATCGGCGCGGGCTCCTGCATCACCAAGGATGTACCGGCGAACTCCCTTGGCATCAGCCGCGCCAAGCAAGTGACAGTCGAAGGTTGGGCCACGACCAAGCGCGCCCGCCAGAAGGCCTCGACAGGTTGATCCGGCAAGTATGCCCTCGTCCTGGCTTCCCGCTCGATAGGTCCGGCCCGCATACACAGGCCGCCGGCCCATCGATACCGGGTATTCTGCAGCATGGGTGGGAGGCCCATGACATGATCGAAGGGCCCGATGACTTTGGTACAAGGCGCTTCCGCGCTATTTCTTCCCGGGCTGATCGAAGCCCCAAATACGATTTCCTTCTCTCCGCCGGCAGTAGCGCCGGCGAAATGCGTTCAAAAGGCAGAAAATGCCCTGGGGGGTTGCCAGCAAAGATACGTAGGCAAAGGGATTTACTTCTTTCTAAATACAGCGCCAAATCTGTCCTATATCCTTCATTTGTGAAAGTAAAGAAGGCATAGACGGACAGGACGAAATTTCGCACCGGTGAAGACGAACCAGGGTTCAGGGATTTTGCAGCGCTCCTCCTCCGCGCCGCTACCGGAACGAAATGAGTCTAGACTCGCAATGCATTCTGGAGCGGATTCTTGCTCTCTCACGAGGCACGTCGTTTTTGTATTTTTGCCAGGGCCCAAATCCGTTAGGTAGACCTCTTTGCCTTTATTCCCCATGGGCGAAGATAAGAGAGGGTTTTGCTTGGCACTGAATCTTGCTGAACTCGGAGCAAAACAATTCGCCCTGGAGCGCACCGCGGAGGCACGCAGGCGCGGGATCATAAGCCCCAGAGGCACGGCCCGCATTCTCGTTGTTGAAAACGATGAGCATGTGCGGACCATGATGGGCCTGGCTCTGCAAAACCAGGGACACATCATCCACTATGCGGCCAGCGGATATATGGCCACGGATGCGCTGAAGAATGACTCTTTTGACCTGATACTGACCGACATCCTGATGCGCGACGGACATGGCATCAATTTGCTGGACCGTATCTCCGCCGAATACCCTATCATCCCCGTTGTCGTCGTGACTGCGGTACAAGAGGTTCGAGTCGCCATCGACACCATGCGACGCGGAGCGTTTGACTATCTGCTCAAGCCGTTTGAACGCCCGGAACTGCTGAAATGCGTGGTGCGGGCGCTGGATCATCGCCAGACCCTGGTCGAAGAGCACAGCTACCAACGGGATCTGGAACAGATCGTACGAGCTCGCACCGAACTTCTGTGCCAGGTCGTCGAAGATCTGGAGCATTCCTACGACATCACTTTAGAAGCACTGGGCGATGCTCTGGACCTGAAGGACTCCGAGACCGAAGGCCACTCCAAGCGGGTCACCGCCTACACCATCGCTCTGGCGCGGGCAGCTGGCATCAGTCCGATCGATCTGAAGGTCATCGCGCGCGGCGCTTTTCTGCATGACATCGGCAAGATGGCGATTCCCGATCACATTCTGCGCAAGCCGGGCAAACTGACCCCGCAAGAGCAGGTCATCATGCGCGAACACTGCACGCTTGGCTACCAGATCCTGCGCAAGATTCCCTTTCTCAATGAATCCTCCGAGATTGTCCACTGCCATCAGGAGTTCTTCGATGGGGGCGGCTATCCGCGCGGCTTGCAAGGCAGCCAGATCCCGATTGGGGCCCGGCTCTTTGCGATTGCCGATACTCTGGATGCCATTACCAGCGACCGCCCTTATCGCAATTCCAGTAGCTTCGACGCCGCCCGAGCCGAGATTCAGCGCTGTGCGGGAACCCAGTTTGACCCCGGCGCGGTCGAAGTTTTCCTCCGCATCCCCACGGAACTCTGGATGGAGTTGCGCTCGGAGATCAACGGCCAGAACCGGCGGTTTCTCGCCTTCGACCTCTCTCAGCTCAGAGGAACCCCGTAGGCCCCGGAAGGCCCTACTTTTGCGATTGGGGCTTGTTCCGAAGGGCCCTTGCCCCGGTATTCTGATACACATGATCCTGCATTGGGTACGCCGCGTTCTGCTGGTGCTGTCGATAGCGTTTGTCGCCCTTTACGGCGGTGACTGGGCGGTTTTCAAGTTGCGTGGCTCGCCCAGTTCCAAAGTGACGGTCAGCCGCTACGTCGCAATCCCCCTCAAAGGCAACAAGCAGGAGTACGACTATCTTGGCACGTCCGAGGTGGCCTGCTCGCTCTCTTTATTTGCACAATCCGGCCAAAGCCCCTGCTGGGAGCTGCGCCGCCATCCCAACCAGGGCATGAGCATCTAGAACATTTCCTCGCAAGAGGGCTTTCCCCATGGACGGGTGAACATGGCGCGGTGACATCAGTCACATTTCGCGCCTCTGCGTGCGGGTACGATCGACCCATCTTCGTCCGGTTTTCGAGGGCTCATGTACAGTCGAACGCAGAACGACAACGGCACCTATAACTCCCGCTGCCTGTATTGCTTCCTGACGATCGCCAGTGCTGTCGAGGCAGAAGATCGGTTGGACCAGTTCGAAGCCCGCCACATCTGCCCCGAGCGCGCCTTGGCCGAGTTGCAGCGGGAAAAGGCTTTGGACGCCGCCAAGGAGCCGACGACGACACCCACGCAGGCGCGACCGAACTGAACCAAAAAAAAGCAGTTGCTTGTGGGTTGAGGAGTTCACCCATCCCAAAACGTTGTCATCCTGAGCGAGCGAAGCGAGTCGAAGGACCTGCATTTTCGTGGGTTTCAGGCTCACCTTTTCGGTGATTTCCCAAGTGCGATAAAACGCGCGCCCAACTTGCAGTTTTCAACAATTTCATCGACCTTCCTGCCGGATCAAGTCTGAATCAGACTCAGCAGCCTGGGACGCATTCGTGGAGCATATGAGACTCATGCAGTGAGGGTTCGAACCCTTTGGAATTGCGGAAACGGCGGGAGCCCTCACGCTGCGCTGGGGAAGGCTTCAATCTTCGGGCGTTTACGGCGCGAGGCGTGCCAAAGATCATATTGCTGCTGCAGGTCGAGCCACAGGCCGGGCTCGGTGCCGAATGCGTCCGAGAGCCGCAGCGCCATAGCCGCAGTGAACGAGGCACGGCCGTTCAAGAGGCGCGAAAGCGTGGAACGGGCCACCTTGAGCCGCTTTGCCGCCTCGCCCACCGGCATCGAGCCAAGATACTCGCGCAGGATCTCGCCAGGGTGGCAAGGGTTGTACATCATGGGCATCGGGAACCTCCTATCATCCGTGATAATCCTGGTAATCCAGAAGGATTGCGTCTTCGCCGTCAAAGGTAAAAGTCATGCGCCAGTTGCCATTCACTTTGACCGACCAATGGTCTGCCAGGTCCCCTTTGAGGGGATGCAGATTCCAACCCGGCACACTCATCCGAGTAGCATTCTTGGCTGTATTCAGCATAGTCAACTCTTTCCGGCCATTGATCCTCGGCACGGGGTGGTTCTCCGCCTTGACGATTGAGGATGCGGCGGACGGCTTCGCGGTTAGCCCGATTGCGGCGCTCCATGAAGAACTCCTCGGTCTGCATCGCGGCGATTTTCTCAGCTGCTGCAACAACCAGGAATTGATTGATGTTGGTTCCATCGCGATCGCTGATCGTCTCAAGAGCCATCTTGAGCGAGACTGGTAGGCGCAGCGGAAATGTGGCGATTTTCGTGGTCATGGTCCGATCCTCTTCAAGGCTTCTCCGGGGCGAATCACGCTGATCCCGAAACTACGCTCGGCATCGCGCAGGTCCTTCACGTTGAAGGTCACAATGGCGTTTGCCCGGCCGTTCACTGCGGCTTCCAAGACCAGTTCGTCGCCCAGATCGTGCAATTGAGGTTAGCTCAACGACCACCACCTTAAAGGTGGTGGGTTGACGTTGCGACTGAAAGTCGCCTGTTTGCGGCTGAAGCCGCTTGAAAGCTTTCCGGCTGAGAGCCGTCTTAAGGCTCGCTCGGCGCTGTGAT
>Ga0302320_10025502_pt1 | contig 11494 bp, 14 predicted proteins | sample Bog_T0_3_FD_202130 | JGI IMG/M metagenome (GOLD analysis project Ga0302320, IMG submission 202130) | Peat permafrost microbial communities from Stordalen Mire near Abisko, Sweden - Bog_T0_3 | ecosystem: Environmental > Terrestrial > Soil > Wetlands > Peat | place: Sweden: Abisko, Stordalen Mire... | reverse complement strand
TTCGAGATGCAGTTTCGTTTCGCCTCTTGAAAACTCGAGTAGTTCGCCCGCCATGGCGACAAGCCGGTCGCACTGAACCTCCATTTTCCCGCAGCAATCGACCGTCTCCGTATCGGGATGGGTCATGCGGATGACCTCGATCGAGGAGAGAATCACCTGCACCGGTGTGCGCAAGTCGTGCATGAGCGAGCCCGCCATCTCGCCGATGAGCGAAAGTTTCTCTTTGCGCACCACCTCCTGCACATAGAGATTGTCCGTCTTCCGCAGAAGCTCGAGCACGCTCTGGAACAGATGCAGGGTCAGCGTCACCGGTTCCGAGAGGAGCACCTCGAGCAAATCGGGCGTCGGAATCCACGCCAGCGTGACATTCCCCCGCGCCCGCGCATCGGTGCTACGGCCCTGGCCGTCGAGCACGGCCACTTCGCCCAGGAAATCGCCCGACTCGACCAGCTTGAGCAAATGCTCGCTTCCGCCCGAAGCCTTGACGATTTCCACCCCGCCCTCCAGCACCAGCGCGATGCCCGTGGCTGCATCGCCTTCGTGGAAAAGATAATCACCCGGCTTGAAGTCCTGATAAATCAAATGGGCGACGAGCCGCTCGCGCCCGCCGGGCGAAAACGCTTCCAGGAACCTGTTGGCGCGTGCATCCATGTTAAGGTATTCAATTAATTGCGCTTCCTGCACCAATCAATGACTAAAATATGCCCGCTCGGGCGGGATGTGCAATGAAGTCCTCTCCATCGGAAATAAAGACCCCCGCCGACACGGGTTACGCTAAAAAACCTATATCGCTTATCTTTTTAAGCTACGCAGCCGGTTTAGCCGATGCAGCGCTACCACCTCCCGCTTTTTTATGAGACAATGAGGCCATGATAACCCAGCCCGTCTCCAGTTCTTCTCCGCTTCAAAAAACCTGATCCGAATCCCATACGCCTGATTCGCCTGATTCGGTTATTTTTTTAGCGGCCGGCCGGCCAAGCTCCGCAAGAGCCGCAGGAGTTGCTTGCCAGCCAAAGTCAGCGGAGGGTAGTCTTCAACCCTTTAACCCAACTCCCGAAAGGACACTATGCCGCAAGCCATCATGGAAACCAGCAAAGGCACCATCCACCTCGACCTCTTCGAGAAGGACGCGCCCGGAACCGTTAAGAATTTCGTCACTCTCGCCAAGAAGGGCTTTTACGACGGCCTCAGCTTTCACCGCGTCATCAAGGATTTCATGATCCAAGGCGGATGTCCCCACGGCACCGGTACAGGCGGCCCCGGCTACAAGATCAAGTGCGAGATCAACTCGCAGAAACATACCCCCGGCACGCTCTCCATGGCCCATGCGGGCAAGGACACCGGCGGCAGCCAGTTCTTCATCACCCACGTCGCCACGCCGCACCTCGACGGCGTTCACACCGTTTTCGGCCGCACCAAGGACATGGCCGTGGTCAATGCGATCAAGCAGGGAGACAAGATCGTCTCGGTCAAGATCACTGGCGACGAACCCGCCCCGGAAAAGAAATAAGGTAGGGACGGCAGTCCCCTGCCGTCCGTCGAATGAATGGGACGCGAGGGGACTCGCGTCCCTACCCTGTGAAATGCGCATTCTCGCCATCGATTACGGCAGCGCCCGGATTGGCCTCGCGCTGAGCGACCCAACCGGCACGCTGGCGCGTCCGCTGCCGTTCCTGCCCGCCAAGGCCGACGTGAAGCTCGCGCGCGAAATCGCCGACCTTGCTAAAAAAGAGGACGCCCACTTGCTCCTCCTTGGCCTGCCCCGCAACATGGATGGCACCTCGGGTGAAGCCGCAACCAAAGTGCAAGCCTTCGCCGGCGTCATCGGCCAAGCCACGCCGATTCCGCTCAAATTCGTCGATGAGCGCCTCTCCACCGTGCAGGCCAGCCGGCAAATGCAACAGTCGGGCAAGAACACCCGCAAGCAGCGCGACCTCATTGACAGCGAAGCCGCCTGTGTCCTGCTCCAAAGTTACCTCGACTCGCAGCAAAGATTCTCCGTCCTGCCCCCTGACGAATGAGCCTGGAGAATCTCGAACTCCGCAAAAGCCGGCCGCACCGCTTTGATCCCGCCTTGCAGGGTCACAAGCTTACCATCGCCTATCGCGGCACCGATTTTTCCGGCTGGCAACGCCAGGCGTCGAAACGAACCGTGCAGGGTTGCATCGAGGACGCGCTGGAGAAAATTTGGGGCGCGAAAATCAGCCTGCAAGGCTCCGGCCGCACCGACACCGGCGTCCACGCTCTCGGCCAAGTCGCTTCCTTCAACGCCCCGCGCCGACACGCCGCCGTCGACCTCCAACGCGCGCTCAACGCCAATCTGCCGCGCGATGTCCGTATCTTGAAATGCCGCCTCGTTTCGCCAGCCTTCCACGCCCGCTTCGACGCGAAAGGGAAAACCTATCGCTACCTCATCTGGAACCGACTCGTGCAGGACCCCTTCACTCTCGACACCCACTGGCACGTCCCGCGTCCGCTCGACTTGCCCGCCATGCGTCGCGCCGCGCGACTGCTGCTCGGCAAGCACAATTTCGCCTCCTTCACCAGCAATCCCGGCTACGAGCGCGAATCGACCGTGCGCACCGTGCGCCGCGTTTCCGTCGTTCGCAACGGCGCGGAGCTCATTTTCCATTTCACCGCGGACGGTTATCTCTACCGCATGGTGCGCAACTTTGTCGGCGCGCTGGGGAAAGTCGGGCTGGGAAAAATCACCGTGGACGATTTCGGCAAAATCCTGAAAGCCCAATCGCGTTCCGCCGCGCCGGAGACTGCGCCTGCCTGCGGACTCTATTTGATGAACGTGACGTATCCGCTGAATAAGACATATGGGACTCATGGGACAGCCAAGACTTCCACGCCACCCGAGGTCTCATAAGACCTATCTCTCCCATGAGTTCTATTAGTCCGATTCAACCACACCTCCACATCGTTCTGGTCGAGCCCGAGATTCCGCCGAACACGGGCAATATCGCCCGTTTTTGCGCCGCCACCGGCACCACGCTGCACTTGGTCGAGCCGCTCGGGTTCAAGCTGGACGACCGCGCCCTGAAACGCGCCGGGATGGATTACTGGCAGCATGTCACCTGGCAGAGCTGGTCCGATTGGACTTCCCTGTGCGCCGCCCATGCCGGGGCGCGATTCCATTTTCTCACCACCAAGGCCACCCGGCCCTACACGGAGGCGCGCTTCCAGCCGGGCGATTTTCTGGTGTTCGGACGCGAGACGCGCGGCCTGCCCGAGTCGCTGCTGAACGAGAACGCCGAGGCGTGTCTGACCATCCCCATGTCCAATCCAGCCGTACGCAGCCTCAACCTGGCCACGTCCGCGGCCATTGTGTTATTTGAGGCGCTCCGGCAGATCAGGACAGCCTCCAGCTAGGCTATTGTCCGGACAACCCGCCCAACTGGCCGGTCGTTTCCCACGATTCCGGCTTGTTCCACGGAACTGAGGAAACCGGCTGCCCGCTCGAATCGACATTCTCGGCGCTGGGCACGGTCGCGTTGCTGGAGCAGCCCACCTGCACGAGCGCCAGGGGGAGTAAAAGCAAGATCGTACGAAGGCGAAGCATGAGGCTGAGAGTCACGCGCCTAATTTAACACCTTATCCCCAACTTGAATACTGCCTTTTATATCCGGCAGAATTTCCGCCACAGCGTCATTGGGGTCAACCTTGGTTACCCGCACCTTGCCCAAAAAGGCATTGTTGCGATAAACGATCAGTTCGCCATTGGGCACCACGCCATTGGCGAGGCCGACATCGAGAATGACAAAATTCCAGGCGTTATCGACGAAAGTAACCTTGCCGCTGACACCGGGCATTTTGCCACCCTCTTTCACCCGGTTAACCGCGTCGGTCAGGTCCGCAATCTGCGTCTTATCGGAATCAAGCGTGTCCTGCAAAATCTTCTGTTCGGAGAGAGCTGCCTGCAAATCCGATTGCGCCTTGGCCACATCGTCCTTGTACTGCTGCGGCGTCTTGCCATCGAGGTCCTTCTGGATGGCGTCGTATTTGTCCTGCGCCGTCTTGGCCGAATCAGTAGCTGCGGTCAGGGCTGCCTTGGCATCGTCCGCCGCTTTCTGCGCGGCGGTGACTTGCGAGGTCAGGTCATCAACTTTGCCCTTGGCCGCGGTGAGGTCAGCCTGTGCCTGCGTATTGGCAGCCGTCAAAGCGGCATTCTCCTCTTTGTCCTTGGTGATCGTTTCCTGTTGCACCCTCTGCGCTGCCTGGGCGATATCGCGGTCTTTCTTCGACTGACCATACTGTTGAGACAACAGAACGCCAAAGACGACAGCCACGATTGCGCCTACGAGTGCTACCCAGAGTAAAAGTTTTCCAATTTGTGACATGTGATAAGTTGGCTAGGTCGTTGGCTTAAAACGGTTCAGGTGAGTCTCATAAAAACGCGCCGCTATGTCAAATTCATTCTTACGCACTAATAATGGAAATGACAGTTTTCCTTGCAAAAGCAACAACTTCCGTGAAATGAACTTCTATAAGATTCCCTACTTCCATCGGGCCGATCGGTGCACCCGCGCCAGTTCATCCGCAAAGGAAGTCCCCTCCAGATCGAGCTCTTTCCGCAACCACGAAGGGGAAGCCGTGGCCGCCCCGAGTGATTCGACCGTCAGCCTTTCTGCCTCGTCCGCCGTGATAACCAGAATTTCCGGCGCGACTCCCGATACCGCCACCAATCGCTCGATAATACTGTCGGCCGTTTGGTCTGCCGTGGCGTAACTGACAACCATATCCGTCGGCTTGTGAGTGCCGGGTGCTGACGCGGTCCCCATTTTGCCATCCAGCACCACCGTCACGCGCCACTCACTCGTGTCGTGCAGATGCTGGAGCTGGTCGAGCAGTGCCTTGCGGGCGGCGGCGCGGTTGCTGTCGTGGAGCTTCCGCAGATCAGGCCAGGAGAAAATCACGCTATGACCATCAATGACGAGATAGCGCGCGCTCATGGCCGGGATCGGGACTGGCCCGAGTTGGTTATTCCTTGGCGGGAGCCACAGTCTCGGCAGTCGCCGTCTCCGGTTTCTCGGTCACGGCTGGCTTCACGACCGCGGCGGGCTTTTCCACTATCGGAGTGGGCTTCGCGACCGGAGCGGCTTTTTCCACTGGCGCTGCCGGAGCGGGCTTAGCGGCAGCCGGTTTCTTGGCCGGAGCCGGTGCTTTGGCTGCTGCGGGCTTTGCGGTGACGGCCGTGGCCTTGGCGGATTCCTTCTTCCGCTTCTTGTAATTGATGCGGCGACGGCGTTTCTGAACTTTATTCGACTGTTGTCCCATAAGACGTGAGGCTGTCCGAAAAAGAGGCGCGGGTCACGCTGAAAGATTTTTTATTCCTTCTGGCGAGAAGTCCAGTCAGGGGCAGAACCCGCAGCTACGCAACGAGCGAGCGACGAAGCCAGAAGGAAAAAGAGCTTCGGCCCAGAGGGTGAGGTCAGAATTGGGCCTGCGGCATATGGCAGAACCCCCGCGAACTCGCCATTGCGTTATTGCCCTCCGCGGGCGATAACCTTTGGAAGAAGATTTATGCCCATCCCGCAAAATTACTCCATCGGCGTCATTGCCGACACTCACGATCGGTGGATGCCCCAGGTCGCGGAGCTCTTCAAGGACGTCGACGAGATCTGGCACTTGGGCGACGTCTGCCGTGAGCCCATCCTCGACGAATTGCGCGCGATCAACTCCAAGCTCTCGGTCGTCCTCGGCAATAATGACTTCGACCTCGATTCCCCCGCCACTCTCGATCTCGAACGGGCCGGCGAACGCTTTCACCTCGTCCATATCATGCCCCGGCGGATGCCGCCCGACAGCGACTGGCTCCTTTTCGGCCACACCCATCGTCCCGCCGACGAAGTGCATGACGGCATCCACCTCTTCAATCCCGGCTCGGCCGGTCGGGCCAACAAGGGTGCGCCGGTCAGCGTCGGCTTCCTCACCCGCACCAAAGGCGGCAAATTCCGCGCGAACGTTGTGCTGCTCTAACCGGTCACCAAAAAAACGAAACGGTCTCAACTCAGAACCGGCGCGCCTCTTCGCTAACCTGCCTGGCGTATTTTGACGTCGCTTTTCCGAAGGGCCTTAAGCTCGGCCTGGGGCGGCATTTTGTCGACGATCCAGTCGTCAAATTCCTTCCACTCCGCAAATCGAACAGTGCTTGGACTGTTCCATTTCGTTAGATCCGCCAGCAGGACTTTGCGCGCGGACCGGGCGAGAAGGGCCCGCTTCATTTCCGTCTCGGAAAGGTCGGTGGTGGCGCAACCCCATTCAGGCTCAATCCCGGAGGCCCCGATGAAGGCGATGTCCGCGTGGAGACAATTCAGCGAGCCCAAAGCCTGGCTGCCCGTCAGCGCGCCGCTGACTTTTCGGAGTTCTCCGCCGAGACAAATGATATCCGCCTCTCCGCGAAAAGCGGCTCCCAGTAGGGCAACCGAATGGGTGATGAGCCGGACATCCTTGCGTCCCAGCAGAACTTTGCCCGCTTCCAGGCAGGTTGAACCGGCATCGACCAGCACGGTGGCTCCAGCAGGCACCAATTTGCCGGCAGCGACAGCGATGGCGGCTTTGGCAGCGCGGTTTCTGACCAGCCTTTCGTCGAAGGAAACCTCCGACCGGACATAAGCCGGGTCGAGAATGCCGCCGTGGACGCGAATGACATCGCCCGACTGTTCCAGCTCACTCAGATCGCGCCGCAACGTCGCCGGGGAGACCTCAATATGCTTTTGGAGCTCGGCGAAAGTCATACGCCGATGCTTGCGCACGAATCTTTTGATGCTGTTAAGTCGTTCTTGAGCGAAAATGGGCATAACCTGTTACATCAATCATGTCTTGATCGCGGGCCAAAGACAAACCCGGAGTTATTTCGCCTCGCTACGGACAGTTCCTTATTGACACCGATGATTAGAGTAATAGCATACAATCATAGTCAATCACACGTCCTTCTGCTTTTAAAAACCATGAAATCCGCTCGCCTCAACCGCCTCTTCAATCCCAAATCGAACCGCTGTTTTGACGTGGCCATCGATCATGGGTTCTTCAACGAATTCGGATTTCTCTCGGGCATCGAAAACATCGGCAAAGCCATTGCCACGCTCGTCGAGGCCGCGCCGGACGCGATCCAGCTAACGGTCGGGCAGGCGCCGCTTCTCCAGGCTTATCCGGGCCGGCACAAACCATCGCTCGTGTTGCGCACCGACGTGGCGAACGTCTACGGCAAGGACCTTCCCCGCGCGCTTTTCAGCCGCATGATCAAGGCCCCCGTCGAGCAGGCGCTTCGGCTCGATGCGACCTGCGTGGTGGTGAATCTTTTCCGCATTCCGAACCAACCCGAGGTCACCGACCAATGCATCCAGAATATCCTGGAGATCAAACCCGAGTGCGACCGCTACGGCATGCCGTTGATGATCGAGCCGCTCGTCTTCCAGGCGAATGAAAAAGTCGGCGGCTATATGGTCGACGGTGATTTGCAAAAGATCCTGCCGTTGGTTCGCCAGGCGGTGGAACTCGGCGCCGACATTATCAAGGCCGACCCGACCGACGATGTGGGCGTTTATCGCCAGGTCGTCGAAATCTCCGGATGCATACCGGTGCTGGTGCGCGGCGGCGGCAAGGCGCCGGATGCGGAAATCCTCCAGAGAACGGAGACTCTGATTCAACAGGGTGTCGCCGGCATTGTTTACGGACGCAACGTCATCCAGCACCAGAACCCGGCCGGCATGACCAAAGCACTGATGGCGGTCGTCCACGATGGCGCCACCGCAGCCCAAGCGGCGAAATTTCTCAAATAAGGATCAAGGAATTTATGAGCGAAAAAGCAAGGATCGGCATTATCGGCGGCGGCCTGATGGGCCGGGAGGTGGCCAGCGCCCTGGGCCGCTGGTTTGTCCTCGATAATTATCCCGTGCAGGCCGAGTTGGTTGCGGTCTGCGATCTCGTGGAAAAACAGCGCGAGTGGTTTCGGCCCGTGCCGACGGTCAAATTGATCACCGGCAATCACCGCGAGCTTCTCGCTTCGCCGGACGTCGATGTCGTCTATGTCGCCGTGCCGCACAATCTGCACGAAGCCCTATATCTCGACGTGCTCAAGGCCGGCAAAGATCTCCTGGCCGAAAAACCTTTTGGCCTCGATCTGAAAGCCGCTCGTTCGATCGCCGCCGCGGCAAAAGCATCCGGACGCTTTGTCCGTTGCAGCTCGGAATTTCCTTTCCTCCCCGGCGCACAACGCGCCTATCATATCGCCCGCGAAGGGAAATTGGGCAAGGTGCTCGAAATCCATTCCTGCTTCCATCACAGCAGCGATCTTGACCCCACCAAGCCGGTGAACTGGAAACGCCAGGTCAAGACCTGCGGCGAGATCGGCGTGATGGGAGACTTGGGCATGCACACGATCCACGTCCCCTTTCGCCTTGGGTGGAAGCCAAAACGGGTTTACGCGCAATTGCAGAAAGTTTATCACGAGCGCCCCGACGGCAAAGGCGGCATGGCCCCCTGCGATACTTGGGACAACGCGATGCTGCATACCGAAGTCGAGATTGACGGCGCGGAAGTCCCCGTCCGTTTCGAGATGAAACGCCTCGCGCCCGGCGAAACCAATACCTGGTTCATTGAAATTCTCGGCACGGACGGCGGCGTCAAATACAGCACCAAGGAACCGAAAACGCTTTGGACTTTTCAGCGTGGCAAGGAACAAACCTGGCAGCGCACGGACCTCGGTTTTCACGGCCCTTTCCCCACCATCACCGGCGGCATTTTCGAGCCCGGCTTCCCCGATTGCTTTCTCCAAATGTGGGCCGCGTTTTTGGCCGAACGCGCGGGAAAGCTCGACAACCGGTTCGGTTGCGTTACCCCAGAGGAAGCGGTGCAAAGCCACGAATTGTTTGCGGCCGCACTCCAATCGCATCAACAAAAATCGGCCGTCGCCCTCTAACTTCACTGCACCATGTCCACCCCGAAACGTCTCGATGAAAAAATCGCCCGCATCCGTAAAGGCCACGCCGTCCGTTCCGACTTCATCATCGCGGACGCCAAGGACGCCGACATGGCCTTTGGAATCACCGCACCCGGGCCGAGCGAGGCGCAACTAAGCCACAGCGAATCCCACGGGCGCTGGAAAACGCTCGCCGATTACCGTCAGCAAATCCGCGATGTCATCTCGCAGGGCTTGGTCGACATCGTCCTTCTTTCGGCGTCCAACCTGGAACAGCTCGCCATCCGTGAGCGGCTCTTCGAGGATTCCAGCGTCACTCCCGCAGCGCGGGCCAACGATACCACCGATATCTGGGTTGTCCGAGGTGGAAAATATCCCGCCCACCCGTCGCGGGCCTTCCACACCGCCTCCATCGAGCACATCAAATACGGCCGCCTCCAGACCAACTGCACACAGCCCCACCTCGGCGCAGACCTTGGCCTCTACTCGATCACCTTTACGAACAATATCGATTGGGACTACCAAGCCCTGCAGGAATTCGCCACCTTCCGCAACGAGGCGGAGAAGAAAGGCTTTCGCTATTTTCTCGAAGTCTTCAACCCGAACACCGATCCCGGCATCGCCCCCGAGAGCGTCGGGGCCTTCCTCAACGACCACATCGTCCGCACACTGGCGGGCGTCACCTCCGTAGGGCGACCGCTCTTCCTGAAAATTCCCTACAACGGCCCCGGCCCGCTGGAGGAACTCGTCTCCTACGACCCGAGCCTGATCGTCGGCATCCTCGGCGGCAGTGCCGGCACCACGCTCGATGCCTTCGGTCTCATCCACGACGCGCAACGCCACGGAGCGTGGGTCGCCCTCTTCGGGCGCAAGATCAACCTCTCCGAGCATCCGCTGACGTTCATCGCCCACCTGCGCCGCATCGTCGATGGGGAAATTTCCCCGGCCGAGGCGGTGAGGTCCTACCACAGCGAATTGAAGAAGCTGGGCATTTCTCCCCAACGATCCTTGCAGGACGATCTCCAAAGAACCGTCAACCGCACGCATTACAACGCTTAAACTTTCCGACTTGTCCCGATGAAAACCGTCACCCTTGCCGGACAGCCCTCGTGGCAGATTTCCTCCGACGTCGTTGAGGCGGCCATCACGCGGCTGGGGGGACACCTCGCCCCGGTCCGATTTCGGCTCGGCAAAACATTCGTCGAGCCCTATGCCATCGCTCCCTGGGCGGAGGAAAAAGTCCCTTTGGGAACGCCGCCTCTGCTTCGCGCCCTGCGGGGTGATTTTTTCTGCGCCCCCTTCGGCGGAAATGAAAAGGCTTACCGCGGCGAACAGCATCCACCCCACGGCGAAACGGCCAATGCGACATGGAAGCTCGAATCTTTTGCCAGGACAAAAACGGAAACAACGCTCCGTCTTTCGCTGAAAACCAAAATTCGGCGGGGCCGAGTCGACAAGATGCTCCGCCTCCGGCAGGGCGAAACCGCCGTTTACTGCCAGGATGTTCTTTCCAGCATGACGGGCAAAATGAATCTCGGGCATCACGCGAACTTAAAATTTCCCGACGCAGCGGGTTCCGGCCTCATCGCCACCAGTCCGATTTCATTCGCCCAGGTCCTTCCTGCCATTTTCGAGAAACCCTCCGAAGGCGGTTACAGCAGTCTGAAGCCGGGGGCCGTTTTCTCCCGCCTGAATCGAGTCGCTGCCGCTGACGGGACCATGGCGGACCTCAGCCGTTATCCAGCCCGGCGCGGCTACGAGGACCTCGTCATGGTCGTCCACGAAGCGGCGCCCGACTTCGCGTGGACCGCGGTGACTTTCCCGGAACAGAACTACGTCTGGTTCGCGCTCAAGGACCCTCGCGTTTTGCGGAGCACCGTGCTTTGGCATTCCAACGCCGGGCGTCACTATGCGCCGTGGAATGGACGCCACGTCAATGTGCTGGGGATGGAGGACGTCACCACCTACTTTCATCTCGGGCTCGCCGAATCGGCCCGGCCTAATTCCATCAACCGGCGCGGGATTCCGACTTCGCTGACCCTAAGTCCGACAACTCCGCTGAAGGTCAATTACATCATGGCAGTCGCCGCCGTTCCGGCGAAGTGGGGCCGGGTCAAAACGATCACTCCGAATCCGACCGGAGTCACGCTTCAACCCGCCAAGGGCAAAGCTGTTCATGTCCCGCTCGACACCAACTTCCTCTATTCCAAAAAAACATGAAACGCAGTGATATCAACCGACTCATCCAATCGGCGGAAAAATGCTTTGTCACCCACGGCTGGACGTTGCCGCCGCACCCGCGCTGGGACGTCACCGATTTCGGCCTGGGCGCTTACCTGCGTTACGGACTCGTGCTCATCAATCTCGCCGAGGAACCTGAATACTGCGAAAAACTGATGTATGCGCTCAAGGGCATGACCACTCCCGCCCATACTCACGCCAAGAAAAAGGAGGACATCATCTGCCGCCGGGGCGAGCTCCATGTCGTGTTGTGGAAAGACGCCGAGCTGCGGAAGGACGAGACCCTCTCGCTCAAAATCAACGGACGCGTCACCGAAGTCAGGACCG
>Ga0302320_10025500_pt1 | contig 11494 bp, 8 predicted proteins | sample Bog_T0_3_FD_202130 | JGI IMG/M metagenome (GOLD analysis project Ga0302320, IMG submission 202130) | Peat permafrost microbial communities from Stordalen Mire near Abisko, Sweden - Bog_T0_3 | ecosystem: Environmental > Terrestrial > Soil > Wetlands > Peat | place: Sweden: Abisko, Stordalen Mire... | reverse complement strand
GAGCACCGGGTGCAACTGGTGCTACAGGTGTCACAGGCGCTATGGGATTTACCGGTGTAACGGGCGTAACCGGTGCGACAGGTTCTACCGGAGCAACTGGAGCTACAGGTGTCACTGGGGCTACTGGCGCGACAGGGGTAACTGGCTCTACGGGCGTTACAGGCTCGACAGGAGCGACCGGTGCGCCGATCAGTTTTCAGGGGACCTGGAGCAATAGTGTGGTTTACAACATCGGCGCCACAGTCTATTTGAACGGGACCAGTTACATTGCACTGGCCTCCAACCAGAACGTCAATCCGGCTACCGATGTTGCCGGGAGCGGGACAACCTGGGCCGTGCTGGCTCTGCAAGGTTCTACCGGAGCAACTGGAGCCACAGGCGTAAAGGGCGATCCAGGTGTTCAGGGCATCCCGGGCACGCAGGGGTCAACAGGTGCCACCGGAGCCACCGGCCCCACTGGCCCAGGTACAGTCGAATCGATTTCCGTGGGCACCGTGACAACCACAGGCTCAACGGGATCGGTCTCGATTGGAGGCACCGGCACGAATCCAACCATCAACGTCACCTTCCCCGCCAGTTCGGGCGGCAGCGGTTTCATATGGTCGAACAGCATCCCAAATCAGGCACAAGGGACGTTGTTTTTCAATCCAATCGGCGGCAGCTTGTTCTGGTCTTCTTCGGCGGTCGCCTTCAACACAGCGCCGAGCGCTTGCACGATCAAGTCCCTGTCGGTGGTTGGGGAAACTTCCACTGCGGGTGAGGCTTCATCGGGAAATCCAAACACACCGACCATCGCGGAAACCCTTCCGGTGACCGTCTTCAAGAATGACGTGGCGCAGAACCTGAGTTGCACGATCACGCTGACCGCGAACATGGCCGACAAGTCGCTGCTTTCCTGTTCTGACTCAAACTCCGCGCACGCAGTTCCCGTTGTGCAGGGCGACCGGATTTCCTTGCAAATCGCTGACAGCAATAACACGAACAACAACTACTACACGGTCAACATGGCCACCACGCTGGTCTGCCAATAGTCGGGCGGAGAAGGTGCAGGGAGGCTTCAGGTGACAGGGGATCAGCGGGAAATACGGAGGCGACATGAACCACAGGCGAACCATCTCGACCACTAGAAAGGCGGCCCTTGGCGCCATTGCCCTGGTTGCCATGGCATGCTGCTACGCGCAAGCACCGCAGTCCCCGCAACACAAGGAGGTTCCCCTGGTTCCGGATGCCTGCCCCGCCGTGCGCATCGGCGACTCGATCTCCTTCGACTGGAACGCGCAGTTCGATCCTATGTGGCCGGTTACGGGTCTGCGCGACGTTACCCTGAGATTTGCCGCTGTCGCGGACGACGGGGTCAATCTGGCGCAGGGGCAACGGGTGTTTCTCGGCGGTCATTTCTCCAGTTCTGTCGTTACCCCGCAGGGGAACGGCTTTTATCGTGTCTCGATCGCGTTGCGCCCCAGATCGCCGTCGGTGCATATCGGGCCCGGCGTCTACCGCATGATAGGAGCCGGTGCAACCGCGGAGGTTGTTCCGGAATACACCCATCAAGCTCCGCAAATGTTGAATACTCCGGTCGATGAAAGGTACTGCATCACGGTGGTCCGTTCCACGGCTCCGTAAGCACCCTGGCCGGGCGAGGCAGGCGGTGGCATTCCCCAGCGAACGGGGGGGCGAATTGAGGCAGGGCGACGCTGCCCTGCGGGTCTGAAGTAGCTGTGATCGGAAGTTTTCGCAGCGGAAGAGAAACGAAGCAAACACCCCCGGATTGAGGAGAAGAAACGTTATGGCGGATCCATTTCTCGGCGAAATCAGAATGGTCGGCTTCAACTTCGCACCCACAGGCTGGATGCTGTGCAACGGACAAACATTGGCAATCAGCTCCTACAGCGCACTCTTCGCGCTGCTTGGAACCACCTTCGGCGGCAATGGCGTTTCGACCTTTCAACTGCCGGATCTGCAGGGTCGCGTCCCTGTGAACGTAGGCAACGGCGCCGGGCTGAACCCCGTTGTCTGGGGCGAAGTGTTTGGATCTCAACAGGCGATGCTCAATCAGACGAACCTGCCGGTACACTCCCATACGATTACTCCGCCGGCAACCAACTCTTCGGGAAGCTCGAGCGCTCCGGGCGGGCAATCTCCGGCCGCGGACGTCACGACGGTCACGGGCGGAAGCGGACATGAGACCGCTGTGACAAAGGGCTACGGCACGGCTGTGGCGGGCCAGAACCTGGCCCCATATCCGAGCGGCCCCGCTGGTGGCAATGTGCCGATCGACATCCAGCCGCCGTCCCTGGGGATCTACTTCATCATCGCGTACACAGGGATCTTCCCGTCGCGCAGTTGACTATAAGAAGGGAGCGGGCGATGCCGGCCCGCTCTCTGCTCTCCTTAGGAATCGCAAGCTTACAGGCGCAATTGCAACGCGAGGAGTGGCTCAGCGTGACAGTGGTTGAAGCGCAGATGCTGCGCGCAGTTGAACCCGCGGACGAGGCGCTATTGTTTGCGCTGTTTGCCGAGGACAGGGCCGCACAACTGGCAGCGGCGGGGTTCGGTGAGGCGCAGGTACAGGCGCTGATCGCGATGCAGTACCGGGGACGCGCGATGACGTACTCGGCGGCGCACCCGGATGCGGATGGTTCAGTTCTTGTCGGGCCGGAAGGTGAAGCGGTGGGATATCTTCTGCTAGACCGCAAGCCAGATCGCTGGTGGATCGTGGACATCGCAGTGTTGGCCGCGCATCGGGGAAGAGGGCTGGGCACGCGGGTGCTGGAGGAATGCAAGCGGCGCGCGGTGGCTGCGGGCGCCGGTCTCCAGCTTCAGGTTTCTCCGCTGAACCCGGCGCGACGCCTTTACGAGCGGCTTGGTTTTCGCAATGCTGGTGAAGATGCGGTTGCAGTGCAAATGGTCTGGGATTTGGCGCAGTGAAGCAGAGTGACCAGGTGAAGCCGGTGAGGGAGAGCGAGGGGTTGATGAATCCGATGCGAAGCAAACGGTGGGCAGGCAGGAGATGCAGCTTCGGATTCATGCTGGTGCTGGCATGCTTGGCGGCGGCGTGTGTTTCTGGCGCGCATGCGCAGAACGCGGCGCAGCGAGCGGCGTTGGCGCATTTATCGCGGCCGCATGCCAACGCTGCCCCGGCGAGCGGGGTGGAGGCGACGACGGTTCCGCTGAACCAGCCCATGCAGCTTGTATTCGACCAGGCCGGCGATCTATTCATTGCCGACAGCGGCGACAACATCGTTCGCGAAGTGAACCTGAAGGGCATCGTCAGCACCGTTGCCGGGGACGGCGACGAGGGTTTTGGCGGCGACGGCGGCCTGGCGACGGCCGCGCAACTGGACACGCCGAACGGCATCGCGGTGGACGCGAGCGGCAACCTCTACATCGCCGACACCAACAACAACCGCATCCGCGAAGTGGCTGCGGCCACGGGCATCATCACCACCATCGCAGGTACAGGAGATCCGAGTTACTCCGGCGACGGGGGCGCGGCCACGGCGGCTACGCTGAACGGCCCCACGGCGGTTGCGGTCGACAGCAAGGGCAACCTCTATATTGCCGACACCAATAACCAGTGCATCCGCGAGGTCGCGGGCACGACGATTGCAACGGTGGCCGGCAACGGCGTGCAGACCTATGCGGGCGACGGCGGCCTGGCTACAGCGGCCAGCCTGAACGCGCCCAGCGGCATCGCGGTGGATGCAGCCTTCAATCTCTACATTGGCGACACGCTGAACCAGCGCGTGCGGCTGGTGACGGCGGCTACGGGGATCATCACAACGCTTGCCGGCACGGGCACGAGCGGCTTCAACGGCGACGGCGCGGCTGCATCGGTTGAACTGGCCAGCCCCAGCGGCGTGGCTGTGGACACCAGCGGCACGGTGTACGTGGCCGACAGCAACAACGATCGCATTCGCGCAGTGAGCAACGGGAAGGTGATGACCATTGCCGGCGACGGAGCCGAGGGCTTTCTGGGCGATGGCGGCGCCTCGACCGCGGCGATGCTGGATACGCCGCGCGGGGTGGTTGCCTCGGGCGGCTCGGTGGTCATCGCCGACACGCTCAACAATCGCGTGCGCGTGGTGAGCGCCGGAACGATCCAGACGATCGCCGGGCAGGGTTCGTCCAGCACCGAGTCGCTCACGCTTTCGGGCGGTCCCGCGGTGGTTTACGGCACAGGCACGCTGACGGCAACGTTCGCTAACGGCGGCTTGAGCGGCACCGGGCTGGTGAGCTTCCTCGATGGCGAGGGCGCGAGCCCGGCGACGATCGGCACGGCATCGCTGGCTTCGAACACGGCCAGCGTGAGCACCGGGATGCTGGCGGCGGGCTTGCACGACATTGTGGCCAAATATGCGGGAGATGCGAAGAACCCGGCCATCGTCAGCGGCGTTTACGTGCTGGCGGTTACGCCGGTTCCGCTCACGGCACAAGCCAGCGCGGTGAAGCTGCTGTACGGCCAGGCGACGCCGGCGCTGACCGGCACGCTGAGCGGCGTGCTGGCCCAGGACGCGGGCAAGGTGACGGCGGAGTTCTCGACGACGGCGACCATGACCTCTGCGCCGGGCACGTATCCGATCGCGGTGAAGCTGGCCGGCGCGTCGGCGGCCGACTACACGGTGACTCTTAGCGCGGACTCGGGTTCGGTGGTCATCGCGCAGGCTCCGACTACGGCCAAGATCGCTGCGAGCAGCGCGACGCTGGTTGCCGGTGCACAGGTTACGCTGACGGCCACGATTGCCTCCACCACCAGCGGAACGCCCACCGGCACGGTGAGCTTCTACAACGGGACCACGCTGCTGAGCACGACGCCTGCTGCGCTCGCCAACGGAGTTGCGACGCTGACCGTGAGCGCGCTTCCGACTGGAACGCTGAGCATCTTCGCGCTCTACAACGGCGACACGGACTTCCTGTCAAGCTCTTCTCCGCATCTGACCGGCACGGCGCTCTCGCCGGACTTCACGATCGCGGCCTCGCCCAGCACGCAGACCATCCTGCCACAAGCCACCGCCAACTACACACTGACACTGACGCCGGCGAACGCGACGTTCCTGAATCCGGTGAGCCTGTCGGTGAGCGGGCTGCCGCCGGGCGTGACAGCAACGTTTACGCCGACTACCATCGACGCGGGTGCGGGCCCATCCACCGCTGTGCTGACGGTGATCGCCGGCGCCAACGCGCAACTGCGCAACACGGGAGGACCGTGGAGCAGGATGGCGGCTTCCACCGCGCTGGCGCTGCTGATGCTGCCGCTGGCCTTTAACCGGAGCTTCCGCCGACGCGCGGCAAAACTGTCGCGAGCGGGCAAGTGGCTCATGGCGCTGCTGGCGCTGGCTGCGGCAAGCACGCTGACGGCCTGCGGCGGAGGCGGCTTCTTCAGCCACGGCACGCAGAGCTACACGGTCACGGTCACCGCGGTCAGCGGACCGGATACGCACACCGCTACGGTTACACTGACGGTGCAATAGGAGAACGCATGACCAAGGTTTCGATCCATCTCGCAGCGCTGCTGTGCCTGGGACTGACGACAGCGGCGTGCGCGCAGTGGACGCCAAGGGAAGTCAACCTCCGTTACAGCGAGCAGATCTCGAACGCTCCGGCGGGCACCTGCGGCTGCTTCCCCATGGAAGGCGTGGCCGGCGACGTCTACTGGAACATCGCGCAACTGAAACCCAGGCACGCCGCGGACTTCGGCGTTGCGGCCGACCTGGGCGTGGAACACACGGGCAACGAAAACGGCGCGGGCTACGGGCTGACGCTGACCACGCTCTCTGGCGGCCCGCGCTTCAAGCTGCGGGCAAAGAAGGTGAACACCTTCGCGCAACTGCTGCTGGGCTTTGGCCACGGATCGGGCTCGGAGTTCCCCGAGCACGGCAAGCTGGTTTCCTCGGCCAGCTCGTTCGCGCTCGATGCCGGCGCCGGCGCCGACTACCCGGTCGGCGAGCACGTCTCCATCCGCATGCTGCAGGTGGATTATCTCCGCCTCGCCTTGCCCAACAACTCCACCGACTGGCAGAACAACCTCCGCCTCGCCGCCGGCGTCACCTTCCGCTTCGGACGCTGAGTGACGCACGTTTTTTCGAAGGGACAGAGTCGAAGAACGCCTTTCACTTGATTTCAAGTTGATCGAGCTGGAACTGGAACTTTCCGGGCTCCTGCACATGGACGAAGCCGAGGCCGCTCAGGTCGCTGCCGTCGGTGTCGACCGCGGAGAACGGGAAGGTGTATTGCCTCCATTCCGTGCCGGCGACGAAGGTGGTCATGGCGGGCATTGCGCCGTTTCCGCTGCGGGCTTCAGTGAGAACGATCAGTGTGTAGGCTTTGCCGTCGCCCTTGGCCCAGAAGCTGATGGTCTTTTTGCCGGAGAGGTTGGTGGACTGCATGGGCGCTGCGCCGGGGAAGTAGAGTGCGCCGGCATAGGCGAACTCGATGGCCGGGCCGGTGACGATCTCGCCGGTGACTTGCAGCGCGCCCTTGGTGCCTTCCGAGCCAGGTTCGACGAGGGATAGATGCGAGGTGGACTTTCCACCGTTCATGGAGTCGCCGGCGGGGATCCACGAGCCGAAGTTGGCGGCGATTTTTCCATTGTCGAAGTCGCTGACCATGCCGGACTCGGAGCCAGGGGGCGGAGGCGGTAGGGGAGGACGCCCGGTTTCGCCATGCAGGCCGGCAACGGTGAGAAGCGCGGTGGTGGTCTTGTCGGAACTGGGGCCGACCATCAGCTCGAAGACGCCGGGCTCGACGACGCGGTGCATGTCGAGGTTCCAGATGGAAAGCATCTGTGGGGTGACGGTGAACTCGACGGTTCGCTTTTCTCCGGGCTTGAGGGCGATGCGCTGGAAGCCCTTGAGCTGCATAACCGGCTGGGTGACGCTGGCGACCTTCTGGTGGATATAGAGCTGGGGAACCTCGTCGCCCTCGCGCTGGCCGGTGTTGGCAATGTCGACGCTGACTTTGGCGGTGCCGCCGGTGAAGATCTGTTTGGGTTCGACGCGGAGATTGTCGAAGGTGAAAGTGGTATAGCTGAGGCCGAAGCCGAAGGGGAAGAGCGGCTGGCGGGTGCTGAACTCGTAACTGCGGTTGGCGGAGGGCTTGTGGTTGTAGTAGTCGGGCAGCGCGCCGACGGTGCGGGGAAAGGTGATGGGCAGCTTGCCGCCGGGGTTCACGTCGCCGAAGAGCACGGAGGCCGCAGCCACGCCGCCTTCTTCGCCGAGGTAGAAGCCCTCCAGGATGGCGGGAACCTTTTCCGCAATGTAGTTGATGGAGAGGGGGCGGCCGTTGATGAGGATGACGACCGTGGGCGTGCCGGTTTCAACAACGGCCTTGACGAGATCGTTTTGCGCGCCGAGCAGGTCGAGCGAGTCGCGGTCGCCGCGATGCTCCTCGGCCCATGCTTCGCGGTTGGTGCTCTCGTTTTCGCCGACGACGAGGATGGCGACATCGGCCTTGCGCGCGGTGGCGACAGCTTCCTGAATGGAGGCGGCCTGTGTAGCCGGATCGATGAGCTTGACATCGTTGGCCCACCAGCCGAGATAGCCCGACCCTGAGTTCGTGATCTTGCAGCCCTCGGCGTAGAGGACGTGGGCCTTGCCGGCGACACGGGCCTTGATGCCATCGAGAATGCTGACGCCCTGGCCCGGATCGCGGCTATATCCGCCGAGGTGCACGTCGGCCGCGTTGGGGCCGATGACGGCGATGTTCTTGAGCCGGGAGAGATCGAGGGGGAGCAGGTTCTTGTCGTTCTTGAGCAGGACGAGGGCCTTGTTGGCGGCCTCAACGGCGAGCTTGCGATGCTCCTCGCTGTTGACGGTGCGCTCGGCGTAGTCGGGATCGACGAAGGGGTTGTCGAAGAGGCCGAGGCGGAACTTGGCGGCGAGCACGCGGGAGACGGCTTTGTCGACCTCGGCGAGGGGAACCGTGCCTTGCTTGACCTGGTCGACAAGGCTTCGATAGGCCGACCCGTCGGAGAGGTCGTAGTCCACGCCGGCATCGAGGGCCAGGCGGGCAGCTTCTTTGGCATTGGCGGCCACATGATGGGTGGTGGCCATCATTTGAATGCCGAAGTCGTCGGAGGCGATGTAGCCGTCGAAGCCCCACTCCTGGCGGAGAACCTTGCCGAGCAGCCAGCGATTCATGTGCGAGGGCACGCCGTCGATTTCGTTGTAAGAAGCCATGACGCTGCCGGGGTGGGCTTCTTCGACGACAGTCTCAAAGGGAACGAGGAAGCTTTCGCGGAGGACGCGCTCGGAGAAGTTGCCGGGGGCGGTGTTGGTGCCGCCTTCGGGCTGGCCGTGCGCGGCGAAGTGCTTGGCGGTGGCCATGGTGTGATGGCGATCGATGAGGAAGGAGTCGCCCTGGAGGCCTTCAATGGCGGCGACACCCATGCGGGAGACCAGGTAGGGGTCTTCGCCGTAGGTTTCTTCGGTACGGCCCCAGCGGGGATCGCGCGCGATGTCGAGGACCGGCGAGTAGACCTGGCCGATGCCGCGGGAGCCGGCCTCGTCGCCGGCCGCGGTGAAGATGCGCTTGACCAGGGCGGGGTCAAAGGTAGCGGCCAGGCCGAGCGCCTGCGGAAAGCTGGTGCTGCCGTACTCCATCAGGCCGTGGAGCGCCTCGCTCATGAAGAGCGCGGGGATGCCGAGGCGGGTTTTCTCGCGGAGATAGCGCTGGACGCCATTGCGCAGGATGGCGGCGTCGCGCGGCGGGAGTTTTACGTCCGGCGACCACTCGCCGAGGGTGATTTTGCGGGCCTGTTCGGCGGTGAAGGTTCCGGTGGGGTCAAGGATGTCGATCTTGTTTTCCCAGCCGGTGGCGATTTGATCCACTTTCTCTTCCAGCGTCATGCGCGCCAGCAGATCGGCGGCGCGGTCCGGAATGGGAAGCCTGGCGTCCTTATAAGGAGGCGCGGCCTGCGGGGAGGCGGCCTGCTGCTGAGCGCTGGCGGAGAGGGCAAAGGCAAGCAGGCCGATGGACAGACCTGAGAGGAGAGAAAACAAAGGACTGCGCAACGAGCTCTTCATATCGGTTGCAGCCATACCTTGGGAGCGTGTGTCCCAAATCCCTTCTGGGTTGATAGCCGCCCATTCTACTCGGCGCACACACGATGCGCCAGAGGCATTTTGCGGCCAAATCGAGACGGGCGGAAGTACCGGCTTTGGGACGGGAACCGGGTTGCAAAGCCGTTTCCGGGGCGGGCATGGGAAGATGAAAGCAGGGCCGATGGAAGTGCAACTCGGTCCGATGCTTGCCCGCCAGGTAAAGTTGCCGATGCGTCGTGTGGCCCTTATTTACAATCCGGCTTCCGGACAACACTCGCCACGGCGCAGGGGCGCCCTTGAGCAGGCGCTGGCGGTGCTGCGCGGGGCGGGTATTCAAGCAGAGATGATGGAGACGCTGGCGGCGGGGAGCGCAGGCGCGCTGGCGGATGAGGCAATGCGGCGGGGCTGCGACACGATTATCGCCTGCGGCGGCGACGGGACGGTCCACGAGGTGCTGCAACGGGCGGTGGGCACGGATGTGGCGCTGGGCGTGATTCCGCTGGGCACGGCCAACGCGCTGGCCGCGGACCTGGGGCTTCAAACATCGCCTGTAAAGGCCATGCGCAAGCTGCTGGCGGCCGAGCGGGTGAGCGTGCCGGTGGGGCGCATCTCGTATCGCGACAGCAATGGCGAAGCACAGGCGCGCTACTTTACGGTGGCCGCGGGGATGGGGGCCGACGCGCTGTTCCTGTCGCGGCTGGACGCGGGGCTCAAGCGGCGGCTTGGCTACGTGCTTTATCTGCTGGAGGCGGCGCGGGTGTGGGCGACGCACTCGTTTCCACTGTTCGAGGCGGTGTTCGACGAAGGTGAGAGCCACAAGCCAAGGACGGTGGAGGTTTCGCAGATCCTGGCCGTGCGGATTCGCAACTTTGGAGGCGTGCTCCAGAAGCTGGCGCCGGGAGCTTCGCTGCACAACGACGGATTGCGCCTGGTGGCTTTCAAGACGCGCAGCCGGTATCAGTATTTCCGGTTTCTGATGGCGGTGGTTTTTGGGCGGCAGACGTTTCGGGGCCAGGTGGAGTTGTTGGACGCCGTATCGGTGGAGTGCCGTCCGCGAAACCGCTCGCGGACGCGGGTGTATGCGGAGGCGGATGGGGAAGTGCTGGGTTCGCTGCCGGCACGGATCGAAATTGTGCCGGAGGCGCTGATCCTTTTGATTCCGGCGGGTGTTGAGCCGTGAGGGAAGGCGCTTGAGTCGAGCGTCAGCGGGGCTCTGGCGGCGACGCTGGCAAGGGTGCGAGCGAGGCGGTCTTCAGCGCGCCGAGCGAGGTCTGCAGGGCTTGCCAGCGAGCCTGGTTCTTGCGCGTTTCGACGGGTGCCGAGGGGCTGGCATAGAACTCGAGGATGTTGTCGCGTAGTTGAGGGGATGTCTTGTCGAAGCCGTGCGCGGATAGTTTGGCGAGAAAAGTGGCGTAGGTCTCATCGGCGAGCGAGTATTCGCCAGACGCGGTGAGGTTGCCGTCGTCGAGATCGCAGTCGGGCAGCGCCAGGGTTCCCTCATGCAGGTTTTTCAGCAGCAGGGCGTAATCGTCTGTGGTTCGATCGATGCTCTTAATGTAGAGATCTTCGGTCTGCGCGGTTGGGTTGTTGAAACCCAGGCCCTTGAATGGCCCGACCGCGGGGACGAGGCGCAGGAGCGCCGACAGGATACGCGTGCCCAAACCGGGCCTGGCGTAGGTCTTTCCCCACTCCCGCTCATAGTCCGAGCGCGAGAGGCGGTAGAGGAATACTCTTTTTGCCGCGTTGGGTGTTTCGTCGATGGGGTCCTTTTTGTGGATTGCGATGGCCACCCGTGTCATCTGGGGAATGAGCTTCGCGATGGCGAAGCGGTAGGAGCCGATGGCAAGGTTTTCATGGGCGAGAACGTCTTTGAGGTCGAGCCCGTAGACGATGGGAAAGGTTCGTTCCAGCAGGGGCTCGGAGACCTCGAACCCTATGAAATCGTGATACTGTTCCGGGGCATAGCGATTTTTCGCAACCTGGAAGGTGTCGAATCCAAACTCGGTCTTCAGGTGCGCTGACTTGTCCTGTGCGTAGCGAACCGAACTGCCGTACTTGGCGCGGAGTTTGGGATACGCGATGGCGACGGCCTGGTTGACCGCGGGGTGGCCATCGATGTCGGCGACATAGTGGGAGAGCGCGCCCAGCGCAAAGGCGTACTCGTTGGCGTCCTGGCTTTGACGCAGTAGCTCGAGAACAAAGTCTCCGCTGCGCGCATAGTGGACCATGTCGCTGAATTCCTTGTTGCCAAAGGGGTAGTAGCCAAGATCCTGGATGACGGAACCGCCATAGGCGTAGGCATGGGCTTGCTTGATCTGGTCGTCGGTGAGGCCGGGGAAGCGCTGCATGAGAAGCGGGCGGATGTTGGTGAGCCAGACCAGATCGACGATCTCTTCGTGGGTGAGCACCGAGTAGGCGAAGGCGTGGCCGCAGACGGCGATTGCTACCAGCAG
>Ga0302320_10025498_pt1 | contig 11495 bp, 11 predicted proteins | sample Bog_T0_3_FD_202130 | JGI IMG/M metagenome (GOLD analysis project Ga0302320, IMG submission 202130) | Peat permafrost microbial communities from Stordalen Mire near Abisko, Sweden - Bog_T0_3 | ecosystem: Environmental > Terrestrial > Soil > Wetlands > Peat | place: Sweden: Abisko, Stordalen Mire... | reverse complement strand
GCGGAGGTGAACAGTGAGCGGATTGGGCAGGCGGAGACCGGTGTGCGTGATCATTTGCAAGGCTGGGGCCGGCGCGCTGCTCTGCACTACCGGCAAAAGACCAATGAGGTGAAGGAGATCCTGCTGGTGATGGCTCGGACCGCCGAGTCAGTGGGGGAGCGGGATTTGCGCTGTGCGCAGCAGATCACCGCCGTGACCACGCGGCTGAAGGGCGTCGCCAACCTGGATGACCTGACCGCGATCCGCGAATCGATCAAGAAGAGCGCTTCGGAGCTGAAGGTTTCGATTGACCGGATGAGCGCGGAGGGAAAAGCCGCGCTGGATCAACTGAAAGCCGAGCTCACGCAGTATCAGACGCGTCTGGAAGAGGCGGAGACGATGGCCTCGCGGGATGCGCTGACCGGAGTCCGCAGCCGCGCCTGGGTGGAAGGGCAGATCGAACAGGCGCTCCATGGGCCGGCTCCCTTTTGCGTCGCCATTCTCGACCTCAACAAGTTCAAACGGGTGAATGATGAGCACGGACATTTGGTGGGCGATGAACTGCTCAAGCAGTTTGCCGCCAAGATACGCTCAATCTGTCGGGTGACGGACACTGTTGGGCGCTGGGGCGGTGATGAGTTCATTCTTCTGCTGCATTGCCGCCTGCAAGAGGCCAGGACGCAGATTGACCGGATGCGCGAGTGGATCTGCACAAAGTACACGCTGGAGGGCAACGGCGGCCCAGTGAAGTTGTGGGTGCAGGCCTCCATCGGCGTGGCGGAGCGGCAACCGGGCGAGGCGATCAAGGAATTGATCGACCGTGCGGACGCGGAGATGTACCGCGAGAAGGCAATTTCGCGGACCAGCAAGAACGCGACGGCTGGCGGAGATTGATAGCGGCGGACTGAGTTTAGTTTAGGTCTGGCAGATTTTGTGGTTTCCCACCCATTTCACACAGGACGCGAAATGGATGGGCACGGAGCTTCCTTATACTATCGGTGAAAATGCTCTGGATAACGCCGTGATGGAGCGGCGGCGCGAGAAGTGCGCAGCGAAATCCCGGATAGCGGAGCTGCTTCACATCAGAAGTGAGACCGCATTAAAAGATGAAGATCCAAAACTATACAAATCTGAAGCGATGTGCCGTAGCGTTTAAATTTACTAATTCTTTTAATTTCATAAGCTTGCCGAATCGACTCCGGGAAAGGCCAGCAGCGATAAAAGAATCCATCTTCGCTGGATGCTCTAACCCCATAATCTAGCCATTTCGGGAACTTAACCGATGTCTGTGCCGATCCTGGAATGGCATTCTCTTCTTTCTTCACATCTCCTATTGAGTTCCTTACTCCTACGCGGGAAGGTTAGAAGGAGCCGACCGTTAGCGTGCGCTAAGCCGGGCGGAGGGAAAGCAGAACGGGCGGCAGTCGCGGGTTGAGGACGCTGCTCTCCAAGAGAAAGGTTGCCATGAGGTTATTGATCGCCGAAGACGACAAAGCACTGGGATTATTTTTGAGCCGCGGGCTGGAGGCCGACGGGCATCGGGTGCGGCTGGCCTATGATGGGGCGGCGGCGGTGGAGGCATTTCGCCAGGAGCTGCCCGACTTGACCATTCTGGATTTGAATATGCCGATCAAAGACGGCGAGCAGGTGCTGGATGAGGTCCGGGCAATGGACTCGGATCTGCCGGTGCTGGTGCTGACGGCTCGCCAAGAGGTGGACACGCGGGTTCGCTGCCTGGACCGTGGCGCCGACGACCTGATGGTCAAGCCCTTCAGCCTGCATGAGCTGCGGGCTCGCTGCCGTGCTCTGTTGCGCCGCAAGCGTGAGGCGCGCCTGCTGCTGCGCGCGGGCGACCTGGAACTGGACCGGCTGGACCACACTGCCCGCCGCGCCGGGCAGTCTATTACGCTGACCAACAAGGAGTTCGCACTTCTGGAGCACTTGATGCTCAATCGCGGCCAATGCGTTTCGCGCGTGGAATTGCTGGATTCTGTCTGGAATCTGGAGCCCGCGCAGACCACCAATATCGTGGATGTGTATATCAACTATCTGCGCCGCAAGCTGAAGGATCCGCCTCCGGGCGTGCTGATTCGCACGGTGCGTGGGCAGGGTTACATGGTGCCGCCGGAGACCGATCTTACGCTGGCCGTGATGCCCGTGCTCGGAGTGCCGGTGATTCTGCCTAATGTTGCCGCTCCGGCGCCTTCTGCCCCGGCCTTTGAAGCGCACTGATTCCTATTGCCGTTTTACCGATCAATCTCCAGGAGAATCATCATGGCATCCGTTATTCCTATTCCTACTCTTCCTCTCGCCGCCAGCCGCATACGGCCGCGCACGGCACTGGTGGCGAGCGCCGACCGCAGCTTTCGCCAGCGGCTCACAGAGACATTAACCGGCCTCCGCTGGCAGGTGCGGGAGGCCGAGGGCGGCGCTCAGGCCTGGGCGGAGGCAGAGACCTCTTTGCCGGAGGCCGTCATTGTCGACTCATGGCTGCCCGATCTGGATCTGGCCGAGTTTCTCAAGGACTTCCGCAGTCAATTCCCGGATGTGGATCTGGTGACCGCGGGCGGCTCGACCGCGCAGGAGAGTCCGCGCGGGCCCTATCGCCAGGAGCTGCTGTATGCGCTGCGCCGCTCGCAGGACAACGATACGGCGATCTGGAACACGGCGCCGGCGCTGAACAAGCCGAATCCGCCGTTGGACATGGTACAGCCCCATGCCTGGCCGCTGGGGGCCACATCCACCTTGCCGCCTCCGACTTTTCCGCCGCAGAGCGTGACTGCGGCTGCGATCCATCCACAATCCAGTCACTTACGAGAGATGCCCTCCGCGGCAGCCCATCCAGCGGCCGGAACAGAACAGGCCGCCTGCGAGAGGCTGCCGGAGTTGATTGGTCTTGCTCCCTGCATGCTGGAGGTGAGCCGGCGGGTGCGGCTGGTGGCGCCGCGTTCGACGCCGGTGCTGATCGAAGGGCCGACCGGATCGGGCAAGGAAATCGTGGCCGAGGCCTTGCACCGGCTTTCCACGCGCAGCCGCAAGCCTTTTGTAGCCATCAATTGCGCGGCTATTCCTGAGGCTTTACTTGAAGCCGAACTTTTCGGCCACACGCGTGGAGCCTTTACCGGCGCGGTGCAAGGGCGCGTCGGACGGATCGAGGCTGCGGACGGAGGCACGCTGTTTCTGGACGAGATTGGCGAGATGCCGCTGGCGCTGCAATCGAAGCTGCTGCGGTTTGTGGAATGCGGCGAGTTGCAGCGGGTGGGTGACAACGAGACGGTCAAGGTGGACGTGCGGATCATCGCCGCCACCCACCAGGCGCTGGCGCAGCAGACCCAGTCAGGACAATTCCGCTCTGATCTTTACTACCGGCTGGCGGTCTTTTTAATTCGCACGCCTTCCTTGGCCGAACACCCCGAGGACCTGCCACTTTTGGTTAACCACTTTCTGGCGCAGATGGGGAAGGATGCGCCGATCAAGCGGATTGAGCCGAGCGCGCTGGCCAAGCTGGCCGCGCATGACTGGCCGGGTAATGTCCGCGAGCTGGAGCATGTGTTGGAGCGGGGGGCGATTCTGGCCGGTGATGAGGCTGTGCTGACAACACGGGAGATCGACTTTGGGCTGGTGATGAACTAGGATCAGTTGAGCCTTGTGGTTTCCCACCCTTTCGGCAGAAAGAAGGCGAAAGGATGGGGCACCCAGAGTTTTTGGATGATAGCTGGCAGCTTTTCGCCGAATGGAGGAATAGGAATGCAGATTGAAACTCAATTGAGTGACCAGATTGGCCGTTATCTGGATCTGGCGACCAGCGAGGCCAAGCTGACCGCGTCAAATATGGCCAACATTGACACTCCCGGTTACCGAGCGCTGGGGATGGACTTCGAGGCCGAGATGAAGTCGGCGATGACCCAGGTCGAACAGGGAAGCGCGGCTAAGCCGGTAAGCCTAAAGGCTGTGGATGGGCTGATTGCGCGCCCCGACGGCAACAACGTCTCGATGGACCGCGAGGGCCTGAATCTGGCCGAGGCGCAGCTCAAATTCAGGATTGGCGTGACTCTGATGCGCAGCGAGAACCAGCGTGTCTTGGATGCTATCCATGCGGATAGCAAGTAGGTTGGATAGCTGCGTGCAGGGATTCATCGCATAGAGGGAGGGGTGAAATGAACCTCTTTGCGATGATGGAGACTTCGGGTAGCGCGATGCAGGCCGAGCGGATGCGCGCCGAGGTAGTGGCGGCCAACATGGCCAATGCCGAAACGACACGCACGGCCACCGGCGGCGTCTATCGCCGCCAGCATGTGGTCTTTGCCGCCAATCCGGGCGACACGGAATTTTCCAATACATTCAATGCGATAGCGAGCAATACTTCAACTTCTACAGGAAGTTCTTCCGCGACCGGCTTGGCCTCGGCCTCTTCTCTGCCGCCGTTGCTTCCACTCAACTTGATGGGTTCCGCTTCCGCGCCGCCGGGAGTGCATATTGCGGCGGTGGTGGAGGATAGCTCGCCTCCGCTGAAGCGCTACGACCCTGGACATCCTGATGCGGGGCCGGACGGGTATGTCTCATATCCGGACATTAATCCTCTCACAGAGATGGTGGATCTAATGGGGGCTACGCGTGCATATGGTCTTAATAGCTCAGCCGTACAAGCAGAGAAGGGCATGATCACTTCGGCCCTGGAGATCGCCAAGTCGTAAGCGCGGGGGCGTGATTTCCAGCCCCGGCGGCGCAGGTTGGCGAGATTCCAGGCAGGAAGAAAGTAGCAGGGAGAAAAGATGATATCAGCAATCAGTCCCATGACATCAGCCACCCAGGCTCTGCAAGGCCTGGCCAACGCGGGCGGCTCAGCGGCTGGCTTACCGACTGGCTCCTTGGGCGGCGTATCGAGCGCCTCTCCGACGCCGTTCTCGGAGTTGCTGACCGATGCGGTCGGCCAGGTGAACCAGCTTCAATCGCAGGCGCAGACAGCGGTATCCGGATTGATGACCGGCTCCGGGGTGGACGTGCACCAGGCGATGATTGCCACCGAAAAGGCGAGCATGGCCTTTGAACTGGCGCTTTCCGTGCGCAACAAGGCGGTGCAGGCCTACCAGTCGGTGATGGGAATGCAGTTTTAAGGCAGTTCTCAGTTGTCAGTTCTCAGTTGTCAGTAGCTGATAGCGATGTGTGGTGAAAGTCAAGTTTTGAAACAGCTTCTCCAAGCAACTGAGAACTGAATACTGGGAGTGAGAATGGCCGCCGGAACACAGTTACAGAAGAGCGCGCAGGTGATGCCCGGACGGCCCCAGTTGACCGACCGGGTGGCTGGCCTGTGGGGCCGAGCGCGGGTGCGCTGGGCGCAGATGCTGCCGGCGCAGCGCATCTGGACCCTGGTGGCGGCGCTGCTGATTGCGGCAGTGATCGGGTTTTTGGCTTGGTACGGCCTGCGCACCGACTGGCGCACGCTTTATGCGGATCTCGACCCGGAGGATGCGCGCCAGATGGGACAGGTTCTGGTCACCGCGCAGATTCCCTTTGAACCGACGGCGAATGGATCGGGGATCATGGTGCCGGCTCCGCAACTGGACAAGGCGCGGCTGGTGACGGCGGCCAAAGGGCTAAAGACCGGGCGTCTTGGCTTTGAGATCTTTGACAAGCCGAATTGGGTGGGTTCGGAGTTCGACGAGCAGGTCAATTATCAGCGGGCGCTGGAAGGGGAGCTGGAGCATACGGTTGGCTCGCTCTCCGATGTCGAGTCGGCGCGCGTTCATCTGGTGATGCCGCACGATTCGCTCTTTCGGGATACGGAGCGGCCGGCCAAAGCCTCGGTAGTGTTGAAGTTGCGCCATCGCACGCTGGCCGACGGGGAAGCGGAGTCGGTGCGCAACCTGGTGGCCTCGGCCGTGGATGGCCTGACTCCGGACCGCGTGGTGCTGGTGGATGCGGCCGGAAACCTGCCGCTCGGTCCCAAGAACGCCGATGCGCTCCGCCTGAGCGCCGAAGAGGCTTTGGAGCAGAAGCTGATTGCGACGCTGGAGCCGGTGACTGGGGCGGGCAACGTGCGCGCCTCGGTGACGCTGGATTATAACCCCGCCGCTACCGAAGAGACGCAGGAGAATTATGACCCGGACCAGACGGTGACGCTTTCGATGCAGCGCACCGAGCAGAGTTCCGGCCCGCAGCAGGTGGCCGCCGGTATTCCCGGCACGGCCTCGAATGCGCCCAACTCTCAGGCTCTGCCAGTCTATCCGCAGACAACGACTTCGCCGCAGAGTGCCAAGAGCGAGTCTGGAACCTATGGAGCCTCGAAGACGGTGCGGCACATGGTGGAAGGCCCCGGGAGTGTGCGGCGGATGACGGCGGCGATTGTGGTGAACGACCGGCTGTTGCAGGCCGCGGGCAAGGGCAAGGCGGCGCAATGGCAGCCGCGCTCGGCCGATGAGTTGCGCAACCTGACCGCGTTGGCGCAGGCGGCGGTGGGCTTTCAGTTGACGCGCGGAGATCTGGTGCAGGTTTCGGATTTGGCCTTTGAGGACAATCGCTTACAACAGCCGCTGACGATGCCGGCGCAGATCCTGGCAACGGTTGAGGGTTCGCCGGTTCTGGTGAAATACGGCGCCCTGCTGGTTGGTGTTTTGGTTGTGGTAGCCTTCGGGGTTCGTCCCGCGGTGCGCCGCGCCCGTCCTGTTCTGGCGACCAAGGAGATCAAGGGAGCCAGTAAAGAAGGCAAAGAGCTGGCGGCGGGAAGTCCGGAGGCCTCTCCAGTCAAGATTTTGAAACCACCGGAGCCAGTTGAGATGGATCCGGAGAGAATCCGGGCACAGGAGATCTTCGAGCAGGTCTCCGACCACTTGAAACGAGAACCGTCGCAAAGCTCCCGGTTGCTTCAAAGCTGGATACACTCCGACTGATCTGGAAGAGCCGCGAATCGGCAGGTTGGGCCGAGGCGTAAGGAGATCGGAGCGCCGGGCAGGATCTATCCGGGTGGGTAAGGACAGAGCAAGGCAAAGGAAAGGAATCAAGTTTTGGCGGAAGATGCAAATCAGCGGCGCCAACTGTTGGCGAACATGAGCGGGGTGCGCAAGGCGGCCATACTGCTGGTGGCTGTGGGCGAGGAATCGGCCAAGGAGATCCTGCGCGTCTTACCCGAAGTGGATGTGCAGCGGCTTACCGAGGAGCTGGCCGACCTGCGCGGCATTACGCCGGAGATGTCGGCCGGAATCCTGGAGGAGTTCTGGGAGCTTCTGGAGACACAAGGCTTCGTCATGCACGGCGGCTTGGACTATGCCAGCCGGCTGCTGCAGGAGACCTTTGGCAAGGAGCGCGCCGACGACCTGCTGGCGCTGGTGCGGCGTTCGCAGGAGGCGGCGCAGGGCAATCTGGCCAAGCTGCAACGCGTTGATCCACAGCAGTTGGGCAAGCTGCTCGACAGCGAGCATCCGCAGACCATTGCGCTGGTGCTGGCTCACCTGGACCCGCGCCGCGCCTCGATGGTGCTGGACAATCTGAGCGAGGACCACAAGGTGCTTTCCATCCAGCGGCTAGCCGAGATGCGCCAATTCTCACCTGAAATGGCGCAGAAGGTGGCGCACATCCTGCATCGCCGGCTAGAGAGCGTGGGCGACACGGTGCGCAAGAGCTACTCCGGCTTCAAGGCGGTCGCCGATTTGCTGAACCGGCTCAACGCCGAGGAGTCGAAGAAGATTCTGGAAACCATTGAAGACGGGCAGCCGGAGCTGGCTTTGTCCATCCGCAATTTGATGTTTACCTTTGAAGATCTGGTCACGGTGCCACCGGCCTCAATCCGGGAGATTGTTTCCGGAGTGGACAAGCGGCAACTGGCTCTGGCGCTGCGCGGGGCCAAGGACGAGTTGCGCGCCCAGATCTTTAAATCGATGAGTTCGCGCGCCGTGGAGATGCTGAAGGAAGACATGGAAGTTCTGGGACCGGTGCGCTCGCGCGAGGTGGCGCAGGCGCAGCAGGAGATTCTCAACATGGCGCGCCGCCTGGAGACCGAGGGCAAGGTGGTGCTCAAGCTGGAGACAGGCGACGAGATGCTGGCGTAGCAGTGGTCAGTTGTCAGTTCTCAGTGAATATCGCTTTTACTGACAACGGAGAACTGACAACTGTGAACTGCTTTTGGGGGATTCGTGGCGCAGACGGAAGCGGCAACACGCAAGGGCGCATTCAAACGCATCGAGGTCTTCGAGTATCCCTCTGGCCCCGGCGGTCCTGCGTTGCCGGAATGGGTTGGATGGACGGAGAGCGAAGAACCTGCGCCCAAGGCTGTAGAGCTTCCGCCGAGCGATGCTGGGAGCGGGGCCGTCGAAGCCCAGATACACGCCGAGTTTGAGAGGCGACTGGCCGAGGAGTCGCGCCGATCCTTTGAGTCCGGGCGGGTGCGAGGCCATCAGGAGGGCCGGCAAGCGGAACAAGAGGCGCAGGCCGCGGCTCATGCCTCGGCTGATCAGGAGAAGGTCCGGCAGGCGGCGCATCTGATCGAGAGCTTTACCCAGGAGCGGGAGCGCTTTCTTCACTCCGTTGAACGCGAGGTGGTGAAGCTGGCGCTGGCGGTGGCGGCGCGGATTCTGCGGCGCGAGGCGCAGATGGACCCGCTGCTGCTGACCGGGGCGGTGCGCGTGGCTCTGGGCCAGCTCTCCGGGTCAACCCAGGTGCGGCTGCGTGTTCCCCCCTCTGAACTAGCTCTTTGGACCGAATCCATCGCACTTTTGCCGAATTTGGCAGTGAAGCCAAGTGTTTTGGCGGGGGAGGGAATGCGTCTGGGAGATTGCATGATCGAAACCGAGCTGGGCACGGTGGACTTGGGAATTCGTTCGCAGCTAGGCGAGATTGAGCGCGGCTTTTTTGATCGCGCCGGAGGCGATCGAGCCGACAAAGCCAAGGCCGAGGTGGCAGAGTTAGTTGGCGCGGCTTCAGGCTCTGGGCGGGAGAGCGGCGAATGACGCAGATTCTGGAACGCTATTTCAAGCGGTTGGAACGCGGCCAGCCCTGGCGCTGGAGCGGGCGAGTGCTTGAATCGCTCGGGCAGACAATCGAGTCGTCGGGTCCGCTGGCTTCAGTGGGCGAGTGCTGCGAGATTCAGGATCAGTTTGGCAACGCGCATCTTGCGGAAGTGATTGGCTTTCGCGGCTCGAATGTGCTATCGATGCCGGTAGAGAGCACGGAAGGCATCCGCTATGGAAATCGCGTGGAGGCGCTGGGGACCACGCCTGAGATTGGGGTAGGTCCGGCGCTGATGGGCAGGGTGTTGAATGCCCTGGGCGTTCCCATTGACGAGGGTCCACGCCTGGCCGACTTACAGACGATGCCTTTGGACGGCGCAGTGCGGCATCCTCTGGACCGGGTGCCAATCAAAACGCCGCTGGGCACGGGAATTCGTGTTTTGGATGCGCTGCTGACGGTAGGCCGGGGCCAGCGCGTGGGCATCTTTGGCGGTTCTGGGGTGGGTAAGAGCACGTTGATTGGCATCATGACCCGCAACACCGAGGCGGATGTGACGGTGGTGGGCTTGGTGGGTGAGCGGGGCAGGGAAGTCGTTGAATTTCTGGATGATTCGCTGGGCGTGGCGGGCCGTGCGCGCTCGGTGGTGGTGGTTTCCACTTCCGATCAATCGCCTCTGATGCGTATGCGAGGAGCCATGTCGGCCACCACGATTGCCGAGTACTTTGCCGCCCAGGGCAAGCATGTACTGCTGGTGCTGGATTCACTGACCCGCTTTGCGATGGCGGCTCGAGAGATTGGCCTGGCAGCCGGCGAACCGCCGACCAATAAAGGATATACGCCCTCGGTCTTTACCCGTTTGGCGAAGCTGGTGGAGCGGACGGGGCAGTTCCGGGTGGGTTCGATTACAGCATTTTATACAGTTTTAATGGAGGGCGACGACCAGCAGGATCCGATTGTGGATTCGGTCCGCTCCTTATTAGATGGCCATGTGGTGCTTTCGCGGGCGTTGGCAGCCGAGGGTTGGTATCCACCGATTGATCTGTTGGACTCGATCAGCAGGTTGATGCCGGCAGTGACCGAGCCCGCGCATCGGGAGCACGCCGCGCTGCTGCGCAAGCTGCTGGCTGTCTACCATCGCAGCGAGGATCTGGTGCGCATTGGGGCATACAAGCCGGGATCGGACCCCGATCTGGATCGCGCTTTGCGGGCGCGCGGGGCGATGCGGTCCTTCATGACGCAGGATTCGCGTGAGCATGTGCAGTTTGCCGATTGCGTGCGGCGGCTGGCCCAACTGGCGGCGGAGGTTTAACCATGGCCGTCTCGCGCGCGTTGCGCCGCCTGTTGCGGATTCGGGAACTCGAAGAGGAGCAAAACCGGCTGGTTCTTGAGTCGGCTCTCGGCGAGCTGAACCGCCTGGAACGAGCGCTGACAGCAACCTTTGAGCGGGAGCGCGAAGGGCGAAAGCTGGTTGAGGCCGGCGCCCGTGACAACCAATATATGGACCGGCTTGCGGGCCTGGAAGAGACGCGTTCGGCCGGTCGCCATGCGATTGCGCTCGGCCCCAGAATCGACGCCCAGCAAGCAGAGGCAGAGGCGCGGCGCCTGGAGTTTTTTGCCAAAAGAGTGGAACGCCGTCAAGCCGAGACGCTGATCGAGGAGACCGAGGCGCAGGAGGCCATCGAGGCTGGCCGGCGCGGGCAGCAGTCGATTGACGACTGGTTCAGCTCCCGGCAGTTCCGCGAAGACGCGAAAGTTGAACAAAGCCAGTCCCTGCCGGTCGAATTCGCCGCACCAACGGCTGAAGGCTTGGAAACCTCCTCCGAAGTCAACTGAGGGTGACGGCTCATAAAACTTTAGGGAGAATCCGCGCAAACTGCTGAAGTCTTCCGGAAATGGATTTGCAGGTTCCATTCCTGACAATGCTCTAACCCGAAAGTGTGCACTTTGGCACACTGTCTGCTTAACCTTATTGCATGACAACTGCCGCAGGAATCGAGATTGGAACGGGCGCAACCGTTGCGCAGGGTATGGGCAAGGCTCAGGGCGCTGGCTACGGAGTCCTGGCGGCAGGAAGTGCAGCGTCCACTCTTTCTTCATTGAAGGCTTCCCAGGGGCAGGACTTTCGCTCTGGCTGGCAGTCGCTACTTACGGAACTGGGGCAGGTCTCCGGCACCGCCGCAGGGCTGGTCAGCGGTACGAATTCATCCGCGACCGCCACGGGCGTCAAAACGGCAAGCACTTCCCAAACGAATTCTGCGCAGACAGCGGGCGCGGCTTTGCTCCGGGAGCAAGGATTGGAAGTAGCCAAGGGTGAAGCGGGTAAAAAGAGCTTAACTTCCACTGAGGCAGAACTTCCGGCGTCAACGAACCGTCTGGGCGCTGCGTCGGCTCAAGCGGAGCTGAAGTCCAAATCGGAATCCTCGAAGACGGAAGAAAAGAAGCCGGCGTCGAAATCGGTAAATGAGTCTTCTGCGATTTTGACCGGGGCAAACTACAATCCTCCGGTTCAGTCCGCAGGAATTGCCGTTGAAGCATTGCCGGGCGCTCCCGCGATCACCAATGCAAGTTCATCTCAG
>Ga0302320_10025494_pt1 | contig 11496 bp, 9 predicted proteins | sample Bog_T0_3_FD_202130 | JGI IMG/M metagenome (GOLD analysis project Ga0302320, IMG submission 202130) | Peat permafrost microbial communities from Stordalen Mire near Abisko, Sweden - Bog_T0_3 | ecosystem: Environmental > Terrestrial > Soil > Wetlands > Peat | place: Sweden: Abisko, Stordalen Mire... | reverse complement strand
GGGTGAGCTTCGACCAGTCCAGCAGGGAGCTCAGCTGATACGGGATTTTCGTCAGGGTCTTCGGCAGCTGAAAAACAAGCCGGCTGGGCCCGGCCATTCTCGCGGGAGTCTGGCCGGCCGGGTCGAGCGGATCGCTGGTGGTTGCGAGCGGCGGCGTGCCCGGCGGAGGGTTGTTGAAAGGCGGCTGAGGGTTGCCGACTTCGAAATAAGCCTTTTCGGTAATGCTCTGCGGGGGAAAGCTGACAATCAGGTACGCAGGCTGGGAAGGCGTGTCCACCACGAGCATGGGCTTCTTCGGGTCGGTCGTATCGAGCCGAAGATTTTGCCCCTCAATCGTGAGGGTGAGAAGGTCCTCGGGGCGCAGAACTTCAACGGTCAATGCCATATAAAAACTCCGCTTGCCTGCTTTAGAACCCGCTTCGGCGATCCGCGCGGATCAGATCACTTCTCCTCCGGCCTGATCCTTCATGCCGAAGTAATCCACCAGCCACTGGAAAGGCCGCTGCCGGCGCTCTTCGAGAAAGTTCCGGCGCTCCCACACATCGCTTTCATTCACCTGGCGCAGAGCGTCTTCGAAGAGTTCGGGAAACTGCAGCGAGTAATACCGGAGCATCTGCATGCATCCGAGCTCGCTCAGATACAGAAAGCCGAACCGGATGCAGTTGTGGATCCAGAACGGCCGAACTTCGTTCATGAAACGATCCAGTTCCTCTTTCGGCTTGAATTCATGCTCCACCTGCAGATCGGAGACGACCATCACGTCCGCGCCCTGCAGCCAGGCGCGTATGCTCAGTTCGGGCTCGCCTGCGCCGTAGCGGATCATCCCGGAATCGTAGCCGCCAAGGCGCTCGAACAACTCGCGAGTCATCACCGTTGCATGGCAGGGGGCCACCGGCACATGCGCAACACCGTCCAGAGGGCCGGGGTTCCAGGATGTGCCCATGAACGGGATCAGCAGGTCGCAGCCGTAGCCGCGGTAAGGCGATCCCGCCTGAACTGTGGTTCCCGAAAGAACGCGGTCCGGCCCGATATGCTCTAAAACAATTTCATCCCAACCGTCCGAAAAACGCACATGGGCATCGGTGCCGAAGAGAATGTCGCCGGTAGCGAACGAGGCGCCGTGATTGCGCGTACTGTAGATCCCGGCCTGCTCGTCGTGCCGGTGAACGTGAATATCGATCCTCGGTTCTTTGAGGAGTTCGGGAGCGGCGCCAACCAGGCTGGCCGTCGTTTCATCGGTCGAGGCATCGTCCACGATGATGAATTCGACTCGGGCATCGGTGGTCCGGGCGCGCGCGATGGCCTGAATTGTCGGTGCAACTCTGGTTCCCTCGTTACGCGCCGGGATTACGACGCTGATGTCTGGGCGCATGGAAGGCTAACCCCTCTTTGCAGCCATCGAGGCGATCGCCGTGATACCGGTGATCGCGGTCTGAGCCGTGGTCGAGACCTGCGCGACAATGGCGACCATCGCGGTGAGCGAAGGACAGCAGCAGTCTGAACCGCCCGCGCCGAGCATGCCGGCAATGCTGCCGGGACCCGTTCCGCCGCCCGCAACGCCACCTCCCCCGGTCGTGCCACCTCCACCACCGGTACCGCCGCCACCACCGGTCGTGCCGCCGCCCCCGCTGGTACCTCCCCCACCCGTGCCTCCACCACCGGTGCCGCCACCGCCGGTTCCTCCGCCACCAGTTCCTCCACCACCGGTGCCACCGCCGCCTGTACCACCGCCGCCGGTACCGCCACCTCCCCCCGATGGACCGCCGCCTGAAGGACCGCCGCCTGAGGGACCGCCACCCGATGCGGAAGGAGCGCCGCTCGAAGGTGCTGCCTTGGGGGCCGCAGAAGGTGCCGCAGAGGGCGCAGCCTTCGGTGTCGCAGTGGGTGCTGCAGAGGGCGTTGCCTTCGGGGCCGCAGAGGGCGTTGCCTTAGGCGCTGCAGAAGGAGCTGCCTTCGGCGCGGCAGAGGGAGCTGCCTTGGGCGCCGCAGAAGGAGCAGCCTTTGGAGCCGCTGAGGGCGCCGCTTTCGGCGCGGCAGAGGGCGACGATGCCTTCGGCGCTGCTGTAGGGGCCGTGCTGGAGCCTCCGGGCGCTGCGGCCGCGAGGTTGGCAAAACTTTGCGGCAGCGGCCGAGGCGTAATGTTTCCGGCAAGCCGGAACGAACTCTGCGTCAGAGGATTGGAAACGGTAATTCTCGAGACTGGCTTAGCCGCCGCACTCTGGTGCAAGCTCGCCGTGGGTAGCGGGGTTACTGTTGTGGCTACGGCCGGTTTCGGTTTAACCGGCGTGGCGGCAATGGGGATCGTTTTCGGCTTCTGTGCGGCAGGTTTTGGCGCGGGCTTTCGAACCGCGGGCCTTCGAGCCGCCGGTTTTGCGGCCGCGACTAAAATCCTCTTCATAGCTCCGGTGGTTTTTGCCATCTGTTTCGTCCTTTACATCCTTCGATTCATATCGGTCAGTTCATCCCGGCCATCGCCGTGATCGCGGTAATCGCCGCCTGGGCGGTGGTTGATATTTCCGCAACGATAGCAATCATGGCGGTGGCGCATGCGCAGCAGGAACTCTGCCCGCATGGGCCCTGAATATATTGACTGGCCGACTGCACGGCGGCCCCGCCCTGAGTCGGCTCGCAAGGTTCCTGGGGCGTCTGCGTTGTCTCACCCGATCCCTGCCGACTGCCGCCATTGGATGTTGAGGGCCCGGGCGAACCGGTCGGTATTGGGCCAGGCGGATGGGGCACGAACATGGGTGCCCCCGGAGGCTTTGGAACACCGGGCACCTTCGCGGCAGGGGTCGTTACGTGGGACACGGGCGCGGCGGGTACGGGTTTCGGCGCCGCGGGTTGCGCAATCGGTCCGGTTCCTGGCTGTGTTCCTTTCGGTTGGGGAGCTCTGCTGGAAACCGGCGGCGACACCGGCGAGACGCGAGGCGCCTTTGCGACAGGCGGAAGCTCGGCCAGCGTGAAACCTCCCTGCCCTTCCGGAGGCAGCAAGGTTCCCATTTGCATGGTCGCGATCTGGCCGGCAAGGGTTTCCCTCGGTTTGCTGGTCGTCGCTACCGGTCGAGTGGTGGTAAACGATCCTGCGCTGATCAGAGCTCGTACCTGCGCTTCACTCAGGTTGAGTGGACTGCGCATCCCCGCCGGGTTGTTCTGCAGAGCGTTGAGAACACCGCGGTCAGACGCCGCTTGCCGAGCGAGTTCCGCAACTTGATCGAGAGGCATTCGCCTGTTCCTGTCAGTCCGAAAAAAGGGCGTTTATATTCTCATTTATAGTGTGGCCGGGATTCGTGTGTGTCAAGAGAAAAAGAAAGGCTTTATCGAAACTTTTTGGATTTTACCTGCTTTTCACAATGCGGCGTAAGCTTAGATACACTGCGTGTCGCCCATTGATTTGTAAAACGCCGGTATCAGGCTTGACAATACGCCGCAATCTCGACTACAAGTGAAGTTCGTTTTGAGCCTGAGGATTAAATGAAAGCCTCTTCGAATCCGGTCAAGGTGTCCTACTGCACCACCTGCCACGGGCGTCTTTGGCAAATTGCGCTGACGCTGCCCGACAATCTTCGTCGACTGGGCGACGACGAGGAGTTGGTTCTCCTCGACTACGGCAGCCCGGACGGGCTGGTACGATTCGTGGCTTCTTCCGATGTGTGCCTGCGGGCGATTGAAGCAGGCCGCCTGATTTACGCTCATACCTCCGCGAAACATTATCATTGCCCTAAGGCGAAGAATCTGGCGCATCGCCTGGGGCGCGGGTCGTTTCTGGTTAATCTCGACGCCGATAACAGTAATCACGGAATGCGGAGGGCGATTTCGCGGAGTTTTTCGTTCGATGACGACGCGATTCTGCAGATGGACGAAGGGCCCGCGGGCGATCCGCTTCGCGGCACGTTCGGACGCATAGGGGTGCCTCGCTACTGGTTCCACAGACTGGGCGGATACGACGAGCAGTTTGCGCCCATTGGCCATCAGGATCAGGATTTAATCTGGCGAGCGAAGGGACTGGGACTGAAGCATGTTCGCGCCCGAACGGGCGGGCCTCCTCCCATCCGGAATTCCATGGTGGAGAAGGCTTCGCATACAGGTCAACGCAGCTGGCACGCGATGTGGAGAGCCAATGAAAAGGCCAGTCGGCGCAATTTGAAGGAAGGCCGTCTGGTTGCGAACGCGCAGGGCTGGGGTTCGGCCGAAGTTTCAATTAACTTCAACGAGCCGCAGTTCGTGCCGCCGGAATCGCCTCAGCTGATGTCGCTCGTTCTGCTCAACAGACATCCTTCGCTTTCGCTGATCGCGTCGTTAATCGACAGATATGAGGCAATGCCGCTGATCGGCGAAATCCTGCTGATCAATCAGCACCGGGCATTCAGTATCGGCCAGGAGGCAATGGCTGGCAGCAAAGTAAGAGCCATTAACCCGTCGGGCGAATCGAATCCGTTTGCGCGCCTGGGTGCGGGAGCGCTGGCGTCGTTTCCCGCCGTTCTGCTGACCGGCGACGATGTATTTCTGCCGGCCGAGACGCTTGTCCACCTGCACAAAGCGTGGTTTGCCCGTCCCTCGGTACTGCATGCCGCCGACGGGCCTGGCAGGTCGAGCGCCGGAGTCCTGACCACCGTTTCGGCGTGCATGACTGCGCTGACATACGGCTCGCAAATGGCCGCGGAGCTGCCTTCGGTTCCGGCACAGGGCGCAGAAGAAATCCTGCTGGATTTTGTGGCAGCCCGAGAATCGCGGGAATCTCATTCGGTTCCCTTTGACGAGATGACCGAGGCCGGAGCGGGTAGGCGCGGAGGTTTAACGCAGGCGGCTCGGTCTCAGGTGGTTCGCTGGTGCCGCGCGAACATCGCAAGAACGGCGGATTCGGAATTGACGATAGAAGTGGGGCCGTCGCCTCCGGCGCCGATTCTGTATGAACCTTTCTTTGCGGGGTCCGCGAAGGACTCCGTGTTGTTCGCCGGTCCGTGGGTGGGGGAGTTTGGATGGGAATTGTGCTGGTGGAACCCGATGGTCCGATTCCTGGCCGAGAGTTATGAGCATGTGATTATCGCCGCGCCTGAATCCAGCCGCTATCTGTACGAATTTGCCTCCGAGTTTATTCCTCTCAGGACGGAAGGCTGGCGTTTCACCGAGGGCCGCCTGCTGACCCGGGTTCCCGGTGTCTGCAGGGGGAGCAAGACTCTGGATCCGGCCACTCTCTTTGAGGAGTTTGGAATGCAGGAGTGCGATGCTCTGAAAACCGGAGAGCCATCGCTGACTCCGAAGAAGTGGAGGCTGCTGGCGCCCGCATCGCCCGGTCCGTTTGTAGCCGATGTTCTCTGTGCGTTCCGGCCCGAGAAGAGAATCGAAGATCGAGTGGTGTCGGGCAAGGAATACTCGGAAGAGAAATGCGCGGAACTGGTGGAACTGCTGATCCAGGCGGGCCTCGAAGTGGCCTGCTACGGCGGTCCCGACAACTACTGGTTCGAGGGCACGAAGGATCTGCGGGGAATGCCGCTTGAGGTTCAGTGCTCGGCGTTGAGTTCGGCGAAGTGCGCGGTGGGGCCCAGCAGCGCTCCTCTGCATCTGGCGAGCCTGTGCAAATGCCCGCATGTCACGTGGTCGCGGATCGCGCAGGATATCGCGATCCGGTACGAGGCGCACTGGAATCCATTCGATACATACGCCTGTTTTATTACGACGCCCGATCCCGAGCCGGCTGAGATCGTCGAAGAGGTTCTGCGCACCATCGCCGACACGACCAGCGAGTTACACCGTCACGCGCTGGCCGTATAGCGGCAGCACCTGGGAGAGAAGCTCGCGGTGCTCTTCAGAGATCTCAATCTTTCCCTGAATATCTTCAGCCGCCAGGTGGGCCATGATGTGATCGGCATCCCAGAGATTCTTCCCGTGATAGAAGCGGATGTGCAGGGCCGGGTCGTTCTCAACTGCGATTCTTTCGGCAAACCGGCCTGCGAAGACTGAGTCGCTGCCGCGCAGCAGGCTGGGATACCGGAAGGCGACGTTGCGCGGGTGCAGGATGGTCGCTTCGGCGCCTCTTTCATAGGTGGCATAGCGGCTGCAGCCGTTGACGAGACTGTGGTGGATGCGCTTCTTCAGGAGGATCGCAGCGTCGGGCTGACGGGCGCTCATTTGCACTTCCATGCGGCGTGGGTGATGCCAGTCGTCATCGTCCCAATTGACGATAAAATCGCCCGATGCATGATCAAGCGCCAGATTTCTGAGGTCCCCGACCGTGTGCCACTTACTTTTCCGAAAGCGCAGTTCGTGGATGCGAGCGTCGCCGGTATAGAGAGACTCCTCCCCGTGGTTGACGATGAGCAGGTTTTTGCTCGGCCAGGTCTGGACGCGGAAGCATTCGATGGCGACCCGTGCCATGGCGTAGCGCTCGCGGTGGAGTCCCGTGATCATCACGGCGGTCACCAGCGGAGTGGATTCGCGGAACGTCCCGCCTTGAGGTTCGCGGTGCGGATCGGCGCCTTTGTCGAGCCTGCGGCAGCGGGAAAGCAGCGGATACAGTTCCTTGAGTTTATGCTTTGCGATCAGGTTCTTCAGCGCGTCGCCATAGAGAGGACCTTTCGCTTTGCAGGCTCGTTTGCTCCACTCCCAGCGGTTGCGCCAGATGCCGAGAGGAGGAACGAAGCGCGCGGGCCGGCGGGCGGTTTCAAAGTCGCGGTTCGCGCCGCTGTCGCAGCGGGGGCCCTTGCAGGAGATCAGAAATACATCGGGATCGTTCTGAAATTTCCACGCTCCGTACTCAAGATATTCAAGGCTGTCGGGAGCCAGCGCGAGAATGCCGTCGAGATAAATGACAAATTCGGCTTTGGCGAATCCGCGGTCGATCGCAGCGAAGGCTTTCTCGCTGAAGTTCTGAGTCCGGGGTCCGATGCGGATGTCGGTCTGCGCGAAATCGACGGACATCGCGAGGGCTGTCGATTCTTCGGAACCTTGCTCAGCGGCGATGAGAACCAGATAGTCATGGATGCCACGACACTGGGCCAGAGACTGCAGCATCGCGCGCGTAATTCCTGGCCGGGGATCGAGCGATACGCTGAGGACCTTTCTGAATCTGTTAGCGCCCATTAGTCGCCATCCTGTCTGAGGTGCACGGCTTCGGGCCATTCGCGCCACCAGAAGCAGATCGACTTGAGTTCGTCGGACATGCCGATGCGTTCCCAGGTGGGTCCCGACGCGCCGGTTTCCAGTATTTGGCCGTCCTGAAAAGCCAGGACGTCAGGCCGCTGATTGTAGATGTAGAGAAAGCCGCCGGCCTTGCCGTTCAACAAACGCCTGCGCTGGATGCAGCCGGTAAAAGTGCTGAACATCGTACCGAGGAACATATCGCTTTCCGACGCTATCAGCGCGGAGATGAGACCGATCTCGGCGGCGTCTAAGGTATCCGGACAGAACTCGCGAAACAGCGCGGCGTCGATCAGAAGGTGCTTTGGGTAGCAGTTCAGTATTGGCCTGAAGTAGTCTTTTTCCTTTTCATCCGAATGGATGACCAGGAGCCAGTCTTCGGGAACGTGGCAATGGATGCTATGCAGGATCTCCTCGGCGCTGACTGTTCCCGTTCGATCGTGATCGGCGATGAAGTCCGTGCGGCGAATGTGTACGCAGGCAAAAGCGCTGTACTGCCGCCGCAGTTCGTTTACAATGCGGACTGCAAGGAGCCGGTAGGGTTCTTTGATCGAGATCAGGCGGTTGCATGCGTAGACAACTCTTTCGTCATAGGGAAGGGTGTAGCTGTAGTAACCGAGAGTAGAGTTGTTACAAGTAGATAAGACAGGCGCTGTCAGGCCTTCGAACTGGTCCGCAGAGACCAGTCTTGTGTGATGCAGATCCGGCAGCAAGTCGCCGCGAAGGGCGTTGAATTGGCCGGTTTCATGGGGGAAGTGAAGATCGACCAGGTCCAGCACGTTCAGGCCTTTTTCGCTGTTGAAGACCGGATGCTGCGGTCGATTGAGCAGCAACCGGCGTTGGGAGAGAACGCTCAGCCCGACCGCCAGTTCCAGCGACATCAGGTTGTTGAAGAACCCTACATTTCCATCCTGATATAAATCAAACTTGAGAAAACGCACGCCAGAACCTCTGCTATTGGGCGCTTTGGAATCGCTCGAACGCTACGGCGCCCTGCCGCCAGGATACTACGTTACCTGCGCGGGGCGCACTGACGGCGGCGGGGCACAGGCTCAGGCGTTCTTCTCTGCCATGCTTTACGCGCACTGCGAAAACCTGGTCTACCTGCACACTCCGTTCCGCTCCGTGGAGCACAGCCCATGGGATTCGGCCGAACAATGGGCGGAGAGGTGGGAGAACGTGTTTTCGCCCGGTCTCGGCGAATTGTCTTCGGAATGTTTCGACTACGATCGAATGCCGGTCATCGAGACCGGTACGATGCCACCCGATTTGCCAGACGCACCGCCCGAGGAGCCAACGCTGTTGGTCGTGTCACACTGCCACTGGTATGCGGACGCCTGTCCCGATAGCTACTCTTTGATCCAGACGCGGCTTCGTCAGAAGTATGAGCGAATGTCAGGACCGGTACGGCGGGCGGCGGACCGACTCAGGGTTGCGGTGCATATTCGCAGAGGCGATATCGGCGAGTTCGATGCACCGAGGTTTACGCCGAACTCGGTTGTGGCATGGCAGATCGAACAGGTATCGCGCGCGCTGGCCGGGTTTCCGCATGAGATTCATGTCTACTCGGAAGGCGCGGAGGAGGAGTTCTGGCCGATTCAGGATCTGGCCGTTCTTCATCTGAACGGCGATGTTTTTGAAGACCTGCACAGCCTGATTACCGCCGATGTCTTCATCATGGCCAAGAGTTCGTTCTCTTATACGGCGGCTCTTCTCTCGCGGGGCATCAGGATCTACTATCCGTTCTGGCATGCGCCGCAGCAGCAATGGATTGTCACGGACGATGAGGGCAGCATCCCACAACCCTGCTTTGAAAAGGCGCTCGCGCGACATCTGCTGGTGCGTTCGGCGCGGCGTTAATTCGCCGATCACTGAACGATCTCGCGAAACCTCGCATAGCCACCGCGGCTGACCGGGATTTTCGAGCCGTCATTCAAGACCGCGACCCAGGTGTCTTTGGTGTTGGTCTCGATGCGGACGATGCGGTCTAGGTTGACGAGATAGGAACGGTGCAGTCTGAGGAATCGGCGGGGATCGAGCGCGGCCTCGAGGCTTGAAATGGTCTGTTGCTTGAGCCAGGATTTGCCCTCGCTGCGAAGGGACACGTAATCGTCCTGCGCTTCGGCGTAATCGAGTTTGCCCGCGGGTATCACCTGGACGCGCGATCCTTCTTTAACGACGACGCGGTCGAGATAGTCGCCGGGTGCGCGCGCGGCGCTGCGAAGTTCATGCGGCACCGAGGCGGCTCCCGATTCGCGGAGGCGGGCGCGCACTCTGGCGAGGGCAGCGCGGAAACGGTCCGCGCTGAAAGGCTTCAGGAGATAGTCGACGGCTGCCGCATCGAAGGCGCGCATGGCGTACTGGTCGAACGCGGTAACGAATACGACCGCCGTGGGCGAGTCGATCAGTTCCAGGACTTCGAAGCCATCGAGCTTCGGCATCTGGACGTCGAGGAATACCACGTCGGGCTTGAGTTCGTTCACGGCTTTAACGACGTCGAAGCCGTTGGAACATTCGGCGAGCAGTTCGACGTCAGGCTCAGCGGCGAGATACTCGCCCAGAACTCTGCGGGCCAAAGCTTCGTCGTCCGCCATCACCACTCGCAGCTTCATCTCTTCGTTTCCTTAGCGGGCAAGGTCAGCATCACACGATACATACGTTCGTCCACTTCTATCTCCAGCTTTGCGGCCTTTCCATAGCGCGATTCGAGACGCTCGCGAATATTACGCAGGCCGATCCCGTTGCGGCCCGTCGAAGGCGCTTCGGGATCGTAGGGATTGGTAATGGTGAACCGCAGAAGGTCACGCTCGCGGCGGCCCGACAGTGCGATCTCACCGCCCTCGGCCATCATCGCGATGCCGTGCTTGACGGCATTCTCGACCAGAGGCTGGATGATGAGCGCGGGCACGTCGCATTGATTGCAGTCAGAGTCTACGTCCTGGCGGAGGCGCAGCCGGCCGCCGAAGCGTACCTGCTCGACATCGAGGTACATCCTCGTCAGCGCGAGCTCTTCGGAGAACGGGATGCTGCTGCGCTCGCCGAGCCGCAGCGAGGTGCGGAGGAAGTCCGCAAGGCGGATGCACATTTCGCGGGCTTCACCGGCGTCTATCGAGGTCAAAGCGCTGATGGAGTTCAGGCTGTTAAAGAGGAAATGCGGATTGACCTGAGCCTTAAGCGCCTTGAGCTGGGCTTCGCGGGCGAGGATCTCGGCGCGCTTAGAGGCTTCGAGCTCCATGCCGGCATAGTGGAGCGCCACCGAGATCTCGTAGATGAGAAGGAACACGAGAGCAAGCACGGGCGAGGCTTCGCGAAAGCGCGCGGTGAGGCCGGGAAATCTGGGGTTCAGAAGGGTGGCGGTGAAATGTCCCACGAGCATGACGCCTCCAACCAGGATCATGGCCGCAGTTATGTGGCTGATGGCGATGTTCGGTTTCGAGGCCGAGCGCAGCGGAAGCGTGCGGCACATGTAATACGGCGACAGGCACACGAAGGACAGGACCAGCGTGACGGGGACCAGTACCGCGGCGGTCTCGACGATGCGAACATCGCCGGAGTAATGCCAGACGATCGCGATGACGGGGCCGATCGGGATCCATGCGGCCATCCAGATCGCGAAGCTGCGCCAGTCGCGAAGGAAGGGATGCATTCAGTTCCGGATCACGACGGCGCCGAAGGCGGTGCCGCCTTTGATGACCAGGGTGGGGGTTTCGACGCCAGGCTCAGGGCGCGGCGGGATGGTCTTGTCTTCATAAGCGCCGAAGGCCGCGCTGCCCTGCAGGCTGAGCCGCCAGGTTTCGGGAATGCGCAGTTCGATGGCGCCGAAGGCCGCGTTGGCTTCGAGGACCGCGATCTTACCGGGGGTAGAGATTCCCGCCCAGCGCATATCGAGATTGATGGCGCCAAAGACGGTAGAAAGGTCTCCGCCTTCGAAGTTCTGGGTTTGGATCTGGCGTTTAACCTGACTGAAGACGGAGAACTCGGAAACGGTGTTGCCGACGGGACGGGAACTGGTGTTGGCGCCGATGGAGAAGCGTTCGGTCATCTCGCTCCAGCGCATTCGGTAGGCGAGCATTACGGCGCCGGTCGCGATGAGCCCGAGGGGCCAGAGGGTGGCCGCGGTTACGTTGACGACGTGGAATGCGTCGAGGATCAGCAGGACTCCCGCGACGATACTGGCCACCGACCAGATGCGCACGCTGACGCTGGAGGAGCGAAGAAGGCCGTACCCCCCCAGGTAAAGGAGTATCATCGGCCAGAATGCATCGAAGACGCTGATGGGCAGGATGCCGAGGTTGTCGAGGAACAGGAGAGTGCCGAAGACAACCAGCAGGGCGCCGCCGATAAAGCCGGGGCGCGCGCCGC
>Ga0302320_10025493_pt1 | contig 11496 bp, 5 predicted proteins | sample Bog_T0_3_FD_202130 | JGI IMG/M metagenome (GOLD analysis project Ga0302320, IMG submission 202130) | Peat permafrost microbial communities from Stordalen Mire near Abisko, Sweden - Bog_T0_3 | ecosystem: Environmental > Terrestrial > Soil > Wetlands > Peat | place: Sweden: Abisko, Stordalen Mire... | reverse complement strand
ATCTGGTCAATCGACTTAAACTTTGCCCTCGTCAGTTATAACAAGGCCTTCGCGGTCCATTTCAAAAACAACCACGGAGTCACGCTTGCTCCGGGAATGTTGAGCCACGAAACGCTGCCGCCGGATACCGCAGCCCTGTGGCCTCCCATGTACCAGCTGGTTCTGGAAAAAGGACCCTTTCGTGCGCAGTATCCGCTCAAAGACGGACGCTGTCTCGACCTCTCCTTCAATCCCATCCGTCAAGAGGGATGCGTGATCGGCATCGCAATTGTTGGCAGAGACATTACGGAGCAGAAAACCGCCTACGAGCGCCTTGGAAACACTCTGACGAACCTCCGCGCGAGCGAGACCCGCTATCGCACAGCATTCCAAACCAGCATGGATGCCATGACCATCACGCGCATGAGCGATGGCGTCTATCTCGACCTGAACGAGGCGGCACTGAGCGCTTTTGGATTTACTAGAGAAGAGTTCATCGGGCGAACTGCAGATGAACTCAACATATTTGCTGATCCAGAGGATCAGAAGCGTGCGCGGGAATTGCTCGAACTTCACGGCGAATGCCGCAATCTCGAGTTTCAAATACGGAAAAAGGACGGGGAGATCATTTGGGCGGTTTTCTCCCTCTCCATCATCGATCTCGACGGCACATCTTGCGTTTTGAGCGTTGGCCGCGACATTTCCGAAGCCAGGGCAGCGAAGCAGGCCCTTGAGCAAGCCGAACAGAAATATCGCGAAATCTTCGAGCACGCACCGGAAGGCATCTTTCAGACCACGGCGGAAGGCAGGGCCATTGCCTTGAACCCGGCCGGCGCTCGCATGCTAGGTTACGAGTCCACAGCTGAGGCTGTGGCCGCCATTTCCGACGCCTCCCACCACCTCTGGACGCAATCGGAGGATCGTGAACGCTACATTGCCTTGATGGAAGAGCAGGGCGGAGTCAAGAACTACCCGTGCCAGTTCAAGCGTGCCGATGGCTCTCCAATCTGGGTCTCAGTTACGGCCCGCCGCATCGTCGACCAAGACGGCAAGACTCTCTGCTACCAGGGCTTCAATGAAGACTTGACCGATCAAAAGAAGCTGGAAGCCGCGCTGAAGGCGACCATCCGCGAACTGCAGCTTCTCAGCGAAATGAATAGCGCTCTGCTGCATGCCAAAACCGAGGAAGGTCTGCTTCGCGACTATTGCCGCGTTATGGTTGAGACCGGCGGCTATCGTATGGCGTGGGTGGGCTTTGCTGAAGAAGGCCCCAACAAATGTGTTGTCCCAGTCGCCTCATTTGGCGAGGCCCTGGATTACGTTGATTCCATCGATATTCGGTGGAACGACTCGGCGCTGGGCGGTGGGCCCACCGGCAAAAGCATCCGGACCGGCAGAGTCCAGGTTGCCGAGGATATTCTCACCGATCCGAGCGTGGCTCCCTGGCGCCACAATGCGATCAGGCATGGATTCCGATCATCCATCGCTCTTCCGTTTCGATACACCGAAGGAAGCATGGCGGTGCTCACCGTGTATGGAGAGGCTCCCTGCGCCTGGACCCAATCAGAGCAGAGGCTGTTGGAACAAATCGCCTCTGACCTGGGCTTCGGCATCACCACGCTGCGCACGGCGGTCTCCAGGACCGAATCGCAGGAAAGCCTGCGGACGAGCCTCGAGCAGACCATCCAGGTAATTGCCGAGACGGTCGACCACCGCGATCCTTATACGGCCGGCCATCAGCGCCGCGTCGCCGATCTCTGCATCCGCATTGCGCGCCGCCTTGGTCTCTCCGACGACACCATCCACGGCCTGCGCCTGGCCGCCGCCATTCATGATCTTGGCAAAATCGCCATCCCTTCTGAGATTCTTTCCTGGCCCGGCCGCCTCACGGCCAGCCAGTACAACCTTCTTAAAGAGCATGTGCAGTTTGGCTACGACATCATCAAGGACGTGAAATTTCCGTGGCCGATCTCGACCATCATTCTGCAACATCACGAACGCCTCGATGGCTCAGGCTACCCGAACGCCATCAAGGGCGACCAAATTCTGATGGAGTCCCGCATCCTCGCCGTGGCCGACGTAGTTGAGGCCATGAGTTCGCATCGCCCCTACCGCCCTTCCCGCGGCGTCGACGCAGCTATCGAAGAGATCCAGGCCAACAGCAATGTGCTCTACGATGCGGACGTCGTCGATGCTTGCATTCAGCTGTTCCGCAAGGACGGCTACACGTTTTCCGGATAACGCCGCAGACCCTCGCGGTCACGGAATCGCGGACATATGCGTACCCAAGTAAACTCTGATATTTCCATCAACACTGTTTGATTGGCGGCGCTTCAGGCAACCTGGTGGCTCACGATTCGCAGAGAGCCGGGTCGCGTGGTAAAGGCGTCCGCAGCTTCCTCGCTGGAAAGGATCGCTTGTTCGCCTGCCAGCAAGGCAAGAAAATCCTGCGCCGAAACCGGTCGTCCATACAGCCATCCCTGTCCATAAATCCGTTGAGCGCCCGGATGGAAGTAATCGGCTTGGCGATAGGTCTCCACGCCCTCCACCACCACCTCAAGATTTAGCGATTCAGCCATCGCCAGAATCTGGGGAAGTATGGTCGCACCCGCAGACTCTGTGCCAATCCCGCCGGTGAAGGCCTTGTCGATCTTGATGGTGTCGGCAAACAGCCAGAGAAGCTTATCCAGGTTGGAGTACCCGGTGCCGAAGTCGTCGATATGGATGCTGTGGCCGAGCTTGCGCAGAGAGCGAATCGTCTCCATAGCCGCGTCGCTGTTCGAGGCGGAACGCTCCGTCAATTCGATCGCAAGGCTCTTGGGACTCACGCGGGCCCGCTTGAGCGAATCCGAGAGCATGGGCAAGAATTCAGGATCGGTAAGGTCGGCCGCTGCCACGTTGATGCTCATGCGGAAATCGGGCCGCTCACGCATGGTGGATGCAAAGTCGCGCAAGGTGCGCCGCAATACCGTTTTCGTGATGGCGCCCACAAATCCGAACTCTTCGGCGATCTTCACAAAGACGTCCGGCTTAACTTCGTTGCCTTCTTCGTCTTTCCAGCGCGCTAGAGCCTCTGCACCCACAATTTGCTGCGTCTCGAGGTCGACAATCGGCTGATACGCTACCGTGAGCTCATCGCCTTCGGCCGCACGTTTGAGCTGTTGATTCAACTCGCGCCTGCGCCGGTACCGGAACGAGAAAGCGAACCCGATCAGGATGCCAGCCATCCCTCCGCCAAAGGCGCTGGTTGGGATTAGGCTCGCCTCGCCGCGCCACGCCGCGCCGATCGTTGTGGTTGCTGTTGCGCAGTGCATGCCTTGGGGCGCACATCGCGTTGCATACAGGGTGTTGCCCACGTGCCCCGAACTGTCCTTGAACCGATTGATTGCGCCGTCTTCTGCGCCAGGCCTCGCTTGGGCTCCAGTGCCCTTCGTCGTAACCAGCATGGACAACGGGATTGGCCCGGAATTCAAGGCGATTTTCGAGTTGAACAAAACATAAGCCCCATCCCGCATGAGCAGCGTCTGCTGCACGCCGGCATCAGCGGAACCCGGAGCCGTCGTTGCGGCCACAGTGGATTGCACCGAGCCGTCTTTCAAACGCACTGCAGCCGGAGTCTGTGTCGCCAACGGCAACCCCGTCGAGCCTGTTGCCGAGCACACCACGTGGTTGCCGTCCAGCCTTCCCGCGTCCTTCACCAGTTGTGACTGGAACACGAGTCCGCGCAGGTAGGCAATCTCCTCATCGGAGCATGCGCCATACGGTGACTGTTTCAGAACGGTCAGAATTTTTTGGGCTTCGGAGAGGGAAGAGTCGGCCTGAATGGCGGCCGTCCGCGAATGGGATGAAAGCCAGAGTTTTGTATCGAGAACCACCAGGGCGCTGCCGATGGCAGTGCCAACTGCCACGCCGAACAGGGCCAGGACGCTTGTGGCTAACCATCCGATCCGAACGCGATGCCCATGAATGCGCATATTGAGTCTGGAATGCTCCGCGCGCCCGGCGTACTGGAGATTCCGGTCTTACCTCGTTTCTCCTTAGAAATACAGGACTTGCAGGCAGCCAACAATACACCTTTTAGGTAACGCACCGTCGTCGTCCCGCGAAACAATCGAGAGGAAAACTTTCCAACGCGTCAACTTTACAGCTATTTCAAGTTCGGGCCTCGCAGTCCAGGGAGCAAATTGCCTCGCACCTTTACCACCTACAATAGAAAGGACTCATGCCCACAGTTGCCATCATCGGCGCCGGCCCGCTTGGCCGCTGGCTTGCTCTTGAAGCCGCGCGAGCAGGCTATTCGGTGTCGTTGGAAGACGTGATGCCCTCCAATCTCCATCACGCCGAGGAGACAATTCGTGCCGCATTTGGCCCCGAGGCCCTGCCCAGCGTGGCCTTCGTCTCGACCATTGAAGATGCCGTTCGCACGGCTGATCTCATCATCGACTGCGTGCCTGATGAGCTGGAATCGAAACTCGAAATTCTCTGGCTTCTCGATCGCATGGCGCCTCCCCACTCGGTGTTCGCCACGCCCACCACTCGCCTTTCCATAGGCGATCTGGCCAACTGCACCTATCGCCCGGAAAAGTGCATCGCCATTGTCGCGGAAGCCAGTGCGCTTTCTTCCGGCGGCAACGGGCAAATCCTGCTCCGAACCACGCCCCGCACCGCCCCCGAGACCACGGCCCTGCTCGACGACTTCTGGCGCCGATTGCACTTCACGCCGACGTTTTTGCTGGAGCAGTAAGCGCAGGGAACAGGGAATAGAAGGGCTCTTTAGATAAATGTACTGCGAGCCCACCCTTCCGCTGTGGGGCTGCGGAAGGATGGGGCACCGGACTAAAAGCTGAAAGCCAGAAGCTAAAAGCTAGTCTCTGCTTTTCAGCACTTCCTCGTAATACTTCACATACTGTGGAACCACGAGCGATGCGCAGAAGCGCTTTTGCGCCATCTTGCGGCCTGCCTCGCGCATGGCATCGAGGCGCGGCTTGTCGCGCAGCAAGCTCAAGGCGCCCATCGCCATGGCTTCCACATCGCCCACATTGAACAGCAGCCCTGTTACGCCGTCGTCAATCAGTTCGGGAACTCCGCCGACGCTTGTCGCGATCGACGGCACCTTGCAGGCCATTGCTTCCAATGCCGCCAGTCCAAACGACTCCATTTTGCTCGGCATCAGCAATAGGTCGGCAAGCGGCAATAGCTCGTTCACCCGCTCCTGCTTGCCTAAAAAGTGCACCCGCTCGTGGATGCCCTCGTCGTGCGCCAGCCACTCCGCCGCCGAACGGTCGGGCCCATCGCCCACCAGCACAAGCTGTGACGGAATTTCGTGCGTCACGCGCGCAAAAATCTTCACTACGTCCACCAGGCGCTTCACGGGCCTGAAGTTCGACAAGTGCATGAGCATCGGCTCGTCTTTGCCGACTAACTGCACACGCGCTTCGGCTCGCTTCTGTTCGTCCTTGATCGGAAGGTAGACATCGCAGTTCACAAAGTTCGTGACGACCTCAATAGGGCGCATGATGCCGAAGCTCTCGACTGTTTTTTCTTTGAGGTATTTTGAAATGCTGGTCACGCCATCGCTTTCCTGAATGGCGTATTTGGTAATCGGAAGGTAGCTGCGGTCCAGGCCGACAAGCGTAATGTCGGTGCCGTGCAGCGTGGTGACAAAGGGCAGCCGGCGCCCCTTGCTCGCAAGGATCTGTCGCGCCAGCAGCGCGCTTACGGAGTGCGGAATGGCGTAGTGCACATGCAACAGATCGAGATTGCAGAACTCGGCCACTTCCGCCATGCGCGAGGCCAGCGCCAGATCGTAGGGCGGAAACTCAAACAGCGGATAGTTCGAGACCGGAACCTCGTGGTAAAAAATTCCTTCGTTGCGCCCGGTGAGGCGAAACGGCTGCGAATAGGAGATGAAATGCACCTGGTGTCCAAGCGCCGCCAGCTCAATGCCCAGCTCGGTTGCCACAACGCCCGATCCGCCGTAGGTGGGGTAACACGTGATCCCAATCCGCATCATGCCTTCTTCTGAAATGTTTTTTTCTGAGTACCATTGCTATGGACGCGCCAATCATGAGCGAAGATTCACGAACTCGCAGTTTCCGCCGCCACAAGCCCGCCAAAATTAGTCAGCTCAATCTCCGGGAACTCCTTGACGGATTGCAGGGCCTCGCGCTCGACGTCTCTTGAGGCTCGCAGCCGCGTCCGCACCTTGTCCAGATCAGCGTCGCTGTAGCCTGGATGGGTCACCAACTCCCACGTGCCTTCGGGCAGTCCGGTCAGCAGCGATCGCACCGTTGTGGCATTCAGAATGCCGGTGCCCACTACGGCAACCGTGCCGCTCGTGGTCACACAACCCTCTTCTTCAATCACCCTTAGGCAAGCCGACTCCAGCCTGCGTAGCGCGCTCACCTCCGCGATGCGCGCCCATTTTCCGCCGGCTGTTGCATCCACAGCCCACGCCGGCTCAAACGGATTCCGCACCGCGCTGATCCCCGCTTTTCGTGAGGCCCGGAGCACTGGCCGCATGACCCAGGGAAACATGTGCGTATGTTTGTGCGTGTCTACGTGTGTCAGCCGCAATCCTCTGGACTGCAGCACGGCAATCTGTGCCGCAGCCTCGGCCTCAATCTCCTCGGCATTGATCCGCCTGGCAAACAGCCGCATCAGGAATGCATTCAGTGTGTCGCGAAAGCGTCCGGTTTTCGCATCTACCAGGGTTGGAATCTCGCTTGCCTCGAGGGCCGACTCGCCATCCACCAGCACTACGTGGCAGCCCACTCCCAGCGACGGAGTGTTGCGCGCCGCCTCGATCGCCGCCTCAGCCGCGCCGCCCCTGGCCATCAGAGTGGTACTGGTTACGACGCCCGCCGCATGCAGTTCCAGAATGGCCCGGTTTACACCGGCCGTAAGCCCAAAGTCGTCCGCGTTGACAATCAGCCTTCTCACCGGCTGAGTCTATCAACTCTGGTCGCATCAAGTCTGGTCAAGTTGTTTCATGGAGGGGCAACGCTGCGCATATGCGCAACCGCTGGTATCATGGAAAAGGCCGCATTGGCATCAAGCCATTCGTGGGCGGCTAGCTCAGTTGGTTAGAGCGCCTGCCTTACAAGCAGGATGTCGGGGGTTCGAGTCCCTCGCTGCCCACCAATTCAATTCACAATGCAAAAGGGAATGGCAGGGATCGGGGTCCTTTCCGATCTGCTGACCCTTCCCTCTTGCGGTTTACAGCTTGTCTTGCCCCGACAGGTTCTAGGCGTTAAAAAAGTGCCAGCTCAGAAGATGTACTTCGCGCCCAGCTGCATAATGCGCGCTGGATTTGCCGCCTGGATGACGCCAAAGCTCGACGACGAAAATGTGTTTACCGGCGCCTGGAAGTTTGTGTGGTTGAATAGGTTGAACCATTCAAACCGCACCTGCAGCTTCTGCTCATCGTGGATGGTGAAGAGCTTGTTCAGATTCGCATTTGCGTTGACGTAGTGCGGGCCGCGGAGCGAGTTCATTCCTGCCGTGCCGAAGGTTCCTGGCGGGTTGATGACGAATGCCGAAGGATTGAGCCATGCGTGTGTCTGCAAGTTCTTCACGTAGGCATTGGAGCCTTGAACAACGTTGGGCCTGTCGAGCCCCACGCCCGACAGCGAAGCATCCGTGCCGGTGAGCGGGCTGAAGGGGAAGCCGTTGTTATAGGAGAGAATGAAGCCGATCTGCCAGCCTCCTGCCGCGAGGTCGAGCGCCCGGTTACCAAGCGTTGGGCTCTGATAGACAGAGGATGCAACGAAGTTGTGACGAAGATCATAGTCGCACGGACCATAATCGGCGTTGCGGTTATGCGGGTTGGACTCGTTATTGCCGGTGACCCGGTTAGCCAGAGTCTCGGTGTCCTGGAAGCATTGGGAGAAGGTGTAAGCGGCAAGCACCGTGTAGTTCTGGCTGAAGCGATGCTGGCCCGTGACACGAAGGGCGTTGTAATGGGTGTTGACGCCGTCATCCATGGCGGTGATGGTGGAGTAGTAAGCACCGGCGGCCGGGTTGATCTGTGTGAGCGTGCGCCGTGCCTGCGTGTTCTTGGTAGTGGACGATCCAGCAATGTAAACGGCTGGGTTCTCCTCATAGGACGAGCGGAAGTGGGTGGCCTTGTTGCCCAGATAGTCCGCCGTAACAACCCAGTTGCCGAAGAGCTGGCGCTCAAAGCTGAGTCCCCACTGCTGCACATACATGTGGTGTAATGCGAGCGGCAGATTGATATAAGAGGCGGCCGTGGGGAAGGCCGACGAAGACGTGGGCGGATAGGGGAAGGGGAAAGGATTGCCCCCGGGATAAGTCTGGAATGGATTCACAAATCCGCCCGACGGAGTAGAGATCGTAATCTGATTCCCCCAGGGCGCGGCGAGCGCAAAGTCACGGTTGGTATACGACTCCGGCTGATCGAAGAAGATTCCGTAGGCTCCGCGAATGCTTTCGGCTCCGTTGCCTTTGGGATCCCACGCAAACCCAAAACGGGGCGCGAAGCCGATCCAGTTGCCGTTGGCATAGGCTTTGGGGATTCCGGGATCGCCGTGGTATTGCAGCCCCGGAGGAGCCTTTGCATACACGCTGGTGACGGTTCCGGCCTGGAATGCCGCCAGCGAGAAATGATTTCCTCGCCCAGCTGCATCATATTCGGGCAGGGAGGGCTCCCAGCGCACACCTAGATGGACATTGAGCCTCTTGGTGAACTGATATTGATCTTCCACGTAGAGTCCGACGTACTTCTCGCGTAGTGCGATTTGGACCAGGCCGGAGTCAATGAGTGAAATGGGCTTTCCGAGCAAAAGGTCTGCCAAGGCGTCTCCGGTGGCGGTGGGAGTGACGCCGGTGGGCGTTCCCGTCTGCGAACCGTCGAACGAGAAATTGCCGTTGGTAAATTGTTCGTTGACTTCATCCATCTGGTTGGCAAGGAACTCACCGCCAAAAATGAAGTGCTGTTTTCCCTTGATCCAGTCAATGTCGTCAGCATATTGGTACTGGTTGCGGATGAAGACCGCCGTTGCGTTCGAGCCGCCACCGATCGTGAAATGATTGGAGACCGCAAGCTCCATATAGTTTGGCGTGGCGTTGTACATATTCACGCCCAGGCCGACGGGCGTGGGCATATTGGCGGGATTGGAACGAGTAACCGCCAACCTGGTGAAAGAGACATGCAAGCTGTCGATGATGGCCGGCGTGACGCTTAGCTGATCGCCAAGCGCGATGGCCTGCGCGCGCTGCAAAAGGCCGGGACGGCTAGTGGTAAGCAGATTGTTGGTGTAGATGGCGGGGTTGGTGTAGTCGAGGATAAAGTAGCGGGCGAACAGGGAGTTTTTCGCGCTCTGCGCCCAGTCAACACGACCGATGTCCTGATACTCATGGCTTGGATTGGGAATTCCGTAGACCAGCTTGCCGCAAGGGTCGGACGAAACCGGGATCAGGCTGAGCAACTTGGTGGCGGGCCCAACGAACAAACCGGGATTGATGAAGTTGCCGGCAAAGGGCTGGCCGGTGGATGGATTGTAGAGTTGCTTGGCCACATGATTCGATTGGCATGCAGCCGACTCCAGCGTGCTGAAATCGCCGGTGAGCGCGGCCTGCGTCGGCACGAATGAAGTCGTGGTCGGAGGCGAGGTGGAGATGCGCGTCTCCTGGTAGCCGCCGAATGCGAAGATTTTGTTCTTCTTTACATAGCCTCCGAGCGTTCCGCCGTATTGATTCTCGTGCAGATTATCGAGGGTTGCGAAATAGTTTCGCGCGTCGAAGAGGTAGTTGCGCACGAATTCAAAGACATCTCCGTGGTAGGTGTTGGTCCCTGACTTGGTGACCACGTTGACCACTGATCCCGGATGAAGCCCAAAGCGCGCGGAAATGCCACCGGTTTGCACGCTGTATTCCTCGAGTGCGTCTGGAAACGGAAACGGCATGTTGATGTTGGAGTGCGAGTCATTGTGGTCGGCGCCGTCGAGCAGGTAATTGTTGCCGTTGATCTGCCCTCCATTCACCGAGATCGCAATCGAGTTCACGTAGTCGTGCGAGGTCACATCGCGGCCCTGCGCGTTCGGCGGTTGTGCCGCCCCTCCCGAAAGCACAATCAGGTCCGTGACTTGGCGTCCGTTTAGCGGTAGATCGACGATGCGGTGCTGATCGATCACTTCGCTCACTGAAGTATTCTGCGTTTCTACCATCGCCGCATCGGCGGAAACGTGTACCTCCTGCGAAACGTTACCGACGTTGAGCGAAACGTTGATGGTGACGTTCTGGCCAACCTGCAGTTCAATCCCCGTTTGCTCAAAATGGCCGAAGTTCTTTGCACTGACGTCGAGCGTATACTGGCCGACGGCGAGATCGGGTAGAACGTAGCTACCGTCGGCCCCGGAAATGGCGGTTTGCATACGGGCAGTGCTGTTTTCAGTCGCCTTTACCTGTGCGCCCGGAACTACCGCGCCCGTCGAATCTTGAACGACGCCGTGGACCTGCGCGTTGTTGACGGCTTGCGCTCCTGCGCGGGCGGTAAAACGGCCTGGACAAGCAAGGATCGCAACGACCGCGAGCATTGCTCCGATTCCAAATCGCGTGCGCTCAGAAAGGCGGAATGAGTTGCGCCGGATCGTGCTGGTCAGGTTCGATGTGCCGGTGCATTCCGTGCTGGAGTTAACGTCTGAAGGCGTCTCGTGAGAGCCCCGTGAAAGTGGAAAAACGTTTACTCGCGCCTGCGCACGAAGGATGTCTAAGGGGAATTTCATAGGCCTCCGATGGGTGCTTTGCACTTGATGGAACGGCATCGTATGCCCATGGTCGGACCATTGTCAAGAACTGATTCTACTCTTGACATTGCCTCACTGCGCTGCTAAAAGGCTGGTTGCGTACCAACTGCGAGGAATTTGTAATCTGAGGGCGGGTGCGCCTGCAATTGATTACGCAAGGGCCCATACAAATCTATGCATCCTCTGAGGTTGTGTGTGCCCTGATTATTCGTTCGCGCTTGCGCTGCCCATGGGCGGATCTTGTTGTGGCCGCATAAACTTCGAACCTTAACCCGGATGAACCCGCATCGCAATGGAGGAAAAATGGACGACTCAAATGCAGCCCCGAACGATACTTCACGTCGCGAATTTTTGAAAGCGGCGAGTCTCACTGCGGCGGCCGCCGCCATCGGAGAAGCACCCCTGCTCGCCGCGCAGCAGTCGCCGGCAGTGGCTTCATCCAGCAAAAAGTTCATCGCCATGCAAATCAGCGCTCAGTCGTTTGTGGACGAAGGCGTCGACCAATGCCTCGACACGTTGCAGCAGAAGGGCGGCGTCAACGTCATCATGCCCGTTGCCTACTCCTACGGCTGGGAACTCGATGGACGCCAAGTGCATGAGCGTCCGCTTCCTGACCACGGCGCGCAATCCTACGATCAGATCCGTGGCGGCAGCTACACGGCCGTCCATCCCGAGTACTACCGCGACTCGCCCATTCTCGATGGCCTGCGCGCGCCCGAACTCGGCAATTTCGATATTTTCGCCGACGTCA
>Ga0302320_10025491_pt1 | contig 11497 bp, 7 predicted proteins | sample Bog_T0_3_FD_202130 | JGI IMG/M metagenome (GOLD analysis project Ga0302320, IMG submission 202130) | Peat permafrost microbial communities from Stordalen Mire near Abisko, Sweden - Bog_T0_3 | ecosystem: Environmental > Terrestrial > Soil > Wetlands > Peat | place: Sweden: Abisko, Stordalen Mire... | reverse complement strand
AAAGAAAATCGGCTCCCCCATGAGCCTCGCCTACGGCGAACAAGGCAAATACTCGCGCGCCGTGGAATCGCCCAACGCCGTGCTGAAAGCCCCCGCGCAAATCAAGGTGCAGTTTGTGGATGTGACGAAAGAGGCGGGGCTAGCAGTGACCGCCCCGTTCGGCGAGGCTCAGTTTTTCCATGGACCGGGCGCCTGCTGTCTTGATTATGACAACGATGGGATGGTTGACCTTTTGGTTACGGATTATGGCGCTGAAGGCGGCATGTCGCTGTACCACAATCTCGGACATGGCAAATTTGAGGACGTAACTGCCAAGGCTGGATTGGATCCCATGTCCCACGCGATAGCTTGCAGCGCGGGCGACTACGACAACGATGGGTATAGTGACTTAGCCTTGAGCTTCCTCGGTCGGGTGGTGCTACTACACAATGAAAAGAACGGAACGTTCAAAGATGCAAGTGAACATTTGCCGGCGGAGCCGAATGGATCGCTACGGATTCCCGCGTGGATCGATTATGACCACGACGGAGATATCGATCTCTTCTTAGGTAGCTCCGCATATGGAGAATACAAAGGCTCTCCCGTACATGATGAGCTGTGGCGTAACAATGGAGACGGTACATTCACAGATGTCAGCGAAGAAAAGGGAGTCGCGGGGCAGGGACGACATTGGACTGCTGTGGGTACCGATTACAACAATGACCGCGCCGTGGACATTTTTTTACCTGGACAGGAACCACTCGTCTTAGAGAATCCCCGGGAAGGGAAGTTCATCCTTCGCCAGCCCTGGGATATACCTTCGATGCAATATAGCGCCGGCGTCGCTATCGCGGATTTCGATCATGACGGGTGGATGGATTTGGCGACCACACATTTCGGGGACGGTGTGGCACCTGTGAAGCTTTGGCACAACGATCACGGCAAGAGCTTTACTTCGGTGCAGCTTCCGAAGACGGATCTTAAAGTCGCCTTCGGCGTAGCCGCGTTTGACTATGACAACGACGGCTGGGTCGATATAGCTGTTGTCGGCCAAACAGAGCGAGAGATGAAGGAAGGCGAGGGTGAAGTGCGGCTCTTCCGCAATCTTGGTGCGGATGGTTTCAAGGATGTGACTACTGATGTTGGCCTCGACAAGATTCAGCTAACAAATCCGCGAGCCATCATTACCGCAGACTACGACAACGATGGCGCGACCGATTTGTTGATCACGCAGAATCATGGGCCGGCTGTGCTGTTGCGCAATGAAGGTGGCAATCAGAATCACTGGCTGAAGCTTTCGCTCAAGGGACTGGCCGATAACAAGAGCGCCATCGGAACGAAAGTGGAAGTCTTTGCGGGAGGCAACCGGCAGAAGTTTGAGATCGCGGGATCGAACGGATACCTCGGTCAGAACTCGACTGACATAGTCGTCGGCTTGGGCGACGCGAAAGAAGCGGACATCGTGCGCCTGCTATGGCCCACCGGTGTTTTGCAGGATGAAATAAATGTCGCCGGAGACAAGGCGCAGAGTTTCACGGAAACGGATCGTCGCGGGAGTTCGTGCCCCACTTTATTTGTGTGGAATGGCGAGCGCTATGAATTCGTCGCCGACATGCTGGGCGCGGGCGTGGTCGGACATTGGATCGGCCCCGCGCAGCGCGACGTTCCGCGCCCGGTGGAATATATCAAGATCGATCGCAGCATGATTCGCGAGAAGATTTCGCCAACGACCAACGGCCAACGGCCAGGGACGACTCTCAGCTTCCGTTTCATGGAGCCTTTAGAGGAAGCTGTGTATCTCGATCAGGCACGGTTGCTGGCAGTCGATCATCCGGCGGATCTGGATGTTTATCCAAACGAATATTTCGCGTCGAATCCGCCTTACCCAGAATTCAAAGTTGTGGTCAGTCGCGATGCGCGTCCACCCGCGGGTGCTTGGGATGAGCATGGGCACAATCTGTTGCCCGATCTTCTGGCGCATCGTTATGTCGGCGATTTTTCGCTCACACAATTCCAGGGCTTCGCGCGGCCGCACAGTCTCACGCTCGACCTTGGAGAAGCGTATCGCGGAGGCCCGCTTTGGCTGTTGCTGCATGGGGAAGTAGAATATTTTTCCGCCAACAGCATGTATGCGGCGTCGCAGGCTGGCGTGCATGCCATCTCGCCTCATGTTGAGGCGCTGGTTGCTGGGAACGACGGAAATAGCAAATGGGTGCGTGCAGTCGAGGACATGGGATTTCCCGCGGGTGGTCCGCGAACTATGACGGCTAACCTGACCGGCAAACTTACGGCGGGCACGCGGAAGATTCGCATCACGACCAATTTGCAAATCTATTGGGATAGCATTTTGATCGACCGAACCGAACAAGCAAGTGCCGTCGAGACGCATCCGGAAACGGCAACTCATCTGAGCGAGATTCCTCGCCCCGCTGGTGAAAACGCGGGGCTTCGGAATGACGCAAGCGTCTTGGTCACAACTGTTCCGCTTGCCCGTGCGGAGCTTGGGCATCATGGCTATCCACTGAAGATCGAAGGCACTCCGCCGGGCAACGTGCAATACATCTATGAGAAGACTAGCGCGACCGGGCCCTACACGCGTCCTGCAGGAAGCTATACACGCTACGGCGACGTGTTGCCGCTGCTGCAGGCGACCGATGACAAGCTGGCGGTCTTTGGATCGGGCGATGAAGTCAGCCTCGACTTCGATCCTTCGAACCTGCCGGCGCTGCCGCGAGGCTGGGTGCGAGATTATTTTTTCGCGGCCAATGGTTACGAGAAGGATATGGACTTCTACGCCGCGGAAGGCAACTTCGTTGCGCCTCTGCCATTTTTCAGCATGGGCGATTATCCCTACACTCCCAAGAAATCATTTCCGCTGGACGATGAACATCTGAACTATTTACTGGAATACAACACCCGCGGGATGTCAGGCAATGAGCAGCGCGGATACTGGTTCGATTACGGGGCATCGAAGTAGGCAGGATGTTTCAAAAATTCTCCGGCCATGTCCTGGAGCTATGCAGAAGAGTTAGCACCTCGATTTTGCCTCGGCGCACGCGATGGGCGATTACGAATGGAGTTGGGACAACGACCAGTTCGCGCATGCCGGCGATGCGTCCGCGCCGGCCAGCCTCGGGAAACTTTTCCAATACTTCGACCGTCGCGAAGATACGGTCGAGCATAATCCGCGCGTCACGGAGTGATCGTTCGTCGGCCCAGAAATTGTAGGCGTCGCGCAGGTGACGCGAAGCTTTGCGCGTCCAAGCAATCTTCACTTTCGCCGCTTCCATCGCGCCGCCATAGCCTTCACCTTGCGATGCTCGATCACTCGGCCACGGTCCGCTTCCGCGATGCCGGCCCGAATCTGTTCGAGTTGCCAGCGTTGAGTTTCGAGAAAAGCTTGCACAGCTTCGGCCAGGAGATAGGTGCGGTCGCGGTCAATCGAATTGGCTAGCGTGTCGAGCGCCGAAACCTGAACGGATGACAGGCGAAAGCTGATGGTTTGTTTTTCCATATGTTCAATCATAATACATAGTGATAGCAAATAATACGCTGTATGCTAACCTGATTGCGGAGTTCCGGGCGCTCCCAGGAGCTGCGCAGAATTGTAAATTCTTTCACAAAATCGTTTTAATATTGACATTCCGGGTCTCCGCGTAATTCAATAGGCGGACCCATGGAACCTGCCGTTGTTGCCGTTTCGTCCGCGCCGCGCTTGCGCCGCACGCTCACGCTCTGGGATCTTATTCTTTACGGCATCATCGTGATTCAGCCGACGGCCCCCATGCCGGCGTATGGCGTGTTCAGCAACGCCGGGCAGGGGCACGTGGTCACGTCCATTCTGATCGCGATGGTGGCGATGGTGTTTACGGCCATGAGTTATGGACGCATGGCGCGGGTGTATCCCAGCGCGGGTTCGGCTTATACCTACGTGGGGCGCGAGTTGCATCCTTCGCTGGGGTACGTGACGGGATGGAGCATGACTATGGATTACATTTTGAATCCATTGATCTGCACCATCTGGTGCGCCAAGGCGATGGCGGATTTGCTCAGCGGAACGCGCTATCAGATTCCTTACCCGGGGCTGCTCTGGCCGGTAATTTTTGCGGGGCTGTTTACGGCGCTGAACCTGCGCGGAGTGCAGACTTCGGCGCGGATCAATAAGACGCTGTGCGCGATTATGGGGGCGGTGATTCTGGCGTTCTTCTGGTATACGATCCGCTACATCTTTCATTTCCCTCAGTTTCCGGAAGCTTATTTCTTAAGGCCTTTTTATAATCCGCAGACGTTTACTATCGATCGCGTGTTTCACGGCACGTCGGTGGCGGTGCTCACTTACATTGGGTTTGACGGGATCTCGACGCTGTCGGAGGAAGTGGAGAATCCGCGGCGGAATATTTTTCTGGCGACGGTGCTGGTGTGCGTGATTACCGGATTTTTAGCGGCGGCGGAAGTGTATGGGGCGCAGATGTTGAGCTTCCTGCATTTCGGAAAAGACTTTGGGGTGTTCTCGCAATTCGGGGACGAGAATGTGTTCAGCCACGTGGCCGGAATTGCCGGCGGCGTGCTGATGACCAAGGCGATCAGCATCACGTTGCTGATTGCGACGGTGGGGTCGGGGATGGGATCGCAGTTGGGGGCGGCGCGGCTGCTCTATGGCATGGGGCGCAGCGATGCGATTCCAAAAAAGTTTTTTGGGGCGATTCATCCGCGGACGCGGATTCCGGCGAACAACGTGGTTTTTGTGGGCGTGATCGCGCTGATCGGAGCGTTTCTGATCAACTATGACAATGGGGCGGAGCTGCTTAATTTTGGCGCGCTGATTGCGTTCATGGGCGTGAATCTGGCGGCGTTGACGCATTATTATTTGCGCGGCGCGGATCGGACGATGGGGCAACTGATTCCGCCGGTGCTGGGATTTTTGATTTGCCTGTTTATTTGGATTCACTTGTCGCATCTGGCGCTGATTGTGGGTTCGGTTTGGATGGCGGTGGGAATTGGGTACGGGGCGTGGAAGACGCGCGGGTTCCGGGGGAATCTGGTAAATTTCGATCTGCCGCCGGATGAGTAGGGTTCGTTGGTTATCGCATTCAGGCTGGCATCTGGCGAACTGAGCTGAGGGGAGACGAACATGCTGGGCACAACCAGGATTATCGGTTTCGTTCCTACGAAAGATAAGCAAAGGGCGAGGGCGTTTTACGAAGGGGTGCTGGGGCTGGGTTTTGTGAAGGATGACGGGTTCGCCCTGGTGCTGAATGCGAATGGAACTATGGTGCGAATTTCGGAGGCACCGCAATATACGCCGGCACAGTTCACGATTCTGGGATGGGAAGTTACGGGCATCGAGAGAGTTGTCGCGGAGCTGCGCGGGAAGGGAGTGCAGTTCGAGAAATACGGATTCATCGAGCAGGACGAACTTGGAATATGGACTGCGCCCACGGGTGACAAGGTGGCGTGGTTCAAGGACCCCGACGGGAATGTGTTGTCGGTGTCCCAGCACGTTTGAGGGGATTGGGTAATTTGGTAATTGGGTAATTTAGTAATTTAGAAACCCAATCGTGGGTTTCGATTCCTCCCGGTGCGCGTTTACTGATCATTCTGTGCGGCTAATTGGTTGCGGCTTGCATATTTTCTTCTTTTGCTTCTTTTTCTTCCTTTCTGGTAAATCCTTTTACAAATTTTAAGAGTAGTGATCACCACTCACACCGTGCGCCCGTCCCTGGGCTATCCAGGTCAGCCACGAAGCGCCCTGATTAGATGTCCCTGCTGTCCCTCGATCGCATGGTGAGGTTACGGGGGTCGTGAGTTTCCTAGGACTAGGCACGACGAAACATCCAAGCTTTGCAGTTTTGAGATTAGAGGGATTGTTGGGCGGGGGCAAGGTTAGTTGTCACAGGGGGTGGAGTTTTGCCTGTGGAAAAAAGAAGTGGGTAGTGGGTAGTTGTCAGTGGGTGGTTCTCAGTTCTCAGTTTTTTGGTGATCTCAGCGTCTGTTGTCGGAGAAAGCTTTCAGTGGGCGGGTTGGCTGTTGGCTCAATCGGATAAAGACGTTCCAGCCTCAGCGGGTTGAGGACGTGGTTGGAATGGGCAGTCATTGCAGCGTTGACGAGGTGCGAAACGTAGAATCATTTCGCTGGAGTGGGCGGGAGACTGTGGTCGCAAGCTGCAAACCGAGGTCAAGATCTAGGTCAAGGTCAAGATCAAGGTCAAAGGCAAGGTCAGAGGCAAGACCAAAGGCAAGGTCAGAGGCAAGCTCAGAGGCCAGGTCAGAGGCAAGGTCAAACGCAAGATCAAAGCCAAGCTCAAAGGCAAGGTCAAAGGCAAGATCAAAGGCAGGATCAAAGGAGGATCAAAGGCGAAGGCGACGGACAGGAGTGTCCGTCCCACACGTTACGAAGGCTTTTTGTGCAAGGGGGTTTTCGTTGATCGTTCTTTGGGGCGGTGCTAGGCTCGAGGCGTGGGTTCCACAATCATTGAAAAGGTAAATGCGGGAGCGGCCGCGAAGGGCGCGCGGGGTGGGGTACGATCTTCGCTTGGATCTTCGCTTGGATCGTGGTTTGGATCGGCGACGGCTGAGGTGTGGGTCAAATTCTTCCTGGCGCTGGTGGGGTTGGGGCTGGCGTTCGGGGCGGCGATATTTTCGACGGTGTGGGGTGAGGCGGGACATGTGTGGGCGTCGGTGGTTCTGGCGTCGGTGGCGCTGTTGATGGCGGCGTTTGTTGGGCTGGTTACGGTGCCGTATCTGGCGCGGCGGGTGGCGATTGAGCGGTTGCGGCAGACATTTCATTATGAAGTGACGAAGGCGGGCGTGATTTACGTGCTGGTCACGCTGGTGATTGGAATCGCGGCGCTGAACACGGGAAACAATCTGCTGTACATCGTGGTGGCGGTGATGCTGGCGGCGATTCTGGTTTCTGGCGTGGTTTCGGCGCTGGTGCTGCGCGGGCTGGAATTGGATGTGCGTTTGCCCGAGCAGGTGTTTGCCGGGCGCGCGGTGGTGGGGCGGATCGTTTTGAAGAATGGGCGGCGCTGGCTGCCTTCGTTTTCGATTCGAGTGGTACCGGCGCGGAAAGAAAAGAAAGTTCGGAAACAGTGGCGGTGGGAGCCGACTACTTTTGTTTTTCCGCTGAACCGTTCGCCGCAGAATGAATGGATTCGGCTGCGCGATTACCGGGTCAGAAGGGTGGTTGTGGCGGGGGCTCCTCCGGGTATTTTCGAGGGGATGGTTTATTTTCCCTATTTGCCGGCGAAGGCGGAGTTGTCGGCGGATCTGGAGTTGCTGTTCGATCACCGGGGACGGTATTGCGAATCCAGCTTTGGGGTGGCGACTAGATTTCCATTTGCGTTCCTGACCAAGACGCGGCAGGTCGAGTTGCAGCGCGAGATTTTGGTGTATCCGCCGGTGGAGGCGCCGGACGATCTGTTTGAGATTCTGCCGCAGGTGCGGGGGGAGTGGGAGAGTTTTGTGCGCGGGCGGGGATCGGATTTGCACCGCATTCGCGAATATTTGCCGGAGGATTCGGCGCGGCACGTGGATTGGAAGGCGACGGCGAAATCGGGGTCATTGAAGGTGCGGGAGTTCAGCCGGGAGGATGAGCGGAAGCTCTGTATTGTTTTCGACAATCCGGAGGCCGGGGTGATTTCGGACGCGGCTTATGAGCGCGCGGTGAATCTGGCGGCTTCGTTGGCGTGGCATTTTTCCACGGAGGACGCGGAGGTTTCGTTTGTGTTGCCGGGAGTGGGGCGGTTTACCGACGTGAATCGTTTTCTGGAGCGGCTGGCGGTGATTCAGCCGCAAGAGGGGTTGCAGCCGGAACGAGCGGCGGTGAGTGCAGTTCCGCAGAACGACGCGCTCGGGGCGTTGGGTCTGGGCGGCGATGGCGAATATAACATCGTGCTGAGCGCGAGGCCGCAGGGAAGCTTGCCGGCGAATCTTTGGAACTGCTCTTATTTTGTATTTCTTGGAGAGCTGACGGTTCATCATTTGCAGGGCTGGTAGGGTGCGAAAAAATTTGAAGTCAAACGGAATGGGCGACCACGGGGGCTGAAGCCCGCGCCCATTACGAGAAATTTACGCGGCTCTGAAGAGCCGCTCTTCCACGGTGGTGCAAGCGACTGCGTAGGCCCACCCTTCGACAAGCTCAGGGCAGGCTTTCTCGCACGAGGCGCGAGAAATGGTGCACCCGGGCAGGCCCACTTCTCGGAGAGGACACGAGAAATGGAGCATCCCGAGTAGGCCACTTCTCGCAAGAGACGCGAGAAATGGTGCAGTGGCTCTTATCGGGGGATACTGGTGAAGGGTTGACGCGGTTTGGCGTATGGCACAGAGGTAACGTTACTTTGGATTACCTGTGTACATTGAAGAGCTCGGCTAAAAGGTTTAACTTCTTTAAACCAGCCAGTTAGCGAGCTGTCGAAAGTTGCTGTGCAGTAAACGCATTAGAGTTTTCTTTTGTTTTCGTTCCCGGGGAATATGAGCGATCAAATCAAGATGTTCTATTACGCTTTGTGGATCGCTCACCCGGTTCTGCAAACGGCCATCGCGCTCGTCATGGTGCGGCGGAAACAGTATGTCCAGTTCAAATACTTCTTCGCGTATATCGTTTCGCAGATTGTGATGTTCGCGATCCTGTTTCCGGTGCGATACGATTACTCCGCATCTTTTTACCTGAGCTGGATCAGCACCACGATCAGCGTGGTGCTGGGCTTCAAGGTGATTCACGAAGCGTTTCTCGATGCCTTCCGGCCATTTCACACGCTCCGCGACCTGGGCACGGTTTTGTTTAAGTGGGCGGGGCTGGTGATGCTTTTGGTGGCGGGGGTGGTGTCGCTGTCAACCAACTCGTCGGATACGGTGCCCTGGGTCGAGGCGATTCTTACGGCGCAGCGATGCGTGCGGATTATTCAGGTCGGGATGGTTCTGTTTCTGCTGTTCTTCGCTCATTATCTGGGGGTAAGCCGGCGGCAGCACAGCTTCGGCATCGCTCTGGGGTTCGGCGTGTTTGCGCTGGTGGAGCTGTCCCTGGTGGCATCTTTTGTGGGCGAACATGTGAGTACGCGCTCGATGGACCTGGTCAACATGTTGGCCTACGACTGCACACTGCTGATCTGGCTGGGCTATACGCTGGCGAAAATTCAGGCGCGGGAAACTCCGGGGACTTTGTTGAAGCCGCAACGGTGGGAGCAAGGGCTGACCGACATTCATCATCCGCTGCCGGCGGATTCGTTGATTCCGATGTTCGAAGGGATGGTGGATCGGGCGCTGTCGCGCACGCAGGGGGGATCGGCGGCGAAAGCGATGCCGGAAAACGTCTCACCTACGGCCAAGGCGGCTGCGGCCCATGCGGCGGGTGGGGGCTATGGGTCTACGCGGAGCACCGGAATCGCTCCGGAAGGTAAGTCCTCTTAAGAGCGAAGCGGCCAGGGCGAGGGCGATCGCACTGCATTTGCATTCCTTCTGGTGATATTTCCAACAGAAAAATTTGCGGAGATTTTCAGTCGAATTCGGGATAATTTCGGATTTCGTAAAAAATTGTCCGCCGAAATGTCGGCGGGGAAGTTCCGATTCGGCACTCAAGTGATGGTTTAAGTATTTACGTTTAAATTGTTATTAAGTATGTTATGTAGTGGTGTTTTATTGGCGGGTTGCGGGGGATTTCCGGAATTCAGGTGGACAATGTAGGGGAATCTCTGTAGAAGGGCTTGACTCTTGCCTTATAATGCGTCACCGCGCCCGCAGCTGATTTAGGGCGCGGCAGGAGAAAACCCATGAAGCAAGTAGTCAGGATTTCCATCCTGATGTGTGGATTCGTGGGCACCTATGTAGCAGCCGCCGTTCCGCAGGTTCCCGCCCCGGACGGAGGGCCGATACTAGTGTGCCCACCTCAACAACAACTACAAGGTAAATGCGTTCAAAACCCACCAATGATGAAGTAGTTAAACGCAGGACTTTATTGGCCGCAAGGTCACCAAAGTAACCTCATCGTAACTTGGGCCGAACCCTGGGCTCGCTATTTTTGGGCTGACGGAAACTTATACCCCCGTCAGCCCGGTTTTTTTTGGAGGGCGTTTATTGCGAACCGAGGTTTGCCTGGTTCGATGCTAAGACCGTTGCTGCTTTTCCGCGGCGAATTCAAGAGCGCGGCGGAGTGCGGCAGGGTCCGCGATGGGGGGTTGGCAGGCGAAGCCGGAGCACACTACGGCAAAGGCTTTGCCGGATTTGAGTTCAGGAAGATGCGGAATGGTCGCCGCTAAAGCAGGCGGAAGATTTGCGGCGACGGCTTGATTTGCGGGGAGGCGGATTACGATTTTATTGGAGTCGAAAGTCGCGTTGGCCGCGGAGGTGAGAGCGTTCCCGGCGTCGTCGGTTTCGCTGGCGGAGATGACGACGACCTGGACGGGATTTTGCAAAAACTGCATAACCGCGATCCCGTAGGTGGCGACGAAAATTCCGTATTTATCCACGACCCCGGCAAAGGTTTCCAGGGTCAACTCCGCTTTATCCCGATAGGATTCTTCGCCGGTGAGGTGATGAGTTCGTAATAATGCCATGGCGGCCATGGGATTTCCGGCGGGGGTGGGGGAATCCTGCAGTGGCTTGCGGGGAGTGGCGAGTACGCCGAAGGTCTGGCCGGCGGGGCGGGGTTCGGCGTCGAAAAAACCTCCGGAAACCGGGTCGAAAAACTTTGAGATCATGGCATCGACGATGGCTTGACCGAACTTGAAATAGCTGAGGTCCGCGGTTGCCTCGTAGGCATCGAAGCAGGCGAGGGCGGTGGCGGCATAGTCGTCCAGCATTCCGGGGATGTCGCGGGGGTGCGGGTTGGAATAATCGGAAGCAGACTGTGAACTGGCTTCCGAATATGCGACTACGTGCAGAAGGCGGGGATCGGCCGCTGTACCATTCGACGGCTTGTCCGCATCCACGGGCTGAGGCTTCCAGGCCTCGGCCAGGACTCGGTCGAGGGAGCGCAGAGCGAAGCGGCGGACCTCGTCGTCGAATTCTGGTGACCGAGGTCCAAGTGTTCGCGCGGCTTTCAGGTAGGCGGAGACGCACATGCTGTTCCATCCGACATAGATGGTTTTGTCGATGTAGGGGGTGGGACGCTGCAATCGAGCGGCGTAGAGTTTCTGCTTGGCGGAGGCGAGCAATTGCTGGACGCGCTCGACGGTGAGGTTCATCCGCTGCGCGATTTCGTCGATGGACGCGCTGACATAGAGGACATTCTTGGCGGGATTGTGGTGCATCTCGCCGACTTCGTTGATGTCATAGCGCAGGGCGGCGGCCTGAGCTTCTTCGGGGGTTAATACGGCGCGCGCTTCGGCGAGAGTCCAGGTGAAGTAGTCGCCATCGTCGTCCATGGAGATGTCGGCGTCTTGCGAGGCGTAAAAGCCGCCGCGGTCGCGGTCGCTGAGCCATTGGTCCATCCAGCGGATGATGTCGCGGGCTACGTCGGCGAAGAATTCGGAGCCCGTGACCTGGTAGGCGTGGACATAATTTTTGAGGAGTTCGGAGTTGT
>Ga0302320_10025489_pt1 | contig 11497 bp, 7 predicted proteins | sample Bog_T0_3_FD_202130 | JGI IMG/M metagenome (GOLD analysis project Ga0302320, IMG submission 202130) | Peat permafrost microbial communities from Stordalen Mire near Abisko, Sweden - Bog_T0_3 | ecosystem: Environmental > Terrestrial > Soil > Wetlands > Peat | place: Sweden: Abisko, Stordalen Mire... | reverse complement strand
ATAACTCCCGTCACATCCGCAGCGGGCCGAGCAGAACCGTTCATCGTTACCATGCTGATTCTCTTTCCCGCCCTGCTCACTAATTGCGGTCACACAAGATGTCTCAGTCATGTTGTCACAGAGGGTGGACCCGAAAACGCAACGCTTGCGAGAAAGCTCGGGGCAGACGTGTACATCGACAGCGCAGCGACTGACGCGGCGGAAGCGCTTCAGCAGATGGGTGGAGCGAAGGTGATTCTTGCCACCGCTCCCAACTCGAAGGCCATGTCGAGCCTGATCGATGGCTTGGGACCGAACGGCAAGCTAATCGTGGTCGGCGTGGAATTCGCTCCAATCGAAGTCACCCCTGTTCAACTGATCAGTGGCAGCAGGAGCATTCAGGGAACCACTGTGCCGCAAGCAGGCCGAGAAGGGTGGACTTGCCGGCACCGGAAGGACCGCAAATCATGGTGTGGCCGAGATCGCCGACGTGCAAATTGAACCGGAACGGTGTGGAGCCACTGGTGGCGGCATACAAGAGTGGCGGACTCTTGCGCGGCATCATGGCCGAAGGATTCTCGCGCTGGCCCGCCCATACAGCCGTGATCGGAAGAAGGTCGGCAACATTCAGCGTGTGCAGCAGATTCCTGCGAACGTTTCTGTAGCCGTCACCCGGAAGACTTCCCCGCCAGGCCTCGACCGCATTCACCGTTTCGATGCGGCAGGAGAATCCGATGTGCTGCAGGGTCTTCATAACCGTGCGGGTGGTTTGACTCAGGCGTTCAACGTTCTTCATCCATGCAGATGATGTTTGAGCTGTACCAGGCGAAATGGACATCGCCGGAACTGGCGACACTCATGGCCTGTTCGGCGTCGCCGGCCATCTCGGCCGCATAGAGGTTTACGGCGCCACTCTCGGTTTTGAGAATCTGATCGCGCCAGCCGCGGATCTTTGACCGCCACTTCTTCCGCGTCTTGTCGAGGATGGCTTCGGCCTCTTGCGCGTCGAGCAGGACCGCGCGAGTGTTCCAGCGGTATTCGACCGACAGTGAATCCAGTTCACGAAGCAAGCCTGGCGAGCTGCTGCGAGGGAAAACTCCGCACTCTGCTTCGCCGAAGGACTGGCCACCAGCACCAGGCTCCGCGGCACGGTCAACACCCGATGTAGAGCCTTGGCCGCCGCCACCGTGGACTTCCCCCACTGCCGCGAGCAATTCAGGATCACCCGCTTGGCCGAAAGCTGAAGCACTTCCGTCTGCCGGGCATCGGGAGCGAAACCCAGCCGCTCCCGAGCAAACGAGGCCGCATCCATTTGCGGTGGTTGTGGTTCCAAAATCCGCCCACTCGGCGGAACTATGTCGTCAAAGTTCATCTGCACGACCTACCAATAACAGCTCGCAAATCCGCATTCCCGAACAATTGAAGAAAACAAACGAAAGATAGGTCGAAAAAATGTGGGACAGGCGCTTCCGTCTGTCCACTTTTCCCCATTCACAAAAATTTTCAACAATCTTAAGCGTTCTAACTCCTTGTAAACAAACCAATCCCGCAATCCCACCACGTTTTCCGCAACACGCCTCGCCCCCATACTGAAACCGAAATGAGAACAGACAAACAAATCGAAGCATCGCGCATCAACGGCCAAAAATCTTTGGGTCCCATCACCGAAGAAGGAAAAGCCACCTCGTCCCTCAACGCCGTACGTCACGGCCTGCTGTCCAACACGCTCGTTCTCCCCGGTGAATCCGAGGAGCGCTTCCTGCAACTCCTCGCCGAACTCATCGAGGAACACTGTCCCTCCAATAGAACGCAGTTGAAACTCGTGGAGAACCTGGCCGTCGCCGAGTGGCGTCGGAGCCGCCTCCTGGGTGTAGAAACCGCCGGAATCGCCGAAGAAATCTACACTCAGGAGTCATCGCCCGGCATCGCCGAAAAACCAGCCTCGTCGCGCGCCTCTATCGCCATGCGCCGGATCCACGACACCTCGGGCTTTCTCGATCTGATGAACCGCTACGACGCCCGCTTAGGGCGCGAATGCAACAGCATCGAGAAAAGGCTCGACATCCTGAAAAAACGCTGAATTACCAAACGACCCCAAGAACCCCGTGGTGCCTGGTGGGGCAGATTTCCGATCTGCCCACTTCCCCTCTGCCACCCAGGTGTCTTTCAGTGAAGATGGGGCGGCCAAGGTGGCGCGCGCACTCCTGCGTGCCGCGTCGAGACTCTTCTCGACGCCTCTTCTGGCCGCGTCTTCAACGGAGTGGTCTTAACCCAGTCACAAAAATAAAAAGATTTCCAAATAAATCTATAGATACCTGATTCAAAACACATTACCGCCCCAATCCCTCACCAATTCCGCTAGACGCATCACCCCAATCCCACTCCCCAATGCAACCCTCAAACCGAGACCACAACCATGCCCGAACGAATTAATAAATTTCAGCCCGACCGCACCATCTACCTGCGCGGCTTCAACACCTTCGCCGCCGCCGCATCCATCCACTCCGCCTCGCCCACCGGCTTCACCGCCAGCGGAACCTTTCGCGACCCCGCCGATTTCGCCGTAGCCGTCCTCTACGACGTCGATAATTACTACGAGCATCCCCTCATCAAATACCTGCCCGATTTCAACCTCGCCGGCCTCACCCTCACCTTCGACCTCCAGTACACCGACGGCCTCCAGCCCATCGACTCCCCCAAACACAACTGGGTCGATTGGGCCACCCTCGATTGCATCCGCGCCGACGGCGCCACGGCGCAAGTGCGTCTCTTTGACTATGCCGTGTTCGCCGGTGGCGATTTCTCCGCCGCCGCCGCCACCTGCACTGTCCTCACTGCCGGCGCCGGCATCCAGCCAAATGATCGCGTGACGCTCTGGTATCAGAACTTCGCCTTCGATTACATCGTGCCCGCCGGCCAGTCCACCGTCGAATATCAGTTCTTCGCCGAAGGCAACGGCACCGTCCACTCCATCACCATCGACGGCGCCATCTTCTCCCACACTGAGGCCGCTGTGGACGGCGAAAGCAGTCTTACAATAGCCACCGATCTGATCTCCGCCATCGCCAGCCCGTACGTCACGGCCACCGCCGGAAGCGTCCCCAACGCCGTGCTCCTCACAGTCAACGCTTCAACAGCGGGCACCGCGTTTCAGGTCAGCGCCACCGATGGCAATGCCACCTTAACCATGCTCCTCACTACACCCGCCGTGGTTGCTGCCAACCTCGCCAACCAGATCAACGCCACTGATTGGGCAACTGCCTACCCTCCTCCTTATGCACTGGTCGCCACCGCCGCCGGCGCGCAGATCGCCATCGCCACCGCTACAGGGGGCCGTGACGGCAACCTCATCCAGCTCTATTCCACTAACGGCACTCCCACTCTCACCCTCGACCAGGCACAGATTCCACTCACCGGAGGCAGTTCCACCGCCACCTGGACCTGCACCCTCGATTTCACTGCACTCGGCATCGATCAGCTCCGCCAGTGCTGGCTCACCTTCGCGCCTTCCCTGACTAACGGCCCTTACATCGCCACCGAATGGCAAGCGACATTTTCCAACTGGCAGCTCACCGGTCCCGCCGCCACTCAGGCCCTCAGCGTCGCCGGACCCGGCAGCGTACGGATAGAAGAGACCAACGGCTTGTGCACTTACCGGGGCGTCTGGAACGTCGAAGCCGGCTTCTATTCGAGATACTTCGCCAATGCCACCAGCGATATGACGGCCTCCGTCACCATCGCCTACAGATGCCAGTTCACCCACGATCTCTACATCGGCACCTCGCTCTACATCGACCGCGCCACCGTAGGCGTCACTCTCGATAGCGATTCCCAAACCTCCCTGAATTGCTACCTGAACACCAGCGACGCCGTAGTCGCGAGGCGCCTCCTGCGCACCTCCGTATCGGCGGGCGTGCACACCGTAACCATCGTCATGCAGCAGGCAGGCGTCTTCTATTTCGACTTCCTCGAAGCCGCCGTCCCCTCCGACGTTCCCGACGCCCTCTCGCCCCGCACCAACATTTCACCGGCTCTCGATTTCGATACCAACCACACCTACCAACTCACTCCCGCCCGCATCATGTGGATCATGGACAAGCTGGGCTACGCCGGACCCATGAACGAATACCTCGGCGTCTTCTGGTGGAATGAGCGCGTGCTTTCCGGAGGCTCTCTTTCCACCGTTCAGGTGACGTTCAACGGACCGTACACCACGGGCGACGCCATCTTCCTGAACCTCAACGGCACCTCCCTCGGCAAGACAATTCTCAATTCCATCGTCGATACGCCCCAGGTAATCGCCCAGCATTTCGCCGATTACATCAACGGGGCGTTCCCTGTGGCATGGGCCTCTGCTAATGCCTCGACTCTCACCATCACCGGCCGCTCGCCCTCACCCGACTACACGATTACGCTCGCCACCAGCACCACGTCCACCACAGGCACGCTCGCGGCCACGGGCAGCGGAGTCGCCGGCGCTTACGGAAAATGGAACGTCAACGACTCCATCAGCCCGCCCATCAATCGAGCGGCCCGCGACTGGCATGCCGATTTCTACGCGCAATGCGCCGCTCGCGGCCGCGAAGTCGTAACCAGTTGCTCCATGGAGTTGGTGAATCCTCCCGCCGGCTACGTCGCGCAATTCCCCGATACCTCCGCTGTCTCCACCGCCACCGGCTATGCCGATCTGCTATCCAACCAGTGCGCCGTCGGGTCGTCGAAAATGCTGGCGTATCAGATGAGCGTCTACCGCTGGATCGCGCAAATGCAGGCCGCCGCAGGACTCACCCCCTGCATCCAATACGGCGAATTTCTCTGGTGGTACTTCGCGGGACCTGGCGGCATGGGCTACTACGACCCTGAAACGGTGGCTGCCGCGCAAACCGCACTGGGGCGCCCGCTCCACATTTTCCTGACTCCCAACGACGATCCTTCGGTGAACGGCGGAGCGGACGCCTTATTCCTGCGCAACCGCCTGCGCGACTACGTGGCAGCGCTCGTCGCCGACATTCGCTCCGCGTACTCAACTGTGATTTGTGAAGTCCTCTGGCCCTACGATGTCAACTACCCGGCGACCGATCAACTCAACCGCTTCGTCAACCTGCCCGTGGAGTGGCAGCTCAAACCCTCGAGCGGCCTCGACCGCATCAAAGTCGAAGCGCTGAGTTTCGGTTCGTCGCTAAGGAACCTCGATCAGGTGCGCCAGACCGTCGATCTCTTCCCCGGCTTCGGCTGGCCGCTCGCGTCGTTGAAATACCTGGTCCCGGTCTTCGGCTCCGCCACGCCATGGGCCCGCGAACTGGCCGTAGCGCGCGGCGCCGGCTACGCCGTCAACAACCTCTGGGCCTTCGACCACATCTGCCTCTTCAACCTCGCCGTACCGGAGCCAGCATTGGAGCGCCGCTCTATCGTGAAGGCGGCCTGATCAATGGCCGGATGGGTGGTTCGTAAGTGAAGTCCACCAGACCGTCTCGGTAGTTGAGGGTCAATACCAGATGCGACAGTGCGTCCCATCCCAGAATGCCGCCGATCTCCATGCCGGCCCCGCGGCTCAGGTCGAGCAAGTCCAGGGCAACCAGGTCGGGATTCTTCTGCCGCAGATTCCCGAACGTCACCGTGACGGTGTCGGCCACCGCCACATCCTTAACCTGGCCCGATATCCCTTTTATCCGGAAGTGATCGTCTCGAAAGATCTTTCCCACTTCGGCCATCACAGTTTTATCCACAAAATTGCGCGACGAGCCCGTATCGACCAAAAACCATGTGGAACGCTTGCCGTCGAGCACCGCGGGAATGAAGAGATGGCTGCCCGACCTTCGCGCCACCACATAGTTGCCCCGATCCTGCGGGATTACGGCATCGCGCGTCATCCAGTCCCTGCCGGTGCCATCTTCGCCCGGCAGAGTCTCCAGATCGATCGTAGCGTGCTGCAGATCCAGACGGATCAAAAACCGGTCGAACACGTCCGCTCCGATCAGCCCGTCGCTCCCCACCGCGAAGTCGCGCTGCGCAATCCGCACCGGAACGTTGGCGAACTCCACCTCGCCGGTTTTCACCCGGTCCGCCACTCCAAAGAATGCCTTCTGCGCGCCGCCGTCTCCAATGCCCCACATCTCGGAAGACGACAGACTGGCGATTCCCGCCTTTTCCGCCGTCTTTTCGTTAATGACGATGCCGCTCGCGCCCGTGTCGAGCATCAGCACCACCGTCTTCGTTCCATTAAACGTCACGCGCAGCGCGGCGCCCGTCTCCCGCTGCGGCCCCTGCATGATGCGCTCGATCTTCAACTGGCTGGCGCGATATCCCGAAACCAGCTGCGTCTCTTTCTGCGCTTGCGCTTTGCCGAGAAATTCGATGGTATTGCGGACCGCCCGCACCTGTCTCGCGTCCGCACTGGCGCCGGAATCCAGATACTGCTCGAGCAATGCCACCCGCTGATCGTCTTTCTGCACCACACTGGCATAAGCCCGCATAACCTCCGGATCGTCGGGATCCAGCTTCCAGGCTTTCTCGAAGCAGTTCTTCATGCTCTTCCGCCGGAACGTCGCGCGGTCAACCCTTCCCGCCCCGAGGTAAGCGCGCGCATTGTTTGGATCGAGAGCCAGACCCGCCAGATAGAAACGGTAGGCGTTGTCCAGATCCGCCATACGGAAGAACGTATCGCCGGTGAGGACGCGAATCGTCACGTCGCCGGGGTTGGCCTTATGGGCCTCCAATGCAACCCGGTGGGCTTCGTGATAATCGTCTTTGTTGAGCAGCGAACGAATCAGTTCAGCCTGCGCCTTTACGTCGTGAATATCGGGGGGCGCGGTTTGCGCGCCAAGCAATGAAACCCAGACGGCGGCGGCGAATAAAACCCTCATACGGTTTACGGCACTGGAGTAGCGAGCGGCTTGCCCTTTTCCACCACGTAAATCGCGGCCAGGATCAGCGGCTGCGTACCCGTATTATGCGCATCGTGGATAGCGCCGTTCGGCACCACGAATCCATCGCCGGTCTTGATCTTCAATGCCGGCTGCCCCTGGATCAGGATCTCGCCTTCGCCCGAGATCACATAACTGATCTCTTCGCCCGGATGCGTATGCCGCCCCGCCGAAGCGCCCGGAGCGATCGTCACATGCGCGATCACCGCCTCATGTCCCGCATACGAAATGTCTTTTCTCTGTACGATAGTGCGCTGCACGCCCGGATTCTGCGCCAAAAGCAACACGCCGGCCGCGGCCACAAGGATTAAACGAATGAGTTTCATAGAATTTCTCTCCACCCACAATACATCAGGCGCCGGATTACTTGAAGCGCTTTTTGAAAGCGAAGTCGAGCCCGACGTAGCCGTTCTCTTCACGGACCAGAATGGCGGACCACTGCCGGCTCAGCGACCACTCCACGCGGAAAAGCTGCGTACTCGTGCTCGATACGTCGCTTATGTAGGTGAACAGGATTTCGGGTGTGACCTGTTGCTCCACGGTCAGGCGCGCCTCAGGGCTTCCGGTGATGCCGGTAAGCTGGGGATCGATCTTGATGCGGCTCACGCCGAAGAAACGCTGCAGGCGATCGCTGGTGGGGTTGGCGAGCGCGGCGCCCAGCAGTGCCGACGCACCCAGATCCTCAAACCCCGACGAAGGGCCCGTTACTCCCCATCCGAGCGATGGATCCGTCGGCGAGCGGCCGGTCGCGAGCAGCGCCACAATATCCCCAAACTGCAGCGGCGGGTCGGATCGATAGTTGACGTTCAGCTTGTTCAGCGGGCCGGACACAGTAAGGATCACGTCAACGCCACGCGCCTTGGTTTCCAGATCGATGTTGAGGATCGGATCGATGCGCGCCGGATTGAAGAACGAAATCGAACCCTGATTGATGGTGTATTTGTTGCCGAAGAAAAGCAACTCGCCCTCGGTGATATTGACGCGTCCCAGCAGCGCGGGATTGGTGGCCGTGCCGCGAACGCGCAGATTGGCGTCGGCCTGAATGCTCTGCGCGACGCTGGTTTCGAACTCCACATCGGGCGCGGTCTCCACCTGAATATCGAGGTTCACGTTGGCGATGAGGCCGGTTCGCGGAGCGGACGTCTGCACGGGCGAGGCGGTCGCCGCCAGAATGGTGGCGGCATCGGCCTTTGGATTGATAGCTACACGATGAATGGTGATCACGCCCGAAGCTTCACTGCGCTGCGAGGTGCCGGCGAAGGTCAGGTTGGCGTCGGAGATGGAACTGACCCCTTCGGGATAGCGTACACGCACGCCACGCGTCCGCGTCTCGATGCGAAAGGCCAGTTGCCCGTTGGTGAGGGCGGCGAATCCGCTCGCGTCTACCTTGCCTCCGCCCGACTCCGCCGTGAAGGATTCGATGTTGGCGCGCGTGCCGGAGAATATGATCTCGCCGTTGGCGTTATTCAGACCATTGGAAAACTGCGCGTAATGAAAGTTGCCGTTGCGCAGTGTGGCGCGGCCGGAGAAATCGGGCGTCAGCCATCCGCCCCGCACCGTAGCGTTCAGGGTCAGAGCGCCCGACGAAGTCAGGTCCGGATTGAATGTGCTCGCGAGCGCCGCGTTCACCTCCCCGCGCACGCGAAAATCGATAGGGGCATGCTGCGTCAATGCCACCGTGCCGTCGATTGTGAGATCGGTCTGGGGAGCCTTGAAGCGGGCGGCTTCGATACGCAGGGTCGATGCGGTCAGGGCAATACGCACCGGTCCGTCGTTGCTCAGCGCGAAGTTGGGTATTGCCCGCGCAAGGTCCGTGCCGGGCAACGGCCTCAGTTCCACGCGCGCGATATTGATCATCGCGTTCAGGCGGTCCGGATTCCTGGCCGGCCCGGTGATCGTGACGTCGCCTTGCGCGCTGCCGTCGAAGTTCAGCTTGCTCGCGTCTTCTTCCTTGACGACCAGCGCGGCCAGCGCATTCAGGCCGGCATCGGTGAAGGTGATCTTTCCGTTCACCGGATAATCGCCGGTCAGTTCCACCGTGCCCTCGCCCCGGATCACGGCCTTGGCGGCGTTCGAGTCGAAATGCGCCGTGACCACGCCATTTTTCGTCTGCGCGGTAAAGTGTGCGTCGCCCAGATTGCGGCCGCCCAGTTCGATGCCGTTGGCCGAAGCATCAGCGGTGAGATCGAGCAGATCGAATTGGATCTGGTGCTTTGCGTCGTGGCTGATGCGCAGTGTGCCGTTGGTATGAAATTCGCCGTAGCCGTGGATGTCGGGCTGCCGCTCGCGCACCAGGGCGATCTGATTCAGCGGCATGGTGTTGCTGGTCAGATTGAATTCCAGCTGACCCGCCGGGAATTGGGTACCGGCATGGTCGAAGCGAGCGCTGATGTTGACGCGCTTGGGGCCGGAGACGAACAAGCCGGTCATGGATTGGGCATTGCCGCCGATAGATTGGACGCGCCCGGTGATCGAATCGTAGGGCTGCGCGTAGATGAGGCCTTTGGCCAGCGTAAGGTCCGCAGTGCCGGCGGGATTGCCCAGCGTGCCCGTAATCTGCATGTTGGCGTTGAGGTTCCCGCTGAGGGGAATCTCCTTGTGCCCGTCGAGCGCCAGAATCTTACTCAGGTCGGCGTTGGCGATCGTGACATTGGCGGTTACGGGAGACGTCGCAACGGGCGTCCAGTCAGTGAGGCCAAGCGAGCCGGCTCCGTGCCCATGGATACCGTTCGAGGCGATGGCTGCATTGCTTACCGCGATATTGTTTCGCGTTGCCGTGAAATCGGCCGCCAGCGATTCGATCTGCTGCCCCTGGTAAGCGAGAGTATCCGCGGCAGCGTGACCGGCGATCTGGGGATTGTCCAACGGGCCGTTTACGGTGCCCGTGAACGAGGCAGACTTGTAAGAGAGGGGGATGGTCTTCCCGCCCGACGCCATATCGAGCGCCGGTTCCAGATCGGCGGCATCCTGCGATTCGAGGTCTACGCGAAGCTGCTGGCCGAGAGTGCCCGCAACGTCGAGGCGCGTGTGCGGCAATTCGAGCCACGATTTGCCGAGTTCAATCCTGCGTGCAGCAGCGTCGTAATGCACGGCGATGTCCCCGTGCACCGCGCCGGCTATGCTCAGGTGCGCACCGGCCGAAATGCTTTCGTGCCGCATATCGCGCAGCCGGCCGGTAGCTTCGAAGGGTCCCGAAATCGAGCCGTCATAAGGCAGGCGGTGCTTCGTCACCAGGGCTGCGAGTTCCCTCGCATCGAAGTGCTCCAGTTTTCCATTAGCGTGGAATTGATCGAAGCCGCGAATCTCGGCCGATGCCAGCAGTTGGCCGCCCAGTACGTTAACCCGCGCATTGCCGACCGTGACCTTCTGTGGGTCCACGTCGAAGGTTCCGGCGATTGCCATGTTGCGCAGATTGTCGAAGGCGATGCCGCTGCCGTGCGCGTTGCCGCTGACATGGTAGTCGCCCGCGGATACAAAGCGCGCCTCGCCGGCTATGTTGACTGTGCCCATCTGACCCGTACTGAGTTTGAGAATTCTCTTGACCTCGGCGAGAGAAACCCTGGCATCGTATTGGGCGCCGATAACCGGAGCATTGAAGTTATTCAGCACGACGTTCCTGAGGGTAACGCCGGAATCGGCTGTCGTTACGGTCGCATTCGACACCAGGATCTGGTTCCGTTCCATGGCCGCACTGGCGAAGATCTGAACATCCAGCGGCGCGATGCCGTCCCACTGGACGTGCAGCGGCCGGAGCGAAATGTCGCCGGAGTAACGCGCGCGAGCGAAATCGTACTGGACGTGCGCGCTCAGGTTCTCGCCATGCGCGCTGACCGGAATCATGCGCGCGCCCCGGTCCTGGGATTCTTCGAGAATCGCGCCATCGCGCAGATCGAAGTGGGCGATCTTCAGATTGAGTATGGTTTCGGTAACCGATTTATGGGAGATCTTTGGCTGCGGGAGATTGGTGGTGCCGTCAGAGTGAACGATCAGGTGCGCGCGCGGGTGTTCCGCATCGATGCGATCGACGTCGATATCGCGCCCCAGCAGCGAGACGATTTTGAGCCACACCTTAACCCGATCGATGGCAAGCAGCGGAGGCTGACCCGCCGGCTCCGTTCCGTGGATCGCAAAGCTGTAGATCTCAACTGTGAGATCGTGCCAGTCGAGGCGTAATGCGCCCAGGTCCACTTTCCCGCCCGTGGCTCTTTCGGCCTGTTCGACCAGGCTCAGGCGGATTTTCTCCAACAGCCAGCCGCTGCGCACAGCCCACACGCCGATCCCGGCCACTGCACAAAGGAGCGCGGCCAGGATTCCCGCGGAGGTCATCACTCTACGCCTCATGGAGCCAGTTCCTTTTCGAGATATTCGATTTTCGTCCGCTTGCGCTGATCGCCGAGCCAGGCGTCCATATCGGCGTCCGCTCGCTGGTTGGCGAGCTTGGCGTTGGTCTCGCTCACGGCCGGTCGGAAGCGCAGACTCAGGAACGTAAGGACATCCGATTCACGGGCCAGATCGGCTTCCAGATCGTCCTCCGTCAGCCCGTACTCGAGCAGGGTGCGATGCATGGCAGCGGGATCGTTCTTGAAATAGTCCTT
>Ga0302320_10025487_pt1 | contig 11498 bp, 9 predicted proteins | sample Bog_T0_3_FD_202130 | JGI IMG/M metagenome (GOLD analysis project Ga0302320, IMG submission 202130) | Peat permafrost microbial communities from Stordalen Mire near Abisko, Sweden - Bog_T0_3 | ecosystem: Environmental > Terrestrial > Soil > Wetlands > Peat | place: Sweden: Abisko, Stordalen Mire... | reverse complement strand
TACCTTCCGGGAAAATGATGATCCAGAGACCGGCGGACAATCTGTCCTTGCCCTGCTCGATGACCTGGTTCACCGCCCTGTGTCCCTCGCCGCGATTGATGGCAATGGGCCGGAGCATTTTCAGTCCCCAGCCGACAAAAGGAATCCACAGCAGCTCGCGCTTCAGCACCCAGACCTGCGGCGGAAAAATCAGGAATTGCGCGATGGTTTCCCACGCCGAGGTGTGATTGCTCATCACAATGTGGTTTCCCGGTGGGATGCGCTCGCGGCCTTCCACCACGTATTTGAGGCCGCAAAGGTGGTCGAGCGCCCACAAGAGTAGCCGCGCCCAGGTGCGCGCGATGGCGAATTGCGCGCTATACGGCAGCCAAAAGCAGAGCGCCATGACCGTCCCGAACAGGCAGGCGGACGCCATCATATAGGTCGTAAAAAGCAGCGACTTGAACAGCTGCACGGCGGCGGGTCAGCCCGGCAATCGCGACAGATCGGCGACACCGCCCAGCAGAGACTGCACCTCGCGCAGCAAGGCGAGGCGGTTGTTGCGTCGCCCGATATCCTCGTCCATCACCATGATGCGTTCGAAAAACTCGTCCACCGGCGCGCGCAGAGCGAGCAGGGATTGCAGGCTGTCCGAATAACGGCGTTCTTCGGCCGCCTGCCGCACCGGCGCGCGCAGCGCCCCCAGCACCTGGTGTAGTTGCCTTTCGGCTTCTTCGGTCAGCGCATCGGCATTCACGTTCACATGCTGCCCCAGCGATGCCTTCTTCAGAATATTCGATATTCGCTTGTTGATACCCGCGAGAATCCCGGCTTCCGGCAACAGCAAGAATTCTCTCAATGCCTGGAGGCGAGTGACCGCATCCAGGGGCGAGCGCGGTCGGTTGGCGAATACCGCGTCCAGCATTTCCGGCGTGGTTCCCGGCTCGTCCAACAAGAGTCCGCGCAGCCGCTCGGCAATGAAATCGTAAACCTCGTCGGCCACCCCCACCCTCTGCACCGGTTGTGCGGCCGCGGACTCTGCCAACAGTTCGACCAAGTCCAATTCCAGCCCGCCCTCCAGCACGATGCGCAGCGATCCTAAGGCTGCGCGGCGCAGACCAAAGGGATCCTTGGTGCCCGTCGGCCTCTGTTCGATGGCGAAAATGCCCATCAGCGTGTCGATCTTATCGGCGAGCGCCACCGCCTGGCCCGTCTTGGTGGTCGGCAACGTATCGCCGGCATATCGTGGCCGGTAGTGTTCCTCCAACGCCCTGGCCAATTCCGGAGCTTCACCTTGCGCCTCCGCGTAGTACCGGCCCATGGTGCCCTGGAGTTCCGGAAATTCCCCGACCATAGCCGTCATCAAGTCGGCCTTGGCGAGTTCCGCGGCTCTCGCCACATCGGCTCCCGCGCCGATGCGTCGTCCAATCGATTGCGCCAGAGCCGCGACGCGCAACGTTTTGTCGGCGTAGCTGCCCAACTTGGTCTGAAACGTGACGCCGCTTAAGCGAGCCGCATGCGCCTCGAGAGATAGTTTGCGATCCTGCTCCCAAAAGAACGCGGCGTCGCTCAAACGAGGCCGCACCACGCGCTCGTTCCCCTCCCGGACCTTGGCAGGGTCTCGGCTCTCTATATTACTGACGGTGACGAACCAGCCGGATAATTGACCGTCGGCACCTTCCACCGCGAAATATCGCTGATGGTCCTGCACGGTCGCGATGACGACTTCGCGCGGCAGGCTCAGGAATCGTTGTTCGAATTGACCTGCGATCGGTACCGGCCATTCGACCAGCGCCGTAACTTCATCCAGCAATGCATCTTGGATCAACGCCCTGGCGCCGCTGCCGGTGGCTGACGCCGCCGTGTTCACGCCCGCGCGAATCAACTCGCGGCGCGCGGCGAAATCCGCCACGACCTTGGCACGGCGCAGGCGGCCTTCATAATTTTTGGCCGATTTGAGCGAGAGGGGCCGCGGCGCCAGAAAACGATGGCCAAAAGTCACTCGCCCGGTGGCAAGCCCAAGGACTTCCGCCGGCACCACGGTCTCGCCATACAGGAGCACGACGCTGTGCACCGGCCTCACGAATTCCGCGGTTCGAGTGCCCCATCGCATGCGCTTGGCGATGGGCAGCGCGGCGACTGCCTGATTGACGATATCGCCGAGCAAACTCGCGGTGGCCGCGCCGTGTTCGGTGCCGCGGAACATCAGCCATGAGCCCTTGTCGGTCTTGATCTGTGTCAGCTCCGTCACCGGCACCCCGCAATTCTTGGCGAAAGCGAGGGCGGCCTGAGTCGGCTCGCCCCGCGCGTCGAAGGAGTTTGCGAGGGGAGGCCCGCGCCGTTCTACCTGGCGGTCCGGCTGGTGCTCCGCCAATTTCCGTACCAGCACGGCGAGCCGCCGCGGTGTCGCGAAGCTCTCGGTCTTGCCATGAGGAATGCCGGCCTTGTCGAGTCCCGAAAGGACGCCCTCGGTCAGCGCGTTCGACAGGCTCAGCAAGGTGCGGGGCGGCAGTTCCTCCGTGCCTAGCTCGAATAACAGGTCCGGCGTACTCATGAGGCAACTCGCTCCGCCGCGGTTTTCTTGAGGAGCGGATAACCCAGTGCTTCACGGCTGGCGCGATACCCTTGCGCCACGCCGCGCGCCAAAGTGCGCACGCGAAGAATGAACCGCTGGCGTTCCGTGACCGAGACGGCATGCCGGGCATCCAACAAATTGAACGCGTGCGAAGCCTTCACCATCTGCTCGTAGGCCGGCAGCACCAGCTTGTCCTCGAGCAGGCGCCGGCAAGCGATTTCGTGCGCATCGAACTGCGCCAGCAAAAAGTGCGTGTCGGCCTTCTCGAAGTTATAGGTGGATTGCTCCACTTCGTTCTGATGAAACACATCGCCGTAGGTAATGGTTCCAAACGGACCGTCGGTCCAAACAATGTCGAACACGCTTTCCTTGCCCTGGAGATACATCCCTAAGCGTTCCAGTCCATAGGTGATTTCACCCATCACCGGCCGGCAGTCCAGTCCCCCCACTTGTTGGAAGTAGGTGAATTGCGAGACCTCCATGCCGTTCAGCCACACCTCCCACCCCAGGCCCCAAGCCCCCAAGGTAGGAGACTCCCAGTTGTCCTCGACGAAGCTGATGTCATGGGTCAATAGATCCAGCCCCAAGGCTCGGAGCGAATCTAAGTACAGCTCTTGGAAGTCATCGGGCGAGGGTTTGATACAGACTTGAAATTGATAGTAGTGCTGCAGACGAAAGGGGTTATTGCCGTAACGGCCATCCGTCGGCCGGCGTGAGGGCTGAACATAGGCAGCGCTCCACGGTTCCGGACCCACGGCGCGCAGAAATGTGGCCGAATGGAATGTCCCGGCACCCATTTCCATGTCGTAGGGCTGCAATATGATGCAGCCCCGCTCGGACCAGTATTTCTGCAGCGCAAAAATGAGATCCTGAAAAGTACGGGGCGGCTGGGATGGAGCGTGGGGCATCAGATGCTCGCGACAAAGGCAAAGCCCGCGAGTATATCGACGGGACTTCGGCATGTCCTAGGAGCCTGACTGAGCATTTCCCGTGCACCCAATTCGCCCATAAAACCCCGAACTCACTCGAATAATCGCAAAACGCTTCGCACAGCATCCGCAATGCACCAAATAAGGGCGTAACTATTTCGACTTCGATCCATTATGATGCACGGGCGTCGCTAACCCGAACGCAAGTGCCTGATCCGTATGCGCATCACAATGGCACATTAGCTGCATTGTCGACAGGGCCCCGGCCTTGAGGCCGGACCAACTAGCCAACCCCCGCGAGGACGCAAATGACTCCCGCCGATGTTCTTAAATTAATTAAAGAAAAAGAAGCGAAATTCGCCGATCTCCGCTTTACTGACACCATTGGAAAGGAACACCACGTCACCATACCGACCCGCTTGGTGGACGAAGGCTTTTTCAAGGATGGCAAGATGTTCGATGGCTCCTCCATCGCTGGTTGGAAGGGTATCAACGAGTCAGACATGATTCTCATGCCTGACCCCGCCACCGCCGTCATCGACCCCTTCTATGAAGAGACCACGGTCGATCTGCGTTGCGACGTGATCGAGCCCATGACCATGCAGGGTTATGAACGCGATCCCCGCTCCCTGGCGAAGCGCGCGGAGGCCTATCTTAAGTCGAGCGGAATCGCCGACTCGGCATTGTTCGGACCGGAAAACGAATTCTTTATTTTCGACAAAGTCACTCACAGCTCGAGCATGAACGGCTGCTCCTACGAAGTGGACTCCTACGAAGGCGCTTGGAATTCAGGCAAGACCTACGAGGATGGCAACAAGGCGCATCGTCCGGGCGTCAAGGGAGGCTACTTCCCCGTGCCGCCGGTGGATTCTCAACAGGACATTCGCACCGCGATGTCCATGGCCTGCGAAGAGATGGGTTTGAAGTTCGAAGTGCATCACCATGAAGTGGCGACCGCCGGCCAGGGAGAGATCAACGTCGCGGCGAATACCCTGACCAAGAAAGCCGACGAAGTGCAGATCCTGAAATACGCCCTGCAGAACGTGGCCCACGGATACGGAAAAACCCTGACTTTCATGCCGAAACCCATTGTCGGCGACAATGGCAGCGGCATGCACGTGCATCAGTCCCTGCAGAAAGACGGCAAGGCGCTGTTTGCCGGCGACAAGTACGGCGGCCTCTCCGATATCGCGCTCTATTATATCGGCGGCATCATCAAGCACGCCCGGGCCATCAATGCCTTCACCAATGCGAGCACCAATAGCTATAAGCGCTTGGTGCCCGGCTTCGAAGCACCGGTGAAGCTGGCTTATTCCGCCCGCAACCGCTCTGCCTCCATTCGTATTCCTTGGATTTCCAATCCCAAGGGCCGTCGAATCGAGGTGCGCTTTCCGGATGCAACCGCCAATCCGTATTTCGCGTTCGCCTGCATGTTGCTGGCGGGCCTCGACGGCATTCAGAACAAGATTCATCCCGGCGATCCCGGCGACAAGGATCTTTACGATCTGGAGCCGGAGGAAGACAAGAAAATACCCACCGTTTGCCACTCCCTGGACATGGCCCTCGATTATCTGGACAAGGACCGGGGCTTCCTCAAGGCAGGCGGAGTGTTCACGGACGACCTGATCGACGCCTACATCGAGCTGAAAATGAAGGAAGTTACCCGGCTTCGTATGACCACCCATCCGATCGAAGTGGAGATGTACTACAGCCTGTGAAATTTCTTCGGGGTGCGAGCCTAAAGGTGTGGTCGGTCACAACCTCCACACCTCGTTTTGTAGCGGGGAGGCGATGAGGCTATGCTTTGGACTTATGCACCCTCGGAGACTTTGGATCCTTCCGGCCGTACTCGCCGCGTTTGCGGGACAGGCGGCGGTAATCTACAAATGGACCGACTCCAGCGGGTTGGTCCATTACTCCGATCAGCCCGTGCCCGGGGCCGAAAAGATCATCACCAGCAGCGCCCCGAACGGCGGAACAGCAGCGTCCGCCAGCACGGGAACGGCTGCCGGAACAAGCACGCAGAAGTCCACGGTTGCGGGAATCGCCTACGACCAGTTCGCCATTACCTCACCCGCTCCGGATCAAACATTCTTCGGCGACGAGAGCATTGGCGTGCATCTGGCGCTGGTACCCGACCTCAAGCCCGATCAAACCATCACCTGGCATCTGAACGGCAAGGAACTCGAGGATCAGGGGCCGGGCGCGACTCAATTCACTCTGCCGCACTTGGATCGCGGCACCTACGTCATCGCCGCGACCATCACGGATCAAAAGACCGGGTCATCTCAGACTACCGACAGCGTGAACTTTTTCGTTCGACAACCTTCCGAGCTGTCGCCGCAGCACAAGTAGCCTCGGCACACGCCGCCCCGGCGAACCGGGGCGCAGGCCCATCGGGAACCGCCGTTGGCCGCTGAATTCCAAATGAATGCCTTGCGCATCGACGGCACCGAGCTCCTGGATGGCCTGGTCACGAGCGTATTCCTGCTGGACCACGACTTGAACGTGGGTTACCTGAATGCCGCCGCACAGACTCTGCTGGGCGTCGGGCCGAATCAGGCGCTCGGCCGGAGTATCTGCGATCTGACGCGGGGCGCCGAAACCCTGTTGCCCCTATTCGAGCGAGCTCGTCAAGGAGATGAAGGCGTGGTGCAGCGCGAACTTGCGTGGCCGGCGCCGGGCGGAGTGGATCGAATCCTCGATTGCGCAGTGACCCAAATAACTCTCGGACAAAACAACTTGCGATTGCTGCTGGAAATCGAAGACATCACGCAACATCGGCGTCTGACCCGCGAGAACGCTCTGCTGGCTCAGTTGGGCGGGAGCCGCTTGATGGTTCGCCAGCTCGCGCACGAAATCAAAAATCCGCTCGGCGGCTTGCGCGGCGCCGCGCAGCTGCTCGAACGGGAGCTTTTGGACCCGGCCTTGCGCGAGTACACGCGCGTCATCATCAGCGAAGCGGACCGGCTCACCAATCTTCTGGATTCCATGCTCGGGCCCGGCCGCCCGCCGGCCAAGCAGCTGATCAATGTCCACGAGCTATTGGAGCGCGTCTATCACTTGCTGCGCAGCGAAGCGCCCGAGGGCGTCATGGTCGATCGCGACTACGATCCCAGTCTCCCGCCGCTCACCGTGGATCCGAACCACATCATTCAGGCCATGCTGAATCTGGGCCGCAATGCCATTCAGGCCTTGTCGGGTGCCGAAGTACAGTCGCCGCGCCTGGTCCTGCGCACTCGCGCCGCGAGCAATGTCAGTGTGGGCGCACAGCGTCATCGCCTGGTTGCCTCGATTCAATTCGAAGACAACGGCCCGGGAGTGCCCGTCGACATACGGGACACGATTTTCTATCCCCTGGTCTCCGGACGCGCGGATGGGACGGGCCTGGGCTTGGGGATCGCACAGGATCTGGTCAGCCGCCACGGCGGTCTCATCGAATTCGACAGCGCTCCGGGTCGAACCACATTCGTCATTTCTCTGCCCATGGACTCGGTATGAACCATAAGCCTCTGCAAGTCTGGTTGGTCGACGACGACGCGTCCATCCGATGGGTGCTGGAGAAAGCGCTCAAGGGCAGCGGCATGACCGCCAAATGTTTCGACCAAGCCGACAATGTGCTGACGGCTCTGCGTTCGGATGCGCCCGATGTGTTGATGACGGACATCCGCATGCCCGGTCGCAGCGGGCTCGAGCTGCTCAAGGAAATTCAAGTATCGAGGCCCGGTCTGCCGGTCATCGTCATGACCGCCCATTCCGACTTGGACGCCGCGGTGGCGGCTTATCAAGGCGGTGCATTCGAGTACCTGCCGAAGCCCTTCGACATCGACAAGGCCGTGGACCTGGTACGCCGCGCCGCTCAGCAGGCGACGATTTCCATCGATGTCGATGCCGCGCGACGCAGTATCCCGGAATTGCTCGGTCAGGCGGCGGCCATGCAGCAAGTGTTTCGCGCCGTCGGCCGACTGTCCCGTTCCAGCATGACGGTGTTGATCACGGGCGAATCGGGTACGGGCAAGGAATTGGTGGCGCGCGCCCTGCATCGGCACAGCCCGCGTTCGAACAAGGCATTCATCGCTCTGAATACGGCGGCCTTCACGGCGGATCTGCTGGAATCGGAGCTGTTCGGCCATGAAAAGGGCGCATTTACCGGCGCCGACACCCTGCGCCGAGGGCGCTTCGAGCAAGCGGATGCCGGCACTTTGTTTCTCGACGAGATCGGCGACATGTCTCCCGCGCTGCAGACGCGGCTGCTCCGCGTGCTGGCGGAAGGCGAGTTCTACCGGGTCGGCGGCCAAACGCCCGTCAAAGTCGATGTGCGCGTCATAGCGGCCACTCACCAAGATTTCGAGACCCGCGTGAATTCCGGCCATTTTCGCGAGGATCTTTTGCACAGGCTGAACGTGATCCGCATCGAGATCCCGCCGTTGCGGGAAAGGCGCGAGGACATTCCCGAGCTATTGCGGCACTACTTGGCGGTGGCCGGCCAGGAATTGGGCGTCGAGCCGAAATTATTGACGGCCCCCGCCGAAACCACCCTGGTTACTTTCGATTGGCCGGGAAACGTCCGACAGCTCGTCAATGCCTGCAGACGCTTGACGGTGAGTGCGCCGGGACGCGAAATCCGCGCCGAGGACATTCCGCCTGATCTCGGCGGCGTGCCGGCCGGTCACACCGCGAATCACGATTGGATGGCCAAGCTGTCGCACTGGGCCGAGCAAGAACTGGCGGCGGGAACCCAACGGCTGCTGGATCAGGCGGTGCCTGAGGTTGAACGCATATTGATTCGCGTGGCGCTGCGCAAGGCCGATGGCATGAAGCAAGATGCGGCCAAGCTATTGGGCTGGGGCCGCAATACTCTGACGCGTAAAATGAAAGAACTGGGCATGCAGGACGTCAGCTAGCCGGCGGATGCATCGTTCGCGGCCATGGCGCTGCGGCCGTCGCCGGGTGCGGCGGTATAATTGCGCGCATCATGAGTGACTATCTCTCGCATAAGATCGACTCGGTACACCAGTTGCTGCTCAGCAACTCTTTGACTGAATGGCTGATCGCAGGCATCGTGGCCCTCGCGGTATGGTCAGGCTTGTGGATACTGCGGCGGCTGATTGCCGCCCACTACAAGAAATATTCGGCGGCCCACAATCGGCTGCCGATACGTCTGCTTGCCTACCTGGTCGGCAATACCAAGCAGTTCTTTTTTCTGGCCATCGCGCTCGACGCGGCCCAAACAGGATTGACTCTGCCTGACAGAATTCAGCACATGGTCTCGGCCATCGTGCTGATTCTCATCCTGCTGCAAGTGGGGATTTGGGCAGGGCGGGCGGTGCGGTTCTATCTGGAGATGAAGGAACTGGAGCGCGGGGCCGATCAGGTGTTCGCCGGCTCGCTGGACATAATCAACTTCGTCGCGGGCTTGGTTGTTTGGTCCTTACTGATATTGGTCGCGCTCGATAATTTCGGCGTGAACATCACCGCCTTGCTGGCCGGCCTGGGCGTAGGCGGCGTGGCGGTGGCCCTGGCCCTGCAAAATGTGCTGGGCGATTTGTTCGCCTCGCTGTCCATCGCCTTGGACAAGCCTTTCGTGGTCGGCGACCGCTTAGCGATAGACACATTTATCGGCAATGTCGAACACATCGGCATCAAGACCACCCGCTTGCGCAGTGAGACGGGCGAGCAGATCATTCTCTCGAACGCCGATATCCTGAAAAGCCGAGTTCGCAATTTCGGCCGGGCCCAGGAGCAACGCACCCTCGCGAATATACGCGTCACCTACGAAACACCCTCGGACAAGCTTCAAGAAATACCCAAGCTGCTCGAGAGCATCGTTCGGGAACAGGCCAATGCGCGTTTCGATCGCTGTCATCTGAAGTCTCTCGGCGAATCGGCGCTGCATTTCGAGCTGTCCTACTTCGTCCGGCAACCCAGTTCGAATTCGCTGCTCGATCTTCAACAGGCAGTCAATTTCCGTATCCTGGAGGAGTTCCGGCGACTGGGCGTGGAATTCGATTACCCCACTCAACGCGTAATCCTGGCGCAGCCGCGCAACACGGCCGACCCATAGTTTGGCTCCGCAGATGACTCGCACGCCCATGCCGCGCTCGACACCGATGTTCCATGTGGTGCTGTTCGAACCCGAAATCCCGCCTAACACGGGCAACGTCATCCGACTTTGCGCGAACGCGGGAGCGACGTTACATCTCGTACAGCCCCTGGGGTTTCGGCTCGATGACAGAAGTTTGCAGCGCTCGGGTCTCGATTATCACGACCTGACGGACGTCAAAGTCCACGCCAACCTCGACGCTTGCTTGGGCGAACTGGCGGCTGCGCGAGTGTTCGCGGTGGAGACCGGAGGCGGGCGCCGGTACAGCGATGTCGAGTACCACGCCGGCGACGCATTCTTATTCGGTCCCGAAACACGCGGATTGCCGCAGACCGTACTGGCCCAAGTGGGGTTCGATAATACCCTCTGCATTCCCATGCGGCCGGGGAGCCGCAGCATCAACTTATCCAATAGCGTCGCGCTGGTGGTCTACGAGGCCTGGCGTCAGCAGCGCTTCATCGATCAGGCGCCCAGCTGAGGGGCCCGACAGTGCAGTTCTGAACACGCGCAGAGGGCCGAACGGCGCTGGTCGGCTCACTCCGTTTCCGAGCGCACCTCGCGACCCATGAGCGCTTGAACGGCGGCCCGCACGGGCTTGCCCTCGTGCATGACGCGGTAGATCTCCTGGCATATGGGCATGTCCACCGCCAACCGCTGCGCCACCGCGTGAACCGCGCGCGCCGCGGGCAGGCCTTCGACCACTTGATGAATGGCACTCTGGGCTTGGGCCATGGATTGACCTCGTCCCAGCGCCATGCCGAAGCGGCGATTGCGGGATTGATCGTCGGTGCAGGTGAGAACCAGATCGCCGAGGCCGGCGAGGCCCATGAAGGTTTCGCGCGCGGCGCCGAGCTTGACGCCGAGACGCATCATTTCCGCGAGCCCGCGCGTGATCAAGGCGACGCGCGTATTGGCGCCGAAACCCATTCCGTCGGCGATGCCTGAGCCGATTGCAATGACATTCTTGACAGCGCCGCCGACCTCGACTCCTACGATGTCGGTTTGGGTATACGCTCGGAAATTCGGCCCCGACAGACAGTGCGCGAGTTCCCTGGCGAAATGTTCATCCTCCGAGGCGATGGTCATGGCCGTGGGCAGTCCGGCGCCCACCTCCTTGGCGAAGGTAGGGCCCGACAGCACCGCCGCCGGCCGGGTGCCCAGCACTTGCTGAGCGACCTGGTGAGGCAGCATTCCCGTCGCAATCTCGAATCCCTTGGTTGCCCAGGCGACACGTGTGCCGGCGCGCAAGTAGGGCTCGATGCCTTCCAAAGTCGCTCGAAACGCATGTGACGGGACGGCAATGAGCGCATCCCGTGCGCCGCCGAGAGCCGTTTTCAGATCACTGACCACCTGCAAATCGTCGGGGAAATCGGCGTCCGGCAAGTACCGTTGATTGCGCCTCGCGCGGCGCATCTCATCGAGCTGGTTGGCGTCGCGTCCCCATAGGAGCGTGGGATGACCCTCTCTGCTAAGCTGAATGGCGAGGGCCGTGCCCCAGGAACCGGCGCCGATGACCGTCATCGGTTCTGTGCGCCGGCTCTGCATGAGGCCCCCGCTTTGACCTTGTCCGGTTAGTTGACCAGACCAGGCTGCGCGGATTCAGACGCTTGCGCAAACAAGGCGTCGAAATTGACCAGGGGCAGGAGAAAATTCGGGAAGCCGCCCTTGATGATCAAATCTGAAATCACTTCGCGCGCATAGGGAAACAGCAGGCTCGGACAGAAGCTCCCGATCAGCCGTTTCAAATCCTCCACGGAGGCGCCGGCAATGGAGAACACTCCCGCCTGCTTCACCTCGACCAGATACAGAGTCGCGTCGCCTTGCTTCGCCTCGAGAGTAATGGTCAAGAGCACTTCGCGGATGTCCTGACCGATCTCCTCGGCAGACGTATTCATGTTGAGCTGAAACTTCG